>OLQA01000024.1_pt1 | contig 128907 bp, 126 predicted proteins | sample 1673151 | NCBI WGS metagenome assembly OLQA01 (sample SAMEA3136760, study PRJEB25190) | human gut metagenome | biome: human gut; feature: human-associated habitat; material: faeces | place: Austria | collected 2013
TGGAGCGAATACCTGGAGCCAAACCAGCTGTATAAAACAACCATCGGCGACGAAGCCACAACCACATCCTGCGACGTCGGCTTTGCGATTAACGCCTGCACCATCAGCGTGGAAGATGATGTGCTGACAGCCATCGACGGATCCGGCACCGTGCACGAAGTAAATTTAAGTGAATGCGCGTTCACCTGATGAACAGACATTCAGAGACAATAGAAAGAGACGGACCGCGTCCGTCTCTTTTTTATGGGCAGAGATAGTATTGAAAGCAGTTGCAATCATTCAGAAATATTGACAAGGCGGTGAAAACTCGGTATAAATACTATATGATCACGGATAAAAGGAGGGCGAGCATCATGCGCTTTGCGATCTGTGACGACGAACCAGAACACATCAAAATCTTACAGGCCTATTTTGATGCCCGACCAGCGCTTTCCATAGAAAGTGAACCGTATTTTAGCGGCACTTCTCTTGTTGAAGATTACAGAAAAAACGGCGCACGCTACGACGCCCTTTTCATCGATATGGAAATGCCTGGCTTAAATGGCATCGACACCGCCAACGCCATCCGCGAAATCGACGAGCAGGTGATTATCATCTTTGTCACCAGCCATGAGCAATATGCACCACAAAGTTTTGAATGTGGCGCCTCGAGGTATCTGGTTAAACCTTTGCAAGATAAAAAGATAAACGAAGCCTTAGACTTTATCGCTAAGCGCCTGAATCGGGAAAAGAAAACATTGTCCTTTGACTATAGCAAAGAACACGTGCGCTTGCTATGCGACGATATTATCTATTGTGAAAGTGACCACAATGGTAGCATTATTTATACGCAAAATGGAACTTACTCAACACGCATGACGATTTCAGAGCTAATAACGAAATTAAGTGAAGAACAGTTCAGTCGTGTCAATAGAGGATATATAGTTAATCTTGCGTGGGTAAAAACAGCAAATAGCGAAAGAGTGGTCATGTATGGATGCCACTCATTCATTCCGATTGGCAAAACCTATCGTCAGGCGTTTGAGCGTGCAATGATTCAATTTGAAGAAAGGGCGTATTACGGATGACGATGTATGATTCTATTGGTTTCCTTGCTCCTTTCTTAGAAGCGTTTACATATTTTCTGTTATTTGAGGCTTTTCTGGAACGCGATAAAAAACGAAACAGTTGGCATTATCTTGCAGGTATTATTGCTTTGGCTTGCTTTATTGGTATTTGCAATCATTTCTTCATTTATAGTTTTATTAATATTATTTTGATAGCCTTTGTTTGTTTTCTGGTTTGTTCATTTTTGTATGAAGGACCTTCCAGTAAAAAATTAATGGCCGTGATTCTGGTTATTTTAATCAGCGGAATATGCGAAGTGTGTGCCGCGCATTTGCTCACTTTACTATTTGAAATCAACATCCATATAGCTTTGGATACTCCTTCATATCGAGCAATGGGAATCATGATCGCTAAAATTTTAGGCATCATCATTTGTAATGTTATCCGTGTGAAATGCATTTCACGCCATACAAAAATTGGGCGTGCTTACTGGGTCATGTTTTTTTTACTGTTTGCAAGCGCTAGTTTTGTAATGTTTTTTGTTTCAAAATTAAGTTTTGAGCTAGGTGATCCCAGCTACGCAGGGATGGCTATCATTTGTACATTTGGTCTGTTTTTCATCGCATTTTTTTCAATTTATCTTTACGAGCGACTGGCAAGACAGAACGAGTCCATTCGTGCACAGGAACGTTACGAGGAGCATATGCGATCACAGATGAAACATCTCAGTGATCTTGCTGTTAGCAAACAAGAATTACTTGGCTTTAAGCACGATATAAACAATCAACTGGTCATTATTCAGGGATATTTCAAAAATCTGGATATTCAGGGAGGCAGTGCGTATGTTTCTCAGTTGTTGAAAAATCAAGAGGCAGAAAGCTTGATCATAGATACCGGAAATCTTGCTTTGGATATTCTTTTAAGCACAAAAAAAGTTATTGCCGAACATAAGGGAATTACATTTGATTTTCAGGTGCAAATCCCGGAAAATATGTTTATTCAGCCTGTTGACCAATGCGTGATATTTGGCAATGCTATTGATAACGCGATTGAAGCGTGCGAAAAATGTCCGGAGGATGATCGAAATATTGAGTTTATTTTATTGCAACGAAAAAACCGTATTATCTGTAAGATCACCAATTCTTTGCCAGTGAATTATTCGGTAAATCTGTCAACGACGAAAGAGGACAAAAAGAACCATGGTTATGGATTGATTAATCTTACTCAATCTCTTGAGCGTTATGACAGCATTCCCATTTTCGAACAAGACAACCAGAAATTTATTTTAAGCTTTATCGTATATGAGAAATAGAATACTTTGTTTAACGTCTGATCATGAAAAATGACAGACGTTTTTTTATCCTACATTATAGGCTGTTCATCCTACGATTTCGCACAGGGCAATAATATATGGTAAAATTCAGAAAAAGAAGGGATATTATGGAAGGTTTAATAAATAGAATTACAATCTGGCTGATTCAAAAAGATGTGATTCATGAAAAGGAACAGGCCATTTATCATTATGGATTAGAGATATTTTTTTCAACAGCATTGGTTTAAGATTGGAGGAATGCAACATGAAAAAGAGAACGAAAGCAATCATTGCTGGCGGTGCGCTGTTGTGTGCGTGTGCGCTTCCGGCTCAGGCGGCGTCAACGAATATGGCGCTTGTGGTCAACGATGAAGCGATCTATTCTGATGCCTCGATTGGTCAGCCGTACATTTCTGACGCAGGCAGAACAATGCTGCCGCTGCGTATCATCAGCGAATCGTTGCAGTGTGGTGTGACATATGTCAATGGCAATGTTTACATTGAAAATGAGCGCAATCACTATTCAGCGATCTTTGAAAATGGCGCCGATTATTTCTACGCCAATGGCGAGCGCATCGCGTTGGATGTGCCGATGACGATCAGCGCCGAAGGACGCGCTTATGTACCGGCACGTGCTTTTGTAGAAACGTTAGGGACGATCGATTGGGACAACGCCAGTCGCACAGTCACGATCACAAGTGACGCTGATTGGGTGATCAATGATGATCCATATTATGCGAAGGAAATTTCAATCGCAGATACACCGTTGACTTTCAATCTGGTTCAAGGTGAAACGTCTGCTGTAACAGATCGTTTGTATGTTTTCGAGCAAAACAGCGATGAGAAGATTGGCGCATATCTGAGTGCGCCAGAAGAAATGGCAGACTGGTTTGTTCCTGCGAATAAAGATAAGATCGATCTTCACAATGCAAAGTTGATCGATGGTCAGCCATATCTGGGAATTTCAATGATGCACTCCGTATCGAACAATTTCACAATGGATATCGTCAGCACGCCAGCGGACATGACCACCGATGAAAGCGGCATGATGACGTATATTGGTACGATCTCTAAAACTTCTGACTACACGACAGATGGAAAATATCTCTATTCTACTGCTGGTTTGCATCAGGGGCCATTTGCGATCGATCCAAACCGTTTGAATATCGATAAGATCGGTGACCGTTCGACGCGTGTGACGGTGGATGTAGGTTTTGCCATCAACGAATGCAAGCTCAGTATGGATGGCGATGATCTTATCGCTGTTGATCTTGACGGCAACCGTCATGTATTGAATGTAGAAGAATTGTTGGCAGAAGCAAAATAAGAAAAGTGATCCAAAGCGGCGGGTGACCGTCGCTGTTTTAGAAAAGGGGTATTAACGATGATTGGCACGATCAAACGAAAGCGTCGATCAGACCACAGTCAAATTATTTTGCTGAATGGGTAGATATTGTATTAAACTAAGTGCATAATAATAAAAGAGATAATAAAAGAGGTGATTCTAATGAACAACAAGAAAATGATGGCCGGATTATTGACCGCCGGGCTTTTGCTCGTGCCAAATACCGCTTTGGCTGAAAGCACCGATGTGAACCTGATCGTCAACGATACTTATGTTGTCAGCAGTGAAGCAGAGGGTCAGGTGTATATCAACGACGCCGGTCGCACGATGATCCCGCTGCGCGTGGTGAGTGAAACCATGGGCTATGTGACAAACTGGCAGCCAGATGGCAGCATCCAGATCACCAGTGCCGACGGCGCGGTGGATGTGACGCTGCAGATCGGCAGCACCGCCTACACAGCCAGTGGCGAAGCTGGCACCTTTGCCACAGCGCCAACGCTGAAAAACGACCGCGCCTATCTGCCAGCGCGCGATTTCACCGAGCTTTACGGCAGCATCTATTGGGATGGCGACACCCGCATGGTCTGGATTGAAAATGGAGATGCGGTGACTTATCGCGTGCTCGGTAACAATCTGCTGCGCGCCGATGCCGATGGCATCGCGCCAGTGACCATGCCAGAAGGCTACGAAGTGTCCAGCCTTGGCAAACCCGATCGTGTAGCATCCCAGCGCATCATCGATGGAACAGGCTATGTGGCGATCAATTACAACATGAACCACAGCCAGCAGTGCCCGCTTTTCCGTGATGATGGCGACCAAATGACGTATATTGCCACCATCAACGGCAGCGCGTCCTTCTGGGTAGTGGGCAACACCATCTACCACACAGCCGGGACCGGCGCCGGCCCATGGAGCGAATACCTGGAGCCAAACCAGCTGTATAAAACAACCATCGGCGACGAAGAATCGACCACATCCTGCGACGTCGGCTTTGCGATCAACGCCTGCACCATCAGCGTTGAGGACGGCGTGCTGACAGCCGTCGACGGATCCGGCACCGTGCACGAAGTAAATTTAAGTGAATGTTCGTTCACCTGATGAACAGACATTCAAAGACAATATTTAGCTATGGATCGTATGCGCTGTTTTCCTGCTTTATCTCAGGATAAAACTCGCCGCAGGAAAATAAGCATACAAACGAAACAGCGGCGGGCGACCGCCGCTATTTTTGTAAGAGAGGAGACAGGACAATGGCCAATAGTGTATTAACTTACAAAGGCTATGTGGCAAAAGTAGAATTTGATCGCGAGCGTGGGCTGCTCTATGGCACTGTGCAGGGGATCCGTGATGCGGTGAATTTTGAGAGCGCGGATCCGGCAGGATTGGAAGCGGCGTTCCATGATTCTGTGGACCGTTATCTGCGTTTTTGCGATGCTGTGGGGCGGAGAATCAGTCGGCCCTACGGCGGGCAGTTCAGCGTGCGCATTGGGCACGAGCTGCACCAGGGCATGGCGGAATGGGCGCTCAATCATGATATGACGCTTAATCAGGCGGTAAAGCTGGCTGTGCAGGATTTTTTGGCGCAGAAGGAGCAGGCTTAAGGAAAGAAGGGATACAATATGAAAAACGATCTTCTTTTTTATCGTGGCTATGTGGCGACGGTGTGGCTGGATGTGAAGTCGGGGCTGTTGCGCGGGCGTGTGGAGGGAACGAATGCGGAGCTTGCATTTGAAACGGCAGACGCTGGCGCGGTGGAGGCGCTGTTCCACGATGTGGTGGATGACTATCTGGCGCATTGCGCGGAATGGGGGCGCAGGCCGGCGCGGCAGTATCACGGGGTGTTCAGTGTGCGGATGGATGCGGCGCTGCATGGGCGGCTGGTGCACTGGGCGAAGGTGCATGGGATGTCGCTGAATGCGGCGATGGTGCGCGCGGCGGAGGAGCTGATCGAAGAAATATGAACGATAGGCAGCAATTTTTCGCTGCCTGTTATTTTTTTGCGGCGGGCGTGGTATAATGGCGGGGCAAAGGAGGTGGGCGCGGATGAGTCGGGATGCGATCAAATATGTGGCGATGCTGACGATGCTCTTAAACCATGTGGCGAATATTTTTCTGGTGCCGGGGACGTTCTGGCGGGAGTTTTTGGTGGATCTTGGCTATTTCACGATGCCGGTGATGTGTTATTTTCTGGTGGAGGGATTTGGCTACACGCGCTCGCGGAAGCGATACGGGCTGCGGCTGGCGATCTTTGCGGCGCTTTCGGAGCTGCCGTTTTGTCTGGCGTTTTCTGAGGGGGCGGTGATCTCATACGTGGGGATGAATATGATCTTCACGCTGCTCTTGTGCTTTGGGATGCTGGTGGTGATGGAAGCGGGCTGGGACGAAAATCTCAAGATCTTTCTGGTGCTGGCGCTGGTGGCGCTGTCGTGGGATTCGGACTGGGCGATCATTGCGCCGCTTTTTACGCTGCTCTTTTACCGCGCTGGCGGGGTGGAAAGGCGGGTGCGGCTGGCGTTTCTGGCGGGGATGGGGATCTTTTTTGCAGATGGGCTGGTGCAGGCTTTGGAGGTGTACGCGCCTGCGGCGGCGCTGGCCTGGTCTGTGGGGCGGATGCTTGGGATGGCGTTAGCGGCGGTGGTGATCCTTTATCTTTACAATGGAAAGCGCTGTGCGCGGGGACGGGTGTTTTCGAAATGGTTTTTCTATGTGTTTTACCCGGCGCATCTGCTGCTTTTGGGGATGATTCGTGTGGCGCTGCTTTAGGCCTTGCGCGGCGGATGCAAAGCGGCTATACTATGAGAGAATGTTAATCGATAAGCACGAGGGAGGGGGTCACGAGGTGGCTTCGGTCATATATGGCGTCAATTTTGTGATTGGCGTGATCTTTTTTGTGATGTATTTTTACCAGATGATCTATCTGGCTGTGGGGCTGTTGGACAAGCTGCGCGGCTGCCGCTGGCGCGCGGCGAAAACGCAGCACAAGCTGGCTGTGCTGATTTCGGCGCGCAACGAGCGGGCGGTGATCGGGGAGCTGATCCGTAGCATCCAGCAGCAGGATTATCCGCAGGACAAGCTGCATGTCTTCGTTGTGGCGGACAACTGCACGGACGACACGGCGGAGATCTGCCGCAATCTGGGATGCACGGTGTTTGAGCGTTTCAACAAGCAGTATATTGGCAAGGGCTACGCGCTGAACTTTGCTTTTGAAAAGATCTTTGCGGATCCGGCGAATGATTACGAGGCGTTCATTATTCTGGACGCGGACAATCTGCTGACGAAAAACTACGTGGCGGAGATGAACAAAGTGTTCGACGAGGGTTACCGCGCCTGCACGAGCTATCGCAATTCGAAGAATTACGCGCAGAACTGGATCTCGTCGGGCTATGGGCTGTGGTTTATCCGCGAGGCGGAGTATCTGAATCGTCCGCGTTATGTGCTGCACAACAGCTGCGCGATCAGCGGCACGGGCTTTTTGGTGGCGACGGAGCTGATCAAGGAGCGCGGCGGCTGGAACTATCATCTGCTGACGGAGGATATCGAGTTCACGGCGGCGACGGTGATCACTGGCGAAAAGATTGGCTATGCGGGCGAGGCGATGCTCTACGACGAGCAGCCGATCACGTTCAAGCAGAGCTGGAACCAGCGCATGCGCTGGGCGAAGGGCTTTTATCAGGTGCTGGGCAAGCACGGGTTTGATCTGGCAAAACGGATCGTGAGCTTCCGAACGGGGAGCTTCAGCTCGTTTGACATGCTGATGAACATTATGCCGGCGCTCCTCATTATGCTGACGATGCTGGTGTTCAACATTGGCATCTTGCTCTACGTGCTCTTATTTGCGGATGCGGCGATGAAATCGGAGCTTTTGGGGATCTGCGGCATGGCTGTGGCGTACTCGCTGGGGTATTATTACTGCATGCTCTTTTTCCTGGGCACGGTGACGACGATCACGGAATGGAAGAAGATCCTGGCGTCGCCGTGGATGAAGATCCGCACGATGTTCACGTTCCCGCTGTTTATGTTCACCTATGTGCCGATCGCTGTGGTGGCGCTCTTTAAGAAGGTGGAATGGACGCCGATCGAACACACGGTGGTCAAATCCATCGAGGATATGAAACGATGAATACAGGCCGATCGCACGGAATTCTCTGGTGCAGATCGGCCTGTTTATTGTATAATGAAGGCAGGTTTTTGTCGTTGCGCGTCTTGCGCTGGATCGAGAAGGAGGCTTTTATGAACGGAGCATGGGGATATGCGGGGATGGCGCTCACTGTGGCGAGCTTGCCGTTCAAGCACTGGACGAATTACGAGGCGCAGATCACGCGCCACACGATCGAGGATGTGGCCTGGCAGGGCAGGGGACGCCTGCGGATCGCGCTGGTGAGCGATTTTCACGATGGCGACGGAATCTGGAGCGGACGCGCGTTGGCGCGATTGGTGCGCAAGGAGCAGGTGGATCTCATCTGTATCACGGGGGATCTTTTCACGCCGGACCGCGACGGGCGCGAAGCGCTGGCATTTTTGGACGATGTGTGCGAGTGGCGGCCGATCTATTTTGTCACAGGCAACCACGACGAGGGGATGCCAGAAGCGGCGCTCTTGAAGGAGCGTATCGGCCATGTCTTTGGCGTGCATGTGCTGGACAACCGCAAGGTGCGTGTGCGTGTGAAGGAGGGCTGGGTGGAGATCTTCGGCGTGCGCGATCGTACGGCTTATGCGAGCGAGGATGCCTGGCTCTGGGAGGTGCAGCAGCTTTTGACGGAAGCTGCGCCGCCAGAAGAGGATTATCGCATTTTGCTCTGCCACCGTCCGGAGCAGACGGCGCTGTTTGACCAGCTGCGTCAGCATCTGGTGCTCAGCGGTCATGCCCATGGCGGACAGTGGCGGCTGGGGCGTCGCGGCGTGTACGCGCCGGGGCAGGGGATGCTGCCGCATTACACGCGCGGCATCTACAAGCGTCGCAAAAAAGCACCGTACACCCTGGCTGTGTCGAGCGGTTTTGCAGTCGATCCGCTGATCCCGCGCCTGGGCAATCGGCCGGAGCTGGTGATACTGGATATTGTGGCGCCGGAGCGATGAGTAGCGGGAATATTCGCGCTGTTTTGCCAATTAGCAAGATTCTGGATACACATAGAAATAATTTTTCCATAAGATTTATTTTTGCAAAATCCGTGAAAACTGATTGTAACATTTTCACGATGCGGTATAATGAACTGGTGAGAATTTTTAAAGTAATTAAAAAGAGGAGGTAGAAAAATTGTACGCTATAATTGCTTTTATCCCAATTATTCTTACAATCGTCCTGATGATCGGGTTTAACTGGTCTGCAAAACGTGCCTTGATGCTCGCTTGGGCGTTGACGGCTGTATTTGCGATCGCGCTGTGGAAGATGAGTATCCTGCACGCGTTCGCTTACACCATCACCGGTTTCCTGAGTGCTATTGAAACGCTTGTTATTATCTTTGGTGCCATTCTGATCATGAACACCCTGTCCAGATCTGGTGCGATGTCTGCTATCAACCGCATGTTCAACGGTATCACCGCTGACGCGCGTCTGCAGGCGATCATCATTGGCTTTGTGTTCAGTGCTTTCATTGAAGGTGCTGCAGGTTTCGGTACGCCAGCTGCGCTGTGCGCACCACTTCTGATCAGCCTTGGTTATCCTCCACTGGCTGCCGCTGTTGTTACGCTGATGTACAACACGGTCCCTGGCTGCTTCGGTGCTGCTGGTACGCCAACCAACACGGCGTTCATCACTGTTCAGCAGTCTCTGACTTCTCTGGCAGATCCTGAAACCTGGCGCATGGCGCTGACCCAGTGGACCGCGATCGGTATGGCTGTTGAAACGCCAATCATCATGATCGTTGGTATCGCGTTCCTGACTAGATTCTACGGCAAGAACAAAAAGTGGAGCGAATGCATTCCTGTCATTCCATTCATCCTCTTCACTTCCGTTGTTTTCGATGTATTCTTCGTGCTCATCGCTTTCTTCGTAGGGCCTGAACTGACCGCTCTGGTTCCAGCTGTTATCACGCTGTTCGTGACGATGGCTGCTGCCAGAAAGGGTTTCCTCGTTCCAAAAGAAACCTGGACCTTCGACAAGAAAGAAAACTGGGACAAGACCTGGCTTTCCAACACGCCTGTCGCTCCTCCTAAGACCAGCGACATGCCGCTGGTCAAAGCATGGCTCCCATATGTGCTGATCGGTGCCATCCTCGTTGTCACCCGCGTGGCTTCCACTCAGGGCGCTGCCTGGGCAAAAGCGCTGCAGGGCTTCACGATCGGTACTGGCGAAAGCGGCATCATCTTTGGTCAGGACTGGAACTATGCGCTCATCTGGAGCCCTGGTACGGTCTTCGTTGTTGTCGCTATCTTCACGTTCTTCTATCACAACATGAAGAGCTACGACATCAAGGGTGCTGTCAGCGATACGCTGCATCAGATGTCTGCTGCGGCCATCGCGCTGCTCTTCGGTGTTGCCATGGTTAACCTGTTCCGTTTCACGAACATCGACTCTGTAACCATGACTGGCCTCAACCCACAGGCTCAGGAATCCATGCTGCTCGTAATGGCAGAAGCACTGGCTAGCATCGCTGGCAACGCCTTCGTTGTCATCTCTCCATTCGTCGGTGTACTCGGTGCTTACATGTCTGGTTCGAACACCGTTTCCAACACGCTGTTCGCTTCTCTGCAGTTTGAGACCGCTTCCATGCTCGGTCTGCCAGAAGTTCTCATCGTTGCCCTCCAGAACATGGGTGGCGGTATCGGTCACATGATCTGCGTCAACGCCGTTGTCTCGGTTTGCGCAACGACCGGTTCCATCGGGAACGAAGGCCGCATCATGAAGATGAATATCTCGGCGACTGCCATCATGTGCATCGCTGCAGTTGCGCTCTTCGGTGCGCTCATCATCATGGGTGTCAACCCTGTGCCACTGAGCTAAGTTTTTAACGATCGCTCGCTCGGAATTTCCGGGCGGGCGATTTTTTGTGGCTGGTATAAAAATGCAGTCGCGAATATTTTATCCCGAGGAAATGATTGTGTAATGACAAAAACCACGCTAAGTGCTATAATCTTAGTATTGTGTATGTAACATCCAATGATAGACAGTAAGAGAGGAAAGAGAATGAAAAATAATATTTTGGATATTTATGCATCTGATGTTTTCAGCGATGCTGTGATGCAGGAAAGATTGCCAAAAAAAGTATATCAGTCGTTAAAGGCGACCATTCAGACGGGTTCTGACCTTGATCCTCAGATCGCCGATGTTGTCGCTTCTGCCATGAAGGACTGGGCTGTGGAAAAGGGCGCGACGCATTTTGCACACTGGTTCCATCCGTTGACGGGCACGACGGCAGAAAAACATGACAGCTTCCTGTCTCCTCAGAGCGACCGTTCTGCGATCCTGGAATTTTCCGGGAAGAATCTGGTCGTCGGTGAACCGGACGCATCTTCGTTCCCATCCGGCGGTCTGCGCGACACATTTGAAGCGCGCGGCTACACGACCTGGGATCCAACCTCTCCTGCATTTGTGCGCGATGGTTCGCTGTACATTCCAACGATCTTCATTTCCTATAATGGCTATGTGCTCGATAAAAAGACGCCGCTTTTGCGTTCGATGGCCCTTGTGAGCCGCGAAGCGCTGCGCATCCTGCGTCTCTTTGGTGACGATATGACGGTGCGCGTGACGCCATCGATGGGCGCTGAGCAGGAATATTTCCTGGTCAAGGCGGATCTCTTCAAGAAGCGCGAAGACCTGGTGATCTGTGGCCGCACGCTTTTTGGTGCGCCGGCGCCAAAGGGCCAGGAATTCTCCGACCACTACTTCGGTGCGATCAGCACGGAGGTTGCGGAGTTTATGAAGGATGCGGACGAAACGCTCTGGCGCATGGGCGTTCCTGTGAAGATGAAGCATTCCGAGGTGGCGCCATGCCAGTTTGAGATTGTGCCAAACTACGATTCCTGCAATGTGGCCAACGACCAGAACCAGCTCCTGATGGCGACGCTGCAGGAGGTTGCGCGCAAGCATGGCTTTGAATGCCTGCTGCACGAGAAGCCTTTCGAAGGGATCAATGGCTCTGGTAAGCACATCAACTGGTCCCTGTCCACAGACGGCGGCGAAAACCTGCTGAGCCCTGGCAGCACGGCGATGGAAAACGCGCGTTTCCTGCTCTTTGTCTGCGCGATGATCCATGCCCTCGACGAATATCCAGAGCTCTTGCGTCTGACGATCGCGAGCGCTGGCAACGACCATCGTCTCGGCGGTCACGAAGCGCCACCGGCGATCCTGAGTGTGTTCCTGGGCAAGGAGCTGACGGACATCTTGGAAAACTTCGAAGCTGGCGAAAAATACAACACCAGCGGCAAGGGCTACATCGAGCTGGGCGTGAACACGCTGCCACCACTGCCACAGGATATTTCTGACAGAAACAGAACGTCTCCATTCGCCTTCACCGGGAACAAGTTTGAATTCCGTATGCCGGGCTCGTCGATGTCGACGGCTGGTCCTAACATTGCGCTCAATACGGCGATCGGCGATATTCTCCACAACTACGCGGACCGGCTGGAAGCGGCGGATAATTTCCTCGTCGAGCTCAACAAGCTGGTGCGCGAGGAGGTTCAGGCGCACAAGCGCGTCATCTTCAACGGCAACAACTACGCGGAGGAATGGGTAGAGGAAGCGGCGCGCCGCGGTCTGCCAAACCTGGAAAATGCGGTTGAAGCCTTCCCTAAATATGTAGAGCCAAAGAACCTCAGCCTCTTTGTGCGCAACGGCATTTATTCTGAAGAAGAAGTTTACTCCCGCATGGAGATTCACCTGGCGACCTACAGCCGCACGATCAACATCGAAGCGCTGACGATGATCGAAATGTCCAAGAAGGACATCATCCCATGCGTGCTGCGCTACGAAAATATGCTGGCGCGTCTCCTGGCGAACAAAAAGGCGATCGGTCTGGACATCCACACGACGGTCGAATACGGCATCATCAACGATCTGTCGGAAGCGCTGAGCGCGCTCAATGATGCACTGGCTGTGCTGGAAAAGGAATTGGCTGTGGCCCAGGCGGAAGAAAATCTCGAAAGCCAGGCACGCCTCTATCAGGGCAAGGTGCTGGCTGCGATGAACGATCTGCGCTATTACACCGACCGCATCGAGCCAATGGTCGATGAATGGGGCATTCCGGACTACACGGCGCTGCTCCTCGGCTGCTGAGCTTGTTAATGAAATAGTTTGGGGGGACTCTCGCAGTTCCCTCTTCTTTTGTTGGTTATCGAAAGGGGTGCTCATATGGCTGACGGAGCCAAGCTCAAACGACGTTCTCTCGCCCAGATCACGGGCTTTCTCGTGATCATGAGCGCGCTCTCCCGCGTGCTGGGCTATGTGCGCGAGATCGTCATGACCACTGTCTTCGGGCAGGGGTGGATGACAGACGCTTACAAGGCTGCGTTTCTGATCCCTGATTTTCTCTATCTGATCCTCGTGGGCGGCGCGTTTTCGACGGCGTTCATTCCGGTGCTCAGTGAGTACATCAACCGCGACCAGGAGGACCAGGCCTGGCGCGTGGCGAGCACGATCTTCAACGCGATGCTGATCGCTGTGGTTGTGCTGATGACGTTTTTCTATCTCTCGGTGCCGTTCATCATGGACCATTTTCTGGCAGTCGGCTACGCTGAAGAAACGAAGGAGCTGGCGATCTATCTCACGCGCATCATGCTCCTGCAGAGCTTTATGATGTGTCTCAGCGGGATCTGCCAGGGGATCTGTCACGTTTATCAGCAGTTCACGGCGCCGGCGGTGGGCTCGCTTTTGTATAATATTGCGATCATCGCCTTCGGGCTCTGGCTGATGCCGACGATCGGCATCACGGGCTTTGCGATCGGTGTCGTTGTTGGGAGTTATCTCAACTTTATCATCCATTTTCCGATCCTCATGCAGATCGGCGTAAAATGGATGCCGGTGCTGGATTTCAAGCATCCTGGCGTGCACGAATTTTTCCGCCTGGCGCTGCCGGTGGTGCTGGGGCTTTCTGTCGTTTATCTCAACACCTTCGTGACGCAGAACCTCGGCAGCCAGCTCGACGCCGGCACAGTCACGGCGCTGAACAACGCCAACCGTCTGATGCAGTTGCCAGTGGGGATCTTTGCGACGGCGATCGCGTCGGCAGTCTTCCCTGTGCTGACAGAGCTCATCGCCAAGCGCGATATCCGCACGTTCAAGGACAAGCTCGTAGAGAGCGTGAACCTGAACAATTTCATCCTGATCCCGGCGAGCGTCGGTCTCATGGTCGTCGCCGAACAGCTGATCCGCGCCCTCTTCATGCAGGGAAAATTCACCGAGGACAACGTTGCGATCACGGCGTCGGTGCTGATCTTCTACTGCATCGGGATCATCGGCTACAGCCAGCAGCAGGTGCTGAACCGCGGTATGTATGCGCTGCGCGATTCCAAGCGCGCGGTCATCGTCAACTGCACGATCATCATCATCAACATCGTGCTGAGTTTCCTCATGGTCGGTCCCTTCAAGGCGCAGGGGCTGGCGCTGGCCTATTCTGTCGCAGGGCTGGTCTCGATGGTGCTGCTGTACATGCTGCTCTATCAGAAGGTCGGCGATCTTGGCAGTCGCGAGATCATGGTCTCTCTCGGCAAGATCATCATCGCTTCGGCGGCAATGGGTGCCGGCGTGCTGGTGTTCCTGGCGGCGAGCGAATCGTTTATCGATATCACGTCGAAAACGCAGCAGCTTGTTGAGCTGTTTGCGGCGATCGGCATCGGTATGGTGATCTATGTGGTCATGGCCATCGTGCTACGCATTAAGGAGATGCAGGCGGCCATTGCCATGGTGAGAAGGAAGTTACATCGTTAATCAAAGAAAGGAGAAGCTATGCAAGAAAACATCCGCAATTTCTGCATCATCGCCCACATCGACCACGGCAAGTCGACGCTGGCGGATCGTCTGCTGGAAATGACCGGCGCGGTCGAAAAGCGCGAGATGCAGTCACAGCTCCTTGACAATATGGACATCGAGCGCGAGCGCGGCATCACGATCAAGCTGCAGACTGTGCGCATCAATTATAAAGCGAAGGACGGAAAGGAATACGTTCTCAATCTCATCGACACGCCGGGGCACGTCGACTTTTCCTACGAGGTTTCGCGCTCGCTGGCAGCCTGCGAAGGGGCGCTTTTGGTCGTGGACGCGGCCCAGGGCATTGAAGCGCAGACGCTGGCGAATGTGTATCTGGCGCTGGAGCACGATCTCGAGATCATCCCGGTGATCAACAAGATCGACCTGCCGAGCGCTCAGCCAGATGTGGTCAAGGACGAGATCGAGGAGGTCATCGGGCTGGATGCGTCCGACGCGATCCTCTGCTCGGCGAAGACCGGCGAAGGGATCGAGGAGATCCTCGAAGCCATCGTTCAGCGCATTCCAGCGCCGGAGGGAGACGCCAAAGCACCGCTGCAGGCGCTGATCTTTGACTCGTATTACGATTCTTACCGCGGCGCCATCGCCTACATCCGCGTGATCCAGGGGACGCTGCGCGACAATATGACGATCCACATGATGCACAACGACCGCTCCTTCGAGGTGACGGAGCTCGGTGTGCACACGCCGAAGGAGAAGAAGGTCAAGGCTCTCTCTGCCGGCGAAGTTGGCTATGTGGCAGCGAGCATGAAGCAGGTCAGCGATACGCGCGTTGGCGATACCATCACAGACGCTGCGCGGCCTGCGCCGGAAGCACTGCCTGGCTACAAGCGCGCGGTGCCGATGGTCTTCTGCGGGCTCTATCCGGTGGACAACGAGCAGTATCCGGATCTCAAGGATTCGCTGGCCAAGCTCAGCTTGAACGATGCTTCGCTGGAATTTGAGCCGGAAACGTCGCAGGCGCTGGGCTTTGGCTTTCGCTGTGGCTTCCTCGGCATGCTGCACATGGAGATCATCCAGGAGCGTCTCGAGCGTGAGTACAATCTGACGCTGATCACGACGGCGCCGAGTGTTATCTACCACGTTTACCAGACCAACAACACCATGGTCGAAGTCGACAACCCATCCCAGCTGCCAGCGCCGCAGCGCATTGATCACATCGAGGAGCCGTATGTGCGCGTCGATGTCATGGTGCCGAAGGATTTCGTCGGCGCGGTCATGGAGCTTTCTCAGGATAAGCGCGGCGTCTTCATTGATATGCAGTACATGACGAAAACGCGCGTGACGATCACCTACGACATCCCGCTGGCGGAGATCGTCTTCGACTATTTCGATCTGCTGAAAACCCGCACCAAAGGCTATGCGTCGATGGATTACGAGATGAACGGCTACCGCAAGAGCAACCTTGTCAAGCTCGACATCCTTGTCAACGGCGAGCAGGTCGACGCCCTCTCCTGCATTGTGCACAAAGACAAGGCCTACTATCGCGGACGCGCCCTCGTGGCGAAGCTGCGCAGCCTGATCCCGCGCCAGATGTTCGAGGTGCCGATCCAGGCAGCCATCGGCAACAAGGTCATTGCCCGCGAAACCGTCAAGGCGCTGCGTAAGAACGTCCTCGACAAATGCTACGGCGGGGACATCAGCCGCAAGCGCAAGCTCCTGGAAAAGCAGAAGGAAGGGAAGAAGCGCATGAAGCAGGTCGGCAGTGTGGAAATCCCACAGGAAGCCTTCATGGCGGTGCTGAGCCTGGACGACGAATAATGACAACGAACCGCTGTCTCGCACAGCGGTTTTTTTCTCAGGAGGTTTATATGATCGGACTTTACATTCATATTCCCTTTTGTGATCAGAAATGCGCCTACTGCGATTTTCTCTCCTTCCCGGGGCGTCACAGTGCTCAGAAGGCGCAGTATCTGGACGCGCTCTGCGCCGAGATGCGCCTGCGCCTGCGCGGACGCTGGCAGCATCCGCAGACGATCTTCATCGGCGGCGGCACGCCAACGGCGCTTTCTGCGCACGAGCTGCGAACGCTGCTGCAGACGCTGGCGACCTGCGTCGATCTCGCTGGGGTGGAGGAATTCACCGTCGAGGCCAATCCTGGCACGGTGGATCGGGAGAAGCTCGCTGTGCTGGGAGGAGGCGGCGTGAATCGGCTTTCCTTCGGTGTGCAGAGCTTTGACGACGGCCTGCTGCAGACCCTCGGCCGCATCCACACGTCGCAGGAGGCGCAGGAGGCGGTGCAGCTGGCGCGGGAAGCGGGCTTTACGAATGTGAACCTCGATCTCATGTACGGCCTGCCGGGCCAGAGCGAGGCGCAGTGGCGCGACACGATCGCGCAGGCCATCGCCCTGGAACCGCAGCATCTTTCCCTCTACCAGCTCATTCCTGAGGAAGGCACGGCGATCGTGCGACGCATGGACGCCGGCACGCTGCCAGCTGTCGACGAGGACGGCGCGGCGCGTTGGTTTGCGGCGCAGCGTGGCTGGCTCGCGGACGCAGGCTATGCGCAGTATGAGATCTCGAATTACGCGCGAGCAGGCTTTGCCTCGCAGCACAACCAGCTGTACTGGCGGCTCAACGATTATCTCGGCCTCGGCCTTGGTGCGACGAGCTGGGAACGCCCAGTGCGCCGCACGAACACCGCCGACTTCGGCGCGTACTGTCGCGCCCTCGCCAGCGGCGCGCTGCCGCCAGCGGCGGAGGAACGTCTCACGCGTGCAGAGCAGATGAGCGAGAGCGTGTTCATGGCGCTGCGCATGAACGATGGGCTTTCGCTGGCAGCATTTCGCGCGCTTTACGGTGAGGATGTCGCAGACGTTTTTCCTGACGCTGTGGCAGAAGGACGCGAGCGCGGCTGGCTTGTGCTGGAAGATGGTCAGCTGCGCCTTACTGACGCCGGACGCATCGTCGGGAACTGGGTGTTTGAACTCTTTATCTGATGCGCTGACGGAGAATTTGCTGCTGGCTGCGCATTTTCGGCGAAAATCCAATGACAAGGCGCGGGGTTTTTGGTATCCTAAAGGGTGTATGTGACATTTTACGGCGCAGCTGCGTCGAATCAATAGAAATTCAGGTGATATTTTGGATTGGATGGAAGTAACGTGTGTGTTGGCGAGCCGCCGCGGGTTGGAGGCTGTGACGGCGCTCTTTAACGAGGCTTTCCCAAACGGTGTGATGGTGGACGATCCGCAGTCGATCCTCAAGCATGTGGAAAGCGACGACTGGGATGCCCATGAATTTTCAGAGGAGATTCTTGCCCGCGAAGCCCTCAAGGTATCGGGTTATTTTGAGATGGATGACGATTGGCAGCTGCGCTATGATGCTCTGCGGGCGCAGGTAGAAGCGCAGCTGGCGGCGATTGGCGAAACCTGCCAGTGGCAGGAGCAGCTTGTGGCTAACGAAGATTGGTCGGAAAGCTGGAAGGAGCATTATCATATTCTCCATTACGGCAGCCGCATTCAGGTGGTGCCGGAATGGCTCGAGCCAGATTATCCTGAGGACATCGTCATCCGCATCGATCCAGGCATGGCCTTCGGCACCGGCGAGCATGAGACGACGTCGCTGTGCATGGCCTGGCTGGAGGAGCTGATCACGCCGGAGATGACCGTCTTCGACGTCGGCACCGGCAGCGGCATCCTTGCGATCGCCGCGCGGGCGCTGGGCGCCGGGCGTGTGGACGCGATGGATTACGACGACGTGGCGGTCTGGGCTGCGGTGCAGAACGCTGCCCGCAACAATTCCCAGCTGATGATCTACAAGAGCGATCTTTTGCGCGGCTGCGTCGGCGAAGCGGATCTCATCATCGCGAACATTGTCGCCGATGTGATCCTCAAGCTTGTGCCGGATCTGCGCAGCCATCTCAAGCCTAACGGACGCTTTCTCTGCTCCGGCGTGCTGCTCACACGCGCGGCAGACGTGCGCGAGGCGCTCTTGGCAGCAGGATTTGCCGTCGTTGAACAGCGCGAGGACGGCGAATGGTGCGCGATTCTCGCAGAAATGAAGGAGGAAGAAGCATGAGACACAGAATACCAATCTCAGAATTTATCGTGCGTCTGCGCGAAGAAGGACTCCTGACCATGTGGCAGGGCAATCCGGATCTCGTCATCGAGGACATCCAGTACGATTCCCGCAAATGCACGGCGAACAGCCTCTTTCTCTGCAAGGGCGCGACCTTCCAGCCAAGCTACATCACCAAGGCGGCAGAGGCTGGCGCAGTGGCCTATCTTGCCGTGCGCCCCTTTGACGAAGGCGAGGACCTGACGGCCCTCATCGTCAGCGATATCCGCCGAGCGCTGGCTGTCGCCGCCGATGTTTTCTTTGAATCACCATGGAAAAAGCTGCACATGATCGGCGTCACCGGCACCAAGGGAAAATCGACGACCGTCACCCTCTTAAAGGACATTCTCGACGCCGACGCCCGCGAAAAGGGCCTGCCCCTCTGCGGGCTCACGTCCTCCACGCGCATCTACGACGGCAAGATCGACGCGCCGGCCCAGCTGACGACGCCGGAAAACATCGATCTCTATCGCTATCTCGACGACGCCGTGGAAAATGGCCTGGCGCGCATGATCGTCGAGGTTTCCAGCCAGGCGCTGAAATACCACCGCGTCGGCGGCATCCATTTTGACGACGGCGTGTTTCTGAACATCGCGCCGGACCACATCAGCGACATCGAGCATCCGGATTTTGAGGATTATTTCTCCTCCAAGCTCTTGCTGTTCAAGGTCACGCGTCACGCCTACATCAATCCGAACAGCGACCGCTTTGCCGATATCCAGCGCGCAGCCGCCCAGTGCGAACAGGTCACGACCTTCGCCGTAGAAGGCGAGGCCCAGTACCGCGCTGAGCACATTGAGAGCGACAAGGAAGGCATGGCCTTCGATCTCCACGCCGCAGGCGAAACTCACCATCTGACCACCGCCATGAAGGGCATCTTCAACGTCGAAAATGCCCTGGCAGCAGCGACCGTCGCCCTCAACCTCGGCGTTTCGGTGGAGACCATCGCGCGTGTGCTGGCCCAGGTGCATTTCGCTGGCCACATGATCTATCGCCACAGCCAGGACGGCGTCACCGCGATCATCGACTACGCCCACAACGACATCAGCTTCCGCAAGGTCATCGAGACGGTGCACGTCGAATATCCCGGCGCGCCGTTGTGGTTCGTCTTTGGCGCGCCTGGCAGCAAGGCCCAGAGCCGCCGCAGCGATCTCGGCAAGATCGTGAGCCAGGAAGGCGCGCGCGTCTACCTCGTGCCGGACGATCCTGCGAAGGAGCAGGTGCTTGATATCAACGCCGAGATCATCAGCCATTTCACGAAAGAGACGCCTGTCGTTTCCCTCGACGACCGGGCAGCAGGCATCCGCGACGCGCTCCTTTCTGCGCCGGTAGGCACCGTCGTGCTCATCCTCGGCAAGGGCAGTGAGACCGCGCAGAAGGGCCCGAACGGCCCAGAGTCTTACACCGGCGATCTGCCCCTGGCAGAAGCGGCCATCGCCGAGCGCGACAAAGACGGCGCGCAGGCGTCGGTGTATTTTTGTGAGCCGCGCTGACCGATGCGCAATTATGCAAAGGAAGAGGAGCGTATAGAAAAAAGGGACCATTTTCTCCAGCATACTTCCTCGATAAAATGGTCCCTTAATTTATGGCGATGATTCGCAGAAACCGCGTGGTTGACACGTTTCTAAAACCATTGGTCCTTTGGTCCCTTAAAAATAGTAAAATCATTTTACAAAACAAACACAAATAACGAGTTATATAGCATGGATGAATGATAAATATAACCCGTTATTCGTGCTGTTCGTTCCAGATAAAGGTTAAAAATCTGAGGGACCAGGGGACCGGAAATTTCTGTGCAGTATTCGTTTGCGGAAAGTTCCACGCTCCGCCAAATTCCCCTGTCTGCAAGGACGGGGGCTTATTTTATTTGACCACACCCCTGCGGTGTGGTAATATTTAGATGGGTATGTGTATATACCAGCATGAGCAAACCGCCCGGCGCTGCCGGAGCGATGATCATACACATGAACAAGGGAGGCATCCTATTGAACATTATTGAAGAAACACAATCGGCGCTGCGCCAGGGCGTTGCCGCAGCCTGCACGCAGGCGATGGCTGCAGGTACGCTGCCAGAGGCGGAGCTGCCGGACTTTGTCATCGAGACGCCGAAGGATGAAAAGAACGGCGATTTCTCGACGAACCTCGCCATGCAGCTGACGCGCATCCTGCGCCAGAATCCGCGCAAGATCGCCGAAGCCATCGTCGGCGGCATCGATCTGCCGGGACTCGTGGAGCGCGTGGAGATCGCCGGACCGGGCTTTATCAATTTCTACCTCGTCCCAGGCTGGCTGAACCGTGTGCTTCCTGCCATCCAGGAGGAAGACGCCGACTACGGCAAGTCGAACGCCGGCGGCGGCGAGCGTGTGCAGGTGGAATTTGTCAGCGCCAATCCGACGGGGCTCTTGCACATGGGCAATGCCCGCGGCGGCGCCCTCGGTGATACGCTGGCGGCTGTGCTGAACGAAGCCGGCTATGTCTGCGACAAGGAATACTACATCAACGATGCCGGCAATCAGGTGGAAAACCTCGGCAAATCTGTGGAGGCGCGCTATTTCGAGCTCCTCGGGCGCGACGGTTATCAGATCCCAGAGGACGGCTACCACGGCAAGGACATCATCGCCACCGCTCAGCGCCTGCTCGATGAAAAGGGCGAATCCCTCGTCGACTTGCCAGAGGCAGAACGCCGCGAGTTAATGAAAAACTACGCCCTCAAGGAAAAAGTCGCCGGCATCCGCGGCAGCCTTGAAAACTTCGGCGTCGTCTTCGACAACTGGTTCAGTGAACAGAGCCTGCATGACGCCGGCAGCGTCCACGAGGTGGTGGATATCCTACGCGAAAAGGGCGTTGTCTACGAAAAAGACGGCGCTCAGTGGCTGCGTGCCACCGACTGGGGCGAGGAAAAGGACGAGGTCCTCGTGCGCTCCAACGGCACGCCAACCTATTTCGCAGCGGACATCGCTTACCATCGCGATAAATTTGAGCGCGGCTACAAGCGTCTGATCAACATCTGGGGCGCCGACCACCACGGCCACGTCGCCCGTCTCAAGGGCGCGATGACGGCGCTGGGCTATCCTGGCGACGATATCACCGTCATCCTCATGCAGCTCGTGCGTCTCTATCGCGGCGGCGAGATCGTCAAGATGAGCAAGCGCAGCGGCAAATACGTCACGCTCGACGAGCTGATCGAAGAGGTTGGCAAGGAAGCGGCGCGCTTCTTCTTCATCATGCGCAGCCCGGATTCTGCCCTCGATTTTGACCTCGACCTCGCTAAGGCCGAATCCAGCGACAACCCTGTCTATTATGTGCAGTACGCCCACGCGCGCATCTGCAGCATTCTCTCCGTCGCTGGCGTAGACACGCCAAAGGCCGCTGACGTCGATCTTTCTCTGCTCACAGAGGAAAACGAGCGTGTGCTCATCCGCAAGCTCGCCGAATGGCCGCAGGAGGTCGCCGACGCTGCCCGCGAGCTCGCGCCATACCATCTCGCCTATTATGCCAAGGAACTGGCCAATGCCTTCCACAGCTTCTACAACAGCTGCAAGGTCCTCACCGACGATGCAGCTCTGCGTGACGCGCGTCTGGCGCTTGTCGACTGCACCCGCATCACGCTGCGCAATGTGCTGACGCTTTTGGGCCTTTCTGCCCCTGAACGTATGTAAATCAAATTTCAAGGAGGAATTTTATCATGCCACTCGTAAACGTTGACACCCTTCTGACTGCTGCCGAAGAAGGCGGCTATGCAGTCGGTGCCTTTAACTGCAACAACATGGAAATCGTCCAGGCCATCATGATGGCTGCTGAAGCCGAAAAGTCTCCGGTCATCATCCAGGCCAGCCAGGGCGCGATCAAATACGCCGGGCTGAACTACATCGTTTCCCTCGTCAAGACCGCCGCCGAAGCATCCACCGTGCCAGTGGCGCTGCATCTCGACCACGGCACCAGCTTTGACCAGGTCATCCAGTGCATCGGTAACGGTTTCACCTCCGTCATGATCGACTGGTCCAAGCATCCGCTGGAAGAAAACATCGCCGTCACCAATCAGATTCTCAGCGTCGCCCGCCCACTCGGCATCTCCGTTGAAGCAGAGCTCGGCAAGATCGGCGGCACCGAAGACAACGTCACCGTCAGCGAACGCGAAGCCACCTTCACCGATCCTGCTGAAGCAGAATACTTCGTCCAGCAGACCGGCATCCGTTCCCTCGCCGTCGCCATCGGCACCGCACACGGTCAGTACAAGGGCGAACCAAAGCTCGATTTTGAACGCCTCAGCCAGATCAAGGAACGCGTGCAGATTCCGCTCGTGCTCCACGGCTCCTCTGGCGTGCCTGACGAAGCCCTGCGCGAAGCCGTAAAACGCGGCGTCCGCAAGATCAACATCGACACCAACCTGCGCGAAGCCTTCACCGACGGCGTGCGCGAAGTGCTCGCAGAAAAGCCAAATGAGATCGACCCACGCAAGATCCTCGGCCCAGCCCGTGAAAAAATGGCAGAACGCGTCGCCGAAAAGATCCGCATCTTCGGCTCCAACGGCAAAGCGTGAGGAGGCGACTGAGAAATGGAAAGAGATCTCGTTATTGAATTTGCCCGCGTCACGGAGGCTGCAGCGATCAACTGCGCCAAATGGATCGGCCGCATGGAGAAAAATTCTGCCGACGGCGCAGCCGTAGAAGCCATGCGCAAAATGTTTGACACCATCCACATCTCCGGCACCGTCGTCATCGGCGAAGGGGAAATGGACGAAGCGCCAATGCTCTACATCGGCGAAAAGGTCGGCCTCGGCGGCACCGAAGTTGACATCGCCGTTGATCCGCTCGAAGGCACCAACCTCACCGCGAAAAACCAGCCAGGCGCCATCGCCGTGATGGCCGTCGCCGAAGCTGGCGGCCTGCTCCATGCGCCAGATATGTACATGGATAAGATCATCGTCGGCCCACGCGCCAAAGGCGCCATCGACATCGACAAGACCGTCGAAGAAAATCTCAAGAACGTCGCAGCCGCCCTCGGCAAGGACGTCAGCGAAATGACCGTCTGCCTCCTCGACCGTGAACGCCACGAACACATCAAACAGGCCTGCAAAGCCCTCGGCGCCAAGGTCAAGCTCATCACCGACGGCGACGTCGCACCAGCCCTCACCGTCGCCATGGACACCGGCGCCATCGATATGATCCTCGGCATCGGCGGCGCACCAGAAGGCGTGCTCGCAGCAGCCGCTGTGAAATGCCTTGGCGGCGACATGCAAGGCCGACTCGTTCCGGAAAACGACGAACAGGTCCGCCGCATGGAAGCCATGGGCCACGCCGACGTCAACCAGGTCTACAATCTCAACGACCTTGTCAGCGCCGACGATGTCATGTTCATCGCCACCGGCGTCACCAACGGCGACGTCCTCAGCGGCGTGCAGAATCTTGGCGACCGCGTCAAAACTCACACCGTCGTTCTGCGCAACACCTCCAAGACCGTGCGCTTCATCGAAGCCCTTTATCAGAAACCACAGGAAGTGAACGCGTAAATTTCCCAGCCCCTGATCCTGCGACAGGGGCTTTTTTGTAAAGGAGGGGCTTATGAGCAAATGTGACACCTGTCTGTACTACGATTACGACGAAGAAATGGATTACTACGTCTGCGACATGCTCCTCGACGAGGACGAGCTCTACAAATTCATCAGCGATACCTTCAGCGATTGCCCGTACTACCGCATGGGCGACGACTACACCATTTCGCGAAAACAAGGAGGAGATTGGTTTTGATCACCATTGATACAAACAGCTGCATCGGCTGCGGCCGTTGCGTGGCCGATTGCTTTCCACAGGCCCTGCGCCTTGAGAACGGCAAAGCCACCCTCGTCGGCAGCTGCATCGAATGCGGCCATTGCTTCTGCGTCTGCCCAGTAGGGGCCATCGACATGGGCCCGGACTATCCGCGTTACGACGTCATCGATCTGCACGACTGGCCAGCAGAATACGATCCCGACGAGATCCTTGCCGCCATCAAATCCCGTCGCAGCATCCGCCGCTTCAAGGATGAAAAGATCCCGCGGGAAGAGATCGTCGGCGTTCTCGAAGCAGGACGCTTCACGCCAACCGGCTCAAATGCCCAGAACGTGCGCTACATCCTCGTGCAGGACAGCCTCGACGACGTAAAGACCCAGGTTTGGCAGGGCTTTGACGCCATCATCCAGGGCTACGTCGCCAAGCAGGGAACGAGCGGTCGTCTCTATCAGACCCTCACGCGCATGCAAAGCCAGCACGCCGCCGATCCCGCAAACGACCAGCTCTTCTGCGGCGCGCCAGCGCTCCTCATCGTCTGCTCACCATCCGCGCTCAACGGCGGCCTCGCCGCATCGAGCATCGCCCTCATGGCCCATGTGAGCGGCCTCGGCACCCTCTACAGCGGCTTCATCCAGATGGCCCTCGCGAAAAATCCTGGCCTCTGCGACGCCCTCAGCGTCATGCCCGAAGAGATCTGCGCCTGCATGCTCATCGGACGACCAGACGTCACCTACGAACGCACCGCACCACGCAAGCCTGCCAGCATCGACTGGCGCTGAGCGCATCATAGAAAACCTACGAACGAAAGCAGGGATAGAATGGAAGAACAGAGAGACACACAGGATTGGACGCTGGTCATGGCAGGCACGCCGGTAGACAGCCAGATGGGCGTGGAGGTGCTGGCGCAGCATGGACTTTCAGGTCGCGCGCAGGCAATGGCCGCCGATCCGATCGCGCAGACAGCCTTTCAAAACCAGGAAGAAGCCGTCAAACAGGCCGCCGTGCGTCAGGTGCTGGAAGAACACCGCGCCGCAGGCTGCAGACGTGTGTTTGTCTACTGTAATTCCCTTTCCGGCGCCGTGGATTTTGACCAGCTTGCAGCAGAGACTGGCCTGCACATCGTCACGCCGCTTCACGTCTATCGTAAGCTCGCGCAGCGCTACAAACGTCTCGCAGTGATCAGCGCCAACGCTCAGGGCTTGGCCGGGATCGAGCGCACTCTCTACGCTGAAAATCCAATGCTCGCGGTGCTCGGCGTCACGCTTTTGCCCCTCGTCGGCGCCATCGAGCGCGGAGAAGCGCCAGAGGAGATCATCCAGCAGTTTCATCTGGAGCAGTTGGCGGCCTGGTTTGCAGATTGGGGCGCAGAGGCCGTGCTCCTCGGCTGCACCCATTTCCCATATTTGAAGGATGCGCTGGCATCCAGGATCGCGCTGCCGCTTGTTGATCCCGCCGAGGAAATGATTCGCCTTCTGGAATCGGCTGAAAAGTAAATGCGCGTGTCGTTTTTATCATCGTTGTTGATCGATCACAGATGCGGTCGCAAGTGAGGTTTCTCGCTTGCGGCCGTTTTTTGTGCGCAGTTTTTGTAAAAAATCGACCAGCCCGTGTTAAAATCCTTCGATCGCTCAGCGCATGCAGACAGAAATTCTCTGTAAAGAACAAATGGCGCGAAAGCGATCAGCCGATATATAGCTGCGCGCTTCGGCCAGCTTGCATATATAGTAGGAGTTTTCAGAAAAATAAAATGGAAAAATGGTGATATTTTACAATCATTTTACATTCGCCCGCTTTCAGACTTTACATGACCACATTAATATTAATCCTGTAAGCGAAAAACGAAAGCTACTATGAAGAAAGAAGGTAAACAATGAGAAATTGGAAAAAAGTTGGGATCGCTGCGATCCTCTGCATGGGTATGTTGGCAGGCTGCGGTGGCGGTGGCGGCGACGAAGCGGCGTCCACCAGCGAAGGCAGCGCAGCTGCTGAAACCCAGGAGCTTTCTGGCGAGATCACTGCAGCTGGTTCTTCTGCGCTGAAGCCTCTCGTTGACGAAGCGGTGAACGAATTCGTAGAACTTTACCCAGACGTTGCCATCACTGTTGACGCTGGTGGTTCTGGCGAAGGGCTGAAGCAGGTTTCTGAAGGAACGATCGACATCGGTAACTCTGACGTTCCAGCAGAAGACAAGCTCGACGCTGCTCAGGCTGAAGAGCTCGTAGACCATCAGGTTTGCGTGGTCACCATGGCAGCCATCGTCAACCCAGACGTTGCTGAAGCTGGTGTGACCGATCTCACCAAGCAGCAGCTCATCGACATCTTCACTGGCAAGATCACCAACTGGAGCGAAGTTGGCGGCCCAGATGAAGAAGTTGTCCTCGTAACCCGTCCAACCTCTTCCGGTACCCGCGCAACCTTCCAGCAGTACGCACTGGATGGTAACGAAGAAGCTTCCAATGCTTCCATGGAAACCGACGACTCTGGCGTTCTGCTCCAGAACGTTAAAGACACCAAAGGTGCCATCGGCTATGTGGCTCTGAGCTACCTCACCGGTGAAGACACTGGCGTAGCCACTGTTGCAATCGATGGTGTAGAACCTACCCTCGAAAACACCTACTCTGGTGACTATCCAGTTTGGACCTTTGAACACATGTACACCAAAGGTGAACCAAACGAAGTATGCAAAGCCTTCCTTGACTACATCATGGGCGACGATTTCGGTGAAACCATGGAAAGCCTCGGCTATGGCGTATCTTCCAAGATGACTGTCACCGAACACTAAGCAAAAACCTTAACATTGTAAGTACACAGGAGTGGACCAAGCGATCTGGATCAGGTCGACCGGTCCACTCTCTTTCACGAAAGAGGACGAAACATGATTGTAAAAGAAAAGAAGGGAATGTTCTTCAAAGAATATGGCTGGCGCGGCCTGTCGGTGTTCTTTGGTCTCTTCGTGATCGCGCTGACGATCATCATCGGGGCATTCCTCATCTACAAAGGCTCAGATACTTTCCTCGTTTTCGGCCACACGCTGTGGGAATTTCTCGGCTCTGCCGAATGGGAGCCAGTCGATAACGCAGAAGGCGGCGGCGCAGTTGGTGCGCTGATCTTCATCGCAGGCTCTCTCTGCGTGTGCGGGCTGGCGCTGCTCATTGCGACGCCATTCGCGCTCGGCTCGGCGATCTTTATGACACAGATCTCTCCACGTATCGGCGAAAAATTCTACCGTCCAGTCGTCGAAATCTTTGCCGGCATCCCATCGGTCGTTTATGGCTGGGTTGGGCTCACCGTTCTCGTTCCAGCGATCCGCGTGGTTTTCGACCGTCAGGTGGGGCATTCTGTGCTCGCAGCCGGGATCGTGCTGTCTGTCATGATCTTCCCAACCATCGCCAGCGTATCTGCGGATGCCCTTGGCGCTGTTCCGGCAACCTGCAGAGATGCGGCGTATGGTCTTGGCTCCACACGCTGGCAGGCAATCTGGCGCGTGATGGTGCCAGCGGCGAAATCCGGCATTGTCACCGGTGTTGTGCTCGGACTGGCGCGCGCTTTTGGTGAAGCGCTCGCTGTCGCCATGGTCATCGGCCAGACAACGGCACTGCCAACGAGCATTTTCTCGACGACGAAAACGCTGACCACAGAGATCGCCGCGCAAATGGGCAATGCAATGGAAGGCGGCGAACTGAAGGCTGCGCTCTGGACAATGGCAGCGCTGCTCTTCCTGATCTCGCTCTTCTTCATCGTGCTGATCCATCTCGTCAGCGACAGAAAAGAGAAGGAGGATTGATCCATGAGTGAACAAACATTAGCCAGCCGCATGAATCGTGCGAAGAGCATCGACAAATTCATGACTGCTGTTTTCTATGGCGTCGCCATTTTCTTCATGGCGCTTCTTGTCGCCTTCGCCGGAAAAGTCATCATCGGCGGGCTCATGGGTGCATCGCCGGAGATGTTTGCCTTCCGCCGCGAAGGCAGCGTCGGCAACCAGCTCTTCAACACCATTTATCTCGTCTTTATCGCGCTGGTATTCTCCGTTCCTGTCGGCGTGTTCGCCGGTATCTATCTGGCGGTTTACGCAAAACAGGGGCCAGTCACGCGATTCCTGCGCGTTTGTATCGAGGCGTTGTCTTCTCTGCCATCCATCGTTGTCGGTCTTTTCGGTTATCTGGTATTTCTGGTCATGTTTGGCATGGACAAGAGCCTGCTCGTCGGTGCGCTGTCTGTCTCCATCCTGACACTGCCGCTTCTGACAACGACCACCGAGGATGCCATCAAAGGTTTGCCGGCAGGCTACTTCCACGGCAGTCTCGGCCTTGGCGCGACAAAATGGCAGTCTGTTTTCCACGTCATCCTGCCAGCTTGTCTGCCACGCATCATGACCGGTGTCATCCTGGCAGCTGGTCGTGGCTTCGGTGAAGCAGCAGCGCTGCTCTACACCGCCGGTTCCGGCACCCAGCTCAACTGGGGCAACTGGGACATCACCGCGACAACCTGTCCGCTGAACTTCCTGCGTCCCGCTGAGACACTCTCCATCCAGATCTGGAACCTTCAGGTCAATGGGCAGGATCGTGCGCTGGCCAATCTGTCTTCAGCCGTGCTGATGATCCTCGTATTGCTCTTTAATATCGGGGCAAACGCATGGAGCCGCCACATTGAGGCGAAGAGCTCTGGTAAGAAAGGATAACGAGAAGAAAGGAATCAATAGAAATGAGCGAAAACATTAAGTTTGATGTCGAGCACATGAATCTTCACTACGGAGATTTTCATGCGCTCAAGGACATCAATATGAAGATCCGTGCCAACGAGATCACCGCCCTGATCGGGCCTTCCGGCTGCGGGAAATCCACCTTCCTGAAATCTCTGAACCGCATGCAGGATTTTGTCGAAGGCGTCAAGATCGACGGCTCGATCAGAATGGACGGCAGAGATATTTTCAAGGATATGGATGGTATTGAGCTGCGCTACAAAGTCGGCATGGTTTTCCAGCAGCCAAACCCATTCCCAAAAAGTGTCTACGACAACGTCGCTTATGGGCCACGCATTTTCGGCGTCAAGAAAAAAGCGGAACTGGACGAGATTGTCGAGCGCAGCCTGCGCCAGGCAGCCATCTGGGACGAGCTCAAGGATCGTTTGAAAAAATCCGCCCTTGGCCTTTCCGGTGGTCAGCAGCAGCGCCTGTGTATCGCGCGCACATTGGCTGTGGAGCCGGAAGTCATCCTCATGGACGAGCCGACCTCTGCACTGGACCCAATTTCCACGTCCAAGATCGAAGACCTTGCGCTGGAGTTGAAGAAAGACTATACTATAGTCATTGTCACCCATAATATGCAGCAGGCTGCTCGTATCTCTGACAAAACGGCGTTCTTTTATCTCGGCGATCTCATTGAGTTTTCTGATACAGGGACGCTCTTTGCCAATCCGAAGGATCCACGCACAGAAGAATACATTACAGGGAGATTTGGTTGATGAGAGATTTATTTGTAGGGCAGCTTGAACGGCTGACATATGAAATCGTTGAAATGGGCGGCATCTGTGAAGAAGCCATCCAGAAAGGTTCTGAAGCACTGCTTTCCGGCGACGCCGCTCTGGCGCAGGAAACGCTCAAGTATGAGAAAATGCTCGATGACAAGGAATACGCCATCGATGCCCTCTGCGCGTCGCTGATCCTGCAGCAGCAGCCAGTCGCTGGCGACTATCGCTTGATCGCGACGGCTTCGAAGATCGTCGGCAATCTGGCGCGCGTCGGCATCCAGGCTGTGGACATCTGCGAGATCGTTCTGCGCAAGGACAACGCCGGGAAGAAGGTGGAGATCGAATACTTCGCCGATCTGGCAAAATCCACCCGCCGCATGCTGCGCGATGTGCTCAATGCTTATGAAACAAAGGACGTGGGACTCGCTCGCGATGTCATGGCCTACGACGACACCGTCGACGAATTCTTCCACAAAACGAAGAACAATCTCGCCGAGCTTTTGAAAAATGCTGGCGATGACAGCGCCGCCACCGATTATGTCCTTGATTTATTGATGGTTGACAAGTATTATGAACGTATCGGCGATCATATCGTCAAGATCGCTGAGGCGGTTGAATATTACGTCACGAACCAGGTTGTGAAGTGAGACTTCAGATCGCCTCCGAAGGAGGGAACGAACAGTGATCTACTGTGTTGAAGACGAATCCGGCATCCGCAATATGATGGTGTACACGCTGGAATCTGCCGGTCTCAAGGCCAAAGGTCTTGAGGATGGCGCGGCACTCTACGCCGCACTCAAGGAAGAGATCCCAAGCCTCATCATCCTCGATATCATGCTGCCGGACGAAGATGGGATCTCGATCCTGAAAAAGCTGCGCGTCCAGTCCAGCACCCAGCGTGTGCCTGTGATCATGGCGACAGCGAAGGGCAGCGAATACGACAAGGTCATCGGCCTTGACAGCGGTGCCGACGACTATCTCGTGAAGCCATTCGGCATGATGGAGATGGTTTCGCGCGTGCGCGCTGTGATGCGCCGCTCGGCGCAGGAGGAGGTGCCGGCGATCCAGCTGGGCCAGCTCTATCTCAATCCGAGTGCCCATGTTGTGATGGTTGACGGCGAGCCTGTCGAGCTGACCTATAAGGAATTTGAGATGCTTTATATGCTGATGTCTAATCCTGGTCGCGTCTTTACCCGTCAGCAATTTCTCACCTGCATCTGGGATCAGGATTACGATGGCGAGACCAGAACCGTCGACGTCCACATTCGAAATTTGCGTCAAAAACTGGGACCATGCGGCAACTATATCAACACCGTGCGCGGTGTGGGCTACCGTATGGAGGTCAGTGAGTGAAGAAGCGCATCTTTCTGACCGTCTTTGCCACAGCGCTCATCACTGTGCTGGTCAGTCTGATCCTTTTGGTCGGCGTCACCTACCGATATATCAACGAAGATACAAGAGATCAGCTCATGGCTCAGCTGGATTATCTGTCGCAGGCCGTCGACGACGAAGGCCTCACCTATCTCAACCAGCTTGAGAACAACAGCTATCGCATTACTTGGATCGCAGCCGACGGCGCGGTCCTTTTTGATAATCGGAGCAACATCAGCCGCATGGAAAACCATGCCGACCGACAGGAATTTATAGACGCGAAGGCACACGGCGTTTCTGAGATCGAGCGTGAGTCTGAGACAATGACCACGCGTCTCATGTATGTGGCAGAGGAGCTTTCTGATGGCAGCGTGCTGCGCATCGCCACCAACGATATTTCAGTCGGTGGCGTAGCCTGGATGCTCGCCGTGCCATCTGTTCTGCTCATCCTCTGCATTTCGCTTTTGGCCTGGTTTGTGGCGCGTAAGCTTTCGCGTGCGCTCGTCGAGCCGCTGAACACCCTCGATCTCGATCATCCACTGGCTGGCGAGGCTTACGACGAGCTCGTGCCGCTGCTTTCGCGCATTGAGCAGCAGCATCGGGAGATCGCCGATCAGCGCGTGCAGCTCGGGCAGCAGCGCAACGAATTCCAGACCGTCATCGATAACATGCGTGAAGGGCTCGTGCTGCTGAACCAGAGCGGGCGCATCCTGCTCATCAACCGCAGCGGGCGCAATCTCATGAAGGCCATGGCCGAGGAGGACGATCTTGCCGCAGGGGAAGAGATCATCACCAGCCGCAATTCCGTCGTCGATAGCCTCCTTGACAAGGCCTACGACGGAAAAACCTCCAGCGCCACCATCATCATCAATTCTCGCAGCTACGAGATCCACGCCAGCCCTGTCGAATCCGATGAAGGCATCCACGGTGCCGTGCTTTTCTATGTCGATGTCACCGAAAAGGTAGAGGCCGAGCAGCTGCGCCGCGAATTCAGCGCCAACGTTTCCCACGAGCTCAAAACGCCGCTGCACAGCATTTCCGGCTGCGCCGAGCTGATGCTTTCTGGCATCGTCAAAGAAGAGGACAAGCCACGCTTCCTCAAGCAGATCTACGACGAAGCCCAGCATATGGTCTCGCTGATCGAAAACATCATTAAGATCTCGCGTCTCGACGAAGAGGCAGACGCGCTGCCAGTGGACAAAGTCGATCTCTACGAGATCGCCCAGATCGTCATCGAGCAGCTCGGAAACAAGGCGGCGTCTCGCGGCATCGTCATGGATCTCAGCGGGACCCACGTCACGATCAAAGGCGTGAAGACGCTGCTCTATGAGATGATCTACAATCTCTGCGACAATGCCATCAAGTACAACGTCGACGATGGCGCGATCTCTGTGAGCGTGAAAAAGACCAAGGACGCTGCTGTCGTTAAAGTCAAGGACACCGGCGTCGGTATTTCTGAAGATCAGCAGGAGCGCATTTTCGAACGCTTCTACCGCGTCGACAAGAGCCATTCCCGCGCCAGCGGCGGTACAGGGCTGGGACTTTCCATCGTCAAGCACGCCGCCATCTGGCACAACGCGACCATCAAGGTCAAGAGCAAGCTTGGCAAAGGAACGACCTTCATCGTGCGCTTTCCGCTGAAGCTGAAAAAATAAATTTGCTGTTTACCTTCTTGAGGCTGCTTCGGCGGCCTCTTTTTGTGTGATTATTTTCAAGAATTGTAAAAATGATTTGCACATTTTACAACAGTCCTATATACTATAGTATAGAAGGAGGGGGTCTCATGATTGACTATTCCCAGGAATTAAATGATTGGGCAAAAGAGCTTGCCGAAATTCGTCTCCCGCGCTGGGAGGAGCTGCCATCGCTGAATCTGTATATGGACCAGGTCGTCGCTTACATCAACGATACCCTGGCGTTCCTTTTGGCTGATCCAAATGGACAGTCGCAGAAAGGAAAAAAAGAAGACCGTATGCTGACCTCTGCGATGATCAACAACTATGTGAAGCAGCATTTCATCCCAAAGCCGGAGAAAAAACGCTATCATCGTGAACACATCGCCTGCCTGATGGTCTATGCGCTGTTCAAGCAGGTGCTGCCGCTGACAGATATCCAAAAGGGTGTCTATCTGCAGCTGGAGCTGTGCGACCATGATTTCCAGAAAGCGTACGACCGCTTCTGTGAGCAGATCGAGCTGAGCCTTGCTTATGTGGCAGATGTTGCACAGGGCAAAGCTGTGGAGCAGACGACGTTTGCAGAAATGCCGCTGACCATTCTTGGCACAAGCATGGCAGCGCTGTCGCTGGCTTCAAAGATTCTCGCGCAAAAAGTTCTCGCGCTCAACAATTACGACGATGTCACCGATTATGGTGTCGAGGGGTCTGCAGACGTGCAGAAATAATCGACAAAAAATGAACCGCACCAGCGTATCCAGCGGATCGCCAGTGCGGTTTTTGCTTTTCTGTGAGAAAATTATTCAGCGCCTTCCAGGCCGAACATGAGCGCCAGACGGCGTTTGGCAGAAGCGTGGGTGAGAGATTCTGCCGCTTCCTTCACGCGGGCATCATCGGCGTTTTCTTCGTCAAGGGTGACGAGGAGATTCACGTCGACGAGCAAACGGTGCAAATCATTTTCGATGGACAGGCCGTGCTTCTGCATGGCGACGAGAGAGCCGACAGCAGAGGCTTCAAAGACTGGGACGTAGAGATCGTCGAGCAGTTCCTTGATAAAGCCGCTGATCACGATCGGCGAGAATTCTTTGCCGTCGTCGGCAGGGTTCACACTTTCGTCGTTGAATTCGTAGAGCGCAGCAGCAGCGGCGACGATGCGCGTGTCATCCTCGGAGAGCTGCTCTTCAACAGCCAGCGCCTGTGCGAGGGCGAAGCGTTTCATGATGCGGCTGGCGAGGGTGCGGTCGTCGGCAGCCTTGTCGAGTGCGGTGGCAAGTAATACGTTGAGTTTTCCGTTAGTCATGTTGTTTCTCCTTCACTGATCGAATGCGTTGGTCCATGTCCTGATACTTGTCGCGGCGGTCGTCGATCTTGCAGACAGTGTAGACACGCTGGATGCCGTCGTCGAAGAGCGCCTCCTGCATATTCTGCAGACAATGGTAGAGATCGCCGAGCTCACCCTCTAGCGTCGTGCCCATGGGATTGAGCGCGTAGCTGACCTTGGGATCTGCCTTGGCGATGTCGAGCACACGGGCGATGTATGGGCTGCAGCTTGTGGTGCTGGTGCCCATTGGAATGATTGTGATCTCCATAAGCGCCATGCGAAAACCTCCTTTGAATTTGACACACAGCGGCGGACAGTCATTGTGCAGCGTATAAAACCCTCGGTGATTTGCGTTTTTGCAATGGCAATGCCGCTGTTTTTTGCTATAATAGTCTGTAGTTCATAGTATAACACATGGAAAGTCATTGTAATAGGAGTGATTATTTATGGAACAACGTGTATGTGTGTTATTGGCCCCAGGATATGAAGAGGTCGAAGCGCTGACGCCAGTCGATTATCTGCGTCGTGCCGGTGCGACCGTCGATATCATCAGCACCACCAGCGAGATCACCGTGCCAAGTGCGCATCAGGTGCTCGTGCAGGCTGATTCCTTCCTCGACGACATTCGTCCGGAGGATTACGCGATGGTCGTTGTGCCAGGCGGTCTGCCAGGCGTGCCAAATCTCATCGCCAACGAAAAAGTGCTCGCCTTTGTCAAAGCCATGGCCGATCAGGGCGCGTGGGTGACCTCTCTCTGCGCCGGGCCTTCTGTGCTCGACCACGCCGGTGTGCTCGTTGGCAAATGCACAACCTGCTTCCCCGGCTGGGAAGGCAAGCTCGAAAACATCGGCAGCTTCAGCGAAGATACCGTCGTCATCGATGGCAAGGTCATCACTTCTCGCGGCGCCGGTGCTGCTGGCTATTTTGCCCTCGCCCTCGTGGAAGCGCTCTTTAATGCCGATAAGGCCGACGAAGTGAAACGCGCCGTCGTTATGGATATCGTTGAAAAAAATCTGGGACTCTGATCGTTCTTTGTGAAAATTGTAGGATGATAATATGAAAAAATTAGGACTCGTATTTCTCTTAACCCTTGCAGCCGCAAGTCTTTTCTCCGGCTGCGAGAGCCAGGAGGCGAAAGAACGCCTCACTGAAGTGGAAACCGCCCTGGAAACCATGGACGCAGCACAGGTTTACGCTCTCTGCGACGACGCCACAAAGCAGAGTGTGACGCAGGAAGTCGTGGCTGAGCGCATGAGCGCCGTTTACGATACCCTCGCGGTGGACAGCGTTGATTACACCGACATCAAGCGCAACAAGGAGGCCTCCACAGACGGCAAGAGCGTTTTTGACGCCACCGTCGTCGTCGCCGGCAATGGCTGGGAGGCAGAGCTGCCAGCGCAGCTCGTGTTCAGCGGCAACGACGAAAACATGCAGCTGGCCTGGACGCCGGAGGTTGTGCTCAGCGGTCTGACCAACGACAACAGCCTCAATGTCCAGATCACCCAGGGCAAACGCGGCACCATCTACGCCCGTGATGGCGAAGTCCTCGCTCAGGATGACGAAAACGGCGTGCGCCAGTATCCACAGGCAGCGATCGCGTCCTCCTGCGTGGGCTATGTGCGCGCAGCGACCGCCGCTGAGATCGAAGCCGGCACCGTCGGCGATGTGTCCGTCGGCACAGAAGTTGGCCGTAGCGGCTTTGAACAGGCCTATCAGGACCGCCTCGTGGCAACCGCCGGCATGACCGTGACCCTCAGTGACAAGTCGGATGACGTGCTGATCCAGACCGAACCAGCCGACGGTGAAGACATCACCACGACCATCGATCTGGAAGCGCAGCAGCTCGCAGCTGACACGATCAGCGGTGAAACCGCCGCAGCCGTCGTCGTTGAGCCAGCCAATGGTCAGGTGCTCGTCATGGCCGAAGGATCTTCCTATGATCCGACCATGTGGCTGGATGAGAATATGACTGCCGAAGATTACGCCGTAGCTGTTGAAGCAGGCACCACGCCAGGCAACGGACTTTTCGCGCAGAAAAACACCCCTGGCTCCACCCAGAAGCTTCTCACCACCCTCATCGGCCTGAACAGCGGCAGCATGACGCTGGAGCATGGCTATGAGATCTACGGCGAAGACTGGGCGCCTCCAGGCGGTTGGGGCAGCTACACCGTGCATCGCGTTGTGCCGATCGGCGGCTGGATCAACCTGCACGATGCCCTCGTTTATTCGGACAACATCTACTTCGCGCGCTGCGCCCTCGACATGGGCTATGACACCTTCAACAACGGCATGAAATCCCTCGGTTATGGCCAGGAAGTGCCAGGCGCGTATAAAGTCGACACCAGCCAGATCACATCTGAAGGCGTCGTTGCCGACGGCCACGAAACCGGCCTTGCTGATTCTGCCTATGGTCAGTATCAGGTCATGACCACACCGCTGCAGCAGGCGCTGACCTATGCCTGCCTGGAAAATGCCGGCAAGATCATGAAGCCTTGCTACACCCTCGATGAAGAACCGGAAGTCTGGATTGACACTGGCACCAGCCAGGAAAACATCGACTTCATCAAGAACGCCCTGCGTGATGCCGTCACCGTGCAGCATCCATCCGCCGATGCGTCTGATGTCGGCGCGAACGTTTACGCAAAGACCGGCACCGCCGAGATCGGCGTCGACGGCTCCACCAACCTCGGCTGGATCTGCGGCGGCGACCTTGACGATCCACACTGGACCGCCTGCATCCAGGTCAACTTTGTCGAAAACCGCGGTGGCTCTGACGTCAACGCAGCCTACCTCGGCAGCTACGTCAGCCAGCTTTATACCGCCAAAGGCGGCGCCTATGTGCCAAGCGGCATCGAGACAGAAGAAAACGCAGACGCAGATAACGCCGAAGCAGCAGAATAAAATGCCAGACGGCGCTGTTCAGAAATGAGCAGCGCCGTTTTTTGTGTCAAAAATTTGCAGCGAAATATATCTGCGAATTGTTTTATAATTCCAGTGCAGTATGATATAATTGTAGAAAATTGTAATTTGCAACGACAGAACTAGAATACCATTGGGGGGATACACATGATGCAGCCACCACAGCTCATTGTGATGCTGACATACAATGACCATACCGTTCTGGATGCGGCAGAGATTTTTGCGCGCTGCAAGGACAGCAAGGCAGAATTTTGGGGTTTCAAGGAGGCGCCGCTGCCGTTGGAACAAATGAAGACGCTTTATCGCAGCATGAAGGATGCCGGCAAGACGACCTTTCTTGAGGTTGTCGAATACACAGAGCGAGAATGCCTCGCCGGTGCGCAGATGGCAGCGGAATGTGGCTGCGATGTGCTCATGGGCACGGTATTTTCTGACGCGGTGAACGCATTTTGCCGCGATCACGGCATTCGCTATATGCCGTTCGTTGGCGAGATTGTCGGTCGTCCGTCGGTGCTCACTGGCACGCTTGCGGGCATGGTCGCCGAGGCAGAGCGTTATCTCGCTGAGGGCGTGTATGGCATCGACCTGCTCGGCTATCGCTACACAGGCGATGCGGCTGCGCTCAATCGCGAATTTGTCGCTGCTCTGGATGCGCCGGTTTGTCTGGCTGGCAGTATCAACAGCTATACGCGGCTGGATGAAGTGAAGGAAGCAGCGCCGTGGGCGTTCACGATTGGCAGCGCGTTTTTTGACGGCTGCTTTGGCGGCACGTTCTGTGAGCAGATCGACAAGGTTTGCGATTATATGAAAGGAGCGGGCGTATGCTGAAACAATTCTATCCTTACGAATATGCTGAGAGCGTGTTTGCCATCGATTATGAAAAGCTCTGGCAGATGGGCTATCGCGGGCTGCTTTTTGACATCGACAACACGCTAGTCCACCACGGCGACGATTCAACACCGGAGATCGATGCGCTTTTCCGCGAGATCCAGGCCATTGGTTTCAAAACGCTGCTCCTTTCCAATAACGAGGAGAAGCGCATCAACCGCTTCATGCAGAACATTACGAGCTACTATATCCACGACGCTGAAAAGCCAAAGCCATGGGGCTATCTCAAAGCAGCGGAGATCATGGAGCTTGACGAAAATCAGTGCGTTGTTATCGGCGACCAGGTTTTCACCGACGTTTTTGGTGCAAATCGCGTGGGCATGGCGAGCATCCTTGTGCGTTTCATTCGTCTGCCGGGGCTGAAAAAGCTCGGCAAGCGTCGCCGCGCGGAGCAGGCTGTGCTTCTGACCTGGCGCTTGCGTCGTCGCTATACGCAGCGACTGGGCGGCATCCAGAAGAAAACGGCGACTGTCCCGAAAGCACGCCGCCATTTCAGCGACATCAATCCATTGTTTTATAAAATCGCCACGCAGAAAGAAACCTTGCGCCGCCATCTGCAGGACTTGATGAGCCATGAAGCATTCGCCACAGAATTGCACAGCGAGCGCTTGCCGAATATTGTTTCCGAGCACCATTCCAAGGTCATCAAAACTGGTCCCGGCATCGATCCTGTGCTGCAGGAAAACAAAGCTGTGAACATCCGTCTCGCCTGTGAAAAACTCGACGGACTTGTCATTCATCCCGGTGAAACGTTTTCCTTCTGGCGACTCGTCGGCAATGTCACCGAAAAGAAGGGCTACAAGGCCGGGCGCGTCATTGAGAAAAACGCGATCATTCCAGGACTTGGCGGTGGACTTTGCAATCTGGCAAACACCATCAATCTTCTCGTTCTCCACAGCCCGCTGGCAGTGACAGAGTTTCACAAGCACTCCGACGCGCTTGCTTGTGACGTGGATCATCGCAAGCCGCTGGCAGCCGGCACGTCGATTTTCTATAATTACGTCGATTATCGATTCAAAAATACGAGCGATCAGAATGTGCAGCTCTGCGTCTGGGTCGCAAACGGCCAGCTTTACGGCGAGCTGCGCAGCGAGCGCGCATTTTCGTGGACGTATGCGCTTAGCGAAGAGGACCATCATTTTCGCAGGGAAGGCGACAAATTCTATCGCATTTCGAAAATCTACAAGGATACCTACGACCGCAACAGCTGCAAATTGTGCAGCCACGAGCTGATCTGGGACAACCATTCTGAGGTGCTTTTCCCGACGGAGCTCATTCCGCCGGAAATGATCCGCGACGATTGACCACCAGCCCTGACGCCTGTGCGTTGGGGCTTTTATCTTGCGCAGATTTAACATTGGCTTAACCTCTCCTTGCTTGTATGTGCAGGGAGCATTGTCTATCATTAAAATAAGTAGAATTGTATCATCCGACAATGAATGGAGGCGATCATGATGAGATGGGGCAAGCGCTTATTGGTGATTTTGCTCGTTACAGTGATGATGCTGGGAAGTTTTGTGGGCTGCGGTTCTGGTGGCTCTGGCGGCAATGAATCAACCTCGTCGAGTGACAGCGCTGCGGTTTCCAGTGATAGCGAGACGACGTCGGGTGACGACGCTGCGGTGCAGATCGGTGAGCCGGACGCTGTTTTCGGTGATGGCGGCACGGTGTTGAAGATCGTGTCGGGCTCGGAAAATCAGGAGCTGGAGCCGATCCTCGAAACTTACGCTAATGACAACGATGTGACCATCGAAATGAGCTATATGGGTTCACTCGATATCATGCGTATGCTCGGCGACGAAGAGATACCGGTCGACGCTGTCTGGCCGGCGAGCAGTCTCTGGCTCAACGCCGGGGATGAGAACCATGTGATCAAGCATACAGAATCGATCTCCATCACGCCGGTGGTCTTCGGTATTCGTCAGAGCCTCGCTGAGGAGCTGGGATTTGTCGGTCGTGACGTGTCGGTGCAGGATCTGCTCACAGCCATCGAAGATAACAAGCTGCGTTTCTGCATGACCAGTGCCACGCAATCGAATTCGGGCGCCAGCGCCTATATTGGTTTTTTTTACGCCTTGCTGGATAATCCGGAGGTCATCTCTGAGGAAGATCTGCAGGATGAGGCGCTGCAGACGCAGGTGCGCGAGCTGCTCGCCGGTGTGGACCGTTCCTCGGGCAGCTCGGACTGGCTCAAGGACATGTTCCTTGAAGGAGATTTTGATGCGATGGTCAATTACGAATGTCTGATCATCGCAGCCAATGAAGAACTGGAAGCGCGCGGCGAAGAAACGCTCTACACGGTTTATCCATACGATGGCCTTTCGCTCGCTGATTCACCGCTGGGTTATGTGGATGGCGGCGACGATGAAAAAGAAGAAGCGTTCCTTGCGCTGCAGGAGTATCTGCTCTCTGATGCAGTGCAGGATCAGATCCAGCAGACGGGACGCCGTAGCAGCTTCGTTGGCGTGAGTGAGGAGAACAAGAGTGTTTTCCGCGCTGATTGGGGCCTGCAGCCGGATCGCGTGCTTTCACCGATCAAAATGCCGGCGTCTGACGTGCTCTTCGAAGCGCTCGATCTTTACCAGACTGATTTCAAAAAGCCATCGCTCAATGTGTATTGTCTCGATTATTCCGGCAGTATGTCGGGAACAGGCAACGAACAGCTTGTGGCAGCGATGGAGCAGCTGCTGATCCAGGAGAATGCGCGCAAAAATTATCTGCAGGCATCGGAAAATGAGGTTAACATCCTCATTCCGTTCGACGACACGATCCTTGGTGAACATTATGCTGAAGGTAACGGTTCAGAGCTTGAGAATCTCTATGACATCGTCGCGGAAGAATCGACTGGCGGTGGAACGGATATGTATCAGGCGGCCGCGCACGGCTTGGAGATGCTCGTGGGCTTTGAGCTCAGCAATTATACACCGGCGATCATTCTGCTTTCGGATGGCGTCAGCGGCGGATATTTTTCAGAATTCCAGGAAACGTATGAGCATGTCGCAGAGGTAACAGGTGTACGCGTGCCGGTGTTCTCGATCATGTTCGGTGATGCCGATCCGGAGCAGTTGGAAGAGCTGGCGGATTACACGAATGCCCGCGTCTTTGACGGACGCGAAAATCTCACGGAAGCGTTCCGCAGTGTGAAAGGATACAATTGATGAAAGACGTTGCACGTATGTTTGTGGCGACGGCGGTGGCTGCCGTCGTATTTGTGGGGCTCTATGTGCTTCTGCACTGGAGTCTGGTGATTAGCCTGTTGTTGGCGATCGGGCTCTATATCGGGCTGACGCTGTTCTTGAAACCAAGTCGCAAGATCGCTGGCATCGATGTGGCAGAGATGCCGGGTGGCGAAGCGCTGGCAGATCTGCTCGATGAAGCCGACAATGATCTGACGTCGATCCGCTCCGCGACAAAGCGCATCTTAGAGCCACAGGTGCGCGAGCAGGCGCAGGCGCTCTATACAACAGGTACGCGCATCTGTGATTATCTCGAAGAAAATCCGCAGAAGATCCGTCTGGCGCGCCGTTTTCTGACGTATTATCTGGACACGACGGCGAAGCTCCTTGATCGATATGTGGAGCTCTCGGAGACTGGCCTGCGCACCGGTGAAGTGGCGGAAATCCTCGCCAAAACCGCACAGGCACTGCCAGTGCTCAATGATGCCTTTGCGCGTCAGTTCACCCATCTCATGGAAGGGGAGTTGATGGATGTCGAGGCAGATCTGGCGCTGCTCAAGAGCACCTTGGAAATGGAGGGTGGAAAATGAAAACAAAACTTATTGGTCTGTTGATACTTGTTGCTGTGGCGATCGTTGCCGTGGCCTATGTTGGTGTCACACAGAGCCGGCAGGTGACAGAGATCAGCGGTTTTGTCGGCGGCGAAAAGATCGGCCTCCTCGAAGACGAGGAAGTGCAGGAGATCTTGCACGAGCGCTATCATCTCTCGATGGATTATGCCAAAGCTGGTTCCATCGATATGGTCACAGAAGATGCAGGCGATCGGAATTTTCTCTTCCCGTCTAATCAGACAGCGCTGGAGATCTATGAGGACCAGAACGGTGCATCGGAAAAAAGCGAGATCATTTTCAATACGCCAATCGTGCTTTACACCCGCAATGCTGTCGCAGAAGCGCTCGTCAGCCAGGGAATTGCGAGCCGGAATGACGGTGTTTACAGTGTGGATATGGCCAAGTTGGCCGCGGTCATTGAAGAAGGAAAAACCTGGGTCGACATCGGCCTGTCACAGCTTTATGGGAGCGTGGCGGTGAATACCACCGATCCGACGAAATCTAATTCCGGCAATATGTTTGCGGGGCTGCTCGCCAACACGCTCTGCGGCGGCGTCGCTGATGAGAGCAATCTCAGTGAGATTCTGCCGCGGCTCGAGACGATCTTCCAGCGCCTTGGCTATATGGAGAGCTCGTCCTCGGATCTGTTTGAACAATTTCTCAAGACCGGTATGGGAGCAAAGCCGATCATTGCTGGCTACGAAAATCAGCTGCTTGAATTTGCAGTGGCGAATCCTGATACCTGGGAACAGGTGAAAGCTGACATCGTCATGCTTTATCCGACGCCGACCGTCTGGTCGAGCCACGTCTACATTGCCCTCGATGAAGCGGGCACCGCCGGCATCGATGCGTTGCTCGACGAGGATGTGCAGCGTCTCGCATGGGAAAAGCATGGTTTCCGCACAGGTGTCTACGATAAACCGACAGAAATTGATTTTGGCGTCGACGGACTGGCTGACGAGATCACAACGGTTGCGCCGATGCCGGATGCGGCGACGATGGAACGAATCATTGAAGCACTTTCATAAAGAAAGGATGACCAACCATGGCAAATGAGATTACATTGGAAACATTGCTGCAGGCTAACGGAACTGCAGAGCCGCAGCCACCGACAGCAGCGTCTCTGGAAACAGTGCGCACTCAGGTAGAGACGCTGTCGCCGGAACAGCGCTCTCGTGTTGAACAGATCAGGGACAGCATCAATCTCATGGACACACAGACCGCTATCGTTTATGGCGTCGGTGCGCAGCGCGACATCGCAGGATTTTCTGAGCAGATCCTCACGAAAGTGCGCAATAAGGACAGCGGTTATGTTGGCGAACTCATGAGCGATCTTGTGATCAAGGTTAAGGAAGTGGGCGTCGACGAGTTGGACGACGGCTTCCTCGATAAGATCCCCTTCATTAACAACGCCGCCCGAGCTCTGAAAAAATTTATCCAGCGTTATGAAAAACTCGAGGTGCAGATCGACCAGATCGAGCACGAGCTGGAACAGGCGCGGATGGCGATGCTCAAGGATATCACCGTTTTCGACGGACTCTTCGAAAAGAATCTGGAATATTTCAGGGATCTGCAAGTCTACATTGTTGCCGGTGAAGAAAAACTCGCCGAGCTACGCGATCAGACCATTCCGGCGCTGCGCGCAGAGGCACAGGCCAAAGGCGACGCCATGAGCGCACAGGTGGTGCGTGATTTTGAAGACACAGTGAATCGCTTCGAGAAAAAAGTGCATGATCTCAAGCTCAGTAAGACCATCGCTATCCAGACAGCGCCACAGATCCGGCTCATCCAGAATAACGACAAAGTCCTCGTCGACAAAATTCAGACCGCCATCCTCAGCACCATCCCGCTGTGGAAAAGCCAGATTGTCATTGCTCTCGGCCTCGAGCGTCAGAAAAATGTGCTCGAGCTGCAACGCAGCGTCACCGATGCTACCAACGAGCTGCTTACGAAAAACGCCGAGCTGCTCAGACAAAACAGCGTGGACGTGGCGCGAGAATCGGAGCGCGGCGTTGTCGATCTTGAGACGCTCAAAAAAGTCAACAGCGATCTCATCACGACCATCGAGGAAACCATCAAGATTCAGCGTCAGGGGCGTGAAGCACGGCTGGACGCTGAACGTGAGCTTGCCGGTATTGAGGATCAACTCAAACAGACACTGCTCAATGCGGTGAGCTGAATTTTGTCAAGAAATTTTAGAGAATGCTAATTTCCTCTTCCCTTATCGGGATTAATACGCTATACTGAACACAGTACCTATTTCGTTCGATTTCCAACTAGGAGGAAAATAAAGTGAACAATTCTATCATTGATGTTGGCCGTGGCGTTGACATTGTCGGCCAGGTCATGTCAAAATTCTCGATCAGCCTGCTGATTATGACCATCGGCATGATCGTCGGCGCGATGTTTGTGCCGCCAGCCGTAGCGATCATGATGCCAATCGTTTGCGTGGTCATGCTGTTGGTTGCCATGTTTGCGCGCTGGCGCCAGCGTGAGAGCGAAGGCAGCTACATTTCGATGAAATTTGTCTATGTTTTCGCAGCGCTGGAAGGCGTCGGCCTTTATCCGATCGTCATGGCCTACACACAGGCCATCGGCGCAAAGCTTGTGCTCGGCGCTGTCGCCATTACCTTCGTGCTCTTCTTTGGGCTGGCGACCTACGCCAAACGCACAGAGCGCAATTTCCTGAATATCGGCTCGATCCTTTTTGGCGCGCTGCTGATCCTGATCCTTGCGTCGATCGTTGGCATCTTTGTGCAGGCGACGATTCTCCAGACGGCGATCTGCGCCGGCGGGATCTTCGTTTTCAGCGGCTATGTCCTTTACGACATCCAGGTCATGAAGAGCGGCTATCTCACGGAAGACGACGTGCCAAGGATGGTGCTCAATCTCTTCCTCGACTGGATCAATCTCTTCCTGTATATCTTGCGCCTGATCGGACTTTTCGCAGCCGACAATTAATGCACAGATCAAAAACGCGACGTCATTTTCTTGTGGCGTCGCGTTTCTTTATGGTAAAATGACCGCAAGGAGGCGATCACATGCTTTACATTTACAATCTTGAGTGCTTATCCGCGTCGGATCAGAACGCGTTTATTTCTGTCGTCGATCGTGTGGGCGAAGGCCTTTGCCGGATCGGCGAGCGGGACCTTGAAAAAACGGTGGCGCAATGTCTGGAAGAGCTTGCGCCGATGGAGATAAGGGGATTCGAACCTCTGACCCAGCAGGAGGGTGAGCCATTTCTGCTGATGGATATCGATGATCTCGAGGTCGATCCGTTTCTGGCGCAGCTGCGCCAAAACAAGGTGCGCATCGGCCACAAATGCATGGTCACTGAAAAAAATCGCAGTTGGAAGGTGCAGAAGCTGATCGGCGACGTCGCCGAAGAGCACGAGATGATGACCCAGCTTGTGAGCCTGCAGCAGATGCTGGCGCTGGCAGGCGATTTCGTGGAAAAGGACTACGACCCGCTGCTCTGGCTGACCTTCACCAGCAAAAAACAGGCAGCAGAGGATCTGCTCGCCCACGTCGGCAAAGCGCCGATCTCTGTTGAAACGATCCAGGCGACGATGAAGGATCTCAACAACGCCGTGATGGCACTGATCGTATCGCGAGGAGGCAAATCATGAAACGCAGCCCGGGAATCATCGCAGAACAGCGGGTGCTGGCCGAGGCGCTTGAAGCGCGTCTCGTGGAAGAGTCTGGCACGCCGGACGCGCCAGTCGTTGTGCGCGATCCCTATGGCGTGGCGCCGCTTTCTGCGCTCGTTTGCTTTACCACGGCGCAGGCAGAGGCGTTCAGCGTACAGCTCAGCGACGCGCAGGGACGCACCTATCTGCGCTACAACACGCCGTCCGCGACCGCGCATCGCATCATCGTGCCAGCGCTCGTGAATGGCGAAGCCTGCAGCTTTGCAGCAGTGGGAACAGACGGCACGCGCGTTCAGCTCGCATTGCCGTTGGCAGAGGTGGAAGCGCCGATGCTTGTGGCGATGGAAGGCGCTGCGCCGGAGAATACGCTGCTCTACGCGCTGCCTGCCGATGGCGCAGGCCAGCCGGTGGCGGTGAATGCATTCGGCGATCTCTGCTGGACGCTGACCCTGCCGCTCAACCATCGACTGACCTTTCTCGAAAATGGCCATTTTCTCTGCGGTGCACCGCTGCAGCTCGCGCCGCCATACAGCGGCACAGCCATCTGGGAGATGGACGCACTCGGCCATATCTACCGCGAGTACCGCTTTGAAGACGGTTTCGTCAGCGATTTTGCACGCCTGCCCGACGGCACCATCGTGGCCATCACGCAGACAGCCTGGCAGGGCACCGCGCGCGATGTGCTCGTCTGGCTCGACGGCGAAAACGGGCGCGAGAAACAGCGCATGAACGCCGCCGATGTGCTGCCAAAATCAAACGGCACCGCCGGGCAATCTGGCAGCGACTGGTTCCAGGGCACCAGCTTGCGCTATGACGCCGCAACCGGCCTGCTCTACTGGAGCGGCTTGGCGCAGAACGTCGTGCTCGAGATCGACGCCGCCACAGCGGAAGTGCGCCGCATCATCGCCAGCTCAGAAGGCTGGGAGGAGCAGCGCGTCGCGCGTTCCGAAGCAACCGAGCACATTACCACCAGCGTCGATGGCTGGAACGCTGCGCACACACGTCTCGATCTTTTCACGCGCCCTGTCCTGAGCGGCACCTTCGAAGAAGCCTACGGCGTGCAGCGCTGGGGCGACGCGCTCTATTATGTCAATGCGAACCGCTATCCCCTTGGCAAAAAGCTCGCGCCAACGCCGTTTAATGTGAACCGCCTCGATCTCAAGACCGGCCGTGTCAGCCTGTTTGTGTCCAACAGCGACGGCCTCATTTCGCCAGTGTTCTGTGATTTCACGCTGTACGACGAGCACACAGCCCTCGTCCTCGCCGGCGGACTCTCCAACAGCGATTCTCTGCGGCCAGCCGTTTTCGCGTGCGAGCGTCAGGAGGATATCGCCCTCTCCGCGCAGGTCTGGTACATCGCCGACGGCGAGCGCCAGACGCGCTGGATCTTTGACGACAACCTCGTCCATGCCAGCCTCTGGCAGCCGCAGACCCTCACCAACGCCCGCGGCAGCGAGAGCGTGCTCGGCCAGTGGCGCCCATCCTTTGAGATCGACATCGAGCTGCCGCATACTTCAGAAGGCCAGCTTGAGGACGACATGCACATCGAATTCTGGCAGGACGACGCGCGGCTCTATCTCAGCGGTACCTTCTACAAAGGCGAAGCCTGCACCCTCATCCTGCGCCGCGGCGATGAGCGCCACCAGTTTTTCCTCACCACCAACCGTAAACCATTCGGCACAGAATGGCTCTACACCTACGGCGCCAGCGACGTTGAACGCCGCCTCAACTGGGCCATCCCATGCGCCCACCTCAAAGGCAAATGGCAGATCGACCTGCTCATCGATGATATCCTCTATCACAGCAAAGAAGTCGCGGAATTTTGAGCAGTATGAAGAAGCATCCTAAAATCGATTATGGTCAGGTAACATCTCTCGATGTGTTGCGTGCGCTTTTTCGCTACAGAGTGGGCAGCCTCGATTTTGAATTTGGTGACGATGGCGTCCCCATCGCTTATGGCGTTGCTACTGGGAGTTATGCGCGTGGATTCCGCCTTGGCAATTATCCAGGAAACGATCAGACAAAACATCTCCGAGCCATCGGCCACAAAGAATTTGCCATGCGTTTGGCAAAGCTTGTGGATCAATTCGGGTATAAGGTTTTCATCGTCTATGGAGCAAGTGACTATCATGGCCTCTGCAAGCTGTATGAGAAAAGCTATTATCAGGAAATCTTGCCAAAAATTCTGATTTGTAACGTCCAGCCAGTGCTTGCCAGACAGATAAAAGATGGACGCATTTCCACCCATGCTGCGATGATCGATGCCGCTTACCTCATGGATGTCAGTCTGCTCGGCTATCAGCAGCATAACCCTCGCGATGATGCGCGATTATTGTTTGAAATGGCAAAGCAGGCGACGCGCATGACAAACAGTCAGTATCAGGCGTATCTGAAAGCATTGAGCCAGCTACGGAAACGAAACATCAATAAAGTGAAAGCAGCGTATCAGGAACTGATCGCCGACGATGGAAAGCGCTCTATTCAAAACTTGCAGTGCTGCAATGATCAGTTGATAGCGATGAAAAGCGAGCTTCAGTATATGAAAAAGTTGCTTCTTGAGATTAAGAAAGAGCAGCCAACAACACGTAAGCATAGGAAGCTTTTTGAAAGAAAGATTTCGCAGCAGCGAGTATCTTCTGCTGTTCCACAGCTCAGCGACCTGTACATCGTGACAACAGCCGTGCGCCCGCTATTTGTGGACGAAGTGATCTTTCATTACAACAAAAACATCGCTGATAAAACACCCGGCGCCATCACCATCCGCCACAATAACAAAACGCACCAGTATTTTCTGTTTGAAGCCAAGAGTCATAAGAAAGAGCGAAAAAAATTGGGCTTAGAGGGCGCCGTTTTTCAACTGGGAGAACTGAAAGCTCGCTACAAAACTCAAAGCAACCAGGGAAAAACCATCGTCCTTATCGTCCAGCGTGCGCAATACGATCGCGCCACAAAGATCTATTTTGAGCAGATCATGAAAGAAATTATTCCATCAGGAAACTACGATGTCTGCGAAGTGTGAACGAAATACAACAAAAGCCATACCCAACGTTGCAATGTGATATGCGATCACTTGCGCCTTGGTTATGGCTTTATTTTATTTGTGATATCTCAGCACCGAAACTCTGGCGGCAGTACCGTGTTGGCCACAACTGATTTTGTTTTATGGAAGATCATTTGTATGTTATACTATCATCAGAAAACCAAAGAGAGGAGTATGACTATGTTAGTAGTAAATGGCGCGGAGATTTTGCGCGCGTATGCGGCGCGGGCGTTTAATCCTGCTGTGCGAGAGGTTGCGAGCGGGGTCTGGCATGTGCTGGGGATTGGTCACAGCAATGCGACGATCATTGAGGGGGCAACGGGTGTGATCCTGGTGGATTGCTTTGACACGCTGGAGCGCGGTGAGCGCTTGAAGGAGATTGTGCGCGAGAAGGTGGGCAAGGAGGTGCACACGATCATTTACACGCATGGTCATCCGGATCATCGCGGCGGCGCGGAGGCGTTCAGCGATTCGGTGCTGGAGGTGATCGCGTTTGCGCCAAAGTTCCCTGTGCTGGAGCGCACGGAAAAGCTCACGGAGATCCAGATGCTGCGCGGGGCGCGTCAGTTTGGCTATGGGCTGTCGGACGAGGAAGCGATCACGCAGGCGCTGGGCCCTCGCGAGGGGATCATTCGCGGCGAAAAGCGGGCGATGATCGCGCCGCGTCCTGTGTATGACGAGGACGTTGTGGAGCAGGTGATCGATGGTGTGAAGATCGAGATGCGCCGCTTGCCAGGCGAGACGGACGACACGATCGCTGTCTGGCTGCCGGAGAAGCGGGTGCTCTGCTGCGGCGACAATTACTACGGCTGCTTCCCAAATCTCTACGCGATCCGTGGCAGTCAGTACCGCAATATCGCGGAGTGGATCCACAGCCTGGATGTGCTGCGTGCGTACAATGCGGAGGCGCTTTTGCCGGGACATACGGAGCCGATCCTCGGCGCTGAAAATGTGGCGGAGGTGCTGACGAATTTCCGCGATGCGATCGACTGGATCCTGGAGACGACGCTTGCGGGGATGAACGCTGGCAAGACGATCGACGCGCTGGCCTCTGAGATCCGGCTGCCGGAAAAATACGCATCGCTGCCATATCTGGGCGAGCATTACGGCTGCACGGAGTGGACGGTGCGCGCGATCTATACGGCATATCTGGGCTGGTTTGACGGCAATCCGACGAGCCTGCATCCGCTGGCACCGGAGACGCGTGCGCAGAAGATGCTGGCGCTTGCTGGTGGTCGCGAAAAGATGCTGGCGGCGGCGCGGGCTGCACTGGACGAACGAGATTATCAGTGGTGTCTGGAGCTGTGCGATCTGCTGCTTGCAGATGCGGAGGACGCGCAGACGCTCCTGCTCAAGGCGGATGCGATGGAGCGTTTGGCTGAGCAGGAAACGAGCGCGAATGGCCGTCATTATTACATTGCCTGCGCGAAGGAGATCCGCGAAAAGCTGGCGCAATAAAAAATCGACCCTCTGTCGAATCAAAACGATTCGGCAGAGGGTCGTTGTGTTTGGATTACATGTGGTTGCTGTTGAGATCGGAGTTGCGCAGGGTGACGTCGTGGGCGCCGCCTTCGACGATGGAGGTGGCGGAGACGAGGGTCAGACGCGCGTTGTCCTGCAGCTCTTTGATGGAGAGCACGCCGCAGTTGCACATGGTGGAGCGGATCTTGCTCAGCGAAAGCTGGACGTTGTCTTTCAGCGAGCCGGCGTATGGCACGTAGGAATCGACGCCTTCTTCGAAGGAGAGCTTGGCGTCGCCGCCCATGTCGTAGCGCTGCCAGTTGCGGGCGCGGGCGGAGCCTTCGCCCCAGTATTCCTTCATGTAGTTGCCGCCGATGCGCACGCGGTTGGATGGGGATTCATCGAAGCGGGCGAAGTAGCGGCCGAGCATGATGAAGTCTGCGCCCATGGCGAGGGCGAGGGTCATGTGGTAGTCGTAGACGATGCCGCCGTCGGAGCAGAGTGGGATGTAGATGCCGGTTTCTTCGAAATATTCGTCGCGGGCTTTGGCGACTTCGATAACGGCGGTCGCCTGGCCGCGACCGATGCCTTTCTGCTCACGGGTGATGCAAATGGAGCCGCCGCCGATACCGATCTTGATGAAATCTGCGCCTGCTTCGGCGAGATAGCGGAAGCCGTCGGCGTCAACGACGTTGCCGGCGCCAACCTTGACGGTGTCGCCGTAGTGTTCGCGGATCCAGTCGAGGGTCAGCTTCTGCCATTCGGAGTAGCCTTCGGAGGAGTCGATGACGAGCACATCTGCACCGGCTTCGACGAGGGCTGGCACGCGTTCTGCGTAGTCGCGGCTGTTGATGCCGGCGCCGACCATGTAGCGCTTGGAGTTGTCGTCGAGGAGTTCGAGTGGATTTTCTTTGTTGGAGTCGTAGTCCTTGCGGAAGATCAGGTACATGAGATTCTGATCTTTGTCGACGATTGGCAGCTGGTTGAGCTTGTGATCCCAGATGAGGTCGTTGGCTTCCGGCAGGGTGGTGTTTTCGTTACCGACAACGAGCTTGTCAAATGGGGTCATGAATTCTTCAACCTTGGTATCGCGCGCGGTGCGGGAGAGGCGATAGTCGCGGCTGGTGACGATGCCGAGGAGTTTGCCGTTTGGCGAACCATCTTCGGTGACAGCCATGGTGCTGTGGCCGGTTTTTTCGCGCAGGGCCAGCACATCGGCGAGGGTGTCGGTTGGGCGCAGATTGGAATCGGAAACAACAAAACCTGCTTTGTAGTTCTTGACCTTGCGCACCATTGCAGCCTGGCTTTCGATGGACTGGGAGCCATAGATGAAGGAAAGACCGCCTTCTTTTGCCAGCGCGATGGCCAACGTGTCGTTGGAAACGGCCTGCATGACAGCGGAGACCAAAGGAATGTTCAGAGAGATCGCTGGTTCTTCGCCTTTTCTGAATTTGACCAATGGGGTTTTGAGGCTGACATTGGCTGGCGTGCACTCTTTGGAAGTGAAGCCTGGGATCAGAAGATACTCGCTAAAAGTGTGGGATGGTTCGTCATAAATGAATGCCATGTTTTAACTCCTTTCAAATCTTATCGTGAAGCAATATTGATCAATCCTGACCGTGGTTTGGAGGCAGGATCTCGATCCAGTAGTTGTCCGGGTCGGCGATGAAGTAGATGCCCATTGCCGGATTTTCGAAGACGATGCAGCCGAGGGTTTTGTGCAGCGCGTAGGCCATGGCAAAATCGTCGGCTTCCAGCGCGAGATGGAACTCGTTTTCGCCGAGGTTGTAAGGCTGTGGATGATCGCGCAGCCAAGTCAGCTCGAGCTGGTGCTTGCTTTCGCCGTCGCCGAGATAGACGATGATGAAACTGCCGTCTTCTGCTTCCATGCGGCGCACTTCCTTGAGGCCGAGGGCCTGGTCGTAGAAAGCGAGGCTGTTTTCAAGATTGGTGACATTGAAATTATTGTGCAGGAAAGAAAATTGCATGTCGATAGATTCCTCCTCATTGGTCATTGTTGGTTCCATTTTATCATAAAATGGGCAGGAAAGTATAAAAATAATATCGATATTACAGCAATTTTCGCCGCTCGTCAATAGTTATTTTACGCTTGCGAAATATATTCTCACATTACGCCATTTTGGTCAATTTTTACTGAAAAATATGCTATACTGGGTGCAGTACTCTTAGAGGGGGAAAACCCATGAGCGAAAATTATATGGAACAGTCTGTGCCGTTCGCCGAAGAAGCGGAAGCCGGCATCATCTCCGCGATGTTCAAGGACCGCGAGGTCATCCAGGACATTGTGCAGCTGGTGCGCGACACAGATTTTTATAAACCAGAGAACGCCATTTTATTTAAGGCGATCCTGGAAATTGACGAGAGCGGTCAGTCTGTCGATCTCGTCACCATGACCAACAAACTGCGCAAGGAAAATCTGCTGGAAAAAGCTGGGGGCGTGTTCTATCTTGGGCAGATCGCCGCTGCACCGTCGACGGTGTACAACGTCAAGCAGTACGCGAAGATCGTTCAGGAAAAATCGACGATGCGCCAGCTCATCCGCATTTCTGACGGTATCCGCAATCGCTGCTTCGACGACGCCGAGCCCGTCGAGAGCATTCTGGACGACGCCGAGCGGCTCGTGCTCGATATTTCCAAGCAGCGCCAGCGCAACGATGTGACGCGTGTGGACGAGATCGTGCCGACGAACCTTGAAAAGATCGAAGAAGCCGCCAAGCAGGAAGACGAGATCACAGGCATTCCTTCTGGCTTCATCGATCTCGACCATATGACCAACGGCTGGCAGCGCTCGGACCTCATCATCCTCGCTGCTCGTCCGGCAATGGGGAAGACCGCGCTCTGCTTGAACATGGCTGCCAATGCCGCCATCGACTATCATTATCCAGTGGCGATCTTCAGTCTCGAAATGAGCAAGGAGCAGCTCGTCATGCGTATGCTCGCAGCCGCTGCCCGCATCGACCAGAAGCGCCTGCGCACCGGTCAGCTCAATCCCGACGAATGGGGCGCGTTCCTGCAAAAGATCGGCCCCCTCACCAGCGCGCCGATCTACATTGACGACACCCCAGCCATCACCATCCGCGAGCTGCGCGCTAAAGCCAGACGCCTGCAGAGCCGCGAAGGCGATCTCGGCCTCATCCTTGTCGACTATCTGCAGCTCATGGGCGGTAGTGGCAACAGCGAAAACCGCCAGCAGGAAGTCTCCGAGATCTCCCGTTCACTGAAAGCCCTGGCGCGTGAACTGAACGTGCCGATCATCGCGCTCTCCCAGCTCAGTCGTACCGTCGAGCAGACAAAGGACAAGCGCCCGCAGCTCAGTCATCTGCGTGAGTCCGGTTCTCTTGAGCAGGACGCCGACATTGTGCTTTTCATCCACCGCGAGGAATATTACAACGAAGACACCGACCGTCGCGGCATCGCCGATGTCATCATCGCCAAGCATCGTAACGGGCCAACCGGCACCGTTGAGCTCGCCTTCCAGAACGAGCTCACCCGCTTCGACAACCTCATCCACGAAGGAGAATATGGCTATTGATCTTTCCGACCAGGCAGAAATATTGCCTGGTCTTTTTTGTAACGTTTGTGTGCCTCGCGCGTTAATAGGGTGAAAGGGGGGGGTGAGGAGCGTGGATTTTGAAGAAATCTATCAGCTGTATTTCAAAGACGTGTTTCTCTACGTGCGCAGTCTCTCGGCAGAAGAGGGCGTTGCCGAAGAGGTGACGCAGGAAACGTTTTTCAAAGCATTGAAGGCGATCGACAGCTACGATGGCCGCAAGGACATTCGCGCCTGGCTGTTTACGATCGCGCGCAATACCTATTATTCCGGACTGCGTAAGCAAAAGCCTATGAGCGATGAGCCGCCGCCGGAGTTTGCCAGCCCGCAACAGGATTTCACGCTGCATTTCGTCGATGAGGAACGCGCGCTCCTCATCCACCGTTTTTTGCACGAGATGAAGGAGCCGTACAAAGAAGTGTTCAACCTGCGCGTATTCGGCGAGCTGTCATTTGAAAAGATCGGCAGCATTTTCGGCAAGAGCGCCGGCTGGGCGCGGGTGACCTATTATCGGGCAAAGCAGCAGATCGCCCAGTATATGGAGGTGATGAACGATGAAAAATGAACTTTCCTGCGAGATCGTACGAGATCTTTTGCCGCTTTATGTGGACGATGTGACGAGCGACGTGACAAAACATGCCGTTGACGATCATTTGGCGCATTGTGAAACCTGCCGAAAGGAGGCGGAGAAAATGAGAGAATCACTTATTCTGCCGGTCAACGAAAAGCTCCAGCGTTCACAGGCGAATATATTGAAGCGGATCCGCAAACGCTTTTTCAGGAAAAAAGTGGTCATTTCGCTGCTCTCGATTCTAGCCGCTGTTATTCTGCTCATTGGTGCGTATTCTTACATGACGTTGCACCAAACGGTCATTCCGTACGATGGCGAGACGGTCACGGTGCGAGAGCTGAATGGCGAGGTTTACGCCAGTTGCACGTCTGATAAAGCAGCAGGGTCTGTCGCCTGTATTCCATCGTCGGTCGTGATCGATGGCGAGCGGAAAGAGGTGGTCGCTGTGTATTTCTATCAAACGCTGTGGTCTACTTATATCGAGCCGCACCTACCGTTTCGGGAAGATGCGACAGAGCTCACCTTTGCCCTCGGCAGGATCGATGGACAGGGAGAGCAAGTCGACATGGTGCTCTATGGCGATTACGATTATCAGAAGCTGATCTGGGAAGAATGGCAGACAGAATCCGACGGAACCATTGCTGGCATGGATTGTGTGTGGAAAAAAACATCATAATTTTCACGGACGAGCGTCAAAATTTGCCGACGCTCGTCCTTTTAGGCGTCATATTTAATTAATATAGATATTATTTATCGACGGCGGATACGAAAAATCCTACCCATTTGCAGAAAGATTTGCAACAGGAACGTACTTGCTAATAATATTGCAACAAGGGGCCGATTACGTCAATTTACGAAATTGGTATAATTGTGAAATAATTCGCTAAAGTGCATACCTAGAATAAAAGAAGTTTGATTATCCGAACATAGAAATAATGGTTATTCGCTATATGATTGCAGTGCTGGCCAGAGATGATTTGGGGGTCGAAATTTTGCGAAATCTATGATAAATTAATAGAGTAATGTTGAGGTCCGGAGTTGTAGGAAATACCGGACCAAGAATTTTGAATGGGGGCTTATTATTTATGAAATGCTCAAATCGTATTAGCGGTATGCAGGAATCTCCAATCCGTAAGCTGGTTCCATATGCAAACGCAGCTCGTGCAAACGGTAAAAAAGTTTATCCACTGAACATCGGTCAGCCTGATATCAAAACTCCAGAAGGTTACTTCGATGCGATCAAGAACTTCAAACAGGAAGTCCTTGAATATGCAGACTCCCACGGGGATTTCACCCTGATCGATGAGATCAGCAAGTATTATGCGCGCAACAACATGGACTTCGCTCCAGAAGATATCCTTATCACCAACGGTGGTTCTGAAGCTCTGATGTTCGCTATGATCGCTATCTGCGACCCAGGCGAATCTGTTGTCGTTGTTGAACCATTCTACACCAACTACAACGGCTTTGCTTCTGCTGTCAGCGTTAACTGCGAAGGCATCATCACCAAGGCTGAAAACGGCTATCGTCTGCCATCCAAGGAAGAAATCCTTGCTCAGATCAGCGACAAAGCACGCGCCATCATCATCACCAACCCATCGAACCCTACCGGTGTTGTTTACACCAAGGAAGAGCTGCAGATGGTTGCTGAAATCGCAGTAGAAAAAGATCTCTTCGTCATCGCTGACGAAGTATATCGTGAATTCGTTTATGATGGTGAATTCTACAGCCTGGCTTACTTCCCAGAACTGAAGGATCGTCTCATCATGATCGACTCCGTATCCAAGCGTTACAGCGCTTGCGGCGCTCGTATCGGTTCCCTCGCTTGCAAGAACCCAGAAGTTATCGCTAACGTTCTCAAGCTCTGCCAGGGCCGTCTCTCCGTATCCACTCTGGATATGATCGGCGCTACCGCTCTCTATGCTGAAACGCCAAAGAGCTATCTCGACGAAGTCAACGAAGAATACAAACATCGTCGTGACGTTACCTACGATGCACTGCAGAAGATGGATGGCGTTGTTTGCGCTAAGCCAGAAGGTGCTTTCTACATCTCCGTTAAGCTCCCTGTCGACGATTCCGAAAAGTTCATTATCTGGGCTCTCGAAAACTTCGACTACAACGGCGAAACCCTTATGATGGCTCCTCTCGCAAGCTTCTATTCCCAGCCTGGTCATGGCGTTGACGAAGTACGTATCGCTTACGTGCTCAACGCTGACGACATGGAAAAATCCATGAAGGTTCTGGCTGAAGCTCTGAAAGCTTATCCAGGCCGTAAATAATTACCGCTAAACGAAAATCGCTTGCTCGGTGACGGGCAAGCGATTTTTTGTATCTTGTTTCTGGCAGAAAAAGAAAAACCTTTACGCAGCAGCAATGTGATGCGTAAAGGTGGTGATTATTCGAGATTGATGAAGGATTCCTGGCTCAGGCGGCTGATCATCTGCGCGCCGGCGGTGTTGCCGTTGTAAATGAAAATGTGGCTGTCACCGATCACATCGAAATGCGTTTCGAGGAGAATGTTGCCAATGCCTTTGTTGAGCTGGCTCTCAGAAACGTTGGAATAGATCAGATGGTTTGGCGCTTGTTCGACGGCGGCGTCCACTTTTTCCGGCACCTGGTCAGGAATTTCGTCGCGCAAATTGAGCTCGGTGAGAGAGTCGATGCATTCGTCGCGCAGGAAGGTGACGAGCTTTTCGTCGAGACGGCGCACCTTGGACATTTCTTCGAGGAGCATCTGATACGCAGTCTGACCCTGGTTGTTGCCGATGTAGACATAGATATCCGTTCCCACAACATTGGTGAACTGATGGGATGTCAGGAAAAGCTTGCTGCTGACCTGATTTGGTTTCGCTATACTGAAGATGACCTTGTCAGAACCTTCATTGGTCAGGTCCTGGAGCGCGTCGTCGGTGAGCACGTCGTCGACTTCGTACTTCAACAGGTCCATGTTTTGACAAACCTTTCTGACTAAGGCTTCCTTGGTGGGTCTCATAAATCTTACCTCCTGATGGATGGAATGTAATCATTATAACACATTGTTGCGAATTGTGATATAGAAGACAGCATATTTTTTCTTCCGATATAGTTATTTCTCAGCGATTTTATCCGAAAAATGGTGTGCTAAGGATAACGACGGCCACACCTGCAGCGAGAAACGGAATGAGCGGAAGGCTTGCGTCGCGTCTGACTTTCTTTATAATGATGAGATAGAGGGCGTAGACCAGCGCGCAGAAGATCCCGATGAGAAAGGCGTGGGTTACGGCGATGGTGCCGAGATAAAAGCCGGAGATCGCCATAAAGAGCACGTCACCACTGCCCAGTCCTTGTGGAAAGAGGCGCAGGATGATGAAAAGCGGCAGCGCGACGATGACTGCGCCGATGGCCTGATCGAGCCAGAGATGTGCGCCGTAGAGAACGCTGTCAAGGATGAGCAGGACGCCGTAAAGGATCAGATCGCTGTCGTGGATCTGCTGTAGCTGCCAGTCGTCGAGGCTGAGCAGAAGCAGGAGGGCGAAGATGCTGCAAAGGAGAATCGTGTGCGGCGCTGGCGCGGTGCTGAGGCTGAGCAGCGCGCAGAGAATAGCGACGACTGTTTCGAAAAATGGCAGGGAGTTTGGGATCGGCGCGCCACAATGGCGGCAGTGTCCGCTGCTGAAAAAATAGCCGAGGATCGGTACGAGATAAAGCGGCGCGATGGTTTGGCCGCAGTGGAGACAGCAGGAGCGATCGATCTGCGAGAGGTTTTTTTGGCGACGCTCGGCGAAGCAGGGGATGAAGCTTCCCAGGCAGGCGCCGAAGATGAAAAAGAAGAGAGTTGTCATTGGATCACCTCAGAAAGGATAGTAATATGAGCATTTTTTCAAAGGCTGTGGCCGCCGGCGCTACAGATCTGCATCTGGAGTCAGGCGGCAGCATCTATATGCGGCGGCTGGGGCGGCTTGTTTTTGAGAGCGCGTGTTCCAGCACGATGTTCGCAGAAATAAATGGGACGCTGCAGACAGCGGCTGCTTTGGATGATTCTATTGTAAACAGAGAAGCAAGGGAGGTCAAAGATTTTTCCTGCGCACTGCCGGAGGTCGGTCGTTTGCGTGTGCGGCGTTATCTGGCGAACGGCAGGGAATGTCTGGCCATCCGTCTGCTGCCGCAGCAGATTCCGGAGGCGGAAGCGCTCGGCTGGCCGGAAGCGGTGCTGCCGCTGTGTCAGCTGCGACAGGGACTGATCCTGGTCACAGGTGCTTCTGGCAGCGGCAAATCGACAACGCTGGCGGCGATGATCGAGCAAATCAATCGCACGCGCGCCTGCCATATCCTCACGTATGAATCGCCGGTGGAGTATGTTTTTGAAAACAAACAGGCGCTGATCCATCAATGCGATGTGCCGGGAGAAATGCCTTCTTTTGCTGCAGGGGCGCGGGATGCGCTGCGCATGGATGCGGATGTGATCATGCTGGGCGAGCTCGCTGATCGGGAAACGATGCGCGCGGCAATGAAGCTGGCTGAGAGCGGGCATCTTGTGCTTGCGACGATGCACACAGGCGCAGCGGCTGAAGCGGTTGGCTATTTTATCAACCATTTCGCGCCGGAGGATCAGCTGCTCGTGCAGCACCAGCTGGCGGCCATGCTGCGCGCTGTGATCTCGCAGCGGCTATTGCCACATCGCAGCGAAGAGGTGCTGGTTCCTGTCTACGAGCTGCTGCTGAACAACACAGCGGTGGCCAATCAGATCCGCAAATCAGAATATGCACAGCTGGCGACGAATATTGAGCTTGGGCGCAGCGAAGGCATGGTGCTTTTGGAGGAAAGCCTGGCATTGCAGGTGCGCGCTGGCAGGATCGCGCCGCACGTGGCGCTGGCAGCGGCGAATCAGCCGGAGCGTTTGCAGAAATTATTGATGTGAGCTGAGCGCAAAAATCTGTCATCAAAACCTGTAACTAAAAATCCTTGGCAGAGCGGGCTGGATATTGTATAATTTTTATATTGGACAGAATGTGTTCAACTGAACGAACAATGGATCATAGATTTTACAGATAAAGGAACGTTTGTAAATGCGAAAAATACTTACGCTGATCTGTATTGTTGGTCTGTGTGTCACGCTTTTTGCTGGCTGCGACTGGAATGTCTCAGACGCTGTTTCAGCGATCGCTGGTGAAAAAGCCATGGCGAAGAATAACACAGCTGAAACTGAAGAAATCGAAGAAACGCCGGCACAAACGACGCCGCTGCAGGTGGCCTGTGTTGGCGACAGCAATACAGAAGGTTTTGATGAAAAAAATTACCCAGCCGTTTTGGGCGAGCTTTTGGGTGAAGGATATGTAGTGACGAATTACGGTGCCAGCGGCGCAGCAGCCATGCATGGCATCTCTGCTTCCTACGATGATACAGATATGTACACGCAGAGCATTTCCAGTTCGCCGGATATTGTGGTGATCATGTTTGGCACCAACGACAGCGCCGCCTGGAAAGACGAAGCCACCTTTGCTGCAGACTATGAAAAGCTCATCTCCACGTATGAGGCTTTAGACTCCAAGCCACGCGTTTTCCTCTGCACGCCGCCGGCACCGCATCTGGAAAAAGCCAAAGAGGGCAGCGAGTCGAAAGTGCAGCCGGATAAATATGAGCAGATCAACAAGGTCATCAAGGACGCGGCGAAGCTTCACGATCTGCCGCTCGTCGATATTTATGAGCTCACAAAGGAAAAGCCGGATTGGTACATTGGCGATGGCATTCATCTCAACGAATATGGTTCTCGTCTGGTGGCGAAGACCGTCGCGAATACAATTCAGAAATAAACTGATCAATCAAAAGAAGCGGATACTGCGCCGCTTCTTTTTTTATCGAAAATTTTCCGCGCTCGTTGCGTAATATTTTCTGCACGTTTCGCAGAAAAAGATAAAATTATGTCTCACGTATGGATTTATGACCCCTCATGGGCTATAATGAGCATATAATTTTGAATGACAGGGGGACCATCATGGGTAAGAAAACCATTGAGGACATCAATGTCAGCGGCAAACGCGCATTGGTCCGTGTAGATTTCAACGTTCCTAGAGACAAGGCAACTGGTGCCATCACCGACGATGCGCGTATGCGCGCTGCGTTGCCAACCATACAGTATCTGATCGATCACGGCGCAAAAGTTATCGTCATGAGCCATCTCGGCCGTCCAAAAGGCAAGGTGGTGGAAGAATTGCGCCTGGATAAAGTTGGCGAACATCTCGCAGAGCTTCTCGGAAAACCTGTGAAAAAGCTCGACGAATGTGTTGGCCCAGAAGTAGAGGCTGCTGTCGCTGAAATGAAAGATGGCGACGTGGTCCTTTTGGAAAACGTCCGCTTCCATCCGGAAGAAGAAAAGAACGACGTGCATTTTGCGAAAAAACTGGCGGCGCTTGGCGATATTTTTGTCAACGACGCTTTCGGTACGGCGCATCGCGCCCATTGCTCGACGGCGGGCATCGGCACCTATCTGCCAAGCGTCAGCGGCTATCTCATGAAAAAAGAGCTGGCCGGGCTCGGCGCTGCCCTCTCCAAGCCGGAAAAACCATTTGTGGCGATCATCGGCGGGGCAAAGATCTCCGACAAGATCGGCGTTGTCAGCTATCTGATCGGCAAGGCCGACACCATCATCATCGGTGGCGGTATGGCCAATACTTTCCTGGCTGCGCAGGGCTATGACATGAAGGCTTCTCTCGTTGAGCCGGAGAGCCTCGACGTTGCTAAAGAAACCCTCGCACAGGCCAAGGAAGCCGGCACCGATCTGCTCCTGCCAGTTGATGTGACGATCGCAGCTGCTTTTGACGCGCCTGAAACAGCGAAAACCGCTGATATTGATGCGATCGATGATGGCTGGATGGCGCTGGATATCGGGCCAAAGACCATCGCGCTCGCAGAAGAGAAGATCAAAAATGCCAAGACAGTCATCTGGAATGGCCCTATGGGTGTTTTCGAACAGGATGCTTTTGCTATTGGGACCAACGCGCTGGCAAAAGCCGTCGCTCTCTCTGATGCGTATTCCGTTGTCGGCGGCGGGGATTCTGTCGCAGCCGTGAAAAAATCCGGCATGGCAGACAAGATCAGCCACATCTCCACCGGCGGCGGCGCATCTCTTGAATTCATGGAAGGGCGTCTCCTGCCAGGGCTGGCTGTGCTTGAAGAACGGGAGGACTGAGATGGTTAGACGACCACTCTTTGTAGCCAACTGGAAAATGAACAAGACCATGGCCGAAACAAAAGAGTTCCTGAACACATTTAATACTTACGGCTTGCCGGCCTCCTCCGATGTTGCCATCTGTGCACCGTTTATCGATCTGCCTGTGCTGGCGGATCAGGCGAAGGTCGCCGTTGGCGCTGAGGATGTATATCCGGCAGACAAAGGCGCCTTCACCGGCGAGATCTCGGCAGAAATGCTGAAGGAGTGCGCTGTCAAATACGTAATCGTTGGACACAGCGAACGCCGTCAGCTGCTGGGCGAATCGGATGCCTTTGTCGCAGAAAAATACCATTACTGCACGAAAAATGGCCTGGTGCCGATCCTCTGTGTGGGCGAAAGCCTGGAGCAGCGCGAAGCTGGCGAAGCAGAGGCCTGGTGCAAGGCGCAGCTGGATGCTGTGTTTACAGGCGCAGAAACATTGCCGGAAGAAGTGATCGTTGCCTATGAGCCAATTTGGGCGATCGGCACTGGAAAAACCGCCACGTCTGCTGACGCGCAGCAGATGATCGGCGCGCTCCGCGCACATCTCGCCGGGCTCATCGGAGACGAGCAGGCTGCTTCGGCGCGTCTGCTTTACGGCGGCTCTGCGAAAGCGAGCAACATTCGCGAGCTGGTGGCGCAGCCGGATATCGACGGCGGTCTCATCGGCGGCGCAAGCCTGGCGCCAGACAGCTTCCTGGCGCTGATCAACGAAGGAAGTGCTGATATTGACTAAACCTGTGGTTTTAATGATCCTCGACGGCTGGGGAATCAATCCAGACTGCACCAACAATGCTGCCTGCCTGGCAAAGACACCGCGCCTCGACGCGCTGTTTGCAGAATGTCCGCACGCGACCCTCGCCTGCAGCGGCGAAGCCGTCGGACTTCCCGACGGTCAGCAGGGAAATTCTGAGGTCGGCCATCTGAATCTTGGCGCAGGCCGCGTGGTTTATCAGGATCTTCTGCGCATCACGCGCGATATCCAGGATGGCAGCTTTGAAAAAAATCCTGCCTTTGTGCGCATGATGACACGCCTGAAGGAAGAAGACCACGCCCTGCATCTCATGGGGCTGCTTTCCGACGGCGGCGTGCATTCGCATCAGGAGCATCTCTATGCCCTGCTTGAGATGGCGAAAAATTTTGGCCTGACAAAGGTCTATGTGCATGCGTTCATGGATGGCCGCGATGTGTCGCCGACCTCTGGCGTACACTACCTCACCCAGCTCCAGGAAAAGCTCGATGCCATCGGCGTTGGCCAGCTGACGACTGTCAGCGGGCGTTACTATGCCATGGACCGCGACAAACGCTGGGAGCGCGTTGAGCGCGCCTGGAAAGCGATGGTGCGTGGCGAAGGCGAGCAGGTTTCAGACGTGCAGGCTGCCATGCAGGCGTCTTACGAAAACGATGTGACCGATGAGTTCATCGTGCCGATGGTCGTGCAGGGTGTGGAAGGGCGCATTCACGAAGAGGATGGGATCATCTTCTACAATTTCCGCGCCGACCGCGCAAAACAGCTGTCGCGCAGCTTTGTGGATACTGGTTTTGACGGCTTTGACCGCCAGGGCTTTGCGCATATTGAGCTTATCAGCATGACAGAATACGACGCCAGCCTGGCAGATATGCTCACCGTGGCGTATCCACCGCTGGTGCTCACCAATACCCTGGGCGAATGGCTCGCCAAGCAGGGAAAAGTGCAGCTGCGCACCGCAGAAACAGAAAAATATGCCCACGTCACCTCGTTTTTCAACGGCGGCGTCGAAGCGCCGAACGAAAATGAAGAGCGCGTGCTGATCCCATCGCCAAAAGTTGCGACCTACGACCTGCAGCCGGAAATGAGCGCGCAGGCTGTCGCAGATACCGTTGTGGACGGTGTGGCGAGCGGAAAATACGATTTCATTCTGGTCAACTTTGCCAATCCGGATATGGTTGGCCATACTGGCGTGCTCACAGCAGCGATCCAGGCGATGGAAACCGTCGATGGCTGCGTCGGCCGCATTGTCGACGCCGTGGAAAAAGCCGACGGCAAGCTCCTCATCTGCGCCGATCACGGCAACTGTGAGAAGATGGCGAACGAAGACGGCTCGCCGTTCACCTCGCACACGACCAATCCTGTGCCGGTCATCCTTGTGGGCGACAACCGCACACTCCATGACGGACGCTTGTCCGATGTAGCACCGACGGTGCTCGACCTGATGCAGCTCGATCAACCTGAAGAAATGACAGGTTCATCCTTATTGAATGAGTAAAAGGAGAAAGTTAAAATGGCAAAAATTGAACGTATTGTTGCAAGAGAAATCCTCGATTCCCGTGGCAATCCAACGGTAGAAGTCGATGTCGTCACCGAATTTGGCGATCTCGGTCGCGCCGCTGTGCCATCCGGCGCATCCACCGGCGCTTTTGAAGCTGTTGAACTGCGCGATGGCGACAAATCCCGCTATCTCGGCAAGGGCGTGACGAAAGCTGTTGGCTTTGTCAACGAAGAGATCGCGCCACGCCTCATCGGCTGGGACGTCAGCGATCAGACCGCCATCGATGCTGAACTGATCCGCCTCGACGGCACCGACAACAAGGGCAAATTTGGCGCCAACGCCATCCTCGGCGTTTCTCTGGCTTGCGCAAAGGCTGCTGCCATGGACGCTGCTCTGCCACTGTATCGCTACATCGGCGGTGCCAATGCAAAGGTTCTGCCAGCGCCAATGATGAACATCCTGAACGGCGGCAAGCACGCCGACAACAACGTCGACATCCAGGAATTCATGGTCATGCCGCTCGGCGCAAAATCCTTCAAGGAAGCGCTACGCATGGGAACCGAAGTGTTCCATTCTCTGAAGGCTGTGCTCAAGAGCAAAGGCTACAACACCGCTGTCGGTGACGAAGGCGGCTTTGCACCAAACCTCAGCTCCAACGAAGAAGCCTTCCAGGTGATCGTCGAAGCCATCAAGGCTGCCGGCTTTGTTCCTGGTGAAGACGTTTACCTCGCGATCGACGTTGCTTCCTCCGAGCTTTACAAGGATGGCATCTATCACCTCGCCGGTGAAGGCGTAGATCGCACCGCCAGCGAAATGGTTGATTTCTATGAAGCCATGCTCGACAAATACCCAATCATCTCCATCGAAGATGGTCTCTACGAAGACGACTGGGAAGGCTGGAAGGAGATGACCGAGCGCATCGGCAAACGTGTGCAGCTCGTCGGCGACGACCTCTTTGTTACCAACACCCGTCGTCTCAGCCGCGGTATCAACAACGATGTTGCCAACAGCATTCTCATTAAGGTCAACCAGATCGGTACCCTCACCGAAACCCTCGAAGCCATCGAAATGGCAAAAGAAGCCGGCTACACCGCCGTTGTTTCTCACCGTTCCGGCGAAACCGAAGACACCACCATCGCAGACATCGCTGTTGCGACCAACGCTGGTCAGATCAAAACCGGCGCGCCATCCCGCACCGATCGTGTGGCAAAATACAACCAGCTCCTGCGTATTGAAGAAGATCTTGCTGGCCGCGCCATCTATCGTGGCAGAGACGGGTTCTACAATCTCAAATAAGCCTTGCAAACTGGCGTGAGATATGATATCATCTATTAATGGCTGATAACCAAAGCCTATTTTCGGATTAAGGAGGATATTGTATGTTGCATACCGTTTTGCAGATTCTGCAAATCATCTGCTGCCTTGGCGTCATTGCTACAGTCTTGCTGCAGTCCGGACGTAGCGCTGGTTTATCTGGCTCCATCAGTGGCGGTGCAGAAACATTCCTGGGCAAAAAAGGCCTGGATGATCAGTTGGCAAAAGCGACTGCTGTCTTTGCGCTTTTGTTCATGATCTTCTCTTTTGTGCTGACCATGCTGCTTAGCTAGAATTTGATACGATGCATGCTTCGGGATGCATCGTATTTTTTATGGGAAGGAACATCAACATGTACATTAATAAAAAATTCCTCGATTTCATGTTCACCAATAAAATGCATTACGAAGGAAAAACAGATTCCACCTTCATGGTCAAGGAGCCGCAGGGCGTGCTCGTCGTGACAAAGGGACGCCTCGCCATGGCAGATCCTTACGCCATCAATTATGGCATCGTTGTCACAGAGGATATTCCGAACGACAAGTTCCCGATCTACACGTTTACCGCGCATCTCGAGCCACACGACGAGGTGCACGTAGCCGGCTTCCTGCTGCAGTTCGACGAAGAAGCGGTGCCGGATGAGTGGAGAATGTGCCTGCCTGCCGATATCAACGCCGATGAGATTCCCGATGACGGATATTACGGCGTGGCAACCGAGAGCGGCAACATCACCGTCTGCGCAGAGCAGACCATCGGCTGGCTGCTCGAGCATCTCGAAGAATCTGCCGAGGTGCTCGAGGATATTGAAAAACAGCTCGGCGCCACCTATTTTTCCAATGGCGGCGTGGCAAATTCCAAGCTGCCAAAGCTCGACGTCAATCTGATCACCATGGTTGGCGGCAGTCCCGACGAACAGGGCTATCCAGCGTACTGGGGCTACAAAGACGGCAAAGTTGTCTGCATGGCCATCGATTTTCTTGTCGTTGACTGATAGTTTCTCTTGACTGTGCGGCCATTTCTCTGTAATATTTAATAGGGCACCCTTTGTAAAGAAGGGCCATTATTGTGCTTACGTCCCTATTCGCGTGAATAGGGATTTTTTTGTTATAGAAACAAGGAGGAACATATGACAAAATACATCTTTGTGACAGGCGGCGTCGTTTCTTCGATCGGGAAAGGGATCGTCGCAGCATCTTTGGGACGTTTGCTGAAGAATAAAGGGTACAAGATCACCATCCAGAAATTTGACCCATACATCAATGTGGACCCGGGAACCATGAGCCCTTACCAGCATGGTGAGGTTTTTGTTACCGAAGATGGTACCGAAACAGACCTCGACCTCGGGCATTATGAACGTTTTATCGATATCAACCTGAACAAATATTCCAATGTGACGACCGGGAAGGTGTATTCTGAAGTCATTCGCAAGGAACGCCGCGGCGATTATCTCGGCGCCACCGTGCAGGTTATTCCACACATCACCGACATGCTGAAGGAAAAGATCCGTCGCGCCGGTGAAACGTCTGACGCAGAGATTGTCATCACAGAAGTTGGCGGTACTGTTGGTGATATTGAATCCACCCCATTCATCGAAGCCATCCGCCAGATGAAATCCACCGTCGGCGCCGACAACGTCTGCTACATCCACACCACGCTGATCCCATATCTGCACGCTGCCGGCGAAATGAAGACCAAGCCAACCCAGCACAGCGTCAAGGAACTGCGCGGCATCGGTATCCAGCCGGATATCCTCGTCGTCCGCACCGAAAAGGCCATGAGCCAGAGCATGCGCGAAAAGCTCGCTCTGTTCTGCGACGTTGAGCCGGAAGCCATCATCGAATCCCGCGACGCAGAAATCCTCTATCAGGTTCCGCTGAATCTGCAGGCGCAAGGCATGGACGACATCGTTTGCCGCAAGCTCAAGCTGGAAGAACGCCCTGCCGACATGACCGAATGGAAGGCGCTTGTTGACCGCATCGCGAAGATCAACCAGAGCGTGCGCATCGCCCTCGTCGGGAAATATGTGCAGCTGCACGACGCCTATCTCTCTGTCATCGAATCGCTGAGCCACGCCGGCTTCTATCACGATGTAGAGATCCATATCGACTGGGTCGACGCTGAAACGCTGACAGCCGATAATCTCGCTGAAAAACTCCGCGCTGCCGACGGCATTCTCGTGCCTGGTGGCTTTGGCGAACGTGGCATCGAAGGAAAGATCCTCGCTATCCAGTATGCACGCGAAAACAAGGTGCCATTCATGGGCATCTGCCTCGGCATGCAGATGGCTGCTGTGGAATTTGCCCGCCACGTCATCGGCTGGGAAGATGCAAATTCTGCTGAATTTGACAAGCAGACGCCACATAACATCATCGACCTCATGCTCGACCAGAAGGACGTTGAAGACATGGGCGGCACCCAGCGCCTCGGTCAGTATCCATGCCGACTCGTGGAGGGGACCCTTGCTCGTGAGCTTTACGGCTGCGAAGAAGTTGGCGAACGCCACCGTCATCGCTACGAATTCAACAACGATTTCCGCGAGATCTTTGCCAACAACGGCATGGTATTCTCCGGCCTCTCTCCAGACGGCAAGCTCGTCGAGATCATCGAACTGCCTGAGCACCCATTCTTCATCGCCAGCCAGTTCCACCCAGAATTCGTCTCCCGTCCAAATCGCCCACAGAGCATCTTCAAAGGCTTCATCGGCGCAGCAAAGACGTACAGTGAGGCGAAGTAAGATCTGTTTAGAAACGAAAAATGCAGCGGAAATTATCCGCTGCATTTTTTGTATGATGATCCAAAGTTTTCTAAAATGATAAAGCCCGTTAATCCTGACTAAGAAGTCAGAGTCAACGGGCTTTTGCTTATTTGCTACTCAGGAATCAAGAAATCACATACCACCGAAGAGGATGGTGGAAAGTGGATAGCCGAGGAAGGAGTAGGCGAGCCATGCGATGAGGCACATTGGCAGGGCGCAGATTTCGATTTGTTTGAATGTGATCTTATCCTTCTGGGCATGGAGCATTGCGCAGTATGGGGAAGCGGCTGGGGTTGCCAGTGCGACGAATACCATCATACCGATGCTCATGCAGACGGCCATCATTGGCACTTCTGGATACATATCCTGGAAGGCGAGGGCGATTGGGATGATGATGGTTGCCATGCCGGCGTTGTTGGCGAAGTTTGTGGTGATGATCGCGAACAGGAGCAGGATGGCGACGAAGACGATTGGCGACTTGTTACCGAGGAGTGGGGTGAGCATCTGAACGATGAATTCTTTCAGGCCGGTCTGCTCGGTAGCGACGGCATCGCAGACGTAAACGGCGGCGGCAACGAGGAAGATGATGTCCCAGGATACGGAGCCTTTTGCGACGGCTTTGAATGGGAGCATTGGTTTTCCTTCGAAGCGTGCGATCATGAGCACGATGATGCACATGGCGAGTACGCCGTTGGTGCCGTAGGAGTTGAGGATCTGGGTGAGGGCCCAGGTTTTAGGCATGAAGCTTGGTGCGAGGAGCACGATGATGAAGATCAGGCAGGTGAGCAGCATGACTTTCTGCTGGATGTTCATTGGTGGCAGTGGGTTTTTGTTGAACTGCTCTGGGGTAACGTTTTTCATTTTGCTGACGTCTGGACGGAGTACGAACTTGACGAAGAGCAGGAAGATGATGAGCAGAAGCAGGGACATGATAAAGTTGTAGGCGATGTACGCCAGATAATTGACGGCGACGCCGGTGGCTTTGGTGAATGCGCCGGTGACGACGAGCGCTGCGCCCTTGAATGGGAACATTGGCTGGCCGAGGGTTGCGGCGAGATAAATACCAAAGACGGAGGTCCAGAAGATTGGATTCTTTTTATCAATGCCAAATTCTGCCATGGATTCCAGCATCAGTGGCCAGAGGATCAGGAGAGATGCAACGGCGAGGGTGAAGCCGGAAATGAAGTAGGAGCAGAAAAATACGATGAATAAGAACACATATGGGCGGCCGGTGATGATCTTACGGGTGAGAAAGAAACGGGCGAGATATTTTGTGCAGCCAACGTATTCCACTGCGCCGAAGAGTACCATACCGAGCATAACGGTGATGACGGTGTCACTACCGATGGCGTTGAGGAAAACGGCTTTGACTGCTGCATAGCCGGTGACTTCTTCGCCGAGATAACCAGAGTACAATGCGAATAAGAGCAGACCTAACAAACTAGGCCAGATGCTGTCGAGGGTAGACCAGAGATAAACCATCCCGATCAGGATCCCTGCGACCCACATCCCGGTTTCGGTGATTGGTTCAAATGGGCCGAGCTGAGGGAAGCCGATCATGATCAGCAAACCGACAACGGCGTGGAACCAATACCATGGACTTGTTTTGGAAACTTTCTTTGCTTCCGACATGATTACCACCTCAATTTTTTTGATAAATTTGATTAGTCCAGGAATTTGGATAAGATTATTTTATGTCATCTCATTGTATTTTGCGTTAACATTTGTTAATGATTGACGGAAATCGTCATTTTTTTTACAAATTTATTGGGCGTTTTGTTTTCGGGGGTTTCTTTGGGCAATCTTTCGTGTATAATGTGATAGAAAGCATAAGCTTATTTTTTGAGACGATCGCTTTTTGTTCCAGAAATGGAGGGTGAAGGATGGATTTAACGAATTTACCAGGTGTGCGTTTTACGACGATCAAAAAAGGAACGGTTTTTATTAAGCAGGGTGAGCGTGTTGATCACATCTTCTATTTGACGAGCGGGTATTTTTACCGGATCATGACGACGGTGAAGGGAGACGAGGTGATCTATGGCCTCAAGAGTGCGAGTGAGGATCTTTCGAAGTGTTTGATCGGTATTTTTTCACTTTTCGGCAATGGTTCGTCGCGGACGCATGAGGGCCGCTTGTCGTCTTCTGATTTTGTGGCGATGACGGATTGCGAGGGCTATGTGATCCCGAAGGAGTCGGTGTATACATATTTGGCGGACAATCCTGAGATGATGTTGCTTTTGCTCGATGTGCTGGCGGATGAATATGCGCGTCTGATCAAAAATTACCAGGCGCATCAGGAGCAGAGTGTGGCGAATCGTCTCTGTCAGCTTTTGCTGGAGCATTCGACGCCGAACGGGGACAACACGAAGCGGTTGGTTGCTGTGAAAAATGTGGATCTTGCTGGATTTTTGGGTGTGCACAAGGTGACGGTGGCGCGCATTATCAAGGCGCTGAAGGAGCTGGAGATTGTGGAGCGTGACGGATCGAGTTTATACATTACGGATGTGCCGGGGATGGAGCGGTATGCGAACGGTGCGTATTTGGAGTATCATTGATAAAATTTCGAAAAATCAAAAATGATTAACATAGGCTATTATATTTCTCCGGAATGCAATGCTATACTCGAAGCATCAACGATGCTTATCGAAGCAATCTATTTAATTTCTAAGGAGGAAATAGTATGGGCACACCAAGTGTTTATCCTACTGGTACTACTATCTACGATCCTGAAAAAGCATGGAGCGGCTACACGCTGATGCCTGTTTCCGGGATTGGGGCGATTCTCATCGATATGAATGGGAATGTCATCAAGGTCTGGAAAGATTTCCAGGGTTTCCCTAACAAGCTGCTGAAGGGCGGCTACTGCATGGGTAGCCTGGGCCGTCGCGATGCGGAATACGCTTACCAGGATATGGCGGATCTGACGCAGGTTGACTGGGACGGCAACATTGTCTGGTCCTTCAACAAGAAGGAATTCTGCAAGGATGGCGACAAGGAATACTGGCTGGCGCGTCAGCACCACGACTATCAGCGCGAGGGCAATCCTGTCGGCTACTATGTACCAGGAATGGAATGCAAGACTGACAGCGGCAACACGCTGATCCTTTGTCACGAAGACCTGTACAACAAGCGCATTTCTGACAAGCGTCTCCTGGACGACTGCTTCATCGAGGTGGACTGGGAAGGCAACATTGTCTGGAAATGGAACATCAATGAACATTTCCGTGAACTGGATTTTGACGAACAGGCTAAGACGGTGCTCTTCCGCAATCCGAACTACCACACGAACGGCGAAGGCCAGTGCGACTGGATGCACATCAACTCGATGAGTGTGCTTGGTCCAAACAAATGGTACGACGAAGGCGACGAACGCTTCCATCCGGACAACATCATCTGGGATGCGCGCGAATCGAACATCATGGGGATCACGGACAAGAAGACTGGCAAGATTGTTTGGCAGATCGGCCCTGATTTCACGAAGATGAAAGAGCTGCGCAAGATCCGCCAGATCATTGGTCAGCATCACTGCCACATGATTCCAAAGGGTCTGCCTGGCGAAGGCAACATCCTGATCTTCGACAACGGCGGTTGGGCTGGTTATGGCTATCCAGGCCGCACTTCCAAGGACGGCACGAAGACGGATCTGCGTGACCACAGCCGTATTGTGGAGATCAACCCTGTGACGCTGGAGCTTGTCTGGGAATTCACCTCTGCAAGCTGGTACAGCATGTCTTCGATCGTTGCGAAGAGCCAGTTCTACAGCCCGCTGATCAGCTCTGCACAGCGTCTGCCAAACGGCAACACGCTGATCACGGAAGGCTGCGGCTCGAGACTCTTGGAAGTCACCCCTGACAAGGAAGTTGTCTGGGAATTCATCGCGCCATTCGAAATGGATTCTCCACGCGTGTACCGCGCTTATCGTTATCCATACGATTATGTGCCACAGGTTGAAAAGCCTGAAGAAATTCCTGTGAAACGTCTCAACAATCTCCAGTATCGTGTGCCGGGCGCTGCTGATGCGCATCTCGATAACATTGTGACGATCGAAGGGACCTGGGGCTACGAGGGCAAGATGGATGCCTGCGTAACCGACGACCAGTTCTAAGAAACGCTGACGGTTTCTGATTATCCTTTCCATAAATAGCGTAGCGAGAAATCGCTGCGCTATTTTTATGGGTTTTATTGACATATGATTTTTATGGTGCTATGATGAAACCATAAACGGCATATGCCTGTTATTCTTGAGAAAAGAGGTCATGAAAAATGAAGGTTGCAATTCCTGTTGATACACAGTCGCTGGACGGTGTAGTGGCTGAAAATTTTGGCCGCGCGGCAAATTTTTTGTTCTATGACACGGAGACGAAGGCGGTGGATTATCTGGACAATTCTGCGGTGATGAGTGCTGGCGGCGCTGGCATCAAGGCGGCGCAGGCGGTTGTGGATGCTGGCGCACAGGCGCTGATCGCACCGCGCTGCGGCGAGAATGCGGCGCAGGTGCTCCAGGCGGCTGGGGTGAAGCTTTTCCAGTCTGTCGGCGGCACGGCGCAGGAAAATTTGGATGCGTTTGTTGCTGGAGCGCTTGAGACGCTGGCGAATATCCACGCGGGATTTCATCATCAGGGGTGAGGAGCTATGAAGATCGCTGTTTTGAGCGGCAAGGGCGGCACGGGCAAGACGTTTGTCTCGGTCAATCTGGCGCAGACGACGGAATCGGCGCTTTATCTGGATTGTGATGTGGAGGAGCCGAACGGGCACTTGTTCCTGCGGCCGGAGAGTGTGCAGCGGCAAGTGGTGACGAAGCTGTTGCCGGCTTTTGCTGCGGAAAAATGCACGGGCTGTCGGCGGTGTGTGGACTTCTGCCGCTTCAATGCGCTGGCCTATATCGGCAAGAGCCCGATGGTGTTCAAGGATGTCTGCCATTCCTGCGGCGGCTGCGCGCTGGTTTGTCCGGCGGGGGCTGTGCGCGAGGAGCCGGTGGAGATCGGGCACATCGCGCTTGGGCGGCATGGGCAGGTGGAGGTGGCGTCGGGTTTTCTGAACATCGGCGAGGCTTCGGGCATTCTGATCATCGAGTCGCTTCTGGAGATCGCTGAGAAGAGCGCTGCGGCGCATGTGATCATCGACTGTCCGCCGGGGAGCGCTTGCTCGGTGGTGGAGAGTGTGAAGGAGGCGGATCTCTGTCTGATTGTGGCGGAGCCGACGCGCTTCGGTGCCCACAATTTTGAAATGGTGGCGGAGCTGGTGCAGGTGCTGGGCAAGCGCTGCGCGGTGATCGTGAACAAGGCGAGCGACGAGAACGCGCTGATCGACGATCTGTGTGCGGAGCGTGGGCTGCCTGTGCTGGCGCATATCCCCTACAGTGCGGAGACGGCGCGCGCTGGCGCGGCGGGCCAGGTCGCTGTGGAAGCGGAGCCGGCGCTGGCCAAGGTGTTCAGCGGGCTCTGGCGCGAGATCCTGAAAGGAGGCGCAGGGGCATGAAACAATTGTTGATCCTGAGCGGCAAGGGCGGCACGGGAAAAACGACGACGGCGGCGGCTTTCATCGCTTTTGCCGAGGCGCAGGCCTTTGCAGACTGCGATGTGGATGCGCCGAACCTGCACCTGGTGGCGCAGTTTGCCGGCGAGCCGGAGCGGCGGCCTTATCTCGGCGGCCAGAAGGCGGAGATTGACGCGGAAACTTGCGCGGGCTGCGGAAAATGCGCGGCGCATTGCCGCTTCGGCGCTGTGCAGGAGACGACGGCTGGCTTTGTGGTCGACCCGATCGCCTGCGAGGGCTGCGGTGTCTGTGTGGCGGTCTGTCCAGAGCAGGCGGTGCGCCTGGTGGACGATGTCGCCGGGGAGCAGGCGCTCTATCGCGAGGAGGCGGTGTTTTCAACAGCGAAGCTGAAGATGGGCCGCGGCAATTCGGGCAAGCTGGTGACTGAGGTGAAGAAAGCCCTGGTCGCCGAAAGCGAGGCTGCGCTTGCGATCATCGATGGCTCGCCGGGCATCGGCTGTCCGGTGATCGCTTCGGTGAGCGGCGTGGATATGGTGCTCCTTGTGGCGGAGCCGTCAGTGTCGGGACTGAGCGATCTCAGGAGGATCGTGCAGACCTGTCGCGGCTTTGGCACGAAGGTGGCGGTCTGCGTGAACAAGGCGGATGTGTCGCCGGAAAGCACGGCGGCGGTGGCGCGCTTCTGCGCCGAGGAGGCGATCCCGCTTCTGGGGACGATTCCTTACGACAGGGCGGTGCCAGAGGCGATCAACGCCGGCCAGAGCATTGCGGCGGTGGATTCGTCGGCGCGGGACGCTCTGCGGCAGATATTTGATGAATGTATGGCGTTACTTTACGAATGATCATGTTAATGGAGGGTTTACTCATGAAAATCGCAGTAGCAAGCACAGGTGCGATGACGACGGAGCATTTCGGTCATTGCGAGAACTTCAACATCTTTGACGCAGAAAACGGCGTCATCACGGGGCACGAGAGCATTCCAAATCCTGGCCACAAGCCTGGGTTTTTGCCAAATTATCTCGGTGATCTCGGCGTGAATGTGGTGATCTCCGGCGGTATGGGCCAGGGCGCGATCGATATTTTCAATGCGCGTGGCATCGAGGTCATCACCGGCGCAGCTGGCAGCGCAGAGGATTGTGCGAAGCGCTATCTGGCTGGCGAGCTGGTCTCGACGGGCTCTGTCTGCCACAAGCATGAGCATGCGGACGAATGTGGCGGTCATCATCATGGCCACGGCCACGCAGAATGATGCGAAGGATTCGGTCCGGCGTTTTTGCGCCGGGCCTTTTTTGTGCGCTTGCGCGGGGCGCGGTGGCGGGGGTATAATGGGGGAAGATTTTTTGAAAAAATGTTTCCTGGGATGAATGGATGGGGCGGTTTGGATCGTATTCTTAGTGAAAGGCTATTTAAGGAGGTCCTGTTCATGAAGAAGAGGAAAAAGATTTTGGCGCTGATCCTGGTTGGGCTCTTGATTGTGGCGGCTGTGCCGGCGGCGATGTCGGCGGCTGGGTATGGCCGCGCTGGTAGCCACGGGATCGGGCATTTTGTCGATCTGAACGGCGACGGTGTCTGTGACAACCGCGGCACGGGCTGCGGCGATTATGTGGACGCGAACGGCGACGGCGTCTGCGACAACCATGGCACGGGCTGTGGCAATTATGTGGATGCGAACGGCGATGGTGTCTGTGACAATGTCGGCGCTGGCGGCGGGCATCATGCTGCCGGGCATCATGGCGGCGGTCACCACGGCGGTCGCTGGTAAAAATCTGTTGTAAAGAGGGGGCGCGGTGATGCGCAGCGAAGAAGCGGTTCGGGAAGCGATCGATCGGTACGCGGATATGGTGAAACGCATCTGCTTCATCCATCTGAAAAACGAGGCGGACACGGAGGATATTTTCCAGACGGTGTTCCTGAAGTATGCGATGAGCGAGGTGGAGTTTGCCAGCCGGGAGCACGAAAAGGCCTGGCTTATCCGGGTGACGATCAACGCCTGCAAGGATCTCCTGAAGAGCTTCTTTCGCCGCCGCACTGTGCCCCTTGATGCGTATGTGGAGGAGCTGGGCGCGGCCCAGGACCACTCGGAGGTGCTGGAGGCGGTGCTGGCGCTGCCGGAAAAATATCGCCGCGTGGTCTATCTGCATGATTACGAGGGCTACACGGCGCCGGAGATTGCCCGGATCCTGGGCACGAAGGAAAACACGGTATACACACAGCTGTCGCGCGGGCGCGGCCTGCTGCGGGATGTGCTGGGAGGTGAGGCGTGATGACGAGATTGAACGAGGCCTTCGACGCGGTGCGCGCAAGCGAGGCGCTGAAGACGCAGACGGCGCAGGCTGTGGTGCGCGAGATGCGCGCAGGCGGAGCGCGGCGCAGAGGTCGGCGGCTTTTGCCGGCGCTGGCTGTGGCGGTGTGTCTGCTTGTGGCGGCGGGGCTGGGCGGCCACGCGCTCTACTACACGCCGACGACGGTGCTGAGCATCGACATCAACCCTTCGCTGGAGATGGACATCAACCGCTTCGACCGGGTGATCGCGCTGAACGGCTACAACGACGACGGCGCGGCGCTGGCGGCGGCGCTGGATGTGCAGAACTGGCGCTACGACGAGGCGGTGGATGCGCTCTTGGCAAATGCCACGATTGCAGACTGTCTGGCGCGCGGCGAGGAGCTGGCGATCGCTGTGGTGCAGGCGCAGGACGACGCGGCGCAGTCGGGTGCGGTGCTGGATTATGTCAGCGGCTGCATGGGTCGGCACGAAAACGCCCATTGCTACGCTCTGGAGGCTGGCGATGCGCAGCTGGCAGAGGCGCACGAGGCGGGGCTTTCCTGCGGCAAGTACCACGTCTATCAGGAACTTCTGGCCTACGACCCGAGCCTGACGGAGGAGGAGGCGCAGCAGATGACGATGCGCGAGCTGCGCGATCTGCTGGCCCAGTACCAGGGCGAGGCGGCGACTGACGCTGGCGCGAATGGTGCGCAGCAGGGCCAGGGCGCCGGAAATGGCCAGGGCTACGGTGCTAGGAACGGCAGCGGGCAGGGCCGACATGGCGCAGGCCACGGCGGACACCATGGACAGAATCATGAATAAGGGGAACGCAGTCTCGCAGAGAGGCTGCGTTTTTCGTTTTTTGCATAGCATCCTATGACAAGCAGCTATTTGCGCACGCAGCTGCAGCGATTTATAATGAAGAAAAACGAGAACCAGAGAGGGGATAAAACAATGACACTTGACGAATTTTTGGCATTTATGGACAGCGGCGCGATCCTTGAGGGAGAGTCGGAGATCCACCAGATGATGCACCAGCTTTCCGAGGAGGCGATCCGCATCTGCAACGACCTCAACACCTGCGACCGCAAGCCGGAGACCATCCAGGCGCTCTTTAGCGAACTCACCGGGCGCGAGGTGGACGCGAGTGTGCGCTTTTTTCCGCCGATCTTCTGCGACTGCGGCAAAAATCTCAAGCTCGGCAAGGGCGTCTTCCTCAACAGCGGCGTGAAGATCCAGGACCAGGGCGGCGTCACCATCGACGACGGCGCGCTCATCGGCCACAACACCGTCATCGCCACCTTGAACCACTTGCAGGATCCGGCGCGTCGCGGCGGCATGTTCGCGCGCCCGGTGCACATTGGCAAGAATGTCTGGATCGGCGCAAACGCCACCATCCTGCCTGGCGTCACCATCGGCGACGGCGCGATTGTGGCAGCCGGCGCTGTCGTGACCAGGGACGTTGCGGCAAACACCATCGTCGGCGGTGTGCCGGCGAAAGTTATCAAGGACGTGGCGATTGAAAAATAATAAATGCTCCCGGGAAAGCTCGGGAGCATTTTGTGTTACAGCGTCACCACCTCGGTGGCTATGGCGTCGCGGAAGGCGCGGTCGTGCTCGACGAGGAGCATGGTGGGCTGGTATTTTTGGATCAGGTCTTCGATCTGCAGGCGGCTGGCGAGGTCGATGTAGTTGAGCGGTTCGTCCCAGACGTAGAGATGGGCCTGTTCGCTGAGGCTTTTGGCGAGGAGGACTTTCTTCTTCTGGCCTTCAGAAAAGGTGGTCATGTCGCGCGCGAAATGGTCGCGGGGAAAGCCCATTTTGCGCAGGAAGGAGAGGAAGAGGGTGCGGTCGATCTGCGCAGCTTCTGCAAAATCAAACACGCTGCCACGGAGAGCGTCGGTGCGCTGGGGCACATAGGAGATGATGAGCCCGCTTGCGATGCGCACGCGCCCGCTATGATCCGGCGCATCTGGGGTGAGCAGGTGCAAGAGGCTTGATTTGCCGCAGCCGTTGGGCCCGTCGAGAAAGAGCCGGTCGCCGCGATGGATGGTGAAGGAGTGCGGCGTGCCGATGGCCACACCTGCGTAGCGCACCTGCACCTCTTCGAAGCTGACAAGGCGCTCGGCGCGATAAGCGAGAGGCACGAGTTTGAGAGGTTCGTCCTGCTCAAAATTTTTGAGGAGCTTGGATTTTTCCTCGATGGCACGCTCGCGGCGGGTTTCGATGGCCTTGCTGCGCTTCATCATCTTGGCCGCCATGTGGCCGACGTGGCCCTTGTCGGCGGCGCCGATCTTTGTGCGCTCAACGCGGTCGGACCAGTTGGCGGTGCGCGCTGCGGCTTGCTTGAGCTGACGGATCTCGTGCTGCAGGCGAGCGTTCTGCGCTTTTTCGTGGGCTTCGCGGCGGGCGAAGTTGTCCTGCCAGGAGGAATAGTTCCCGTTGTGGATCTCGATGTCCGAGGCGTTGATGGCGAGGATGTGGTCGACGGCGGCGTCGAGAAAATGGCGGTCGTGGCTCACGAGGATGAACCCTGGCTTGTGGCTGAGATAGCGCGCCACGGCTTCGCGCCCGGCGAGGTCGAGATGGTTGGTCGGCTCGTCGATGAGGGGAAAGGCCGCATCATCCAAAAAAAGCCCGGCCAACAGCGCCTTGGTCTGTTCGCCGCCGGAGAGGGTGTCGAAGGGACGCCAGAGGATCTCGTCGGCATCGCAGCCAAGCAGGTTCAGCTCACGCCGCAGCTGCCAGTCCTCCGCAAGGGGATAAAGCTCTGCCAGCACGTCCCGCGCCAGCAGCGTCGAATCGACAGGTGTTTGTGAAAAATAGACGAAATTTGTGCAGTTTGAGATGGTGCCGCTGTAGGGCAGCTCCCCCAGAAAGAGCCGCAGGAGCGTTGTTTTGCCGCGCCCGTTGCGACCGATGAGCCCGAGCCGCCAGTTTGTGTCAAGCTTAAAGCTCACGTCTTTGAACACAGGCGTCAGGCTCTCAGGATAAGAAAAGGTAATATGTTCTACTTTGATGAGTGACATTGGATCAGTGCCTCCTTTGTATTCTTTGAAGTTTACAAAGTCGGTGTTGAGCGTGTGGTCACTGTCAGGCGAGGCGACCTCCGCCCATCACCTTGATCATTTTTTTCATATGAAACCACTTCCTTTCATTAAAAAAGAGCCATGAGATCGATTCTCACGGCTCCGTGCATACAAATAGGGCTGTTCATTAAGCAGCGGCGTGAGATGTGATTCGTCAATCCTGCAAATAGGCACAAAAATCCCGAGGGATGGTTCTGCGATGATTTTATTTGCAAGAATGATGAAGCATGCTGCCACTCCTTTCGGTTGAACACATTCAGCATATCACAGCGCAGAATTTTCTGCAAGAGCGATTGACAGGAAGCGCCGTGGGCGCGTACACTTATAAGAAGAAAAACGCACACAGAGGAGGCTTGATCATGAAGACAACGATCACACGCGAGCAGGCGCTGGAGCTGCTGCTGAAATACAACAAGGACACCTTCCACCTGGAGCACGCGCTGACGGTGGAGGGCGTCATGGGCTGGTACGCCCGCGAATTGGGCTACGGCGAGGAGGAGGATTTCTGGCGGCTGGTGGGGCTTTTGCACGACGTTGATTTCGAGCAGTATCCCGACGAACACTGCCAGAAGGCGCCGGAACTTTTGGCAGAGATCGACGCTGGCGAGGAACTGACCTACGCTGTCTGCAGCCATGGCTACGGCATCTGCAGCGATGTCAAGCCGGAGCACGAGATGGAGAAGGTGCTCTTTGCGACAGACGAGCTCACTGGGCTGATCAACGCTGGGGCGCTGGTGCGTCCGTCGAAGAGCGTCATGGATATGGGCGCCGACAGCGTCAAGCGCAAGTTTAAGGATAAGCACTTCGCCGCCGGTTGCTCCCGCGATGTCATCCGCCAGGGCGCGGAAAACCTCGGCTGGGAGCTGAAGGAACTCTTCGAGAAAACCATCCTCGCCATGCGCGACTGCGAAGCCAGCGTGCGCGAGGAGCTGCCACAGCTCGTGGAACGGGCTGCATCTATCTAAAGGAGGAATAAACATGGGCACCCCATCTGTACACCCAATGGGCACGATCATCTACAAACCGGAAAAATGCTACAACGGCTACACGCTGTTCCAGGCCAATGAGCACGGCGCCACCCTCATCGATATGAACGGCGGCGTTGTCAACCACTGGCACAATCTCGAGGGCTTCCCCAACAAGCTTCTCTCAAACGGCGACGTCTTTGGCTGCCGCGGCCAGCGCAACAGCACCTACGGCTGGCAGGATTACAAGGACCTGGTGCAGGTCGACTGGAACGGCCGCGTGCGCTGGGAATTTAAGAAAAACCAGTACATCGAGGACCCGGACCACGCGCCGGAATGGATGGCGCGCCAGCACCACGACTACCAGCGCGAGGGCAATCCCGTCGGCTACTATGTGCCGGGGATGGACGCTAAAATCGAAGGCGGCAACACGCTGATCCTCACCCACACCGACGTCGTCGTGCCGGAGATTAGCCTGCACAAGCTCATCAGCGACCGCATGATCGAGGTCGACTGGGAAGGCAACATCGTCTGGGAATGGTGCATCCACGATCATTTCGACGAGCTGGGCTTTGACGAAGCCGCGAAAAACGCCATCGCCCGCAATCCAAACCTTGTGAAAAACGGCCTCGGCGACTGGATGCACATCAACTGCATGAGCGTCCTCGGCCCGAACAAATGGTACGACGCCGGCGACGAACGCTTCCATCCTGACAACATCATCTTCGACGGCCGCCAGACGAACATCATCGCCATCATCGACAAAAAGACCGGCAAGCTCGTCTGGAAGCTCGGCCCCGACTACACAACCGGCAAGGCCGCAGAGATCGGCCAGATCATCGGCCAGCACCACGCCCACATGATCCCGCAGGGGCTGCCTGGCGCCGGCAACATCCTCATCTACGACAATGGCGGCTGGGCCGGCTACGGCGCGCCAAATCCTGTCTCGCCGATGGGCGTGAACAACGCGCACCGCGACTATTCGCGCGTGCTCGAGATCGATCCGACGACGCTGGAGATCGTCTGGCAGTGCCGGCCGATGGACCTCGGCTATCTGCAGCCCTTCATCGCCGACCATTTCTACAGCTGCTACATCTCAAGCGCGCAGCGTCTGCCAAACGGCAACACCCTGATCACCCAGGGCGAAGACGGCCGGCTTTTGGAGATCACGCCAGAGCACGAGATCGTCTGGGAATACATCAGCCCATATTTCGGCGAACACATAACCACCAACATGGTCTACCGCGCTTACCGTTATCCGTATGAATACGTTCCGCAGGTAGAAAAGCCGGAGGAGGTCGCCATCGCCCCTGTCGACAACAGCGATTTCCGCCTGCCAGGCGCCAAGAGCAAGGAATTTCGCCGCTTCACCACCGTGGAAGGCACAGAAGGCTACGGCGATGTCTCTGGTTTCTGCCTGACCATCGAAGAGGATTAACTTTCATTAATTCTAAACTGCTCATCGGTTGAAATAACGGATGAAAATAGTATAATGGTAGTATTCTGGTTGTGAGGAGGGAAGAAATTTGAGTCAAATGATTATTGGTTCCGGTAACGGCGGATTTATGATCCTGTACATCGTCGCGCTTTTTGCGCTCCTGTATTTTCTCATGATCCGTCCGCAGAAGAAATCTCAGGACAGACATAAGCAGATGATCAACAATCTGAAGGTCAACGACCGCGTGCTCACCGTTGGTGGGATCACCGGCTATGTCCGCGACATGAACGACAGCTATCTCTACATCGAGATCGCCGACGGCATCGTCATCGAGCTCAACCGTCAGTACATCGCGATGGTGCTTCAGGAAGAAGACGAAGACGAAGAGGATCTGCCGGCTGAAGACGCCGAAGAGATCGAAGAAGTTGCAGAGATCGAAGCGGCAGAGGAAGCGGAAGCAGAAAAAGAAGCTGCGGATGAAAAAAAGGCCTGAGCGCCTTGTGATTTTTACAGGTAAAACCGCTGCGTTTCAGAAATACTGGATAACGATGCGACTTTTGCACATGAGCTGCGTCATGCAGCTCATTTTTTGCTTTTATTTAACGGCCTGTTGTCCTATAATAGGTCATGGTTTTATCACATCATTATTAGGAGGGATTGACTCATGCAACGAGGTAGAGTTGCCGTGGTGGTTGCGGTCGTTTTGGCGATCGTGGTCGCCGCGTTCGCCCTTGTGCCTGTGTATCGGAGCCACGCCAATCTCGGGCTCGATCTGCAGGGGGGCGTATTGATTCGTCTGGAAGCGCCGGAAGGCACCTCCAACGAAGACATGATGGGCGCCATCTCCATCATCAACAACCGCATCAACGGTCTCGGTGTCGCCGAGCCGGATGTTCGCCTGGAAGGCGAAAACCGCATCGCCGTTGAGCTGCCGGGCGTTGAGGATCCGGAAGAAGCCGTGCGCACCATCGGCACAACTGCGAAGATGCAGTTTGTGCGTGTGGATAATGGCGAGGTCGTCGTCGATGGCTCGCATCTGAAGGATGCACAGGCAGCCACCAACGACCAGACAACCGACGCCAACAAGATGTTCGCTGTCAACATCGCTTTTGACGACGAAGGGGCGAAAGCCTTCGCCGAAGCCACGCAGGATCTCTGCGACAAATACAGCCAGGGCGATCAGAATCGCGCCATCGCCATCGTCCTCGACGACCAGGTGATCAGCGCACCAACCATCCAGGAGCCGATCACCGACGGCCAGGCTTCGATCTCCGGCGGCTTTGCCACCCGCGAAGAAGCTTCCAACCTGGCCATCCAGCTGAACAGCGGCGCGCTGCCAGTCGATCTTGAGATCGTCGAGCAGAACACCGTCGGCGCTCAGCTCGGGCCGGATGCCATCGCTCAGAGCCTGCAGGCAGCCATCATCGGCTGCGTGCTGTTGGCGCTGTTCCTGTTCTGCATCTATCGCGGACCAGGCGTCGTCGCCATCATTTCGCTCGTGCTCTACGCCATCCTTTTGGCCGGAGCGCTGATCCTCATTCGTTCCACCATCACCCTGCAGGTTATCGCCGCGTTCCTCTTGTCCATCGGCATGGCCGTCGACGCCAACGTGCTCATCTACGAGCGCATCCGTGAGGAGCTGCGCGCCGGCAAGACCGTGCGTGTGGCCACCGATTCCGGCTTCAAGAAAGCCTTCGTCACCATCCTCGACTCGAACGTGACCACGCTCATCGCCACCTTCGTGCTGATGCTCCTCGGCACAGGCTCCATCCGCGGCTTCGCCGTCACGCTGGCCATCGGTATCATCCTCAGCCTGTTCACCGCCATCAGCTTCACACGCTTCATCCTGCGCAATCTCGTGCAGGGCGGCGTCATCAAAACGCCACGCTTCTATGGCATTAAACGGAAGGAGGGCCAGCAATGAACTTTGATTTCATAGGTAAGAGAAAATTCACTTACGCGCTCTCCATCATCGTCATCATCGCCGGCATCGTTTCCCTCTTCGTGCAGGGGCTGAACTTCGGCGTCGACTTCACCGGCGGCACCGTCTACCAGATCCAGTTCGAAGACGAGAAGGACATCGCCGACCTCCGCAGCGAGCTCGGCGACATGGGCTACGACGGCGCGCAGATCCAACAGCTCCAGAACGGCGCCTTCCAGATCCGCACCGATTTCATGGACCAGAGCGCCCAGGACGATTTCACCAGCCAGCTCACCGACGCTGCTGGCAGCTTTGAAGTGCTTTCCGCCAACGCCGTTGGCCCATCCATCGGGCAGGAGATCCTGCTCAGTGGTGTGCTCGCCCTCGTCGTTGCCGTCGTGCTGATGATCGTCTACATCACCGTGCGCTTCCAGTGGCGCTTTGCCCTCGCCGGTAACCTCGCGCTCTTCCACGACATTCTCATCACCGTCGGGATCTTTTCCATCTTCCAGCTCGAGGTCAACTCCAACTTCGTAGCCGCCATCCTCACCATCTTCGGCTACTCCATCAACGACACCATCGTCGTTTTCGACCGCATCCGCGAGCGTCTCGGCGCCGTCAAGCGCGACGATCTCGCCCAGACCGTCAACTACGGCATCCAGTCGACGCTGCGCCGGTCGCTTTTCACATCGCTGACAACGCTCATTCCGATCGTCTGCGTCTTCTTCTTCGGTGGCGAGACCACCAAGCTCTTCGTGCTCGCGCTCATCATCGGTATCGTCAGCGGGACCTATTCCTCGATCTTCGTCGCCTCCCCATTGTGGTACGACATGTCGATGAAGTCCAAGAAAAAACGCTTCTAAAAAACAGGCTGCAGATCTGCCACGCGCGGATCTGTAGCTTTTTTTGTACAAATTTGCGCACGCTGGATATTGACGGGGCGCGGCGCGCTTTGGTATCATGTAAAAATAGAGCCGATGAGAAAGAGGAGTAAGACGCCGGAGCTTTCCAGAGAGCGGCACCATGGCTGGAAGTGCGGCAGGCAGAAAGCGTCTGAAGGTTGCTTTTGAGGCGGGGTGACCCCGGTTGATGACCGTTAGAAAATCGTGAGGGCCTTCGGGCTGAAAAAAGGTGGTACCGCGATCCATGTCGCCCTTTTGCGGGGGCGGCGTTTTTTTATTTTGGAGGAGAAGAATCACACATGTCTATTGAAAATCTTGAAAAAAATTACGATTCATCCAAGGTTGAAAACCGCTGGTATGAATTCTGGGAAAACAACCATTTGTTTGCGCCGACGGACGACGACACGAAGCCATCGTTTTCCATCGTCATTCCGCCGCCAAACGTCACCGGCAAGCTGCACATGGGCCACGCCATGGACGAGACCATGCAGGACATCCTCGTGCGCTACAAACGTCTCAAGGGCTTCAACACCCTCTGGGTACCAGGCACAGACCACGCCGGCATCGCCACCCAGGCGAAGGTGGAAAACATGCTACGCGAGCAGGGCATAGAGCGTGAGGAGATCGGCCGCGAGGCCTTCATCGGTCACTGCTGGGACTGGAAAAAGCAGTACGGCGACACCATCACCAAGCAGATCCGCAAGCTCGGCGCTTCCTGCGACTGGGACCGCGAACGCTTCACCATGGACGAAGGCTGCAGCCGCGCTGTGCGCGAAGCATTCGTCTCCCTCTATGAAGAGGGCCTGATCTACCAGGGCAATTACATCGTCAACTGGTGCCCACATTGCCAGACCACGATCTCTGACATCGAGGTTGAGCACGAAGAAAACCAGGGCAAGCTCTACTATCTGAACTATCCGCTCGAAGATGGCAGTGGCAAGCTCACCATCGCCACCACCCGTCCAGAGACCATGTTCGGCGACACCGCCGTCGCTGTGCATCCGGAGGACGAGCGATTCCGCGATTTCATCGGCAAGAACGTCATCCTGCCGATCGTCAACAAGCCAATCCCTGTCATCGCCGACGAATACGTTGAGCGCGAATTTGGTACCGGTTGCGTCAAGATCACGCCAAGCCACGATGTCAACGACTTCGAAATGGGGCAGCGCCACGATCTGCCACACGTCGTCGTCATCGACCAGTACGGCAAGATGAACGAAAACGCCGGCAAGTACAACGGCCTCGACCGTTTTGAATGCCGCAAGCAGGTCATCGAGGATCTCCGCGGCACCGAATACTTCGACCACGAAGAAGACTACACCAACGCCGTCGGCCATTGCTACCGCTGCCACACCGCCATCGAGCCGCGCGTCAGCAAGCAGTGGTTCGTCAAGATGGCGCCCCTCGCTGAGCCAGCTCTCGCAGCTGTGAAAACCGGCGACATCCGCTTTGTGCCAGAACGCTTTGAAAAGATCTACACCGGCTGGCTCGAAAACATCAAGGACTGGTGCATTTCCCGTCAGCTCTGGTGGGGCCACCGCATTCCAGTCTGGTATTGCCAGGACTGCGGCGAAGTCATCTGCACCCGCGAGGATCCGACTGTTTGTCCAAAATGCGGCAGCACCCACCTCGAGCAGGATCCAGACGTCCTCGACACCTGGTTCAGCTCCGGCCTCTGGCCATTTGAAGTCATGGGCTGGCCAGACCTCGATGCTGAAGATCTTAAGCGCTTCTACCCAACAGACGTCCTCGTCACCGGGCGCGACATCATCTTCTTCTGGGTCGCCCGCATGATCTTCGACGCCTTCAAGATGACCGACCAGCGTCCGTTTAAGGACGTTCTCATCCACGGCCTCGTCCTCGACCAGCACGGCCAGAAAATGAGCAAATCCAAGGGCAACGGCATCGATCCTCTCGAAGAGATCGAAAAATACGGCGCCGATGCCCTGCGCATGACCCTCATCACCGGCGTCACCCCTGGCAACGACGTGCGCTATCGCGCAGAAAAGATCGAAGCCAGCCGCAACTTCACCAACAAGCTCTGGAACGCCGCGCGCTTCGTGCTCATGAACCTCGACGGCTTCGACGGCACCCTTTCCGCCGAGCCACCAGCCACCGCCGACGACATCGACCAGTGGATCATCACCCGCTTCTACGAGATCGCAGCGAAAATGGGCACCGAGCTCGATCACTACGACTACGGCGAAGCCGCCAAGACCATCCGCGATTTCATCTGGAATGAATTCTGCGACTGGTACATCGAGCTCATCAAACCACGCCTCTACGGCAAGATCTCCGAAGAAAGCAAGGCACAGGCACAGGCCGTCGCCGCCTGGGTGCTGCGTGAGACCTGCGTGCTGCTGCATCCGATCATGCCATTCATCACCGAAGAGATCTGGCAGCATCTGCCACACGATGGCCAGTCCATCATCGTCGCAAAGTGGCCGGAAAACACCGCCGGCATCCATTATCAGGAAGCCTACGACAAGATGGTCTTCTTCATGGACCTCGTCAAAGCCATCCGCTCTATGCGTCACGACATGGGCATCCCTACCGGCAAAAAATCCGCGCTGCAGATCCACTGCCACAATGCCGCACAGGAAGCCGTGATCAAGGCCTACGAGGTTCAGCTCAAGACCCTCGCTTACGCCGAAAGCGTCGCCCTGCTCGACGATGTTGCAACAGCTGAAAAGCAGAGCGTCAGCACCGTTTGCCACGGCGCCGAAGTCATCCTGCCGCTGGCTGGCGTCCTCGACATCGCCGACGAGCTCGCGCGTCTCGACAAAGAGATCGCCCGCCTCGAAGGCGAAGTCACCCGCGCAGAAAAGAAGCTCGCCAACGAAGGCTTCGTGAAAAAAGCGCCAGCCGCCGTTGTCGAAGCGGAAAAAGAAAAAGTAGAAAACTACAAGCTCGACCTGGAAACCGTGCAGAAACGCCGCGATTTCCTCGCCAGCCTTTAATAGAAATCTTTCAAAGTGAGGTGTTCTGATGTTTGGACTTAGTATGGGCGAAATGCTCATTATCCTCGTTGTCATCGTCGTGCTTTTCGGCTCCAGCCGCCTCGCCGGGTTGGGCAAATCCGCCGGAAAATCCGTGCGCGAATTTAAAGAAGAGCTGCATAAAGATGACGAACAGCCGGCAGAAAAAACCGCAGCTGATGCAGACGCTGCCGACGACAAGAAGTAAGAGAAGGAGATCGTATGGGACTCAGTTTCGGTGAGATCATCGTCATCGTGCTCGTCGCCTTTCTCGTGCTGGGACCGGACAAGCTCCCGGAAGCCGGGCGCACCCTCGGCAAAACCGTCAACAGCTTCAAAAAAGCGCTGTCCGATTCCAATTTGAACCTCAAGGACGAGGTCGACGCCATCAAGAAAGAGACCGGCTTCACAGAAGTGTCGCAGAAAGCTAAGGACACAGAAGCCCAGTTCAAGAGCGAGCTCGCAGATCTCAGAAAAGACCTTGATCTCAAAGATCATACAACCAATCCAAAAGCGTAGGAAGGAGGGCACCATGTCGGACCAAAAAGAACTGCCGCTTTCCGAGCATCTCAAGGCCCTGCGGCGTGTGTTTCTCGTTTCCATCATCGCCGTGCTGGCAGCATCCGTGCTCTGCTACGCTTTTCTGCGTGAGCCGATCATGGATCTCGTGATTGCGCCTGTCAAGGAATACGGCATCGAGCTCAAATTCACCAGCGTCGCCGAAGCCTTCATGGCCTACATGAAGATCGCCATCCTCGCCGGTGTCATCTGCGCCAGCCCCGTCGTGCTCTGGCAGGTGCTGAAATTCATCCTGCCCGGCCTCTACAAAAACGAGAAGCGCGCCTTTCTGACCGTGCTCTTCTGGCTCTTTGTGCTTTTCCTGGCCGGCATCGCCTTCGCTTATTTTGTCGTGCTGAAATTTTCTCTCAAGGTGCTGCTCTTCGATTTCAGCGGCGAGTTTGATCCCTTCATCACCGTCGCCAATTATCTGAGCTTCGTGTGGAAATTCCTCATTCCCTTCGGGATCGTCTTCGAGATCCCGCTGGCCATCTATTTCCTCACCAGCTTCGGCATCGTCACGCCAGCGGCCCTCGTCAAATACCGGCGCTGGGTGATCCTCTTGATCGTCGTTGCCGCCGGCGTGTTCAGCCCGCCAGACGTCGTCAGCCAGCTCCTTCTCGCGCTGCCCATGTACGTGCTCTTTGAGATCAGCATCGTCCTGTCGCGGCGTGTGTACCGCAGAAGAATGAAAAAGTTGTCACAGCAAGAATCTACAGAGAGGTGACCAAGTATGATGAGAGAGATGCTCTACGCATCCGACTTTTTAGATAAAGACGTTTTGAACCTTGAAACCGGCGACCTCGTCGGCAGAATCACCGGCCTGTTGGTCTGCGAGGATCCGCTGCGCGTCAGTGCCTTCGCCTATCGCGTAGAGGAGGAGGAAGGCTCCCGACTCGCCTTCTGCAGCTTCTCACAGGTCACCGACATCGACCAGCAGGTCGTCGTCATTTCCTCCAGCCAGAGCTATCTGCCAGGCGACGTGAAAAGCCTACTCGGCCTTTCCTGCCTCGATTCCGCAGGCAAGCTCCTCGGCAAGATCCGCGACTGTGCCTGGACCCAGCCTGACGGCACCCTGCGCGATCTCATCATCGCCGGGGCAGAAGAATGGTACGGCATCGCCATCAGCGACGTCGGCAAGCTCGGCAGCGGCGCCGTCATCCTCGCCGTGCCTGAATCCGGCATCCACAAGAGCGCCTACACCCGCCAAGCCGCTCAGAGCGCCGAAGCCGAAGACGCCGAAGAAATGATGCGCTCGCTTCTGCGCCGCCTCGGCGCCACTCTTTCCGAAGCCGGGCAGAAAGTCGGCGAGCGCATGCGCCAGATTGATACCGACGAGCTTAAGCGTGACGCCGGCCGCTTCACCGAGCGCGTCGCAGTCGAGATCCGCGACGTTCTCGACAACCTCTCCGAGCAGTCCAAGAGCGCCAAAACCGCCAACATGGAATCGGAGATCGCCAGCGTCCTGCGTGACCTCAAAGGCTTCACCGTGACCAGCCCAATCTACGACAACCAGGGCGAAGTCATCATCATGCCAGGCCACGCTATCGACGAAACCGCCGTGCGCCGCACCGTCGAAAGCGACAAAGTCGCCGAGCTCTATCGCGTCGCCGTGCAGGTCACACAGGGAGAAGACCATGAGTAAATTATTTCGACTGAATGAAGCAGCAGAAGGAGAGATCTACGAGATCGTCTCCGTCGACGACACCCGCATCTCCGACGAGATCGGCGCCTACAAAGGCATGAGCGTCGTCGTCCTCAAAAAAGCCCTGCAGAGCATCGTCCAGTTCGGCTATTCACAGATCGAGCTCGAGCTCGAGCAGATGAACAAGATCGTCGTGCAGGCAATCTGAGCAAGGTGTTGTAAATGAGTAGTGATCAATAGTAGTAGGTTTTTGGCAGGACGCCGCTGGCAAGCCACCTGTCAAAAACCTTTTTATTTTATCAGCGGAGCTACACAGTCCACAAAAAATTATTCGCTTTGGCGCGCAAGCGACAAAGCATACCTGCATTAATCATTAAAAATTATTAATTTATCATTTAAGCGAAACACAGCGACGTGATTTTCTTGAAAATAGTCATATTTTGGCTACTCGCTCTCTGTGATTATTGTTAGAATAAATTTGTCTTTTAGAACAGAATTATTTTGGAGGTTCGAAAAAATGAGTGAAATGAATTACGATTTGATTATCCTGGGCGGCGGCCCTGCTGGGCTTGCTGCTGGTATCTACGGTGGCCGCGCGCGTTTGAACACGTTGATCATCGAGAAGGGGACCATCGGCGGCCGTGCTGAAACGACCCGCGAAATCGTAAACTATCCTGGTTTCCTCTCCACCACCGGTCCAGAACTGACCGACACCATGCGTCAGCACGCTGAAAAATTCGGCTGCACCATCACCAAGGAAACCCCAAAAGAAGTCATCCTCGAAGGTGAAACCAAGGTCGTCAAGACCCGTAAAAATACCTACACCGCTCCAGCGATCATCATCGCTACCGGCACCAGCGCCCGCATCCTCGGCATCCCTGGCGAAAAAGAACTCGCAGGCATGGGCGTTGCCTACTGCGCAACCTGCGACGCTGAATTCTTCCAGGATCAGCGCGTCTGCGTTATCGGCAGCGGCGACCAGGCCATTGAAGAAAGCATGTTCATCGCCAAATTCGCCAGCGAAGTCACCATCATCGTGCTCCACGACGAAGGTGTGCTCGACTGCAACAAGGTTGCTGCTGAAAAAGCATTCGCACATCCTAAGCTCAAATTCGTCTGGAATTCGTCCCCAGCAGCCATCCTCGGCGAAGACGAAGTCACCGGCCTGCAGGTGAAGAACTCCAAGACTGGCGAGCTCACCGACATTCCTTGCGAAGGCGTGTTCTTCTTCGTTGGCCAGGTGCCTGAAACCAAGGGCCTGACTGAAACCGGCCTCGCTTTCAACGGCCGCGGCTACATCCCAACCAACGACCGCATGGAAACCAACCTCGAAGGCGTTTACGCAGTCGGCGACGTGCGCGACAAATACCTGCGCCAGGTTGTTACCTCCGCTGCTGATGGCGCCATCGCAGCCACCGCTGCTGAACGCTACATCGAAGAGCTGAAGGATTTCAACACCCGCGTGCTCGGCAGCGACAAGCCAGTGCTCCTCGCATTCTGGAGCCAGGAATATGCCGGCAGCCTCGAAGCCATCCAGGCAGTAGAAGCGAAAAACGCTGAAACCGGCGACCACATGTTCGTCGAAGTCGACTACATGCGCAAGAAGACCCTGGCCAAGAAGTTTGACATCGTTCTCGATGAAAACCAGCCAGCCAAGATCCTCGAGCTCGTCGGCGGCGAAGTAAAGCGCGAAGTCACCGCTGAAACCTTATAATTTTTCGCCCATCAAGCATTTTTATAACGAGAGAAAAGCATGCGTCTGTATAAATCAGCGCATGCTTTTTTTGATGCAGCGATGGTGCCACGCGCGCAGAGAACATATTTCTGCGGGAATTTGTCGCAAGTTATTGAATTTCCCTGTGTGTTGATTTATAATGAAAATTGATTTAAAAATGCATGACTGCGGCTGCCTGGAAGTCAATGCTCTTCCGGGCAAGCAATAGCTGCCATAAATATTTTGCTGTAAATCGCTAAGCTTTTAACTAGCTGTAAATCTTTAAGGAGGATGAGAAGAATGAGCGAAGCAATCCGCAATATTATGGAGAAAGATGTATACTTTGCGCATGAAGAGGACGATATCGCTACCGTACTGAGAACCCTCGTGGACAAAAAGATCAGCGGTGTGCCGATCGTCAACAAGGACATGGAGGTTGTTGGCTTTATCAGCGACGGCGACATCATGAAATTCATCGCCAAGCAGGATCCACGTATCATCGACATGACCAGCTTCATCACCGTATGGTACGATTCCGAATCCTTCGACCAGAAGCTCGACGATCTCTTGCGCATCAACGTTATGGAGCTCGCCACCACCAAGATCATCGGCGCAGAGCCAGATGAAACCGTTGACGAAGTGGCCCGCACCCTCGGCAAGAAGCGCATCAAAAAGCTGCCTGTTATCGAAGACGGCAAGCTCGTCGGCATGGTCAGCCGCCACAACATCATCCGTTACATCATCAATTACCACGAAAAGAAACAAGGAGAACAGAAGTAATCATGACAACCCCACAGCAGAAAGCCGTCATCACCGTCACCGGTTATGACAAAAAGGGCATCATCGCCAACGTCACCGCCATGCTCTTCGAGCACGAAGTCAACGTGCTGGATATCAGCCAGACGATCCTCGATGGCTTCTTTAACATGATCATGCTTGTAGATATCAGCGAGTGCAACATCTCCCTGCAGGAGCTCGTCGACGAATGTGCGCGCGTCGGCAAGGAGATCGGTCTCGAAGTACGCTGCCAGCATGAGGACATTTTCAAATTCATGCATCAGGTTTGATTGGAGAAAGAACAATGTCATTTTCAATGAATTCATCGGATATTTTTCAGACGATCCACATGATCGCCGAGGAGAACCTCGACATCCGTACCACCACCATGGGCATCTCTCTGAAGGATTGCGTATCCGAATCCACTGAGACCACCTGCCGCAAGATTTACGACAAGATCACCACCATGGCCGAAAATCTCGTGCCAACCGCAGAGGCCATCAGCAAGGAATTCGGTATTCCAATCGTCAACAAGCGCATCTCCGTTACGCCAATCTCCATGATCGGCGAAGCCTGCGCAGACCGCGACTACCTCGCCATCGCCCGCACGCTCGACCGCGCTGCCAAAGAAGTCGGCGTCGATTTTCTCGGCGGCTACGGCGCCCTCGTGCAGAAGGGCATGACAAAGGCAGAGCGCGAATTCCTCGACACCATTCCTGAAGCCCTTGCCACCACCGATGTCGTTTGCTCCTCCGTCAACATCGGCTCCAGCAAAGCCGGCATCAACATGGATGCCGCCGCCATCTTAGGCCGCGTCATAAAGGAAACCGCCGAGCTTACAGCCGATCAGGATGCCCTTGGATGCGCCAAATTTGTCGCATTCTGCAACGCTGTGGAAGACAACCCATTCATGGCAGGTGCGTTTTACGGCGTCGGTGAAGGCGAATGCTGCCTTTCCGTCGGCGTCAGCGGGCCAGGCGTTGTTTTGAACGCCGTAAAAGGCCGCGACAACCTGCCATTTGACGAACTCGCCGAACTCATCAAGCGCATGGCCTTCAAGATCACCCGCTCCGGCGAAATGGTCGGCCAGGAAGCCGCGCGCCGCCTTGGCGTGCCATTTGGCATCGTCGATCTGTCGCTTGCGCCAACCGCCGCCATCGGCGACTCCGTTGCCGACATCCTCGAAGCCGTCGGCCTCGAAAAATGCGGCACCCACGGCACCACCGCCGCGCTGGCTATGCTCAACGACGCCGTTAAAAAAGGCGGCGCCATGGCATCCAGCCATGTCGGCGGCCTCTCCGGTGCGTTTATCCCAGTCAGCGAAGACGCCGGCATGATCGCAGCAGCCAAGGAAGGCAGCCTCAGCTATGACAAGCTCGAGGCCATGACCTGCGTCTGCTCCGTCGGCATTGATATGGTCGCCATCCCTGGCGATACCCCGGCAGAGACCATCACCGCCATGATCGCCGACGAAGCAGCCATCGGCATGATCAACAAAAAGACCACCGCCGTCCGCGTCATCCCTGTTCCAGGAAAAGGCGTCGGCGAAATGGTCGAGTTTGGCGGCCTTTTGGGACGTGCGCCAATCATGGACGTACACCCATTCTCGTCAAAAATTTTCGCCCAGCGTGGCGGGCGTATTCCAGCGCCGATCCACGCCCTCAACAACTAACCACAGAAAAATGGGGTCCTTATGGAAAAAAACTCACACCCATCCAGGCAGCCCAAAGCGCCGACACCTGCTCAGGCCAAGAGCGCGCTCAAAAAGCTCCAGCTCAAGCGCCCAACCGGTCACCGCTACCATGTGAAAGCGAAAAAAACCAAGCAGCAGCAGATGATCGACGCCATGGAGCACGCCCGGCTTGAAGAATACGCCATGTATCTCAACAAGCCGTGGCGGCTTCTCGGAATGAATTTTCTCATTGGCCTCGCGCGCGGCTTAGGCATGACCATCGGGCTCGCGCTCGTGCTCGCGCTCTTCGTGTTCGTCGCGCAGGAGATCATCTCCGCCAATCTGCCAGGCATCAGCAAATGGCTCGCAGATCTGCTGGGACTCGTGCAAAGCTATTCCGTAACAGGACTGCCATACAACGATTAAACCAATGAAACGCATAGTGCCTTATCTATTGGCTGTATTCTTGCTCGGGATCGATCAGTGGAGCAAAGCCGTCGTGCGCAGCGAAATGAGCCTCGGCCAGAGCATTCCCGTCATTCCCGACATTTTTCACCTGACCTACATCGAAAACACCGGCGTCGCCTTCGGGCTTTTTTCCGGACACACAGAGATCTTCATCGTCGTCAGCCTCGTCGTGCTCGCAGGTCTTGCCGTCTTCGCATGGAAGGAGCGAAGCGCCTCGCTCTGGCTGCACTACGGCCTCGCGCTCGTTGTGAGCGGCGCCCTCGGCAACATCATCGATCGCGCCAGCAAAGCGTCCGTCACCGATATGTTCGACCTTCGCGTCTGGCCCATCTTCAATGTTGCCGACATCGCCGTCTGTGTAGGATTCGCATGTTTGGTCCTGTATCTTTTGTTTGACCAGGGGGAAAAGGATGGCAACCCAGACACTCATCATACCAGCTGACGCCAAAGGCCAGCGCCTCGACCAGTGGGTCGCCGAAAACAGCGACCTTTCGCGCTCCGCTTTCAAGCAGCGTGTCGAAAAAGGGCTCGTCAGCTTAGATGGCAAGCCCATGCGTAAAGCCGGCGCCAAGATCGCGCAGGCTGGTCAGCTCGTGCTCGCAGAAGAGGACCGCCGTCCCACACCTGTTCCCATGGACCTCGACATCGTCTATGAGGATCCATACCTGCTCATCGTCAACAAACCCCGTCACCTGCTCGTCTATCCAGCTCGTGACACCAGCGAGCCCACCCTCGCAGGTGGCCTGCTCGCATATACCACACTCTCCGAGTTTTGCGGCAAAGAACGCCCAGGCATCGTACATCGCATCGATCGCGACACCTCCGGGCTCGTGCTCGTCGCCAAAAGCGACCACGTTCACGAAAAACTCTATGCCCAGCTCGCAGAACACCGCATCGTGCGCGAGTACATCGGCATCGCCGCACATCCCTTCGCAACACCAAGCGGTACCATCGATGCACCCATCGCCCACGATTATGCCCATGGCACAAAACGGACCGTCGTCCAAGAGGGCGGTCAGGAAGCGATCACCCATTATGTATGTGTTTACCAAAACGACGCCTACGCCCTGATGCGCTTCCGCCTGGAAACAGGACGCACGCACCAGATTCGCGTGCATATGGCGTCCATCGGTCATCCTCTCATCGGGGACGACCTCTATGGCGAAGGAAAAAACATCTTCGGCTTTCGCGGGCAGGCCCTGCATGCACTGCGGCTCAGATTCACGCACCCCATCACAGGAGCGACCATCGAAGCCGTCGGCAGACCCCCGGAGATATTTAGAAAAGCCGTAACACGCATACAAATGATGAAGTAGAGGAGGAATCAACTTGCTTAGTGATAGTTTAAAAGTTTTTATCACCGTAGCGGATAAGAAAAACTTTTCCAAAGCGGCAAAAGCGCTGAACCTGACTCAGCCCGCGATCAGTTTCCAGATCCAGACCCTCGAGCAGTATTATCAGACCAAGCTTTTTGACCGCATCAACCGACATGTCAAGCTCACCGAGACCGGCGAACTCCTGCTCGAGTACGCCCTCTCCATGAACGACCTGCAGTCCGAGCTCGAACGCAAGATGCAGCAGCTCACCGGCCACGTCAAGGGCCAGCTTATGATCGGCGCCAGCCGCACCGTTGGTGAATACGTGCTGCCGTATGTCATCTGCAAATTCAAGGAAGATTATCCAGACGTAGATGTCACCCTCGAGATCTACAACACCAAGCACGTCGAAGAAAAGGTCATGGGCCGTTATCTCGACATCGGCCTCGTCGAATCTGAGATTCGACACAAGGAGCTTTTCTTCCAGAACATCCTGAGCGATGAGCTCGTGCTCGTCGTGCCAAAGGATCATCGCTGGGCCAACACCCAGGAGATCTCCGTCTCCGAGCTCAAGGGCGAACCGTTCATCATTCGCGAAGCCGGTTCCGGCAGCCGCCTCGTCTTTGAACAGGCCCTCATCGATGCAGAATTTGACGTCGAAGACCTCAACGTCATCATGGAGATCGGCAGCATCACCTCCATCAAGAGCGCCATCATCAACGGACTTGGCGTCGCTGTCATGTCCCGCTGGGCCGTGCGCGACCTTGAACAGGCCGGCATCGCTCATACCGTGCACATCAAAGACCTCAAGCTCGAGCGCCCATTCAGCATCATCCTCAACCAGGGCAATTTCGAGTCTGAAGCCTGCAACAAATTTATCCGCTATCTCGGTGAAGTCACCGAAAAAGAAATCTACGAGCATTTTTAAGGAGGGAGAACGTCCATGTTAAATGATAGTATTCGTGTGTTTTTGATGGTCGTGGAAAAGAAAAGCTTTTCCAAGGCCGCTAAGGCACTGTTTCTCACACAACCGGCCGTCAGCTTCCAGATCCAGATGCTCGAAGAACACTATGGCACCCGTCTGTTCGACCGCGTCAGCCGCAACATCATCCTCACTGAAGCAGGCGAACTGCTCTATAAGTACGCCACCGAAATGAGCGACATGCAGGCCAGCCTGGAAAAAGACATGCAGGAGCTCAACAACACCATCCTCGGACGACTGCGCATCGGCGCCAGCATCACCATCGGTGAATACATCGCGCCGTACATCCTCGGCAATTTCAAGAAGCATTATCCAAAAGTTACCCTGAGCCTTGAAGTCGCCAACTCCGACGAGATCGAAATGGCCATCCACGACACCAGCCTCGACATCGGCCTCGTCGAAGGGCCACCCGTCGACAAAGACCTCGAGAGCATCCCATTCCTCGATGATGAGCTCGTCGTCATCACCAGCGTCGACCATCCATGGAGCAAGCTCGAATCCATCTCCATCTTTGAGCTCGACCAGTATCCATATATTTCCCGCGAGAAAGGCTCCGGCACCCGCGCTGAGATCGAGCAGCATCTCAAAGCCGCCGGATTTTCGCCAAACAATCTCAACGTCATGATGCGCCTCGGTAGCACCAACGCCATCAAGAGCGCCGTGCGCAACGGCTACGGCTTCACCATCGTATCCCGCTGGGCCATCAAGGACGACCTCAAGATGGGCAATCTCGCCATGGTCAAGATCAAGGAAGACGAATTCAAGCGCCGCTTCCGCATCGTCTATCACAAGAAAAAATTCAAAACCCAGGCAGCAGAGGAATTCCTCAAATTCATCGAAAGCGAAACCTTTCAGTAAATGACAAATCTCCGACCTTGCACACACAGGGCCGGAGATTTTTTCGCCCTCAAACAAAAACTGTAGGCACATTGAAACTTTTGCACAGTTGAACCCGCACCCATTTTGTGGGATAATAATACAGGCCGAAAATCGGCAAATTTCAATGAAAGGGAGTAAACATGACGAAATTATCCATTAAAAAATTCATAGTCACACTGGCCATCGCCGTTTGCGCCACCCTCGGCGCGCAGGCAGGGCTCGATGCCCAGCCCGCAGAGGCAGCGCCATCCATCATCGTCGATGGACAGACCATTTCATCCGACGTGGCGCCAACTATCATGAGCGGCAGAACCATGGTGCCAGTGCGAGCCATCGGTGAGATGCTCGATGCCAGCGTCGTCTGGAGCGACGCCACCCGCACCGTCACCATCACCAAAGGCTCCAACACCATGTACCTCACTGCCGGACAGTACAGCTACACCTTAAACGGCACCACCCAGAGCCTCGACGTACCGATCACCATCGTCAACGGCCGTACTCTTGCGCCACTCCGCGTTATCAGCGAAGGCCTCGGCGCCGGCGTACTCTGGGCCAACAACACCGTTTATGTCTCCGCCACCGGCAAGATCCTCGTACAGGTCGACGTCGGAAGCGGCTACGTTCTCAACCTGCGTTCCGGCCCAGGCACCCAGTATGCCAACGTCGGTACCGTCCAGAACGGCGCCTTCCTCGAAGTCATCGACGTCGCTTCCAACGGATGGTATAAGATCAAGACCGCCAACGGCGAAGGTGCCTACGTCTCCAACGACTACGCCCATCTTTACACCGGCGTAAACTCCGGATCACCAGTCACACCGACCCCAGATCCAGATCCCGGCGATAATCAGGGCACAACCACCGGCGACACCAACGGCACCCTCACCGTCACAAACCGCACCACTGGCACCGGCCAGTCCAGCATCGCCTTTAACATCGGCAGCGGCACCGCATCCGTCGTTTCCAACAACGGCGAGCAGGTCGTCATGCAGATCGACGGCGCACAGATCAGCGGCGGCACCTGGATGCCAGCAGAAAATATGGCGCCATTCAACGGCTTCAAAGTCGAAAACTACGGCTCCAACGCCGTGCGCATGACCGCCAACGTCACCCAGGGCGGCTACTTCCGCCTCGACATCAACGGTAGCACCTTTACAGTCACCGCCGTTGCCAAGCATAAAAATGGCACGCTCGGCCTTGCCGGGAAAACCATCGTCGTTTCTGCCGGTCACGGTGTCTACGGCACAGGTGGAGCCATCGACCGCGGCGCAGTCAGCACCATCGACCCAAGCTTCGACGAAGTCGATTTCAACACCTACGTCGCACAGAAGCTGCGCGATAAGCTCGTTGCAGCAGGCGCCACCGTCATCATGATCCGCGAAGACGAAAATCCGATCAACATGTCGCTCTATGAGCGTTCCGTCATCGCCAACAGCAACAACGCCGACGCCTTCATCGAGATCCACGGCGACAGTGCCGGATCCTCCGCCAGCGGCATCGGCACCTGGGCATACATCGACAGCGCACGCCTCACCTCTTCCGCACAGGTTGACATGCGCAACGAATTTGCCAGTGTCATGAACCAGGCCTTGAACGGCGCCACCGGAGAACCAGCCTACGTCAAATACGGCAACTTCTCCGTCATCCGCGAGACCGAAGTCCCATGCGTCCTCATCGAATGCGGCTTCCTTTCCAACGCCCACGACCTCGCCCTCCTCAAGAGCGAAGCCTACTGGGAAAAGCTCGCACAGGGAATGTACAACGGCCTCTACAATTTCTTCTCATATTGATAAGCAAAAGAACACGGACAAGCGCCGTGTTCTTTTTGTTTTTGTATAAGAAAAGCCCGCGACGATAGGATGCGCCGCGGGCTGTGGTTTTATGCAGATGTTTCTTTGACATTCACCGATCAGTGGATATCCGCGTGGTATTCCTGCAGGGATTTCACGCCGGTGTGTTGGCCGAATTTGTAGGCTTTGATGCCTTCAGTGACGGCTTTTGCAGCGGCCATGGTGGTGATGTAGGAGATGTGGTGCTTGATGGCAGATTTACGGATGTAGCTGTCATCATGGGCGCTCTCCTTACCAGATGGGGTGTTGATGATGAGCTGGATCTTGCCGTTGGCGATCTCGTCGGCGATGTTTGGTCGGCCTTCGTAGATCTTGTAGATGAATTCGCAAGGGATGCCGGCGTCGTGGATCATGTTGTAGCTGCCGCCGGTGGCGAGGATTCTGAAGCCGAGTTCGTTGAAGGCCTGTGCAACTTCGAGAAGTTCGGCCTTGTCACGATCGCAGACGGACAGAAGCACGGTGCCTTCGAGAGGAAGCTCCATCTGTTTGGTTGCTTCTGCAGCTTTGAAGTAGGCTTCGCCGAAGGATTTGGAGAGGCCGAGCACTTCGCCGGTGGAGCGCATTTCTGGTCCGAGAACTGGGTCAACTTCTGGGAAGTTGCCGAATGGGAAGACGGCTTCTTTGACGCCGTAGTGAGGAATGACGTGATCCTTCAGCGCTGGCACTGGGGAAGGATTGCCGGTGAGCGGCGAGGTCATGATCTCGGTGGCGATCTTCACCATGTTGATGTTGCAGACCTTGGAAACGAGCGGTACGGTGCGGGAAGCGCGTGGATTTGCTTCGAGCACGTAGACTTTGTCGTTTTCGATGGCGTACTGCATGTTCATGAGACCGCGCACATTCATTTCAACGGCGATCTTTCTCGTGTAATCCTTGATGGTGGCGATCTGCGCGTCGGTGAGGTTCTTGGAAGGCAGGATGCAGGCGGAGTCGCCAGAGTGCACGCCAGCGAGCTCGATGTGTTCCATGACGGCTGGCACAAAGCAATGTTCGCCGTCGGCGATGGCGTCTGCTTCGCATTCGGTGGCGTGGTTGAGGAAACGGTCGATGAGGATCGGACGGTCTGGTGTGACGCCGACAGCAGCGGCCATGTAGACGCGCATCTGTTCGTCGTCGTGAACGACTTCCATGCCGCGTCCGCCGAGCACGTAGCTTGGGCGTACCATAACTGGATAGCCGATGCGGTTCGCTGTTTCGAGGGCTTCGTCGACATCGACGGCCATGCCGCTTTCTGGCATTGGAATGCCGAGGCGGTCCATCATATCACGGAAGTGGTCGCGATCTTCGGCAAGGTCGATGGTTTCCGGTGTGGTGCCGAGGATGTTGACGCCGTTTTTCTTGAGGTCGGCTGCAAGGTTGAGCGGCGTCTGACCGCCAAACTGAGCGATGACGCCGACTGGCTGCTCTTTTTCGTAGATGGCGAGCACGTCTTCGAGGGTGAGCGGCTCGAAATAAAGCTTGTCGGAGGTGTCGTAGTCGGTGGAGACGGTCTCAGGGTTGCAGTTGACGATGATGGATTCAAAGCCGAGCTTCTTGAGAGCGAGGGCGGCATGAACGCAGCAATAGTCAAATTCAATCCCCTGACCGATGCGGTTTGGACCGCCGCCGAGGATCATGATCTTTGGCTTATCGGTGGAAACTGGGCTTTCGTCCTTGTCGAGGTGATAGGTGGAGTAGTAGTAAGCAGCATCTTCGGTGCCGGAGACGTGAACACCTTCCCAGGCTTCGCGGATGCCGTAGGTGTAGCGGGCAGCGCGGATGTCGTCTTCCGGCACAGCGAGCAGCTGGCTCAGATAACGATCGCTGAAACCGTCGAGTTTGGCCTGTTTGAGGGTGGCTTCATCTGGCACAGCGCCTTTTTTGGTAAGGAGCGCTTCTTCTTCCTGGACGAGCTCGAGCATTTGTTCGAGGAACCAGTGCTTGATCTTGGTGAGGGCGTAGATTTCGTCGATGGTAGCGCCTTTACGCAGTGCTTCGTAGATGATAAACTGGCGTTCGCTGGATGGGAAGCGCAGTTTTGCGAGCAGCTCGTCTTTGGTCAGATCGTGGAAATTCTTGGCGTAGCCGAGCCCATAGCGGCCGGTTTCCAGACTGCGAATGGCTTTCTGGAAGGCTTCCTTGTAAGTTTTGCCGATGGACATGACTTCGCCGACGGCTTTCATTTGGGTGCCGAGCTTGTCTTCGGCGCCTTTGAATTTTTCAAAGGCCCAGCGGGCAAATTTGATGACGACATAATCGCCGCCTGGCACGTATTTATCGAGGGTGCCGTATTTGCCGCATGGGATCTCTTTGAGGGTGAGGCCGCAGGCGAGCATGGCGCTCACGAGCGCGATAGGGAAGCCCGTCGCTTTGGAAGCGAGCGCCGAGGAGCGGGAGGTACGAGGGTTGATCTCGATGACGACGATGCGCCCGCTCTTAGGATCGTGGGCGAACTGGCAGTTGCAGCCGCCGATGACTTCGATATCCTGAACGATGCGATAGGCGTAATCCTGGAGACGATCCTGAACTTCCTGGCTGATGGTGAGCATCGGCGCAGAGCAGAAGGAGTCACCGGTGTGAACGCCCATTGGGTCGATATTTTCAATGAAGCAAACGGTGATGATGTTGTTCTCAGCATCGCGCACGACTTCGAGCTCGAGCTCTTCCCAGCCGGTGATGCATTCTTCAACGAGGACCTGACCAACGAGGCTGGCCTGGAGACCGCGTTCGCAGACGGTTTTGAGTTCGTTGATGTTGTAGACAATGCCGCCGCCGGCGCCGCCCATGGTGTAGGCTGGACGCAGCACGACAGGATAGCCGAGCTCGTCGGCAATCTTTACGGCTTCATCGACGCTGTAAGCGACCTGGCTGCGTGCCATTTCGATGCCGAGCTTTTCCATCTCGTGCTTGAATTCGATGCGGTCTTCGCCGCGTTCGATGGCGTCAACCTGAACGCCGATGACCTGGACACCATATTTTTCGAGCACGCCTGCTTCAGAAAGCTCGGAGCAGAGGTTGAGGCCGCTCTGACCGCCGAGATTTGGCAGGAGCGCGTCTGGGCGTTCCTTGTCGATGATCTGGGTGAGACGCTCCACGTTGAGTGGTTCGATATAGGTGATGTCGGCGACATCTGGGTCGGTCATGATGGTGGCTGGGTTGGAGTTGACCAGCACGATCTCGTAGCCGAGCTTGCGCAGCGCCTTGCAGGCCTGAGTGCCGGAATAGTCAAACTCGCAGGCCTGGCCGATGATGATCGGGCCGGAACCAATGATCATGATCTTATGGATGTTCTCTAATTTTGGCATAAAAAAACTCCCTTGCAAATTAGACTTAAACTTAACATATAATCTCGTTCATATTTTATCGCAAGTGGGAAGGGTCATTCAAGAGTTATCGCACAGAAAAGCGCGGTTTTTTGCGGCGCGGAAAAATTTTCTGCAAAGCCCGCGCTGTTTGACGCGCTGGGGTGCGCGTGCTATACTGAAAGCAATTCAATAATGAGATGATGAAACGGCTGTGCGCCGTTACAAAGGAGGAATTTTTATGTTGCTCAAGGATATCATGACCAAAGATGTGCTCACACTCTCGCCAAACGATTCGCTGGAAAAAGCGGCGGAGCTTTTTGTGGAGCACGGCATCAGCGGTGCTCCAGTGATCGACGCGTTCAACAATGTCATCGGCATGCTCACAGAGGGCGATCTCGTGCGCCAGCAAAAACCGTTGACTAAGCCGCTTTTCCTGATGCTTTTTGACGGAGCCATCCCTGTCAATCTCAAAAAGATCCAGAACGAGGTTGAGGAGATGGGCGCGACGACTGTTGCCCAGCTGATGACCCAGGACGTTGTCTCGCTGCACGAGTACGATCCTGTCAGCGAAGCAGCGGATTACATGATCGAAAAGAACATCAACCGTGTGCCTGTCATCAACGACGAAGGACAGCTCCTCGGCATTGTCACCCGCCACGATATTGTGCGTGCAACGTATCTGGAGCACCACAGCGGAGCAGACGCTGTAGAGAGCGATGAATGAGAAATACGATCCACAGAAAGCGCTGAAGCTGGCTGTGATGCTCGGCGCCGCGCTCATGGAGAACGGCGCCGAGATCTATCGTGTGGAGGAAAGCATCATCCATGTGCTGCGTGCCTATGGGCTCAAACGCATTGATGTGTACGCGCTGCCTAATATTATCATCGTCACCATCGAGACGGAGGAGGATGTGTCCTACACAAAAACGCGGCGCATTTACCACCGCATCGTCGATTTTGAACGGCTGATCCATCTCAACGATTTTTCGCGCCGGCTCAGCGCCAATCCCGTGCTGCCGGAGGCAGGCATCGACGAGCTGTCGACCTACTGCATCGGCTGCGGCTATTCGCCAGTCGTGATCTGGCTGAGCTATCTTCTGGCGGCAGCGTCCTTCGCCGTGATGAGCGGCGGCACGCTGTGGGATGCAGGTGTGTCGATCCTCTGCGTGTTCCTCGCGCGCATTGTGACCACGCCGATGGAGCTTTACCATGCCAACGATTTTTTCACAACGCTGGTCGCCACCTATATCCAGCTGGTCGTCGCTTTTGTGTTTTCGACGTATTTTTCGCACCTGCATTTCAACAATATCATCATTGGTACCTTGATGATGCTCTTCCCGGGGCGCAGCTTCATGACAGCGGTGCGCGATGTCATCGCCAAGGACCTCAGCGCCGGGCTTATTGAAGCGGTTGAGGCCATTGTTGTTGCCGTGGCCATCGCCATCGGCTCAGCGTTGGCGTACGCGTCTTTTCCGTCGATAGTGGGGGTGATGCCATTATGATCGATTCTCTGATGATCTACATCTCGGCGTTCACATCGTCGTTTTTCTTTGCGCTGCTTTACGAGAGCAAGATGCGGCTGGCGATCGTCTCTGCGTTTTGCGGGCTTTTGGGCAAGCTCATCTTCGATATGATGGATGGCGTGAACATTGTGCTGCAGTTTTTTGTGCCAACAGTGATCATGTGCATCTACGCTGAGATCTTTGCGCGCGTCTGCAAGGTGCCAGTCATGGTCATCACGACGATCGGGATCCTACCGATCGTGCCTGGGATGCGCTTCTACAACACCATCGACAGCCTGCTCAACAGTCATGTGGCAGATTTTTATTCCTATGGCGTTGACACGCTGCTTTCCATGGGCGCGATGGCCATCGGTCTCGTGCTCGTGTCGTCGTTTGCGCGCATGCTCAAGATGGTGCAGCGCAAGGTGCCGAAGCGGCGGCGATTTATGCCGAAAATGCGCTAGTATCATTTAATGCGACCGGCATACCATTTTAAGGAAAGGAAGGGAGAAGTATGCAGCTTTCCGATCTCATCGCCATGGCAGCGCCAGTGGATGTACATCCCGAGCGCTGCATCCGCGCGTTTTCGCCACGGGCGACGTGCTCGAAATGCGTACAGCTCTGCCCGAATGGCAGCATCCGCATCGATGGCGGCGTTGTTAGCGTGGACACCTGCGATGGCTGTGGACGCTGTATACAGGCCTGTCCGCACGACGTGTTCGAAATGGATTTTCCCGCCGCGCTGAAAATGCCCCAGGATGGTCCGCTCATCATTTGCTGCCGCAGGCATGATTTTTCCGATATGCCGGTGCTCGCTGCCAACTGTCTGCAGCAATTCACCTGGCTGGAGCTTGCGATCCTCGTTGAACGTTTCGGCGAAGTCGTGCTCTTTGCCGATCAGACAACCTGCGCAGACTGCGACTTCGACTGGTTCCCAGAGGGCCAGCAGATGCTCCTGGAGCGCTACGGCCTGTCTGCCTACGCAGAAAAGCTGCGCGTGATCCGCGAAAGCGATGAGATGGAAGCGTATCTCAAGGCGCATTTTGGCGATCTCAACACACGGCGCGCCTATATGAAAAATCAGCTCGGCCATGTTCGCCAGGCCGCTGAAAAATACACGCGCCAGTCGCTGAGCGGCTATCTCGACGCTTTTCGCGAGACAGTGCACCCCGAGCGGGCGCTCGTTTTTGAAAAGACCCAGTCTCAGGCGCTGCTCCTGCATGAGCTTTACGAGGACGCGCCAGAGCGCGATCCGGCGCAGGAGATTCCGCTGCAGGCGCTGACGAACACCCACTGCCGCTTTTGCCGCAGCTGCGAAAAGCTCTGCCCCTGGCAGGCCATCGCCATCGTTGAAGAAGAGGGGCGCGCCGTGCTCGCGCATCATGATGTGCTCTGCGCGCGCTGTGGGCTTTGCCTGGATATCTGCCCCGAGCACGGATTGCACTGGGACCGCGGTCTCACCGTAGAAAATATCACATCGCCGCATTGGCGCGTGCTCGCAGAAGGCGCAGCCCGCGAATGCGAACGCTGCGGCGAGATTTTTTACACAACAGAAGAGGGACAGACCCGCTGCGCAGTCTGTCGGAACAAATACTGAATAACGGCCATCGAATTATCCGGTGGCCGTTTTTGGCGCAAAAAAACTGCAGCCCGACGGACTGCAGTTTATGAAAATTATTGTGCCATGTTGCTGTAGACGTTCTGCACGTCGTCGTCTTCTTCGAGGGCGTCGAGAAGCTTCTGCATGCTCTTTTGTTTGTCCTCAGGCACTTCTGTGTAGTTGGAAGGCAGCATGGTGATATCGCCGGACAGGACCGGGATGTTTGCGCCGTCGATGGCGTCGCGCACGGCTGCGTAATCTTCCGGTGCGGTGAGGATCTCATAGTGGCTGTCTTCGCTGGCGAAATCTTCAGCGCCAGCTTCGAGAGCGAGCTCCATGAGCTCGTCTTCGCTCATTGGGCAGGCTTCTTTGTCGATGGCGATGGCACCCTTGCGTTCAAACATGAAGCTAACGCAGCCATCGGTGCCGAGGTTGCCGCCGCAGCGGTCGAGATGGTGACGGACATTGCCGGCGGTGCGGTTTTTGTTGTCGGTCAGGCATTCGATGATCAGCGCAACGCCGCCAGGACCGTAGCCTTCGTAGGTGATGTGTTCGTATTTTTCGCCATCGGTGGCGCCGATGCCTTTCTTGATGGCGCGGTTGATGTTGTCGTTTGGCATGTTGTCGGCTTTTGCCTTGTCAATGGCCAGCTTCAGTGCAGCGTTGTAAGCTGGATCTCCGCCACCCTGACGAGCAGCAACGGTGATGTTGCGCGCGTGCTTGGTGAATGTGGTGGAGCGCAGGCTGTCCATTTTGTTTTTCTTTCCTTCAATATTATGAATACGACCCATTCATATCTCTCCTTAGGTTTAATTTATGCGCATTTTCTATTATAATCTTCAGTGTGAAGCATTTCAAGTGGAGAAAGGGATGAATTTCATGCTTGCTTTCGAAAAAATTTCCTGGCCGCAGTTTTTAGAGGACTGGCGGCAGAAAAATGACGACCGCACAGACGATCCGTCAGAGATTTACGGCGAGATCCGTTTACCGGAACGTGCAACGGCGGCTTCTGCCGGCTACGATTTCTACGCACCGCACGCGTTTACGCTCCATCCTGGCGAGGAGATCACGATCCTCACCGGTATTCGCGCGATCATGCCGGAAAATGTGGTGCTCATCATCGCGCCGCGCAGCGGCCAGGGCATGCGCTACAAGCTGCAGCTCATGAACACGATCGGCGTCATCGACGCAGATTATCAGCACGCCGACAACGAAGGGCATATCATGATCGCCATTTACAACGACCACCCGGATGAACACAAGGTTTTGTCGGTGGAAAAGGGACAGGCATTTGCCCAGGGAATTTTCCTTCCTTATCTTGTCACCGACGATGACAGCGCCACGGCGGCGCGCAGCGGCGGTTTTGGTAGCACAGACAAATAATCGCTCTCTGTCAAGAAATAATGCTTGACAAGCTGCTGGGGATTTGTTATTCTATCGTAGTGTCAAGGCGAAAAAGTTGACAGAGGTGCTGATATGCCATTATCTATGGACAACAGAAATCGCATGGTCTGCCTGTTTGACTGCTACGGCAGTCTCCTCACAGAAAAGCAGCGGACCTTGTTCGCATATTATTTTGACGAAGACCTCTCGCTCGCTGAGATCTCTGATCTGGTCGGCATCAGCCGGCAGGCGGTGCACAACAGCATCAGCCGCTGCGAAGAATCGCTGGAAGCTTTCGAGAAGAATCTCGGCATGCTCAGGCGGGATGGCGAAGTGGATGCAGTGCTCGATCGCACCATCGGCGCCATCGAGACAGGGCTCAGCACAGGCCAGTGGCCGGAGGAAACGTTTACAGAGATACTGGCACAACTAAAAAAGACCAGAAAGGCTGATTAATCGTGGCACTTGATGGATTAAGCGAAAGACTGCAAGATGCCTTCGCCAAGCTCAAAGGCAAGGGTAAGATCAGCGAACAGGATATTAAAGACGTGCTCCGCGAAGTGCGTGTGGCTTTGCTGGAAGCCGATGTCAACTATAAAGTCGTCAAAAGCTTTGTAGGAAACATCAAAGACCGCGCCATGGGCGCAGACGTCATGGAAAGTCTCACACCTGGGCAGCAGGTTGTCAAGATCGTTCACGACGAGCTGACGCAGCTCATGGGCGGCGAAGCGAAAAAGATTGAGATCAGCTCCAAGCCGCCGACGATTATCATGATGGTCGGGCTGCAGGGCTCCGGGAAGACGACCTCGACGGGGAAGCTCGCCCGCTATCTCAAGGAAAAGATGCACAAGCGTCCGCTCCTGGCTGCCTGCGACGTGTACCGTCCGGCAGCGATCCAGCAGCTCAAGGTTCTTGGCCAGCAGCTGGACATTCCGGTGTTTGAACAGGGCAGCGACCGTTCACCGGTCGACATCGCCTCGGACGCCGTCGCTCACGCGAAAGCGCACGGCAACGACGTCGTGATCATCGACACCGCCGGGCGTCTGCACATCGACGAAGTGCTGATGCAGGAGCTCGTGGCGATCAAGGAAGCTGTCACACCGACGGAGATCCTTCTGGTCGTCGATGCGATGACTGGTCAGGACGCCGTGAACGTGGCTGAGCATTTCAATGATAACCTCGACATCACCGGCATCGTGCTGACCAAGCTCGATGGTGACACGCGAGGCGGGGCAGCGCTCTCTGTAAAGAGCGTCACCGGCAAACCGATCAAATTCACCGGCCAGGGCGAAAAACTCGACGCCCTCGAGCCATTTCATCCGGACCGTATGGCTTCCCGCATCCTCGGCATGGGTGATATCCTCACCCTGATCGAGAAAGCAGAGGCAGAATTTGACCAGAAGCAGGCGGCAGAGCTGCAGGAGAAGATCAAAACACAGAGCTTCACTCTGGAAGATTATTTGGCGCAGATGGATCAGCTGCAGGGCATGGGCGATATTGAATCGATGCTTTCAATGATCCCGGGCGTGAGCAAGAAAATGCTCAAAAACGTCAAGCTCGACGCCAAGGATATGGACCACACACGCGCGATCATCCTCTCGATGACGCCGGAGGAACGCCAGAACACCAAGATCATCAACGGCAGCCGCAGAAAACGCATCGCCGCCGGCTGTGGTCTGAAGGTTCAGGACGTCAACAGACTGATCAAGCAGTTTGAGCAATCACAGACATTTATGAAGCAATTTGGGGCCATGGCAAGTGGCAAAGGCGGGAAAAAAGGCCGTCTGCCATTCTTTGGCTTGAAATAATGATCAACGTAAGGAGGTGACATCATTGGCAACTAAAATCAGACTGAGAAGAATGGGTGCAAAGAAGAAACCTTTCTATCGTATCGTCGTCGCTGACAGCCGCGCTCCACGCGATGGCCGCAGCATCGAAGAGATCGGTTACTACAACCCAAACGTAAATCCTGCTGAAATTAAGGTTGATGTCGAAGCAGCTCAGAAGTGGCTCGCTTCCGGCGCTCAGCCTTCCGATACCGTTCGCAGCTTGCTGAAAAAAGCTGGTGTTAACTGATTGATTTTATAAGAAATGGATGATTAGTATGGAAAACTTGGTTTTGCACATCGCAAAGTCTTTGGTTGATGACCCAGATTCCGTATCTGTAAAAATTAATGAAACACCAGAATCTGTGACAGTGCAGCTTTCTGTTGCACCGGATGATATGGGCAAAATTATCGGCAAACATGGTCGTATCGCCAACGCGATTCGTACCATCATGAAAGCCGTGGGCAATGTTCAGCATAAGAAGGTTTATGTCGACATTGTAGACTGATGATAAAATCCAGATTCGTTCGAGTCTGGATTTTTTGCTATGTTTTAGAAAAGAGGTATGAACAGATGGAAGAATTACAGATCCTCGGTAAGGTGACGTACAAACAGATCGTCACCGATGGCTATAAGCAGAGAACCGCTGCAGAAATCCAGAAGCAGATCGACGAGATCGATTCTCAGCTCGCTGACTTTGACAAGCAGATGAGCAAGACAATGACCGAGCTCACCCTCAAAGCACATCCACAGACCGAAGCCATTCGCGCCCAGCTCAACGCCGAACGCGATAAGATCAACGTCTACAAGGAACAGTTCAACAAGGCGCTGGCCGCTGTGGACGATCTCATCATGGGCAGCGAAGTGGACGCCGGCGAAGGTGATTTCCTCACCACCATCAAGGTTGGCGATCCTTTCACCGCTGGCACCCACTATGAGCTCGTCATTGAAGACGACATCGTCAAAGAGATCCGTCAGAAATGAGTGCGGATATGAGCAACGACAAGACACGCATCGGAAAGATCCTCAATGCCCATGGCGTGCGCGGCGAATTGAAAGTTGAGCCGCTCACCGACGATCCTACGCGCTACTATCTCCTCGATGAGGTGTATCTGGAGGACCGCAACAAAAATTACACTGTCTACGATATTGAGCGCGTGCGTCTGCACAAGGACACCGTCCTCGTCAAGCTCTACGACGTCGACGACATGGATGCCGCCAAAGCGCTGAAAAATCAGTACCTCGCCATTGACAAAAGCGACCGCATGCCGCTGGAGGAAGGCGCTTATTATATCGACGACCTGATCGGGCTCGTCGTTTACGAAGGCGAGGAAAAGATCGGCGTCATCACCGACGTGCTGCAGCCAGGCGCCAACGACGTTTACGTCGTTGAACAGTCACCAACACGCGAGATCCTCATCCCGGCGGTCAAATCTGTGATCCTTGGCGTGGATCTTGACGCTGGCCGCATGGAAGTGGAGCTGCCGAAAGGACTGGTCGACTGATGGACGTTACGATTCTGTCGCTCTTCCCGGAAATGTTCCAGGGCCCGCTCACCACAAGCCTCATCGGCAAGGCCAGAGAAAAAGGTCTGCTCAATATTGAGATCGTCAATTTCCGCGACTACGCGACGAACAAATTCCACCACGTTGACGACACGCCGTACGGCGGCGGTGTCGGCATGCTCCTGCAGCCGCAGCCGATCGTCGATGCGCTGCGCGATAAGCTGCCGCTGGATGGCAGCGTGCCGATCATTCTCGTTTCGCCGCAGGGCAAGGTGTTCAGTCAGGCTGACGCAAACCGGCTGGCGCAGTATGAGCACATTGCTTTCGTCTGTGGCCACTACGAAGGCTTCGACGAGCGCATCCGCGATTACGTGACCGACGAATATTCCATTGGCGATTATGTGCTCACCGGCGGTGAGCTGCCGGCGATGGTCATGATCGACACCATCGCGCGGCTGAAGCCAGGCGTCATCAAAGAGCAGGCGTCGTTTGAAGACGATTCCTTTTACAACGGACTCCTGGAGTATCCCCAGTACACCAAGCCGCGTGTTTTTGAAGGCAAGGAAGTGCCAGAAGTGCTGACAAGCGGCCACCACGAAAACATCGCGCGTTGGCAGAAAAAAGAAGCGCTGCGCCGTACACTCGAGCGTCGGCCAGATCTGCTCGCCAGCTATACGCCAACGAAGCAGGAGCAGAAGCTCCTCGATGAGCTTTTCGCCGAAAATCCTGCGCTCGCTGAGCGCTATCCAAAATGAATGCAAGCCTGTGGCTTATGCCGCAGGCTTTTTACATGCGAATAACTATGGATGGAAAAATGTAAAGTTCTTGTAAGGGCGGAGGACCTCTGCTATACTTAACCTCAAGTATCAGATTTATCAAACATTGAATGCTTTTCACATATTGTAAGAGCTGGCAGCGCCAGCGACCGGCCGTTACAATATGTGAAATGTGATCTCCGTTTATTTTTTGGTACTAATTTCATCTTTTGGAGGTTCACAATGACTGGAAACGTAAAATGGTTCAACAATGAAAAAGGCTTTGGCTTCATCACCATCGAAGACGGCGAGGATGTGTTCGTGCATTACTCCGCCATCCAGGGCGACGGGTTCAAAACCCTCGAAGAAGGTCAGGCTGTCGAATTTGACGTCGTCGCCAGCGAACGCGGTGATCAGGCGGCAAACGTTGTCAAGCTCTGATCAGGCTGTAGAAAATGAAGATACGCCGGCAGGTCCGTTTGTGGATCCTGCCGGCGTTCGTCGTTTTTATGGAAGTTTTTCGTCCAAATAGGTATCGAGGGTTGGCGGTGTTTCGCGCGGCTGATCAAGCGGCAGCGCGACGGTGAAGGTTGTTTCGTGGTTCTGGCTTGTCGCAGAGATCTCGCCGTGGTGCAGCGTTACGATCTCGCGGGCGATTGCCAGCCCCAGGCCGGCGCCACCAGTTTTCGTCGAGCGCGAGGAATCGAGACGGAAAAATTTCTCAAAGAGCAGCGCGAGCTTTTCCGGTGGAATCGTCGGGCCGCTGTTTGTGAAGGTGATGACGACGCGATTGTTTCCTTCCCAGGCTTTGACGCGGATCTCTGTGTCGGCGTCGCTGTAGGCGATGGCGTTCTTCAAGATGTTGTTGAACACGCGCGCCAGCTTGTTCGCGTCGCCGACGAGGCTGAGATCCTCCGGCACATCGAGAATGATCGTGTTGCCGTGGCTTTGTGCCAGCGGGTAGAATTCGTCGGTCATCTGCACGAGCATGTAGGTGAGATCGAAGCGCGAAGCGTCGAGGTGCACCTGCTGCAGATTGAAACGGGTGATGTCGAAAAATTCGTTGATCAGGCTTTCCAGCCGCAGCGCCTTGTCGACGCCGATCTGCGTGTATTTTGCGCGCAGCTCCAGCGGCATATCCGGCGCTTCTGAAAGCAGGCTGAGATAGCCGATCACAGAAGTCAGCGGCGTTTTCAGATCGTGGGCGAGATAGGTGATGAGATCGTTTTTGCGCGCTGCCTCTTCGCGCAGCAGCTGTTCATGCTGCCGCATCTTGTCCTTGACCTCGCTCATCTGGATGGCGATGGCGTTGTATTCCTTCGGGAAAACGGCTGAGGCATCCTTGTCCGAGAACATGTAATCGTGGATCATCTCGCCGAGATCCGCCATGCGGTCGCGCACATCCGCCTTCGTCAGGAAACGCGCCAGCACCAGCGCGATCACGCTGCAGACGAGCACGAGCACAAACGCAAAGATCGCGCCGTAGAGCTTGACCATCGTCCAATCCGGCCGCCAGATGTAGACCATCTCGCCGTTTGCCGTCTGCGTGTAGCTGTAGACCGCCATGAGCCTGTCCTCAAACCAGCCCGTCAGCGCCCCTTCCAGGCCGCGATCGAGAAAGAAGAGGAAGCCCATGCAGACGACTGTTCCCAGAAAAGCGATGAGGAAAAAGCGTTTGATCGTTTGTTTTTTATGGTTCAATTTTGTATCCACACCCCCAGACTGTTTTGATATAGCGTGGGTTGTCAAAAGAATCACCGAGCTTTTCGCGCAGGTGACGGATGTGTACAGAGATTGTGTTGTTGCGTTTGTCGTAGTATTCCTCGCCCCAGACTCCGCGGAACAATTCTTCAGCGCTGACCACGCCGCCCTTGTGCTCACAGAGAATGCGCAGGATGGCAAATTCCGTCGGCGTCAGCACAAGCGGCCGTTCGTTCAGTGTGCATTCGTGGCTTTCCACATCCAGCACCAGACCGCCGTAGATGATCAGCCCTTGCGGATCTTCCGGCTCCTGCATCTGGTTGTAGGTCTTGTAGCGGCGCAGCTGCGCTTTCACGCGCGCCACCAGCTCCAGCGGCAGGAAAGGCTTTGTCATATAGTCGTCGGCGCCGAGGGTCAGCCCCGTTACCTTGTCCATCGTTTCGCCTTTCGCTGTGAGCATGATGATCGGATACTGATAGCGCTGGCGGATCGCCTGACAGAGGGAGAGTCCGTCGACCTCCGGCATCATGATGTCGAGGATCGCCAGATCAAAGCGCTCGTGCTTCACATGGGCCAGCGCCTCCACACCGCTGTAAAATGCCGCCACCTCGTAGCCTTCATTTTTGAGATAGAGCGAGACCAGATCCACAATTTCCTTCTCGTCGTCCACCACCAGAATTTTGTCAGCCATGTCGTCATCCTCCTTTTGTTTCTTCTTCATCTATTATACAGTCTAGCAGAGTGCGCCGCATCATTTATAAATAAAAGATGAAGGAATTCCTAATTATTTCTTAATTTTTCTCGAAAACCTTGACAGGAGAAAATGAAGAAAAAATGAAGAAAGTGAAGAAATTCTAAATCTTTGCGATACAAACCATTAATTATTCTGAATACTCTTGATTTGTCAGCGAAAGCGTGGTAAGGTCAAAATAGAAATCAATGAACGGAAAGTTTTCAGCGAAGGGAGATGAGTGAAATGTTGAGGCGTGTGATCAGCGTGCTATGCCTGGCGCTGCTGCTCGTTCCTGCTCCAATGATGGCGGTGGAGTCTACCTGGTCGGTGGTGGACATGCAGCACGCGATGATCGCAGAAAATATTCCCAAGTTTGCGCAGGCGGATGGCTCCTTTGAGATCCTTGGCGGGGACAACGCCCGCAGCGCCTTTGCGCCGGATGCCATCACCATCGACACGGAAAAGCCCCTCTGGCTGAATCTCAGGAACACGATCTTTCACCACGCTGATTTTGCTCAGATTCAGACGCTGCTGGAGGACTACCACCGCACGTATTTTTCCTCGCTCGCTTCCGGCAGCTGGCGACTTTTCGACCGCGCGCATTTCACTGAGGATGGCATCTACGAAGAAGCCAACGCCCGTACGCTTTACCAAATGTTTGCCTGCGCCGGTGATGGCGAAGCCGTCGGCGAAGGGGATTTTCACTACACGTATGATCTCTGCCGGATTAGCGGTGACCTCTGCAAAGTGGTGCTCACCCGCCACGCCGAAGTGGTCGCGCCGTCCGATGAGGAAGCGCCGTATCTGGCGTTCGATGGCAGGGTGTATGAAGACGCTGTGCGCGAGGGCTATCTGCTGCAGAAGGTGGAGGACGAGTGGAAGATCGCCAACATCATCTTCGACGAATCGGAAAACTGGGATGGCGACCCCGACCGCATTTTCAACGACAGCTACACAGCGGTGAACACACTGAATCTTTTCGCCGACGCCAAGGAGCCGGAAGTCTGGCAGAGCGGCTTCAGCTTTGAGAAATGTCAGCGGGAAATGTATTCGCCGTATGGCAATTATATGAGTTACATCGAGGGATCGATCGAATCGCCTGTATTTCTCTACGAAAAACTCACCTACGAGCGCGACGATCCATCGGCAACGCTCGAAGGATGGGAGCAAATGCAGGAAGGAACAGCTTCGTAAAATGAACAGTATAAAATATCCAAGGAGGTTATGATCATGTTGAAAAAGAAAAAACGCACAGCAGGCGCACTGCTGGCAGCATTTACGCTGAGCACACTCGTTGCCGGGCCAGCGCTGGCCGTCGAAGGCGATCCTTATGACAACGTCGCACAGGCCTGGCAGGATTTTAACGACGGCACGATCGATTCGCAGGAATTCTGGGACATCGGCATGGAAAATTTCCTCGCTGTTTATCCGGATTATTTCACGAGCGACGCCGTTACGCTGCGCATCAATGGCGACAAGGTGATCACCGATGAACAGATCGGCGAGCCGTACATCAACGAAAACGACCGCGCGATGATCCCGCTGCGCATGGTGAATAGCTACCTCGGCTACGAGACCGACTGGCAGCCGGACGGCAGCATTCGCATCACCGGCGACGGGTTGGATGTAGAGCTTGCGATCGGCAGCCGCGATGTCACAGTGAACGGCGACGCACAGGAATTGGCCTGCGTGCCAGTGCTGAAACAGGGCCGCACCTATCTACCGGCGCGCGATTTTGCAAGCCTTACCGGCAGCATTCAATGGAACGGCGACACACGCACAGTGAATATCTTCCCGGTCGCTGATTACGACACAACCTACCGTGTGACAGATGAAGGCGTTGTGCGCGAAAGCGACGGAGAAGCAACGCTGCTCGCCGTGAATGCGCCATATGAGAGCAACGATATTGACGAGATCGTTTCGCAGAAAGTCATCGGCAATACCACCTATCTGCAGGTTGGCATGGGCGGCGACGAGACCTTGCGCAATGTCTACGCCGTTTTCAGCGACAATGGCGAGCGCCTGGTTTACGAATTTGCGAGTGGCTGCGATGCGCCGTATTATATTGACGGCGGCACTATTTACTACGCCGAGCCGCAATACGACGGGCCGTGGACGCTGCTCATCCGTTCCAACAGGCTCTACGTGGACAGCGTTGTCACAGATGAACCGCTTGGCGTCTACGATCTGAGCTATTCTGTCAACCATTGCGTCATCACCAAACAGAATGGTGAGATCGGCGCGATCACACCGGAAATGGAATTTGCGCCGTTTAATGTCGACGAGCTCACGCCAATTCCGTGGCCAGATTATGTCGGCTATTGACGTTCTGTAGCGCATACGAACAACTGCAGCGCAGCGGCATCACGCTGCGCTGCGCCTTTGCCCTGAAAGGCAAAGATCATCGTCAGTCGAGTGGTGACAATCCGGCAAAAACGCCGGGCGATGGCTTGACAATCACCAAACTTTCGACTAATCTAAAAATATACTAATTAAATGTTGATTTTTTTTACACTAAATACCCATATACAGTTACAGATGAGGAGGGAGCATTTGTGGGTAAAAACATTCTGGAATATAAAGGGTATGTAACAAAAGTCACTTACGATGTACATACGCAATTGCTCAGTGGAAAAGTAGAGGGCATTGTCGATGCCGTGACCTTCGAATGTGCCGATGTCCACGGCGTCGAGCGCGCATTCCACGATGCCGTGGATCATTATCTGGCTTTCTGCGAAAATGTTGGCCGCCGTCCGGCGAAAGCCTACAAGGGCCAGTTTAACGTGCGCATCGATCCAAAACTGCACAGAGCGATCTCGCTGCTCGCCGCGCAACAGGATGAAACATTGAATGCCGCCGTCGAGCACGCGCTGCAGGCTTACGTGGACGCGCATCAGCGAGAAGCTGCGCAGACTCCCGAAGAATAACGACAGGAAAAAAGCCTCCATGTGTCTTGATATGCTCCCCATAGAGTAGATACTCGAAATAACAAAAATCGAGCCTACACTATGGGGAGCTATTATTATGCGCAATACTAAATTAACAGATCAGGAACGAATAGCGGCCGTTAAAGAATACCAGGATGGAAAAAGCAGCCTGTTATCTGTAGCCAATAAATATGGGATCGCTGAGTCCTCTCTTCGTGCCGCTGTCAGTCTTTACAACAGTCAGGGCGAAGATGCATTACGTTCTCCCGCCAAGAATACCTATTATCCAGCAGATCTCAAGCGTCAGGCTGTGGAAGCCTACCTTGCTGGTGAAGGCAGCCAACAAGATATTTGCAATAGATTCCATATCCGGTCAAGAACACAACTCCGAGATTGGATCAAGTTGTATAATGGTCATAATGATTTTCGGTCGCATCGTGGCCATGGGAGTGAGATCACTATGACCAAAGGGAAAAAAACGACGCTGGATGAACGCATTGAGATCGTCAGTTATTACATGGAGCATGGAAAAGATTACCAGCTAACGTGCCAAAAATATGCTGTGAGCTACAATCAGATCTATAGCTGGGTACGAAAATACGAAGAAAAAGGGATCGAGGGATTGGTAGACAATCGTGGGCGAAAGAAACCTGAATCTGAAATGGATGAAAATGATCGCCTGAGGGCTGAGAACAGAGTATTAAAAGCTGAAAACAGACGACTCGAAGTGGAGCTGGCTATCATAAAAAAATTAGAGGAAATAGAAAGGAGGCGACGCTGAGCGGCGTACGTCAGGAGGATAAATATCTGGTGATCGTTGAATTAAACGATGGGGCAGAATATACCATAGCAGAACTTTGCCACGCCCTTTCCTTGAACCCATCCAGCTATTACAAATGGAAGAAACGTGAGAAAAGTGCCAGTGAGATCTTAAATGGGGAGATCCTTGCTGAAATGGTTACCATCTATGAAAACCACAACAAAACCTATGGCTATCGCAGGATCATGGATGAGTACAATGAGACTCATGGGACACAGTACAACGAGAAACGATTCCATCGTTTGGCAAAGCTTGCAGGATTACAGGCAATCATTCGCCGCAAGAAACCAGCTTACCAATACCATATAGAAGAACAGACCGCAGAAAACATACTGGCCAGAGACTTTACTGCAAAACACACAAACGAAAAATGGCTCACAGATGTTACAGAAATGGCCTATGGCAATGGGCAAAAACTCTATCTCAGCGCCATTCTTGATCTGAAAGCCAACGATGTCGTTGCCTATGCCATAGGCGGGAGCAACAACAACCATCTCGTATTTACAACCCTTGATCTCGCCTTGGAGAAATATCCCGATGCACATCCCATGATTCATAGCGACCGAGGGTTTCAGTACACCAGTAAAAGCTTCAAGTTGAAGCTCCATGCAGCAGGCATGGTACAGAGCATGTCCAGGAAAGGAAAATGTATCGATAATGGACCAATGGAAGGATTTTGGGGAATACTGAAAGCAGAGATGTACTACCTTAACACCTTTGATGACTATGAAAGTTTAGAGAGAGCGATAGAGGAATTCATCTACTATTACAATAACAAACGGCGACAGTGAAGATTGGATCGTTTGCCGCCATTGGAATACCGAAGAAGAATGGAAATGAGCAACTAAAAAACTGGAACCCTGAGATGGATTCCAGTTCGTTTGAAGCAATATTTTTGTTATTTACCCTATCTACTTGACCGGGGGCGGTTCATCTTTTAGACATACGGAGGCTTTTTTTAACACAAAGGCAGGGTGGCTGTTTCCAGATTCAGCAGATCGGCATAATAAAGCGTGCCGGTTGAGACTGGGCGACCACAGAGATATTTGACAGCCAGAGACATTTGCAGCGCAGCGCAGAGCGCTGGCGTGAAAGCGAGCGCGCTTTTGTCGCTGAGACGAGCGTCTGGCGGATAAAGCAGGTCGATCAACGGCTCTTCAGGAAGATAGAGCGCTGCCTGAGCGACCCAGCCGCGGATGGCGCCGTAAGCGACAGGCAGATTTGACGCAGCTGCTGCATATGCGAGCAGACGGCGTGATTCGATCGAATCGAGCGCGTCGAAAACGAGATCGCAGCCAGCCAATAGTTCAGCAGCGTTGTCTGCATTCAGCATGACTGCGATCCCTTCACAGGAAATCTGGGGATTGACACGATGGATATAGGCAGCTGCCGCCTGTGCCTTGCTTTTTCCCAGTTGCGAACAGTCACAGAGCAGCTGGCGATTGAGATTACTCTCTTCAAAAACATCGCCGTCGACAGCGCGGATCGCGCCAAAACCAATGCGCGCTGCAAGATCGATGAGGTGTCCGCCAAGACCACCGCAGCCGATAATCGCGATGCGTTTTGTTTGCAGAAGCGCGCATTCCTCTTCACTGAGGGCAGGGATATTGCGGCTGTAGCGAGTCTCCATATCAGCCACCTCCAACTGGCGGAAAAAGCGCGACGACATCGCCGTCTTTCACTGGAGATTCTGGTTTCTGGTGAAAGCCATTGATGAGCAGGATGGAAACTTCTTCCGGCGGGATGTCGAGCTTCGCGATGATATCGCCGGCACAGGTGATGCCCGCTGCATCCATCATCGTGATCTTGTCGCGTCCCTCGCGCAAAGTTGCAAATACACGGACTTCGATCATAACAGGTCCTCCGTTTCCAATTCAAAATAAGGGAGAGGTTCGGAAAACCTCTCCCGATTTTATGATAATTATTTACCAACGCATTCGTCAAGACCGAGTTTTTTCAGCGTCTCATCTGTTGGGAAAGCGTTGACCCAGCCGCGTGCTTCATAATACTGAGGCAGCGTCAGAGGAAGCTGAGAAACCATCCCTTCAGAAGGTCCATCGGAAACCGGTTCTTCGAGTAAACGTTTTGGCAGGCGGTCGTCTTCTGGCTTCATGCCGGCGGCTTTGTTGAACATACGCTCGATGTTGTAAATGCGGTCACCGATATTGAGCACTTCTTCAACGGTCCAGGTTGTTCCAGTGGCAGCGTTGAGCAGATCTGTGTATTCCGGAGCGCCCATTGCAAAGGACGTAAAGAGGCAGTGACCCATCGAGTCGATGACGGCGGTGAGATCCTGGAAGGTTTTTGCCCAGGCAGCTTTATCAGTGGTGACGGTGCGGTCGAGCTGTTCTGGTAAACCGAGCACTTCAGGAGAGATCATGTAGCCGCGGACATGGCAACCGCCACGGTTGGAAGTCGCGTATGTGATACCGATACCCTGAATGGCGCGGGCGTCGTAGGCTGGCATTTCCTGTTTTTTGACGCTCATGGAGATCTCTGGATGGCCATAGTGTTCGCAGAGACGGGCGGAGCCAGAGCTCATCAGCCACGCAAGCTCACTTTCAGGATCGCCCATGCGTTTCGTCCATTCGATGAGAGATTCTGTGTTGCCCCATTCGAGTGGGTAGCCGTCACATTCTTCTTCTGTGATATAGCCGCGTTGATAAAGTTCCATCGCTGCGGCGATCGTACAAGGTGTGGAGATGGCGTCGAGACCATATTCATTGCAGAGCATGTTGCAGATGTCGATGGTGTTAAGATCGTTGTTGCCGCAGTTGCCGCCGTATGCCCACAGAGGTTCATATTCAGGACCGCCGACAACCTTGTCGCCAACTTTGATAACGCGGGCGCAGGCGATTGGACAGCGGTAGCAGGCGCCGGCTTTGACAAGATACGTATCAGCCAGTGTTTCGCCGGAGATGTCATCGCCGTATTCGGCATAGGATCCCTGCCAGTTATTGGTTGGGAAAGCGCCGATGTTATTGACAATATTGACCAGTACAGCAGTCCCCAGCTGACGAAGACCAGAACCTGTGACAGGGTTTTCTCTGATGACTTCCATCGCGCGCTTTGTTGCTTCTTTGAGGGCGTCGATGTCAGCGATGTTGTCGAGATTTTTACGGGTAGCGCGAACGACAATGGCTTTCAGTTTTTTGCTGCCCATAACAGCGCCGACACCGCTGCGACCAGCTGCGCGGTCTTTGTCATTCATGATGGCAGCGAGCAGCACTTTCTTTTCGCCGGCTGGACCAATGTTCAGCACCGAAAAATCCTGACCATGGCGTTCTTTGAGGGTATCGTCGATGAGCTCACTCTTCATGCCGACGAGATCAGATGCGTCGCGGATTTCGATCTTGTCGTCGTCGATGACAATGTAGGCCCATTCCGGCGCTTCCCCTTCAACGATGATGGCATCCCAGCCAGCATATTTCAGCTTTGCGCCCCAGATGCCACCAGAGTTGGAGCAGGCGATCATACCTGTGAGCGGAGATTTTGTCACGACCATGTAACGGCCGGTGGATGGTGCAGCAGCGCCAGTCATTGGACCAGTGATGTAGATGAGCTGGTTTTCCGGAGAAAGTGGATCAACGGTTGCGACTCCAGCATCGTAAAGCATTTTTGTACCAAGACCTCGACCGCCGATAAATTTATGGGCGAGTTCCATGTCGAGAGGTTCGACAGAGATGTCACCGGTTGTGAGATTAATGCGTGCGATTTTTTCGTAGTAAGCGCCTGACATAGTAGATTCCTCCTCTAAATGATTTATGAAAAAGCTATTATATATAGTATATTCAGACTTCTCTATCTATTATTATAGATGGCTAAAATTCAATAACAAGATGAAGATGAAAGGTTCGCGTGAAACAGCACGAAAAGGGCTGTCTTCATACGAACTATTTCAAAGTTTTATTCAACTTGATGCGTGAAATGATACGAAATGACGCGAACTAATACCCGTTTGGCCGGTAGGAAAACTTGAGAGAAAATTGAAAAAACCGTATAATAATGGCAAGAGAACAGTTATATAACAGAAGATAGGGGGACACAGAATGGCTCAGAATAAATCCTTATCAACCCAGGAAGTTGCTGACATTCTCCATGTCAGCAAATCTACGATTTATGATCTTATTCGCCGCGGCGAGATCCGGTCCTACAAGATTGGCCGCAAGGTGCGTTTCACGCAGGACGATGTGGACGCGTATATTGCTCGTTCGCGCAGCGAAAATTCTGCCCGCGGAGTGAAAAAGATTGATACGCATTCAACGTTATTGACGCCTCCAGAGAGTGAGGCACCAGATTTGATCATTGCTGGACAGGATGTGGTATTGGATATCCTGGCAAATTTTTTACATCAGAGTGGGGTGGTCACGGCACGCACGTATCTTTCCGGTTTTGAGGGCTTGTTGTCGCTGTATCAGGATAAGGTGCATGTTTGCGCCTGCCATCTTTTCGATGGCGAAGGGTATAATGCCTCATATGTGCGCAGCTTGATGCCCGGCGTGCCGGCTGTGCTCATTAATCTTTCCTATCGTCTGCAGGGATTTTATGTGCAGAAGGGGAATTCAAAAGGAATCACTGGTTGGCAGGATCTGGCGCGTGACGATCTGACGATTCTCAATCGTCGTCCAGGCTCCAGCTCGCGCATTTTGCTCGATGTGCAGCTGAAAAAACTCGGCATTTCTTCTGCATCCCTAAAAGGGTACGATCATATTGTAAAATCGCATCTCACGGCTGCGGCTGCGGTGGCGGAGGGAGAAGCGGATCTGGCGCTGGGAACAGAGCGTATTTCAACGCAGATCGACGGGATCGACTTCATCCCGCTTTTAAAAGAAAGTTATGATCTTGTTGTACGCAAGTCGCTGCTTGAAACATCAGTGGGCCAGAAGCTCGAAGAGGTTCTGATGTCTCCAATCTTTCACAGGGAATTGGCGCACTTTACCGGAAACGATTATCGTGATCTTGGAAAAATCATTGAGGAAGTGTGAATATGTTAGAAGTAAAAACGCCCGACGAAGTTTTGCAGGTGATTGATGCTGAGTTTTTGCCGCTCGCTGATCGCGTGGAAGCTGTCCCGCTGGCACAAGCCATTGGTCGCGTGCTTGCGGAAGATGTGGTGACGACGGAATATGTGCCGGATTTTAATCGCTCAACTGTTGATGGCTATGCTCTGCGAGCACGCGATACATTCGGCTGCAGCGACGCGATCCCCGCGATCCTGCCACTGGCTGGTGAGGTATTGATGGGTGAGGAAGCAGCTGCACCGCTTGCCGCAGAAACCTGTGTCTATGTTCCGACTGGTGGTGCGGTGCCAGAAGGCGCCGACAGTGTGGTGATGATCGAATTCACCGAGGATTACGGAGACAGTACGATCGGAATCGCAAAGTCAACAGCGCCTGGACAGAATATGATTTTCCGTGGTGACGATGTCTATCCGGGAAAAACCATTCTCCAGAAAGGACGTGTGCTCGGTTCTCAGGATATCGGCGCGCTGGCAGCGATCGGGAAAACAACGGTGAATGTTGCACGAAAACTGCGCGTCGGTGTTATTTCGACGGGTGACGAGCTTGTTCCTCCGGAACAGTCACCGGGACCGGGGCAGGTGCGTGATGTCAACAGTCCGATGCTGGCTGCGATGTTGCAGGCTTTTGGTGCACAGGTAAAAGAATACGGCATCGTTGTTGATGACGCTGCGCTGCTTGCAGAAAAAGTGGACCACGCGCTGGAGGAATGCGATGCGGTATTGCTTTCCGGTGGCAGCAGCGTTGGTGTGAAAGATGCGACCTGCCGCATCATCGAAGAACGCGGCACGCTGCTTTTTCATGGGATTGCTGTGAAGCCTGGGAAACCGACGATTTTTGGCAAGGATGAAAACAAACCGATGATCGGTTTGCCAGGACATCCGGTGGCTGCGTATTTTATTACGAAGCTGTTTGTGTTGCCACTTTTGGCGCGTTTGCAGGGGCGCACAATGCATCATTACACGGTGACGGCGAGCTTAAGCGAAAACATTGGTGCCAATGATGGCCGCGCACTTTATCAGTCCTGTCATCTGGAAGAAAATGCAGAAGGGCTTATCGCCTATCCGATCCGAGGAAAATCCGGCCTGATCACAACGCTCGCCGGCAGCGATGGCTATTTTTGCATCGATCGCGACTGTGAAGGGCTGCCAAAAGGCGCTGAAATACAAGTAACGATTTGTTCAGGAGATTAAAATTATGGGATTTGAATATTTAACAAATGTGCCGCTCGACGAAGCGCGCGGAGAATATCTGGCACGTCTGCAGGAAAATGGTTTTGCTGGTCAGACGGAAATGGTTTCTGTACAGAACGCTTTCGGGCGCATTACGGCGCGCGCTGTTTATGCAGCGATTTGCGCACCACATTATGCGGCGAGCGCAATGGACGGGATCGCTGTTCATGCAAAAGACACCTTTGGCGCTACGGAAACGACGCCGGTGCGTTTAACGCCACAGCAATATATGGTCGTAGATACTGGTGATCCGGTGCCGGAAGACTGTGATGCGGTCATCATGGTGGAAGATATTGTGCGCGGTGAAGACGAGTCGGTGACGATCTATGCAGCCGCTGCTCCGTGGCAGCATATCCGACAGATTGGCGAAGACATCTGTGCCGGGGAGATGATCCTCGCTTCTTATATGGAAGTGACACCAGCAGCTATTGGCGCGATGATCGCTGGTGGTGTTTTGGAGATAGAGGTCATAAAAAAGCCAGTCATTGGAATCATTCCGACTGGTGATGAGATCGTGGCACCATGTGTCGATCCAAAACCAGGAGATATCCTTGAGTTTAATTCGTCGATCTTTTCAGCGATGGTGCAGGAATGGGGCGCTGAGGCGAAAACCTATCCGATCGTGCCGGATCGCTTTGATGCGATTCGTGAAATGGTTGCGGGAGCGGCCGATGAGTGTGACATTGTGCTTCTGAATGCGGGATCCTCAGCGGGACGAGAGGATTATTCTGTGTCTGTGATCCGCGAGCTTGGCGACGTAGTTTATCATGGTATTGCCATCAAGCCTGGGAAACCGGCCATTTTGGGATTGCGTGGCGCTGTGCCAATCCTTGGGGTGCCTGGTTATCCAGTCAGCGGCATCATTGTGATCGAAGAATTGCTGAAACCGCTCGTTGCCGAATGGTTCCACAGCAATATGGCGCCTGCTCAGCTGGCGACAGCGACACTCACACGCCCTGTTGTCAGCGGCTTAAAATACCAGGAATTTGTACGTGTGCACATGGGCGAAGTTGGTGGAAAACTTACGGCGTCGCCGCTTAGCCGTGGCGCGGGCGTTGTGTCTTCGTTCATGAAAGCGGACGGCATTCTCGAAGTACCACAGGGCACAGAAGGCTATGAAGCTGGTGAAGAGGTGCAGGTGCGGCTCTTGAGCACGCCGGAAAAACTGCAGAATACACTCGTTGTCATCGGCAGCCACGATCCGTTGCTCGATGAAGTGGCAGATATGATGCATCGTGCCGATCCGACGGTTTTCATGAGCAGTTCTCACGTTGGCTCTATGGGTGGGATCATGGCGATTCGCCGCGGCGAAGCGCATGCAGGTGGCTGTCACTTGCTCGATACAGAGACAGGTGTGTACAATCTGTCCTTCCTGAAAAAATATTTTCCAAATGGCGGGATCCGTCTTGTCCGCTGTGTTGGCCGTCAGCAGGGACTGATGCTTGCCAAGGGAAATCCACTGGATATAAAAGAATTTGCAGATATCGCCAAAAATGGTGTGCGCTATGTCAATCGTCAGAAGGGGTCTGGCACGCGCGTGCTGATGGATTATCTTTGCGAGCAATATGCTGTGAATGTTAGCGATATTTATGGCTATGAGCGTGAAGAGCTGACGCATACGTCTGTAGCTGCTCAAATCGCAAACGGCAGCGCTGATGCGGGAATGGGGATTTATTCGGCAGCGCAGCTGTATGACCTGGATTTTCTGGCGATCTGTATTGAAGAATACGATCTTATTATCCCGGATCATGCCTGGGAAACGCCGGTTGTTCAGCAATTGATCGCGACGCTGAAGAGCCCTGCGTTCAGGGAAAAGATGCTTGCCATGGGCGGCTATACGGTCGATCATCCTGGCGAGATCATTCCGCTCGATTGAGATGGAATGGGTCGATGTCGTTGTCATTGGCGGAGGTGTGCTCGGTGCGTTTGCAGCGCGCAATCTTCGTCGATGGCGATTGGAAACGCTGCTCACCTGCGCAGAGGTGGACGTCTGTATGGGGATCACCCGCGCCAATTCGGCGATCGTGTACAGCGGCTGTGATAACAAGCCTGGGAGTCTTAAAGCCGAGATGACGGTTGCGGCGAACAGAAATTTTGCCAAGCTTTGTGATGAGCTGGCGGTTCCTTTTAAGCGCTGCGGCAGTCTTTTGGTTGCTGATGGGTCAGAATCAGAAGCGGTGCTTCACAAAAAATTAAAACAGGGGCGCCAAAACGGTGTGCCAGATCTGCGCATTCTTTCTGGTGAAGAAGCGCGGGCGCTGGAGCCAATGCTTGCAGAATCTGTGACGGCAGCGCTCTTGGCGCCGTCGAGCGGCACTGTCAATCCGTGGCAGCTTGGTATCGCAGCTTACGAGAATGCTGTGCAAAATGGCTGTCGTGCGAAAATGGGCTGTGAAGTTCGGCAGATACGAAGAGAAAAAGATGGCTATGTCCTCGAAACAGACGCTGAAACGTTTCATTGCCGTGCCGTTGTCAATGCGGCTGGTTTGGCAGCGGCTGCATTGCAGGAAAGCTGTTTTCCACCATCGATTCGGCTGGCGCTTGACGCGGCTGATTATCTTGTGCTTGATAAAAATACGCCAGCTCCACGGCATATTCTTTTTCAGGAGTGCTCCAATGGAAAGGGCGTAACTGTTGTGCCAACTGTTGAGGGAACGCTGCTTCTTGAATCACCAGTGCGCCCCCCTTACTGGCGAGCACTGGGCAACAAGCCGTGAGGGCTTGACGACACTGCACCATCTTGCTAAAGTTATGTTACCGGAGCTTGCAGTGGAGCGACAGATCCGTTCCTTTGCAGCTGTGCGTCCAAATCCCTATGTTGTCAATTCTGAGAAGACGCGGCTGCACGATTTCGTGATTGCTGCGCCAGCAGAGAATTTTATCAGCCTGATCGGCGTGAAAACACCTGGGCTGACTTGTGCGGATGCACTTGGTAATGCGGTCGCCAGGCGTATCGCCACCGCGCTGGGGGCTGAATTAAATGAAAATTTTTCGCCGAGCCGCAAAGTGCTCGTGCAGAAGGATGACGAGATCGTTTGTCAATGCGAGCAGATCAGCAAGGGCGAGATCCTTGCGGCGATCGCTCGTGGTGCGCACACGCTGGATGGCGTCAAGCATCGCACCGGTAGTGGACTTGGGCGTTGTCAGGGCAGCCGCTGTCGTGCGCACATTGAGGCGCTGCTAGAGGAGGCTAAACATGGAACGCCGTGATATCCTTGTCATTGGTGGCGGCGCTGCGGGTATTTCGGCAGCGAAATCTGCCGCTAATGCAGGCGCAGAGGTTCTATTGGTGGACAATAGGCCTTTTCTGGGGGGTATTTTGCCACAGTGTCTGCATCGTGGTTTTGCAGACGGCAAAAATGGCCCTGAGGCTGTCACAGCGTTGCTGGCAGATTTCCCAGATTGTGTGCGTTGTTTGCCGGCAACGACAGCGCTTGCAATTTCCGCACAGCGCAAGGCGCTGCTCGCTGGTAAAAACATTGGACGAACATATGTTGCATTCGATCAGCTGATCCTGGCGACGGGCAGCTATGAGATTCCTGCTGGCGCACTGGATATTTTCGGCACACGGCCGGAAGGTGTTTACACAGCTGGCCAGATGCAGGAAATGCTCAACTTGCGCGGGATCGTGCCGCCGGGGCCAGTGGTTATTCTCGGCAGTGGAGATCTTGGCTTGATCATGGCGGCGCATCTCGCAGCCTGTGGCATTTCTGTTACCATAATTGAACAGAGAGCAACCTGCGGCGGTCTCTGGCGCAATCAGCGCTGTCTGGCTTCGCCGTTTGTAAAGCTGATTTGCCAAACAACGATTACTGAGATCCGCGGCGAGAAAAGAATCGAAAACGTTTTGCTGGAAAATGGGGAGATTATTCCCTGCAGAACGCTTTTGATCGCAGTCGGTTTGAAACCGGAGCGAACGCTGATTGAAAATCTTGGTGCAGCAGATTGGCTGCATCTTTGTGGTAATTGCAGAAGGATACAGCCAATGCTCGAAACGGTGGTGCTGGATGGAGCAGAGGCAGGTGAAAATGCCTGCAGAAAATGGAGGGGAAGCGAATGATCGATCAATATGGACGACGGATCACCTACCTGCGCGTGTCGGTGACGGAGCGCTGCAATCTGCGCTGTCGCTACTGCATGCCGGAAGAAGGGATCGATAAAAAACGTCACGATGAAATGCTCACGGAAGATGAGCTCATCATGGCCATCGAAGCGGCGGCATCGTTGGGCGTCACGAAGCTGCGCATTACTGGCGGAGAGCCGCTGGTGAAGAAAAATATTCTATCGATCTGCAGACGCGCTGCAGCGGTGCCAGGTATCCGCGAGCTTTGCATGACGACAAATGGCACGCTGCTGGCGGAGATGGCGCCAGCGCTGCGCGAAGCAGGCGTGAACCGGCTGAACATCAGCATCGACACGCTGGATGCGGAGAAATATGCGTACATCACGCGTCGCGGCGAGCTGGCTGATTTTTATTCAGGGCTGGAGGCTGCGCTGGCGGCAGGATTTGACAAGATCAAGCTGAATGCGGTTCTGATCGGTGGATTCAACGACGATGAGATCGCACCGCTGGCCGAATTGACGCGGCGCTATCCAGTTGATATGCGTTTTATCGAGCTGATGCCGATGCTCGACAATCCGGATTTTGATGAGCGCGCCTTCATCCCATGCACGCGGGTGTTGGAGGCGTTGCCGGAGGTGGAGCCAGTCAAGCAGGACGGCGGCGTTGCGCGGCTGTATCGTTTGCCGGATGCGCAGGGAAATATTGGTCTCATCAGTCCGGTGAGCGCACATTTCTGTGGCGATTGTAACCGCTTGCGGCTGACTGCCGACGGCAAGATCAAGCCTTGTCTGCATTCCGCAGAGGAGCTTTCCCTCAAAGGGCTGGATCGTGAGGGCATGCGCGCGCAGCTGGAAACGGCCATCTGGCACAAGCCGCAATGGCATGGCGATCTGGATGCGCTGCATCATTCTCAGGCAGGACGCAGCATGAATCAGATTGGAGGGTAACGATGAGCGATTTCACACATTTCAATGAACAAGGACGCGCAAAAATGGTCGATGTCGGCGAAAAGCCGGTGAGCGAGCGTACAGCAGTCGCAGCTGGACGCGTGCTCGTGAATGCAGAGACTTTCGCGCTGATCAAAAGCGGCGGTATGAAAAAAGGCGATGTGCTCACTGTTGCGCAGATCGCAGGCGTCATGGGCGCAAAGCGCACGCCGGATATTATCCCGATGTGTCATCCGATCCTCCTCGGCGGCATCGATCTCTCGCTCGCCCTCGATGAAACGCGGCATTCTGTAGAGATCACCGCCAGCGTGCGCTGCGACGGACGCACCGGCGTCGAGATGGAGGCACTCACAGCCGTCAGCACAGCGGCACTCACTGTTTACGATATGTGCAAAGCGGTGCAGAAGGATATGATCATCACCGACATTCGCCTGCTCAAGAAAAGCGGCGGTGTACACGGTGATTTTGAGCGGAAGGAGGAAGTGTGATGTACACAGCAGCAGTGATCACCGTCAGCGACAAAGGCGCGCGCGGAGAGCGGGAAGACACAAGCGGCCCAAATCTCTGCCGCATTCTCGAGAAGAAAGGTTTTGACGTCGTGCATACGGCGATCGTTCCCGACGATGCTGGAGAAATCCAGCGCCAGCTCCTGTATTGCAGCGATAATGCGCACATTGCCCTTGTGCTGACCACAGGAGGCACAGGCTTTTCGCCGCGGGACATCACGCCGGAAGCCACCCTCGCCGTTGTGGAACGGCAGACACCAGGCATTCCGGAAGCGATGCGCGCTGAATCGATGCGCATCACGCCAAAAGGTTGCCTGTCGCGGAGCGTGGCCGGTATTCGTGGGCGCACGCTGATCATCAATCTGCCAGGCAGCAAAAAAGCAGCGGAAGAAAACATTCTCGCCGTCATCGATCCTGTGCAACATGGGCTTGATATGTTATATTCTGAAGGCTCCGCCGATTGCGGGCGATAATCAAAACCACCCGTTGAACGGGTGGTTTGATCTGGCCCTATAAGGGCCCATTA
>OLQA01000028.1_pt1 | contig 117978 bp, 110 predicted proteins | sample 1673151 | NCBI WGS metagenome assembly OLQA01 (sample SAMEA3136760, study PRJEB25190) | human gut metagenome | biome: human gut; feature: human-associated habitat; material: faeces | place: Austria | collected 2013
CCCCGAGCACATCACGTGCAATCGCCGCTCCATAGGCGATGGCGATCGGCTCCGTACAGCCAAGTGCAACCACCAGTTCTTCTTTTAAGATCTGCTGATACTGTTTTTTGGTTTCATCAAAGATCCTCATGGCAGCTTTCCTCCAAACAAATCGTCCTGATAAGCAATGCCCAAATGCTGATATGCTTTAGCGGTAACGACACGTCCCCGCGGCGTACGATTGATAAAACCGATCTGAAGCAAATAAGGCTCATACACATCTTCTAAAGTCATCGCTTCTTCGCCAATGCTGCTGGCGATTGCCTCCATGCCGACCGGACCGCCCTTAAAGCGTTCGATGATGCCTCTTAAATATTTATGATCGACATCATCTAAGCCCATATGATCGACCTTTAAGCGATCAAGCGCCATCGTAGCGATTTCCTCAGAAACCACACCGTCATTCATCACCTGCGCAAAATCCCGCACCCGACGAAACAAACGATTGGCAATACGCGGCGTCCCTCTTGAACGGCGGGCAATCTCCATAACCGCACCTTCCGCGATCTCATTGCCCATCACTTTGGCAGTACGGGATACGATCTTGCACAATTCATCTAAATGATAAAACTGCAACTGATTGACAATGCCGAAACGATCACGCAGCGGCGCACTGAGATCCCCTGCCCGCGTCGTTGCCCCTACCAGTGTAAAAGGCGGCAGATCCAGACGGATCGAACGCACGGCCGCATCTTTGCCGACAACGATATCAATGCAGAAATCTTCCATTGCCGGATACAGTACCTCTTCTACCTGTTTTGGCAAACGATGAATCTCATCAATGAATAAAATATCGCCGGGTTCCAGCTGTGAAAGAATCGCCGCCAGATCACCGCTTTTTTCGATTGAGGGCCCACTTGCCGTTTTGATGTTGGTTCCCATCTCATGCGCTAAAATATAAGATAAGGTCGTTTTTCCAAGACCTGGAGGACCATATAACAGCACATGATCCAGCGCCTCTTCCCGCTGTTTGGCAGCTTCGATAAATACCGCTAAATTTTCCTTCAGATCCTTTTGTCCGATATATTCCGCTAATGTCTGCGGCCGCAAAGATGCATCGTCATCCCGCTGATCCGCATGTCCGTCAACCAATCGATTCATCTTTACACACCCTTTCGTTTCAGCATCAATGCCAGACCTGTTCTTACATATTCATCCACGCTTTTATTTTGATCCTTTGCCAGTTCTTTTTGGATCGCATTGATCTCGCCCGGCTTATAGCCAAGCGCCTTTAATGCCTCCAGCGCATCATTGAGATTTTGATTTCCCGCTTGCGGCGCTGTTTCACTTTCCGTTTCCACCAGCTTTCCTTTTAGATCTAAAACGATCTGCGAAGCGCTCTTCGCGCCGATTCCCGGTAGTTTTTTCAAAAAGGCGGTATCCCCCGCTTCGATCGCGGCGATCAGTTGATGCAAAGAACATGCGCCTAAGATTGCCAGCGCACTTTTAGGACCGACCCCTTTTACAGAAAGCAAACGCAAAAATAAATCATGCTCCTCCATATCGGAAAAGCCAAACAGCACGATCGCATCTTCCCGTACATGCTGATAAGTATAAAGCGTTACTTCTTTTCCCATTCCGATCATCTGCGGATTCGGCGTATAAATGCGAAATCCAATGCCCTGATGATCAATTACCACGCTGTCCGCATGCATCGAGCAGACAACGCCTTTTATAAATGCTATCATGTCATCACCTAACTCATCTTCCTAACGACAATCATTATACCATACTTTCCTCTATCCCCCTAACAATAATCATGACTTTGCTGCATAAATTTTACGCAATATTTTACCTGTTCCTATTTCATCGCTCTAAAAAAACGAAGTCAAAAGGGCAGATCTATCAAGGGCGGAGAAAATAATACCGCAGAAAGTGAGATGCAGCGCATCAAACAGCAACAGAATACAAGAAAATCACAGTTTATACGAGCGTTTATGTCGTGATGATGAAATCAAAGATGAGGTGTGATATGAAATTGTGATTGCTTTGAAACCGCCTTGTATGGTTGCGTAGTAGGCGATTGAAAAAAGCCTATTCTTACAAGGCTTATTTTCAGTGTTAAAATCGCTAAGACAGGATTTTATGCCTATGCCCCCAAAATGGGTTTCTATTGCATAATAGAACCATTGAAAACATATAACCACTACCCGCAAAACAGCTAAGAATACCGCCGCATAAACGCAGTCCGGCAAACGAAAAAAGCGTCATGCGTGTTTATGAATGATCGCTCCATTTCGCTCAGACAAACAGCGCAAATGCTTCCTCTCTCCTTGATCGTCATTTCATAAAACCGTTTGAACTACCGACACTGTAATGGAAATAGAAGCATCTTCCCGATCCTTATCATATCCGACATATGCTTGACTTGGATATATCTCATCTTCGATCACGTGTTTCATCATAGTTATTTCCTTCTGTTAGCTGATGTCTAATTCGATCGGACAGTGATCGCTTCCCATTACCTCCTTATGAATGATCGCATCCACCAAACGTTCCCGCAAACACTGCGATACCAAAAAATAGTCGATGCGCCAGCCGATGTTCTTCATTCTTGATTGAAAGCGATAGCTCCACCAAGTATAAGCGTTTTCTTTGTCAGGATAAAAATAGCGATACGTATCAATGAAACCGCTGTTTTGTAAAATACGCATCTTTTCTCGCTCCGCATCGGAAAAACCGGGATTCAAATGATTGCTTTTCGGATTTTTCAGGTCGATCTCTTCCTTAGCAACATTCATATCGCCGCAGATGATGACCGGTTTTTTCTGTTCTAATTTTTTGACGTATGCCAAAAAGCATTCTTCCCATGACAAGCGATAAGGTAAGCGCACCAGTTTTTCCTGACTGTTTGGCACATAGACATTCACAGAATAAAAATCCTTAAATTCTAAAGTAAGCGCACGCCCTTCCTCATCAAAGCGCTCATCGCCGATTCCTTTCTGTACGGAAAGGGGAGCTTCTTTCGTATAGGTGATTACCCCGGAATAGCCTTTGCGCAAAGCGCTGTGCAAATACATATGATAGCCAGGCATGTCGATATCAGCCTGTCCTTCCTGCATCTTGCTTTCCTGAATGCAAAATAAATCCGCGTCGATTTCTTGAAAAAAATCATCAAAGCCTTTCTTTTTACAGGCACGAATGCCGTTTACGTTCCATGATATGAGTTTCATTGTTCTTTCATGCTCCTTTTCGTCATTTCTATTGTAACATAAGGCGCTCATAGAAAGAAATGCTTTACCTAAACAAAAAAAGCTTTGACCATAAAAGATCAAAGCAGTTCATTTATTCCACAAAGGTAAATTCTACATTGCAGAGCGTTACGATATCGCCATCTTGGCAGCCGGCTTCTCGCAGCGCATCATCTACTTTCATCATCCGCAGTTTGCGGGCAAAGCGCATCGCATCTTCATCAGAATCGATCTTGCTTGTTTTGAAGGCGCGTTCAATTCCTTCTCCATCCAACAGCCATCTGCCGTTTCCTAAATTATGAACCGCAAATGCCGGCTTTTCCTCTTCAAATTTATAAACGACACCTTCCATCGTTTCTTCTTCCTCATCGATCAGCGGGAACATCGGCGCATGTGCCAGCGCATCCGCAATGGCATAAAGCAATGGTTCCATTCCCTCAGCGATGATCGTCGTCGTTTCAAATACGCGAAGATCTGGGTAAGCCGCTTTGAATCGTTTCAAATTTTCCGCTGCGCCCTCTAAATCCATCTTATTGGCAACGACGATCTGTTCACGTTCCATCAATCGATAAGCATATGCGCTCAGCTCTTCATTGATCACACGGTAATCTTCTAACGGATCGCGTCCATCATGCGCGCCCATGTCGATGACATGTACAATGACCCGACATCGCTCGATATGACGCAGGAACGCATGTCCTAAGCCTTTTCCCGCCGCAGCACCGGCAATGAGCCCCGGCAGATCGGCCATCACGAAGCTGCGCCCATCTGGAACCTGTACCATTCCTAAATTCGGAACGATGGTCGTAAAATGATAGGCCGCAATTTCCGGTTTTGCTTTTGATACCACTGACAACAAGGTGGATTTTCCTACCGATGGGAAGCCGACCAAACCGACATCCGCAAGCAGCTTCAATTCCACCTGCACATCGCGTTCCTCACCCGGTTCGCCTAGCTCGCTATAACGCGGTGCGGTGTTTTTTGACGTCCTGAAACGGAAATTGCCACGGCCGCCTTTGCCTGCTTTCGCAATGATCGCCTGCTGATGATTGTGCGTAAGATCGGCTATGATCTGATTGGTGCTCGCATCTTTTACGATCGTACCGAGCGGTACTTTCACGATCGTATCCGCCCCATCGGCACCGTGCATCTTCTTGATCTTGCCGTTCCCTCCGTTAGGCGCGTTCACATGTTTTTGATAACGCAGATCTAATAAAGTCGTCTTATTGCTGTCAGCTTCAAAGATGACGTTGCCGCCGCGTCCTCCATCTCCTCCGCTCGGTCCACCCAAAGGCACATACTTTTCCCGGCGAAAAGCAACCATGCCATCTCCGCCTTTTCCCGCTTTTACGTGCAGTTTTACTCGATCGATAAACACTTTCACACCTCCTTTTCTTTCTAAAAGAAAATCCCCTTACGGGGACTTTTTTGAAATATTATGCCTGAGGATAAACAGAAACCTGTTTTCTGTTTTTTCCTAAACGCTCATATTTCACGATGCCACTTGTCATTGCAAACAAAGTGTCATCGCCGCCTCTACCCACGTTTTTACCTGGGTGGATTTTCGTACCGCGCTGACGATAAATGATGGCGCCTGCATTCGCATGCTGACCGTCAGCCAATTTTGCCCCAAGGCGTTTTGATTCGGAATCACGGCCGTTCTTTGTAGAACCTACACCCTTTTTAGAAGCGAATAACTGGTTATCTAATACGAACTTAAACATTGATCTACACCTCTGCTTTCCTTACTTTTATATAGTTTTGATTGGTATATTCAACCGTCATCAGCTGAATTTCCAATGTTTGTAAAATGATCTGCAGTTTCGCGCTGCTTTGGATCACTTCAATGTGAACATATCCGCTCTCCATCTGTATCTGACAGGCAGAGGGACACAATTCTTCAATCGCATTCAGCACACCGACTGAAATAGCGCTGACTTCGGCACAGACCATATCGATCATCGCTGTACCGGAATCGGCATGACCGGCAATCAAAACGGAAACGATTTCCTCATGATCGCGATCAATTCGAACATCAATCATATTAAGCCTCGATTGATTCTACAACTAATTTCGTATAAGGCTGACGGTGTCCCTGTTTGCGACGGGTACTGCCCTGTTTGCTGTTGTAACGGAAGATCGTAATTTTCTTGCCTTTTCCCTGTTTTTCCACTTTGGCAGTTACTTTTACTCCCTTTACATAAGGTGTACCGACACGTGTCGTACGGTTTGAATAAGCAACGACTTTGTCAAATACGACCGTTTCTCCTTCAGCAGCGTTCAGTTTTTCAGTGAAGATCACACTTCCTTCTTCCACCTTGATCTGCTTTCCGCCAGTTTCGATAATTGCGTACATTTGCGCACCTCCTTTATGATTCTTTAGACTCGCCACAATAGGTGATGATTGCTCATGCTTATTGCCTATTAAGAGCGGTTGTAAGCCTTAAAGGACATACAACGTAGATATACTACCATAAAGCAAACGATTCGTCAATTCTTTTTTATCGTATCATCTACCCCCTGAAGCTGTACTTTTACCATTGCTTTTTCATCCATGATGATGCCCGCATAGCAAGCCGTTTCGACATCGTGAATGCCATTCATATAAATGCTGTCAAAAAGCACGTTCCCTTTTTCATCCAGCAAGATCATACGCGCATTTCCATAGCAGGTCAGCTGCTCGAAAGAAGCCGTGATCCGATACCAGTGCACCTTGGCGTCTCGAAAGCGATATTCTCCTTCCTCCAGCAATGGCAATGCATCTGCGCACCGGTAGTGATACATGCCATATTGCAGCTCTTTTTCATTGATCCATAAAAGATTGCCGATCTCAGCGGCATTGGTGCCGGGAAAACGCAGCGTATTGACCGCTTCCCGCTCGTTTCGTTCCCAAAGCGGATGTGTCAAGCATAGATATCCGCCATAGCCTTCTAAATGATGCGGGCGGATCAATAGCGGCTGATGGGCGAATTTTCTTTGGAAAAGCCACTCATCGTCCTGCAAATAAAGGTGTCCGTCCAGCCGCTGCCATTTTGTCTTTTTCGCTTCGCCTGGTATTAACTGCTCCGCATAAACAAAGCGGCGCTTTAACGCAGAATCTAATGGATGCGGCGTTACCAGTACCATATAAACATGCGCATCTGCCGCAGTGAGCCATAACTGTGCATCGTGATGACGAAGCAAACTGCCGCTTTCTGAAACAAGCGCGCCCGATCGATCGATGTGAAGCTTCTCCAATCTTACCCAAGTACCGTTTTCATCTAGCTCCAGTACATAGTGATCCATTTCTTTGCGCAGCCGCAAGATCCCTTTGTTATAGGCATATACACCTTCCCATTTTCGCATATCGCATGGTTTTGGCAAGCTATTTGAAACAGGCCGTTTCACTAGCGACATCGTCTCACTTAAATACGCCAATGCCAGCTCCTCATTTAATAAGGTCGGACTGCCTTTTTGCGTGCAGAGGGTAACCGCACAGCTGAACTGCTCCTTCAACAAGAGAATGGAATGAGAAGAAAAGCCGAACGTGCCTCCGCTTTTTTCACATGCCGTTAAGCCATACTGGCAAAACAGCGGATTTTCGACATCATCCCAGCCAAAACCATAACGCGCATCGCTGTAAGCGCTGATGCCACAGGTATCTGCCGCATGTTTGGTATTCATAAGCGCCAAAGTAGCAGGATGAAGCAGATTCCCTTGCATGAGATGATCATAAAAGCGACAAATATCTTCCGCCGTGCTGTAAATGCCGCCGGAGCCGATGCCATTTACATATTCCTGCGGATAATCGAAATCAAAACCGCTGTCCGCATGCAAAAATTTGCCTTCTTGCAGAGAATGAAGCGGAAAATCGGTATGCTTCATCTCACAAGGCCGTAAAATTTCCTCTGTGATAAACTGTGCATAAGTTTGTCCGCTCACTGCTTCGATCAATGCCTCCGCCAAAGAAAAGCCATCGTTGCAATACGTACTGCACATCCCCGGCGTATCTTTTAAGCGCACTTGATTGGCATAAGCGATGCACTGCTGTAAATGACTGCGATTCACGGCATTGCCATATTTCCCCTGGTAACAGTTTCCGGCCAAGCCGCAGCTATGATCCAAAAGCATGGAAACACATAGCTTTTCTGCTCGCTCATCGGGGATATGCAGCTCTTTGAGATACTGCGTAACCGGCGCATCCAGCTCCACCTTGCCCTGCTCAACCAGTTTCAAAACCGCAACCGTGGTAATGATCTTAGAAATCGAACCGACAGAAAAAAGCGTATCTGCCTTTGCTCCGGCATGATAGGTGTAAACATATCGATCATGGTGATGAATGCTGACTGCCATCGCTTTCACCTGATATGTTTCTTCAAATTTCTTACAGATCTGATCTAATTTCTCCATACAAACACCCGCTGTCATACGATTTTCCTTTCTTCCACGCAACTATCATAAACCCTACATCTCCCTTTTTCACAAAACAATCATAACACTTTTTCTTCCAAAAACCTATGTCCAAACACAAAAAGCGAATCAGATGATTCGCTATAAATCAAAATTCAGATTTTCCACATGCACATCCTGAGACGGCGTTTCCTGCGGCGCTGTTGCAAAGTGAATTTCCGCAATGCCGCGATAACGATAATCCTGTGCCTTTACGCTGCCTGAGAAGGTAGCGTCTTTATTCATCAAAGTGAAATCCGTCACTTCATAAGTTTCCATCTGTTCTTTGACAAAATGAATCTGTGCATGACTTGGCACGGCGATCGCCTCGCTCATAACAAATGGTTTGCTCTTCACCTTTTTACAGATGAGATTGCCCTTCGCCGGACGTCCGGTTACCGTGATATCGGAAAGCTTGATGCGTTTGCTTTGATATTGATCATTGATCACGATCACAAACACATCCTGCTCGGTAACCGCATTTGCATCGACAATGTGGTCTTCACTTAAATTCATCGCTTTGACCCCTTTTGCCTTCAAGGCGGTTAGCGGGATCAATGAGAGCGGATAACGCACCATATAGCCGTTTTGCGAAAGGATCATCACTTCCTCTTTTTCATATGCCACAAAAGCAGCCACCACTTCATCATCACCGCTTAAGCTCATGGCGGTAAAAGTTTTATTGCTGCGGGAAACCGCAAACTCTTTCAACAGTGACTTTTTGATCATGCCTTTGCGGCTGACCGTAATGACATAAGCATGTGAAGTAAAATCTTTCAACGCATAAGCACTGATGATTTTTTCCTGTGAGGACAGCTTCATGATCGAGCTGATATGACTGCCGACTTCTTTCCATTTCGTATCTTCGATCTCATACACCGGCGTATAGCCATAGGTTCCCTTATTTGTGAAAAACAGGAACTGATCAAAGGTATTCATTTCCCGATAGCCGATCAGCTGATCGCTTTCCTTCATGCCCGGCAATCCTTCGCTCGCGCCAAAGGAACGCATCGAAACCTTTTTCAGATAGCCGTCGCGGGTAATCGACACCATGACCTGTTCATTGGCAATCATCGCCATTTTATCAATGACGATCTCTTCGATTTCCTGTTCGATCTTCGTCAAACGCGGTACGCCGAATTGTTTTTTTACTTCCTTTAACTCATCGATCATAACTTTCTTTAAGATCTTCGGATTCTCAATGATGTCATGCAGTTCCTCGATCTCATTCAGCAATCTCGCATATTCTTCTTTTAGCAGGGTCACATCGGTATTGGACAGACGGTATAAGCGCATCGTAACGATTGCTTCCGCCTGCGCGTCGCTGAAATGAAAGCGGTCGATGATCTTGTTTTTGGAATCGGCTTTATCTTTGGCGCTGCGGATCAGTGCAATGATCTCATCTAATACAGAGATCGCCTTGATCAGCCCTTCCAGAATATGACAGCGCTGTTCTTTCTTCTTCAGTTCAAAAACCGAACGCTTATAGATCACTTCATGACGATGGTCGATAAACGCATCCAGCATTGCGGCTAAGCCGATCTGCATCGGTCGCTTATTGACGATCGCGATGATATTGTAATTGTAGGACACTTGTAAATCGGTATTTTTATAAAGGTATTGCAAAATGAAATTGGCATCGGCGTCTTTTTTGAGATCGACTACGATCCTAAGACCGTTGCGATCTGATTCATCGCGGACATCGGTAATGCCGTCGATCTTTTTCAACAAACGGATCGCATCGATCTTTTTTACCATATTTGACTTAACTACTTCATATGGAATTTCTGTAATCAGCAGCTGCTGCGCCGTCTTGCTTTGGACGATCTCCACCTTAGAACGGATCATGATCTTGCCTTTTCCGCTTGCAAACGCATCCCTGATGCCCGCTAAGCCCTGCACGATGCCGCCGGTCGGGAAATCAGGACCTTGTATATATTCCATCAATTCATCCAACGAACAGTTTGGATACTGGATCCGATAGATCGCCGCGTCGATCGCTTCACTTAAATTGTGGGGCGGAATATTCGTCGCATAACCGGAAGCGATACCGGTGATCCCATTTACCAAAAGATTCGGATAACGAGCCGGCAGCACCGTCGGTTCTACTTCCGTATCATCGAAATTCGGCGCCCATGCAATCGTTTCTTTGTCATAATCCTGCAGCATCATCTGTGCGATCGGCGCCAGTCTGACTTCCGTATAACGCATCGCGGCTGCCGGATCATCATCGATCGAACCGTTGTTTCCCTGCATGTCGATCAAAGGGATCCTGCTTTTCCAATCCTGCGAAAGACGCACCATTGCGTCATAGATGCTCTCATCCCCATGCGGATGGAAATTACCCATGATGATACCGACCGCCTTGGCGCTTTTTCGATATTTGTGCTCATGTGTATTGCCTTCGATCTGCATGGCATAAAGGATCCTGCGCTGCACCGGTTTGAGCCCATCACGCACATCCGGCAAAGCACGATCCTGAATGATATATTTAGAATAGCGACCGAAACGATCGCCCATGATTTCTTCTAAAGGCGTCGTGATGATCTTGGAATGATCTGCAAATTCCGGTTTTTTTGCCATTATCGCTTCACCTCCACCGTAAAGGAATCTTCCATCGTAAAGGATACATTTTCTTCGATCCAGTTACGTCTGGCATCCGGCTTATCTCCCATCAGCGTATTGACGCGCATCTCCGCCATGATCGCATCGTCGATGCTGACCTGAATCAGGGTGCGGGTCGATGGATCCATCGTCGTTTCCCACAACTGTGTCGCATTCATTTCACCCAGACCTTTATAACGCTGCAAGCTGTATCCTTTGTGCGTCGCTCGCATCGCCTCTAATTCCTCTTCGGTCCAGGCATAGGCAATATTTTTGTTTTTTTCCAGCTTAAACAACGGCGGCAGGGCGATATACACCATGCCCTTTTCTAATAGTTCGCGCATATAGCGATAAAAGAAGGTCAAAAGCAAACACTGGATATGAGCGCCGTCGGTATCGGCATCGGTCATGATGATCACTTTTTGATAGTTGGCGTCCTCTGCCCGAAAACTGGCGCCGACCCCTGCTCCCAAAGCATGAATGATCGTATTGAGCTCTTCGTTTTTTTCGATCGAAGCGATGCTTGCCTTTTCCGTATTCAGCACTTTCCCACGCAGCGGCAGGATCGCCTGATAGCGGGAATCACGTCCCTGTTTGGCACTGCCCCCTGCCGAATCTCCTTCGACCAGATACAGTTCCTTCAAACGTGCGTCCTTCGACTGTGCCGCCGCCAATTTCCCGGACAGTACCTTTTCGCTTTTTCCTTTGTTTTTCCCTTTGCGGGCATCTTCCCTGGCTTTTCGCGCCGCTTCTCTGGCTGAGGAAGCACGCACCATTTTCTTTACCAGAGCGCTTGCCAGTTCCTTATTTTCCTCTAAATAAAAACTCAACTGTTCACTGACGATCGATTCGACGGCAGATTTGGCTTCCGGCGTACCGAGTTTCCCCTTTGTCTGTCCTTCAAACTGCAACAGATTTTCCGGTATGCCCAAAGAAACGATCATCGTTAAGCCTTCCCGTACATCGCTTCCCTCAAAATTTTTGTCCTTTTCCTTTAACAGTGCATATTTTCGGGCATATTCATTAAAGATCTTCGTAAAAGCGCTTCTTGCACCGACTTCATGTGTACCGCCATCCTTGGTGCGTACCATATTGACAAAGGAAAACATATTTTCCTGATAGTCGTCGCAATACTGGAAGCAGCACTCGACCTTGATCTCACCGACCGTTCCCTGAAAAGACACCGGTTTATGGAACACCTGCTTATCTTCATGCAAATATTCCATAAAGGCCTCTAAGCCGTTTTCATAATGATATTCCTCTACACGGACATCCTCTTTTTTACGGCAGTCGGTTACGATCAAGCGCAGTCCTTTCATTAAAAACGCATCTTCCCGTGCCCGTTCACAGATCGAGGTAAATGAATATTTTAAGGTCGAAAAGATGCGGTCATCAGCCCGAAAACGCACTTTACTGCCGCGTTTATGCGTTTTGCCGAGCTTTTCCAGCTTGCCGACTTTCTTGCCGCCGTCCTCAAAACGCATAAAATATGCATTTGCCCCATCATAAACACTGACCTCTACCCAACGGGAAAGCGCATTGACGACGCTCGCACCGACACCGTGCAGACCGCCTGATGTCTTATATCCGCCTTCGCTGCTGAACTTGCCGCCCGCATGCAGCACCGTAAAGATCACTTCCAAGGTAGAAACACCGCTGGCATGCTTGCCAACCGGCATTCCCCGTCCTTCATCTTCCACACAGATCACACTGTCTTCTTCCAAGGTAATACGAATCGTATCGCCATATCCGTTCAGCGCCTCATCGATCGCATTATCCACGATTTCCCAAACGAGGTGATGCAGCCCTCTGCCATCCGTACTGCCGATATACATGCCCGGACGTTTTCTGACCGCCTCTAACCCATCTAATATCTGAATGCTGCTTGCATCATATGTCTGCTTTTCCATATTTCACGCTCTTTTCCTTCTTTTTTCAAAATCGCTTCGCTTTTTACAAACGCATGCACAATCTCAAGATATTTTATCAAAATTCAAACTGCTTCGCAAGAAAATTCCATACTTTCCATAAAGGTGAATGATTCGTATCCATAAGATAAAAACATAACCTTTTTCATTGAGCGTCTTTTTTATTTTTCTAAATAATGATAAAATAAATGAGGTTTTAAGGAGGAGTCTTTATGAGTGAACTCAATTTATTATATGGGGTCGTGATCGGCTATCTATTGGGATCGATTCCCGGTGCGTTATTCATCGGCAAGGTTTTTTATCATACGGATATTCGTGAATACGGCAGCGGCAATCTCGGCGGTTCCAATGCCGGACGTGTACTGGGCAAAAAGGCGGCGATCGCCGTGATCGCTATCGACATCGGCAAGGTCGTGCTGGCGGTGGCGCTTTGTTCTTTATTTGATCAGGAAGCGAGCATCTGGGCCGGACTGGCTGCCGCATTTGGACACTGCTATCCGCTGTTTGCCAATTTCAAAGGCGGTAAAGCCGTTGCGACGATGTTTGGCTTTTTACTGTCCACCTCGATCTTTACTTTCCGCGATGGCTTATTTGTGATCGTACCGCTGGTCGTATTTCTCATCGTGCTCTATCTTGGCAAGATGGTATCGCTGGCAAGCATCTTCGCATCTTTGACTTCCACGCTCTATATCGCCATCGCACAGGACAATCTTTCCATTACGATCGCATCCTGTCTGCTTACGGTACTGATCATCTATCGCCATCGTGCCAATATCGGCCGCATCGCAAACGGCACCGAAAATAAGGTATCATGGCTGTAACAAGTGAGCTGTTAAAGCGGATCCTCTTTTTTCTCATCGGCTTGATCCTGATCGCGCTGGGCATATCGGTTACGATCATCGCCGATTTCGGCTGCGGCGGCTGGGATGCGACCAATATCGCGCTCGTGCGACATTTCGGCTTAAGCGTCGGCACTTGGCTCAATATTTGGGCGTTTGTTTATCTGCTTGTCGCCTGTATGATCGAGCGAAAACGCTATCGTATCGAATGTATGGCGACTTCCCTGATCATCGGTGCAGGCGTCGATCTGTTTAACTATCTGTTACGCTTTGCTGTATTTGAGGAAGCTTGGCTCAAACCGCTTGTTTTTATTCTCGGAACGATCATTATTTCCCTTGGTGCCGGATGTTATCTCGTATCAAAATTACCGCCTAACCCCACCGACTATATGATGATGTGCATCAAAGAGCATTTTCATCTTTCCATCACCTTTGCCAAAACATTGGTGGAAGCGATCGGTATTGTGCTTGCGCTTTTACTGGGTGGACCGGTTGGCATCGGTACATTTTTGATGATCGTGATCTTCGGGCCCTGCATCGACTTTTTCTATCAGATCGCAGAACATTTCTATCAGCGTATTTCACGTGCATAAAAGCACGTTTTTTTGAAGATGAAAAATTTGTAAGGTACAGAAGCAAAAAAATTGCTATAATAAGGACAAGGAATTGGTGATGACAGTGGAAAAGCAAAAGGAAACGCGCGTACAGGTCAATCTGCGAAACGGATTAAATCAAAAACAGGTCGCAGAGCGCATGCAGGCACATCTCTACAATGAACAGTTGAAGCAGACGACGAAGTCTTATCAGCAGATCATCAAAGACAATGTCTTTACCCTGTTCAATTTTATCAATGCGATCTTGGCCGCTGCGATCATTTTTGTGCAGTCCTATAAAAATCTTTTGTTTCTCGGTGTCATCATCAGCAATATCGCCATCGGTATCTTTCAAGAGATTCGGGCAAAAAGGGTGCTGGATCGCCTGTCTTTGATGGCTGCGCCAAGCGCAACCGTGATCCGAGATGGCGTACAACAGGAAATCGACATTGAAGAAGTCGTCTTAGATGATATCATGGTGCTGCAAAGCGGTGATCAGATCTGCAGCGATGCGATCATCAAAGAAGGACGCTTAGAAGTAAATGAAAGCTTATTGAGCGGCGAAAGCGATGTCATCATCAAAAGTTGCGGCGATCTGCTTTATTCGGGAAGTTTTGTTACCAGCGGCAAGGCCCTTACCCAAGTGGCGCATGTCGGCAAGCACAATTACATATATGAGATCATTAAAGAGGCAAAGACCTTGAAGCGCCATAAGTCGCAGCTGCGGGACTCGATCAATGTCATTTTGAAACTGATCGGGTTTATCATCATTCCCCTCGGTGTTCTGCTTTTTCTCAAGCATTACTGGATCGCCTCTTACAGTTTTACAGAATCTGTCGTTTCCACGGTTGCGGCGCTTGTCGGCATGATCCCGGAGGGGTTGGTGCTTTTGACTTCCGTAGCACTTGCGGTCGGCTCCATCAATTTAGCAAAGCGTAAGACCTTAGTGCAGGAATTATACTGCATTGAAACGCTCGCTCGTGTCGATACGCTTTGTCTTGATAAGACCGGTACGATTACCAAAGGCATGATGCAGGTGGAAGATGTGATCACATTGTCAAACGATCTGCCGATCAAAACGATCCTGGCCGCATGCAATCATGCGCTGCAAGATGACAATGCGACCGCTCAGGCGTTAAAGCAATATGCGGGATGTGAGAGCGATTGGAGATCCGAGGTACTGCTTCCTTTCTCCAGCGTTCGCAAATACAGCGGTGTTACCTTTCAGGAATACGGCACTTATTATATCGGCGCCTATGAATTTTTGTTTGCACAGAAAGATCCGGCAGTCATAAAACAGCTGGAACAGTATGCAAAGCAAGGAATTCGGGTCATCGTATTGGCGCACTGCCAAGAAAGCATCGAAGAAGACAAACCACCGCATGATCTGAAACTGCTCGCCTATTTATTGCTCAGCGACCCGATTCGCGCAGAAGCAAGTGAAACGCTGCTGTATTTTGAAAAACAGGGCGTTGATATCAAGATCATTTCCGGCGACCATCCGGCAACGGTCCATGCCATCGCCCAAAAGGCCGGCGTACTGCACTGTGATGCCTATGTGGACACATCCACATTAAGTGATGACCAGCTAAGCGATGCGGTAAAAAAATATGCGGTATTCGGACGCGTATCGCCAAAACAAAAGCAGTTGATGGTCCGTTTATTAAAAGAACAGGGGCATACGGTCGCTATGAGCGGTGATGGCGTCAATGACGTCATGGCATTAAAGGAAGCTGACTGCTCGATCGCCGTTGCCAGCGGCAGCGATGCAGCAAAAAATATCGCCAATTTGGTACTGCTCGACAATAACTTTGCGAATATGCCGCAGATCGTATTAGAAGGTCGCCGCGTCATCAATAACATTCAGCGCGCCGCTTCCTTATTCTTAGTAAAAACGACTTTCTCCACGATCTTGTCAATACTCGTTTTATTCTTAGATACACGCTACCCGTTCATGCCGATCCAATTAACGCTTATCTCTACACTGACGATCGGTGTGCCTTCCTTCTTTTTGGCACTGGAGCCTAATTATGAACGTGTCAAGGGCAATTTTATCATGAACGTACTGGGACGCGCGCTCCCGGGCGCATTGAGCGTCATCACTTATATGATCGCAGTCAATATCATCTGTTCGATTCTGGGTTATCGTGATGAAATCGCTTCTACCATGGTCGTACTGCTGACCGGGGCGAGCGGCTTAAACGTATTATTGCGGGTATGCAATCCTTTTACCTGGACCAGGAAATTACTGTTTTTCAGTATGTGCTTCGGTTTTATCGCAGCAGTCGTACTTGTTCCCGGTTTGTTTTCTCTAGTAGAACTGCCGACCGTCGCTTTATTATTTGTATTGGGCGGCATCGTTACGATCCCTTTTTATACGGCATTGCTCAGCAGCGTATTGTCCCGTATGCAAAAAGCAAAGCACATCGTAGAAACGATGATGAAAAAAGAAGATGCAAAAGACTAAACTACTTTCCAAACAATAAAAAGAAAGCATCTCTCACAAAGCAACAAAAAAAGACCGACTTCATGTCAGTCTTTTTTATCTTTGTCATGAAAAGAAGCAATGATCGATTCGATCCGATTTCCTTTTGCCAAAGAGCGATCTTGAATAAAAGTTAAGCTCGGCACTTTGCGCAGCTTCATCCGCTTTGCCAATTCACTGCGAATAAAGCCTTTGCTTCTTTCTAATGCCGCCAGTCCCGCATCATTGCGCTCCTGTTTACCGAGAAAAGAAACATAGATCTTGGCGATCGAAAGATCATTGGTTACTTCTACATCGGTAATCGTCACAAAACCGATCTTAGGATCCTTTAATTGAAACTGAATGATCTCTGAAACATTTTTTAAGATGATGCCGGCAATTTTTTCAGTTTTTACGCTCATCTGTTATGCCTCTACGATCTGATCTTCATAGGCCTCAATGATATCGCCTTCCTTGATGTCATTGAAATTCTCGATCGTTAAACCGCAGTCATATCCGGCTGTTACTTCTTTCGCATCGTTTTGGAATCGTTTTAAGGAACCCAGTTTTCCGGTATAGATCACCACGCCGTCACGAATCAATCGCACGCTGCAATCACGCTTGATCGAACCGTCCGTTACCATCGAACCGGCAATCGTACCGACCTTGGAAACCTTATAGATCTGACGTACTTCGGCCTGCCCGATGATGACTTCTTCATACACCGGCGCCAACATTCCCTTCATCGCCGCTTCCATCTCTTCGATCGCTTTATAGATGATATTATGGAGACGAATCTCAACGCCTTCTTCTTCTGCTTTTTTACGGATATTGGCGCTTGGACGGACATTAAAGCCATAGATGACCGCCTTGCTCGCACTGGCAAGCATGATGTCTGATTCCGAGATCGCACCGGCAGTTGAACGAATGACGCTCACTCTGACGCCGGATACATCAATTCGCTCTAAGCTGGCCTTTACCGCTTCAGCTGAACCCTGCACATCTGCTTTGACAATCACATTGATATCGGCGACATCGCCTTCCTCAATGCGCTTTGCCAGATCATCCAAGGTCATGGCACTGGAGCTGTTACGTTCTGCTTCGATTCGTTTTTCCAAACGTTCTTCAGCAATCTGACGCGCTTTCTTTTCCGAATCAAATGATTTGAACAGATCCCCTGCTACCGGTACATCATTTAATCCGATGATCTCTACCGGCGTGCTCGGCTCGGCCGTCTTGATTTCCCGTCTTTGATCATCTACCATTTTTCTTACACGTCCAAAGGCAGTACCTACCACCAACGCATCTCCGGTATGCAGCGTACCGCTTTGCACCAACAATGTCGCTACCGGTCCGCGGCCTTTATCCAGTTTTGCTTCAATTACCGTACCCATTGCATTTTTATGCGGATTAGCTTTGAAATCTTCTACTTCCGCTACGACCAAAATCGTTTCCAATAACTCATTGACACCGGTTCCCATCTTCGCGGAAATCGGCACGAAGATCGTATCGCCGCCCCATTCTTCCGGCATCACGCCGTGCTCTGCCATTTCTGACATGATCCGATCCGGATTCGCACCGGCTTTATCCATTTTATTGATGGCAACGATCACCGGCACTTCGGCAGCTTTCGCATGGTCGATCGCTTCCTTCGTCTGCGGCATGACACCGTCATCTGCCGCAACCACGATGATAACAAGATCGGTAACTTTGGCACCGCGGGCCCGCATTGCCGTAAAGGCTTCATGACCCGGTGTATCCAAAAAGGTTACTTTTTTCCCTTTTACCGTTACCTGATAAGCACCGATATGCTGGGTGATCCCACCAAACTCACCGGCTGTAACATGTGATTTACGAATCGTATCAAGCAGTGTCGTCTTTCCATGATCGACATGCCCCATGATCGTAACGACCGGCGGACGGCTTTCCAAAGTGCTTGGATCGTCTTCTTCTACCTGTTCCTCGAAATCACTTTCTTCAATGATGATTTCTTTATGCACATCAATTCCAAATTCCATGCAGATCAGTTCAATAGTTTCATCATCCAGCATCGAATTGATGGTTACCATCGTTCCCATCATAAACAACAGTTTGATGATCTCGCTGGAATTGCGATGAATCAGATCTGCCAGTTCGCCCACAGTCAAAGAGCCGGAATAAGTGATTTCCTTTACTTCTTCTCTTTGTTTCGGTGGGAAATTGCCGTAACTGCCCTTATTGTGATTCTTTTTATGAGCATGATTCGGCTTTTTTCGATTCGGCTTGTTATTTGCCATTTACATCACGTTCCTTTCCATTTCCGAAGTGCGTTCGCAAACCCCTGATCGCAGATCGCAATCGCCTTGCGGTTTTGCCCGATCGCGTTCATGATCGTCTGCGCACGCGGTGCTATCATTATTTCGATTCCATAGAAGGCACATTTATCATTCAACTTCTTGCGTGTGTTCATTCCGATGTCCGCATCGATCACAACTAGCTTTGCCTGCTTTTTGCGGATGCTTTCCCAGATCAGATCGCCGCTGACCACCTTCCCCGCGCGTTTGGCAAGTCCCAGTGTTCCTTCAAAGTTATTCATGCGGCACCATTTTCAACAAGGCGTCGTAGATCTCTGCCGGGATCTCACAGGACAGCGCTCTTGCCAGCGCCTTTTTCTTTTTCGCAAGCTCGATCGCCTCTTTGCTGAGCTTCAAATAGGCACCGCGTCCATTCGCTTTGCCGGTTACATCGATCTGTACCTCGCCCTGCGGGGTACGAACCACGCGGATCAGTTCTTTTTTCGGCAGCTGCTCCTGCGTTGCGACACAGCGCCGCATCGGGATCTTTCTCATAAACGCCCTCCTTGTCTATTCCTCGTAATACTCATCGTATTCATCAAAGTCGATATCGTCGTTGATCCAATCATTGGCACGCTCTTCCTCTTCCTGTCGAGCGATCTCTGCCAGCTCTTCTTCGGAATAGATCGGCTTGAACTCATAATCCCTTTTCTTCGGATCAAAGGTCGGTTTACGACGTTCTTCCTTATCCTCTTTTTCAGTGCGTTTCTTTCTGCTCACCGTTTTTTCTTCGCTCTTTCCGGAAGCATCAGCCAACTGTTCCAGTTTAGAAACATATTCATGCTTCACGCTCATGCCGCTTGCCTTTTTCTTCTCTTTGGCAATACGTGCCGCTTCTTCCAATTCATCTACGACAACCGTCGTTTCCAGCGGTGCGGTTTCCTTGCTTTCTGCAACCGCAGCATCCCTATTTTCTTCCTGCGTAATGACATCCGCCACATATTCTTCAATGATCGGCGTATGGATTTCTTCCGGCAGCACGCTTTCTTCCTGCTCCATTTCATTGCGAACAGAAGCAAAGTGCTCCATCTGTTCCAAGGCACGACGCTCTTCCAGCTTCGCCCGCGCTTCTTCCTGCTGACGAATGGCGATCGCCCGCCAGTCAATGCCCATTGCTTCAACATCGCTTTCCGATTTGATATCGATCTTATTACCGGTCAGTTTTACAGCCAGACGTGCGTTCTTGCCCTTTTTACCGATCGCAAGCGACAGCTGATGATCCGCTACGACGACCAACAGACCGCGTTTTTCCTCGCTTGGAATGACCGCCAGCACTTCAGCCGGTGATAAAGCGTTCTTGATCAGTTCGCTGACATCCTCGCTCCATTCAAAAATATCGATCTTTTCACCGCCCAGCTCTTCAATGATCACCTGTACGCGGGAACCTCTTGGACCGATGCAGGCACCGATCGGATCAACATTTTCATTATGACTGTAAACAGCCATCTTCGTACGTTCTCCGGCATCACGGGCAATCGCGCGAATCTCAATCACGCCCTGATAGATCTCCGGCACTTCTTTTTCAAATAAACGCTTTACCAAAGCCGCATCAGCACGGGATACCAGTACCTGCGCCCCTTTGGTTTCTTTGTTTACTTCCGTGATCACTACTCTTAGGCGCTGATTCTCATAATAGCGTTCCCCCGGGATCTGCGCCGTTCTCGGCATCAACGCCAACGTTTTGCCGATATTGACCAAAGCAAATTTCTCCTCGACCGTTTCAACGGTGCCGACTACCATTTCTTCGACCTTATCGCAGTATTCATCATAAATGACCTGCTTTTCCGCTTCTCGGATCTTCTGCTTCATGACGTTTTTCGCCAAGATCACCGCTGCCCGGCCCAGCTTGGTGATATCCACCTCGCTGTCTACCAGATCGCCCAGCACATATTCCTGATTCAATGCTTTTGCATCAGCCAAAGCAATCTCCAATTCATCATCTTCCACAGTTTCCACAACGGTGCGCTGCTGATAAACATGTATTTCTCCGCTTTTTTCATTGATGTCCACGCGCACCAACGCATCCGGAATCTCGATCTGTTTTCGAAATGCTTTTGACAACGCTTCCTCTAATGCGCTTACCACAACCTCCTTAGTCAGTTTGCGGTCGCTCTCGATTGCGGACATCGCAGCCATAAAATCTTTTAACTTCATCTTCTTACTCTCTCCTTATAGTTTTACCGCCAAGCGAATCAAGGCGACATTGTCATAAGCAATATCGATTTTCCGCTTGCTCGCTTTATCCATATATGTCATGGAAAGCATCCCTTCTTCACACTTTTCCAATGTGCCAAGCACTTCGTAAATCCCTTTGGCCATGACATTCTTCAATTTTACATACACATATTCGCCCACAGCCGCCTTTACTTCTTCAAAGTTTCGCAGTTCTCGTTCCGCACCGGGCGAACAGACTTCTAAATAATACTCATGCTTGATCAGATCTTTTTCATCAAGCATAGCGGAAAGCTGTTCCGATATCATCGCGCAGCTGTCCAGATCCATCGTGCCGTCCCCTTTCATGATCGATACCTGCAAGCTTTTCATATTTCCCATCGGCTGCCAAGAAATATCATAAACAAGCATGCCGTTTTGTTCCACGATCGCTGTGATCCACTCCCTTAATGCGCTGATTTGATCCATATACCCTCCTTTTTTTCATAAATGAAGGAGTGGGAAGACCCACTCCTCGTTTGCTCTACTTGATTATAATAACCTATTTTCAAAGGGTTATCAAGTATTTTATCAAATTATTTTGCATGAATCAGCCGTTTTTTCATCGCCGCAAACGCCTTGTTTTCCCATGTATCATCTAATGGTGCCAGCGTTACTTCACCATAGCGCTTTTTCAACGCTTTTTTCAGAATGTGATCGGCCAGCTTCGCATTTTTCGGCAACAACGGTCCATGTAAATAAGTACCCAGTACCTGTCCGTTATAAAATCCCTCATATATGCCATGAAACACATTCCCATGTCCGATGATCACTTTGCCAAATGGCTGCGTAACGCCTTCACTTTGGCCGCCGTGATTTTCAAAGCCGATGACTTCAACCCTTTCTCCATCTAAATTTGCTTCGATCAAGACGTTGCCGATACAGCGCTTATTGTCCGCCGCCGCATTGGTGTAATAAGGAAACAGCCCCAATCCTTCGATCTGATTGCCGAACGCATCGACATAATACTTGCCAAACAGCTGATATCCGCCGCAGATCAGCAATATAAAACTGCCGCTTTCCAAAGCCGCCTGCACCTGTTCTTTTCGCTTGATCAGATCCTGGTACAGCAAAGACTGCTCCTTATCTGCTCCTCCCCCCATAAAAATCAGATCATAGGCGCACATATCTGCCCTTTCCCCCATCCCGCATGTATCGATCTGCACTGCAATTCCTCTGCGTTCACAGCGTTTTTTCAGCACTGCGATATTTCCTTTATCCCCATAAAGATCCATGACATCATGATACATCCACAATATCTTTAATTCCATTATGTCATCCTCCTCAGCACGCTGCGTGCCGGCTGCAATGCGGTATAAGTCGCGATGACATAAGGCCGATCAGAGGTTTGCCTCACTTCTGCAAGCGCTGCTTCTAAATCCTCGATTACCGTAAGTTCTCCGGCAAAATCTCCATAGTGAAACCGCAGCGCCATATCATATGCGCGCTTCCCGCTGCAAACAATGCGCGTGACACTGTGATCGCAAAGCCGCTCAAAATGCGCATCCCAGATCCAGGAAACATCACAGCCGTCCTGATCGTTGTCATTCAAGATGATCACGATCATTTTTTTACTTGGATCCTCCATGATAAACTTCATCGTTTCATTGGCGCCGGTCGGATTTTTCACCAGATTCAGCATACATCGCTTCCCGCCGATCAAAAACGCTTCGCTGCGTCCGTCCTTTAATTCAAAATGATCTAATACCGCTTTGGCATATACGAAAGAGATGTCGGCTGCTTCACATACCCCTAGCAAAGCAACGGCATTATACATCGCATATAATGCGTTCTGCGGTGCATGATAACGCGTAGCGCCAACCATAAACGAACGATCCGTAAAATCACAGTTTTCTCCATATACACGATAAGACACATCGCCAAAGCCGCATTGTTCACAATGAAACCGTCCGATATGCGAATACTGATAATACGCATAAGTAAGCGGTCTTGCACAACGCGGGCAAAATTTCCCTTCGCTTGCCTCATCGCTTTTTTCACTGCTGCGGCTTGTTTCCGCAATTCCGAAAAAACGCACATCGGCATACGGAGCATCGTCCTGTAAGCGAACGACATTGGGATCATCGCCATTCAAAACCAAAATACCTTTGTAATGAGCAAGCGCACCGCTCATGCGGCGAATGATCGTTTCCATCTCACCGGCGCGATCTAACTGATCGCGAAAGAAGTTGTTGATGCAGAAAATATTGACCGGCACATCCTGCATGACTTTCGGCACATTCAGTTCATCACATTCCATCACGATCACTTCCGCTTTTACCTGCATCTTCCATGACGCATGCGCTGCGATCAATGTCGCAATGCCCGCTTTCAGATTATCGCCTTTGCGGTTGGCGATCACTTTTTTCCCCGCAGCGGCAATCGTTTCATAAATCAGATTGCTCGTCGTCGTTTTGCCGTTCGTACCGGTTACCATGATTACCGTATCCGGATATGCGAAGCGCGTTAAAAACGCCGGATCCAGTTTCAGCGCAATCGTTCCCGGCAAAGAACCGCCCCGCTTCATGAGCAGCAGCATGCGCCTGATCAGTTTTACCATCAGCAATATCGCTCTTGCTTTCATGCCAGCCTCCTAACCTGCCTGTTTCATCAGTTTATCATAAAATGCAAAAAAAGAGCAGCAGCTCTTTTTTATGCTCATTACTTTTCTACTACGTTTTCACCTTTGTAGCTGCCGCATTCGCACATTCTGTGAGCCATTTTGTACTCACCGCATACCGGACACTTCGTCAGCGTCGGTGCAGCTAATTTATAATGCGTTCTGCGTTTTGCTTTTCTGGTTTTCGAATTACGTCTCTGCTGTACTGCCATACTCGCACCTCCTGCTATTCATCAATCTTAAATTCCCGCAACTTTGCCAAACGCGGATCGATCTCATCCTTCGCTTCTTTGACATAGTCTTCTTCTTTGACAACTTCCCAGCCATCCCCTTTCGGGTATTCCTTCAATCCTTCTTTGACGCATTTCAGCGGCACTTCCATTAAGATCAACTGAAATATGACTGGCAACAATTCCACGACATCGCCTTTACATTCATGGATATCATCCCCTTTTTCCTTCAAAAAGGAAAAGACCTCATCACTTTCACAGGAAAAGGGATATTCCACATCTTCCATCGTGATCGCACAAGGGACAACCATGATCCCGTCGATTTCCAAGTGCACATACACTCTTTCCTCACGCGGTTCATAATGTAAATCGCCGGACACGTTTACTTCTTGCAGGCTTCTGATCTGGGGGAAATTCGCCAGCGCTTCCTTCGGAAACGACAGGCTCTCATCAAAAGAAATCACTTTATGACTTGCTTTCAACAGTTCATTTCTCGACCACTTCAAAAGCATCACCTCGTTGTCTACCTAATGTATTATAGAAAAACATTCCGGTAAAGTCAATCTTTTTTTATCTGCTTATTTCAAAACTGCTCTTTTTTGAACACCTGGCTTCTCTTTTTTTACTTAAAATACAAATAAATGCTTGAAATCAACGCTTTTTACTGTTCACGGCAGGATTGTTCGACCCATGAAACAATGTCCTCGTAAACGCTGTGACGCTTTGTTTCGTTTAAGATCTCGTGGCGCATACCTGGATATAATTTGCTCATTACCCTTTGATAGCCAAGCTGCCGCATAAAGGATACCGCTTCCTGAAAATGCTTTTTAGAAACGATGCAGGGATCTTCTTCACCGGCAATGAATAAAATCGGCATCGTCAAATGCTGGAGCGACCAATTTTCTTTCTCATAGGTATGGATCATGAGCTGAAATAGTGTCTCAAAGCCGTTTAACGTAAATATAAAGCCGCAGCGAGGATCTGCATCATAAGCCGCAACCACTTTATGATCACTGCACAGCCAAGCATTCTCGCTTTTATCGGAGGCAAACCGTTTGGCGAAACTGCCAAAGGCAAGCTTTTGTATAAGCGAGCTGCGATGATAAGGACCAAAGCATTTTTTGAACGCCTTTACCAAAAGCAAACCGCTTTTAGCCAGCGGATTACGACTTGGCGAACCGCAGACGATCAAAGCATCCACATCACGATCACAGCGCTTCACTGCATTTCTGACAACCAAAGACCCCATGCTGTGTCCAAACAAAACAAGCGGTATAGCCGGAAAACGTGTTTTGGCATAATCGATCATTTGCCGCACATCGCTGATCATTGCCGCTTCCCCATTTTCATAGAAATAGCCTAGATCCTTCTCGTTCTTCACACTGTCGCCATGTCCGCGATGATCGTGCATCACCAGTGCATAGCCCTGCATGCAAAGATAAGTCATAAATTCTACATAGCGTTTTCGATGTTCCGCCATGCCGTGCACCAAGACGAATACCGCCTTTGCAGGAATATCCGGGATCATTACGCTTGCCCCAAGCAAACTATCGTCATAGCGGCTATGCAGCAGTATTTCTTCTGTTTTCATCAGATCATCCTCATTTCTTTTTTATTATACCATGTTTCCCTTTCGTATAAACCTATTTTCCAATTGCCTCTTTCATGGTAAAATAAATGACAACAGGAGGAATGAAGATGAAGGCATGCGGCATCATTACCGAATACAACCCTTTGCACAACGGACACATCCATCATATCAAAGAAGCGCGGCGCATCAGCAACTGTGATGTTTTGATCGCCGTCATGAGCGGAAATTTCGTACAGCGCGGCGAACCGGCAATCTGCGATAAATGGACAAGAGCCAAAGAAGCGATCGCCCAAGGCTGCGATCTGATAATCGAATTGCCCTTGCCTTATGCCATTCAAAGCGCACAACAGTTTGCCTATGGTGCAGTTGAAACGCTGAAGCTGGCACAGGTAGAGGATCTGGTATTTGGCAGCGAGACCAATGATCTGGGTGTTTTACAGAAAATTGCGGCATTAGACAGCGATGGGTTTCGTGATTTGATGAAAGAAGGTTTATCGCCGGTCAAAGCCTATGAAATGATCTTCGGCAGATTTTACGCCAATGATATTTTAGGGATTCACTACCTGAAAGCACTGCAAGGCAGTGCGATCACACCGCATACGATCAAGCGCATCGGTAACTATCATGACAATACGCTGACTGCGGCGCAAAAGCAGATCGTCAGTGCCACCGCATTACGCACCGCTCTTGCAAACAAAGAAGATATCAGTGCCTTCTCACCGATGCAAATCACGCCCCATCCTTCTTTAGAAGCCTATTATCCACTCATTCGCTATCTCTTGCTCAGCATGCCCGCATCATCATTAAACACATACGCTTTAATGGATGAAGGCATCGAAGCATGGCTGTGCAAACAGGCAAAGGAACACGCAAAATGGGATACATTTCTTTCTGCCTGTATCTGTAAACGCTATACGGCAAGCCGCATCAAGCGCACCCTGCTGCACCTGCTGTTACAAATGCAAAGAGGCAGTTATCCGATCGATCACCTGCGCGTTCTTGCTTTCAATGCCAAAGGAAAAGCATGGCTGAAGCAGTTAAAAGGAAAGACCGCGATCGCTGTAAAATTCGCACAGCTGCCTGTCGCTTACCGCCGTCTTTATGAAAAAAGCGCCTACTTATATGCCTATCCCGAAGTAGTGGCAAATGATAGCGTCAAGAAAGAATGGCAGTCGGCTCAGTTTTTGACAAATGAATGATATGTTCGCAATCATAAAAAACCACTTCACAGCTTATCTTATTTCAAGCTTGAAGTGGTTTTATCATTTATTATGCAGCGCTGACATTGGATACATTGTGATATACATTCTGCACATCATCAACATCATCCAACAGACGCAGCAGGCGTTCGAACAATTCCTTATCCTCGCCCTCTAGTTCTACGTATTCATGCGGCAGCATCGTCGGTTCCAATACATCATATTTCACCTCATCACCGATCAATTCATCAATGGCATCTTTTGCCTTATACAGATCGGTCGGTTCAACGGTTACCGTCATCTTGCCGTCCTCTACTTCCAGTTCTTTCACATCGACATCTGCCATGATCAGTGCATCCAGCATCGCTTCTTCATCCGCAAAGTCAAATACCAGCATACCGACATGATCATAATTGAAAGATACACTTCCGGCAACGCCCATCTTTGCATGTGATTTATTAAAAGCACCGCGCAGATCCGCAATCGTACGATTTGAATTATCGCTCAGACATTCTACAATGATCGTCGCACTGCCGCCGGCACCGAACCCTTCATATGTCATGCTCGTATAATTCTCGTTAGAACCGCCCTTCGCCTTTTCGATTGCCCGCTTGATTACATCAGCAGGAACCTGATTTGCCTTAGCACGTTCGATCGTTTTCTTCAAAACCGCGTTCATATCCGGATCAGGAACACCGTTTTTTGCCGCTACGTAAATCTCTTTTCCATAGCGCGAATATACCTTGGCTTTTGCGGCAGCTGTTTTCGCCATTGCCGCAGCTCGTACTTCAAAATGTCTACCCATTGTTCATCACTCTCCAACTATACAAAATTACCGTAACTAGTATATCATACATCAAAAAGCAGTTCAATCTTTTTCAATTTTCTTATATTGAGAACACACCTTCTCAAACACCTATCCGCAGCATCACCTGCATCGCAAACGCCAAGGCCGGCACAAAAGGATAATAAGATCGCCGATCAAACAGCCAAATAACAAGCATCGAAAGCGAAGCCACCAAGATCATTGCCAGCAAGCCGTCAAAGCCAAACATCCAGCAGCTGATCCAGATCAAGGTAATATCCGCGCTGCCGATCATTTTACGAAAATGATTGCCGATTATAAAGAAAAGCGGCAATATGATCGAAACACTTAGATCAAGCAGGCATGCGCCCTGCATATACCAGTAAACAAAAGCAAGAAAGCACATCACATCCAGTTTCCATGCATCTACTTTCATCGAAGCAAGATCCTGTGCCGCTAACACAAGCATCCAAATGCCGATGCACCAAGCCCATGTTTCTTTTACCGTGACAAAAGGAGCATAACGCATGCTAAAGCTAACACACCATGCCATCATCATCTTTTGATAAATAGGCGCTAAGGATGCCTTATGACAGATTTGATCGGCGATCCACAGTGACAACAAGATCATGCAAAACACGCTCCTTATAGAATAGATACGTGAACATATAGCTTCTTCCTAAAAAAGAATCTCCGCCTGCCGACAGAGATTCATTTCGTTTTTTTAATTTGCAACGATATTGACCACTTTGCCTTTTACCACGATGATCTTGCGGATCGTTTTTCCTTCTAAATGCGGTTTTAATGCATCAAGTGATAATGCTTTCTTTTGGATCGCCTCTTCTTCGCTGTTTGCCGGCATGATAAATTTTGCCCGCAGCTTGCCGTTTACCTGTACGATGACCTCTACTTCCTCTTCCACTAACATCGCTTCATCATAAACCGGCCATGGTTCATAAGCGATCGTTCCTTCATGATGCAGGATGCTCGTCCAGATTTCTTCTCCTAAATGCGGGGCAAAGCAGGAAAATACCTTGATAAACCCTTCCGCATATGGGCGATACAGTGTATCTGCTTTATAAGCATCATTGATAAAGACCATCATTGCGGAAATCGCCGTATTCAGATTCAGTGTTTCAATATCTTTCGTTACTTTTTTAATCATCGCATGATAGCTCTTATCCAGTGCGTGATCATTTTCCTCATCCAGTTTATCAAACTCAGTGAATAAACGATATACACGATCTAACCATCTTCTGCTTCCATCTAAGCCGGTCGTAGACCAAGGCAGGCTTGCTTCCAACGGTCCCATAAACATCTCATAGACCCGCAAAGCATCAGCGCCATGGCTTTCCACGATATCATCCGGATTGACGACATTGCCTCTTGACTTTGACATCTTTTCATTGTTTTCCCCTAAGATCATGCCCTGATGGAACAACTTTTGGAACGGTTCTTTGGTCGGTACGACCCCACAATCATAAAGTACCTTATGCCAGAAACGCGCATACAACAAATGCAATACCGCATGTTCGGCGCCGCCGACATACAGATCGACCGGCAGCCAGTGCGCTAAAAGCTTTGGATCGGCAATCGCTTCTTCATTATGCGGATCTAAATAGCGCAGATAATACCAGCAGCTGCCTGCCCACTGCGGCATCGTATTGGTTTCCCGTTTGCCTTTTACCCCGTCGATCTCCACGTTGATGAAGTCATCGACATGCGCCAATGGACTTTCTCCGTCTCCTGTCGGCTTGAAATTTGTCGTTGCCGGCAGTTCCAGCGGCAGTTCGCTTACATCGACCGTACGCATTGTACCATCTTCCATATGAATGATCGGGATCGGTTCGCCCCAGTACCGCTGTCTTGAAAACAGCCAATCACGCAGCTTATACGTTGTTTTTGCTTCTCCGCAGTGATGCGTCTTCAGCCAATCGATCATCTTGCTGATCGCATCTTCTTTATTCAAACCGTTTAAGAAATCGGAATTGATGTGAATGCCGTCTTCACAATAAGCCGCTTCTTCAATATTGCCGCCTTCCAAAACCGGGATAATTTCAAGATCGAATTTCTTGGCAAAAGCATAGTCGCGTTCATCATGCGCCGGCACCGCCATGATCGCGCCGGTTCCATAGCTTGCCAAAACATAGTCGGAGATCCAGATCGGAATTGCTTTTTGATTGACCGGATTGATCGCATAAGCGCCGGTAAAGACACCTGTTTTATCTTTATTCAGTTCCGTGCGCTCCAGATCGGATTTTGATGCGCATGCTTCCTGATACGCCTTGACCGCCGCTTTCTGCGCTTCTGTCGTAATCTCATTCACATAAGGATGTTCCGGCGCCATCACGCAGTACGTTGCCCCAAATAAAGTATCACAGCGGGTCGTAAAGGCGGTAAACTGTTTGTCATGGCCCTTGATGTCAAAAACGACGTTTGCCCCCTTGCTTTTACCGATCCAGTTGATCTGCATTTCTTTGGTGGACTGCGGCCAGTCGCATAACTCCAGATCTTCCAACAAACGCTCCGCGTACGCTGTGATCTTCAAAACCCATTGGCGCATCGGTTTGCGGATGACCGGATAACCGCCGCGTTCGCTTTTCCCATCAATTACTTCTTCATTGGCTAATACCGTTCCTAACTGCGGGCACCAGTTTACCGGAATTTCATCGACATAAGCCAAGCCTTTTTCATAGAGTTTGGTAAAGATCCACTGCGTCCATTTGTAATACTGTGGATCTGTCGTGGAGATTTCACGGTTCCAGTCATAAGAGAATCCCAAAGCGCGGATCTGATCCCGGAAGTGATCGATATTTTGTTTTGTAAATTCCGCCGGATGATGTCCGGTGCTGATCGCAAACTGCTCTGCCGGCAAGCCAAACGCATCCCATCCCATCGGATGCAGGACATTGTAGCCCTGCATGCGTTTCATACGGGCAACGATATCCGTTGCGGTATAGCCTTCCGGATGTCCGACATGCAAGCCATTGCCGCTTGGATAAGGAAACATATCCATGATAAAATACTTCGGTTTAGAGAAATCCCATGTGTCACAGGCAAAAGTATCATGCTTCAGCCAGTAATCCTGCCATTTTTTCTCAACCTTTTTGTGATCGTAAGAAGCCATTGTAATCCACCTTTCTCAACATAAAAAAACGTCCCTCTCTAAGGACGTAATCATTACGCGGTACCACCTTAGTTCATATACATCCGTATATGCCCTTCATTGACCGATAACGCCGGTATGCGGATACCTTTTATTCAGTATCGGCTCCGCGAGCCAATTCATCTGTGCGCCTACTCTGATTTCCACCAGCCATCAGTTCTCTATGCTATTTGCATCAGACTACTATTTCGCATCATTGCCGCTGTCATCAAGTATAAACAAAAATATTGAAAAAAGCAAGAGGCGATCCTTTTTTTCATCTATAAATCGTAAGTATAAAGCAAAAGTACGCTCCCTTTTATAATAGGCAACCCCCAGTATAGGCACCGCTGTAATAGCGTGCTGTTAATGAACGCTTTGATCGTGTCATCGCATGGTTCGATCCATTGCATGAGCATAGTTTTTTCAAATAAGCAGCGTTTTGAAAACGCTTTGTTTGAAAGCATCAGATCGCCCATGCTACAAACATCTCTCCTTTTTCTTCCATAATACAACGCTTCTCAAAAATATAGAAACGCAGAATTTCTTCTGCGCTTCTACCATTGTTTCATCTTATACATTTAATTGAAAGGAAATATGAATAAGAAACAATAATTGAATCTCTGTCGGTTACACAAAAGGAAGGAATGTAATGTCTGACAGAAATTCCTTCTTTATAACATTGCCTAAGTGTTATAAAGAAAAGGGGTGTTAGAATGAAAAAATGATGGTTAGAAGAAGGTGTTTCCTATCTTCTGATTTCATTATAGCACGTTTTTTGAAAAATGAAAGCGATTTCAATATTTTTTATACAATTTCTAAAAGAAATCTATTGAATCGTAAAAATCCTACATATTTTTGCTATGGATTACCTGTTCCTGCACATAGGCGTCAATGGCAGCCGCTGCTTTTTTGCCTGCTCCCATCGCTAAGATCACCGTAGCGGCGCCGCTTACCGCATCACCGCCCGCGAATACGCCCTGCTTGCTGGTAGCGCCGTTTTCATCGGTAATGATGCCGCCCTTGGCGTTGGTTTCCAAATGCGGCGTGGTTTTACGCAGCAATGGATTTGGCGAAGTGCCGATCGCTACGATCATGCAGTCTGCTTCGATCAAAAAGGCGCTGTCTTTGACTTCCTGCGGCCGTCTGCGTCCGCTTTCATCCGGTTCTCCTAATTCCATGCGGACACATTCCACCGCTTTGATCCAGCCGTTTTCATCGCCGTGGACACAAATCGGATTATGCAACAGATCAAAAATAATGCCTTCTTCTTGTGCATGCTCCACTTCTTCCTTGCGGGCCGGTAATTCATCCATGCTGCGGCGATAGACGATATGCACTTCCGCGCCAAGCCGTCTGGCACAACGCGCCGCATCCATTGCCACATTTCCGCCCCCGACCACGATCACTTTCGATGCGTGCTGGATCGGTGTTTCACTGTCTTGCTGATAAGCCTTCATCAAATTGATACGCGTTAAAAATTCATTGGCGCTGTAAACGCCTTTTAAGTTTTCACCGGGCAGGTGCAAAAAGCGCGGCAGACCGGCACCGCTGGCAAGATAGACCGCTTCATAGCCCTCCTCTTCCATCAGTTCATCCACACTGATGACACGTCCGATCACCATATCGGTCTCAATGCGTACCCCCATCTGTTTCAAACCTTCGATTTCATGCTGAACGATGGTCTTCGGCAGACGAAATTCGGGAATGCCATAGACCAAGACCCCACCGGCTTCATGCAGCGCCTCAAAGATCGTAACTGCATAGCCTTTCATCGCGAGGTCCTTTGCACAGGTAAGGCCCGAAGGACCGGCGCCGATGACCGCGATCTTATGACCGTTATTCTGTCTTTTTCCATCCATCTGTTTTCCCTTTTGCAGGTGCGCATCTGCCGCATATCGCTCCAATCTGCCGATCGCAACTGCTTCCCCTTTGATTCCCCGCACACATTTGCTTTCACACTGACTTTCCTGCGGACATACCCGGCCGCACACAGCCGGCAGCGCACTGTCTAATGCAATGATGCGATAAGCCTCTTCCTCATTGCCCTTAGCGATCTGTTCGATAAAGCTGGGAATCTGGATCCCGACCGGACAGCCGCTGATGCAAGGTGCATGCGCACAGTGCAGACAGCGCATCGCCTCCTCCATCGCTTCTTCTTTCTTGTAGCCAAGCGCCACTTCTTCAAAATTATGACAGCGGATCTCTGCATCCTGCAAAGACATCGCTGTTTTCGTTAATTTCATATTTGCCATCTTACGCTTCCTTCTTTCCCATTAACTGACAGTATTCTTCCCGCTTTCGCGCTTCAAAAACACGATATGTCGCGCTGCGGGAAATCGCTTCATCAAAATCAACGAGATGTCCATCGAAATCCGGTCCGTCCACACAGGCAAACTTCACTTCACCGCCGACGCTGATGCGACAGCCGCCGCACATGCCGGTGCCGTCGATCATGATCGGATTCATGGAAACGATCGTTTTTATGCCATAGCGTTTGGTAAGCAATGATACAAACTTCATCATGGCAAGCGGACCGATCGCAATGACTTCATCATAGCGCTCTCCCTGTTCGATCCATTCCCTTAGCACATCGGTTACAAGACCTTTGCGCCCGGTAGAACCATCATCGCTGATCAGTTCATAACGATCGCTCACTTTTGTAAAAGCTTCCTCCAAGATCACCAGATCACGGTTTCGAAAACCGGTAACCGTATGCACGATCGTCCCTTGTTCATGCAGCGCTTTTGCTAAAGGATACGCAATCGCACAGCCGACCCCGCCGCCGATCACCGCCACCTTTTTCAAACCTTTGATCTCACTGGCACTGCCCAGCGGTCCTACAAAAGTAGGCAATGGATCCCCAACCGAAAGATCCTGTAAACGCATCGTCGTTTTGCCGACAATCTGAAATATAATCGTAATCGTGCCCGCTTCCCGATCATAATCAGCGATCGTAAGCGGGATCCGCTCGCCGTTTTCCTCAGCACGTAAAATGATAAACTGTCCCGGCTGCGCTTTTTTTGCGATCAGCGGCGCTTTGACGACCATTTTCGTAACAGTCGGATTCAGCGATTCCTTTTCCAGTATTTCAAACATCTTCTCTTCCTCTCTTTCCACAATTACACTTAGTAAATCGTATGGCTGCTCATTTCTTTTCAGCACCTGCTTATTTTTATATTTTAGCACAAATCATCACGGAAACAACAAAAAAACCGCAGTGATTGCGGTTATCCTTTCACAAGCTTGATCCGCTGGCGGTAATCGGGCATAAACCCGCCTACCAGCCGGTAGAAGTCATGGGAATGATTCGGCACGACAAGATGTGCAAATTCATGCAAGATCACATATTCAATAAAATCGATCGGATAGTGGATCAAAGAACGATTCAGGGTAATACGTCCTGCCGCAGGATTACAGCTGCCCCAGCGCGTACGCATCTTTCTGATGCGGATCGTCGGCATAGCGATCACATATTGCCCTTTCATACGCCGATACGTAACTTCGGCGATATCCGCAAAAATAATGCGGCAAAGCTCCGTAAGCGCCTGCTCCAGCGCCGTTTCCTCATCCATCTTTGCTTTTTTCGGCACATAAAGATATTCACTGTCATAGCGCAGCGTACCGCTCTTACAGTATTTTACCTTCCGCTCTTTCCCAAGAAACAGCAGTGCATGCGTATTCATGTGCTGCACCGACAGCCGTTTATTGATCTCCTGCTTCTTGCGGCAGATCCAGTCCGCCTTTTCCGATACGAAGCGATCGATATCCTGATGCGCAAGAAAATAGTTGGCGGATACGATGACCGCACCTCCCGCATCGATACGCATATTGATATTTTTCACCTGCTTGCGGACGCACTGATACTCGATCAATCCTTTGCTGGTTTCGACAATTCGTTTCTCGCCCTCCACGATCCTGCACCTCGTTTCCTCTAAAAAGCAGTCAAGAAAAAAGGAATCCGCGCAAAGCCAATGCTTCTTCCCTGATCCATGTTTCACGTTTTACTGATCTCATTTCATTCGGTACTGCTGTCATTGCCTGATAACTTTAACATAAGTATAACGCTTTTTCAATCATTTGAATACTGTTTTTCGACTTTTTTCGTCATTTTATTTTACTTGGTAAAAAAACGGGCTTTTATGCTACAATAGAAACGGTGATCGACATGAAAAAAGACAATCCTTTTCCATACAGCGATGACAACAAACGCTATTATACATGGAACTATTATCTCAAACACACCTATCATCAAAAAGTATTCAAGGTGCCTTTGGATGCGGGATTTACCTGTCCGAACCGTGATGGCACAAAGGGGTACGGCGGCTGTTTATTCTGTGGGAGCGCCGGCAGCGGAGAATGTGTAAAAAGCGGGATAGATCTGCAAGAACAATTTGAAGAAGGATTGGCGATGATGCGAAAAAAATGGCCGACCGGCAAAGCAATGGCTTATTTTCAGGCCTTTACCAATACCTATGGCGCACTAGAGCAATTAAAGGCATGCTTTACCCCGTTTTTAGAGCGTGATGATGTCATTGCGATCTGCATTGCCACCCGTGCCGACTGTATCAGCGATGAAATTCTTTCTTATCTGGATGAAATGTGTCAGACAAAGGATATTTGGATCGAACTGGGATTACAGAGCGTCTATGATGAAACCGCCCTGGCGATGAATCGCGGACATACTTATGAAGAATTTACCGACTGCATTGCCCGCTTACAAAAAACGCATGTGAAGATCTGTGTGCATTTGATCAACGGCCTTCCTAATGAAACCGAAGAAATGATGATCCATTCCGCAAAAACAGTCGGTGCCTTACCGATCCATGCCCTGAAGATCCATATGCTGCACTTATTAAAAGGCACCGCCCTTTATGCCCGTTATCAGGAAAAACCGTTTCCTTTGCTAAGTCAAGAGGAATATGTGGAGCTGGTAGTAAAGCAGCTGGAAGTGATCGATCCACATATCATCATACAGCGTTTGACCGGTGATGGAATCGATGCTTTGCTGGCAGCGCCGCTTTGGACGAAACGGAAAGTATGCGTTCTCAATGACATCGATAAACGCATGCGCAGCCTAAACACATGGCAGGGCAAAAAATACAAATAAAGGCAAGCGTGTTCTCTTTGCTTGCTTTTTTCGTAAAAAAAGATCGTTTCCTTTTTAGGGAAACGATCCGTTTTTATTATTTACAAGTTCCTTTCAGATCCGATTCGACCATTTCTACAAATTCGTCCATCGACATCTTCTGCATGCCGCCGTCAACCTTTTCACCGTCGATTTCCAGTTTGATGATCAGATTAGAACCGTCCAGATCACTTTCCGCCGTTACCGCTTCGCTGTCAGATCCGAATTCATCTGCGATCGAAGTTTCCATCTGTTCTGCCATCATATCTTTGAAAGTTGCTTTATCCTCATCGCTCATATCGTCAAAGTTGATAGAAAAGGCGGTTTCTTCCAGCAATGCATTCATGTCCATGGTAAAATCAAATGTCATTTTCTTGACTTCTTCCTCAGATCCCGTTGCTGTCAGGATAATTTCTACACCATCCATATCCAACATTTTATTGACTTCACAGACTCTTTTTCCTTCTTCGGAATCACCGCCGCCGCCACAGCCGCTCAACAATAAGATCCCCACTAGCAATGCACTTAACTTTTTCATAAACTTTCACTCCTCTTCGTCGTTAAGACTTCCTGCTTTCATTGTAACCTTTTTCACATCGTTTTACAAGTAAAATCCCATTATTCTGAATAAATCCTGAAAAGATCTTTCTGCAGTAAGAAAAAAAGGATCTCACGATCCTTATTTGCCACGACGAGCTTTGCGTGCCGCTTCTGATTTCAGCTTACGACGTACGCCCGGTTTTACGTAAAACTCTCTTTTACGAGCTTCAGCAAGGGTTCCGTTTCTTGACACCTGACGCTTAAATCTGCGCAGCGCATCATCAAGAACTTCATTTTCTTTAAGAACTACTTTTGGCATAACTTACCCTCCCTTCTGATGCAAGCAATGATATTATATATAAAAACACGATAAAATGCAATCAATTTTCATAATATTTCATGATTTTTACCACATTTCTCACATATTTAGGATCGATCAAGATTCACTTTCATTACCAAAATAGTAGTGTTTCAGCGCATGACGCGCGGCTTTGTGGTCGCCCATGTAGAACTGTGTACCGTTTTTGCGGTCCATAAATGTTTCATCGCCCTTTCCCAAGATCAAGATCGTATCGGAAACATTAGCGGTTTCAACCGCTGTGCGGATCGCGTCATAACGATCGGCGATAAAGACGCAGTTGGCGTGCCGCATGCCTTTCTTGATGTCTTCGGCGATCTCTTTTGGATCTTCATCACGCGGATCTTCTTCGGTCAGATAGATCAAAGAACTGTACCGATCTGCGATTTCTCCCATCACCGGCCGTTTTTTCATATCCCGTTTGCCGGCGCTGCCAAACACGGAAATGATCTTCCGATCGGAAGGCGTAACCGCTTTGGCATAACTGTATATCTTTTCAAATCCATCCGGCGTATGCGCATAGTCGACAATGACCAAAAAAGGCTGTCCTTCATCAATGCGTTCCATACGCCCATCGACTTGTGCCAGGGTATCCAGATAGGGAATCAGATCCTTTAACGCATAGCCGCTTTCACATATGCAGGCAATGGCACAGAGCAGATTGGAGATGTTATAAGTTGCGACCAGATTGGTCGTTACCCGATAAGATTCTTCATGATGGACCAGGGTAAACGTCGTGCTGGTCGGATGCAGTTCGATCTCATCGGCACGATAATCACATGGCTTCGTAATGCCATAAGTAACGACGCGTGCTTCACATTCTTCCCGCAGCGCTTCAAAATGATCATCATCGACATTCAGCACACAAACACCGTCCGCTTTTACCAGATGAAACAGTTTGGCTTTGGCCTGAAAATAGTTTTCGATCGTACCATGGTAATCCAGATGCTCATAAGTCAGATTGGTAAAGCCGACCACATCGAAATCGACCCCCAGCACTCTTCCCTGCTCTAAGCCATGGGAACTGACCTCCAGTGCAACATTTTTCATACCGGCATCGGCCATTTCTTTCAGCACGCCCTGCAGGATCAAACAGTCCGGCGTTGTATGAATCGGTTCTTTGTCCACTTCCCCATAGCGAATGGCTATCGTACCGATATAGCCGCATGGCGAAAAATGATTTAACAGATCACGGATCAGCGTCGTCGTTGTGGATTTGCCATTCGTACCGGTGATACCGAACATCCGCATTTGCCTGCTTGGATAACCGTTGAATTTATCGGCTACCTGATTCATCGTTTCTACGACGCTGGCAACGCGAATATAAGCCACCCCGTTTTGCAGATCATGCAGTTCCTTGCTGTGAACGATACAGACTGCACCGCCGGCGATCGCCTGTTCCACAAAATCATGCCCATCGCAGTTCATTCCTTCTAAGCAAAAATACATACAGCCCTTTTTCACTGCGCGGGAATCAGAACAAAGCGAAGTGATCTTGATATGCGGCGCTTTTTCAAATATTTCTGATAAATACATGGTTAAACCTCCTTCGCATTTCCCATCAAAATGCCCTCTTTTGATAAATGCGTGATCGAAACATCGCAAAATTTAGAAACCAGAGAAGCGTCGGCGCCTACTTGCAGATATTCACTGCTGTGGCCGATCGCAATTCCATCTTGGACGCGTTCAAATAGTACGCTTAAAGTTTTCCCGATAAACTGTTTTTTATAAGCGAGCAGCAGCTCTTCACTAAGCGTTATTAGCGCCTTTGCGCGCGCTTTCTTCACTTCTCCCTTAATCTGTCCGTCCATGGAAGCCGCTTTGGTGCCGCTACGCTTAGAATAAGGAAAGACATGCAGGAAACTGAACCCCACCCGTTTACAAGTGCACAGCGTTTCCGCAAACGCTTCCTCGCTTTCCATCGGAAAGCCGACGATGACATCGGTACTGATCGACACATCGGGGATTTTCGATCGGATCATTTCGACCCGCTTTTCAAACTGCTGCGTATCATATGGCCTGCCCATGCGTGCCAATACCTCATCACTGCCGCTTTGTAATGGAATATGCAGATGCCTTGCGATCTTAGGCTCCTTTTCCATAAGCGCGATCAAACGATCGCTGATCTCATTGATCTCAATAGAAGAAATACGGATGCGCTGCAGTCCTTCGATCGTACAAAGCGCACTGATCAGCGTCTCCAGATCCGTGCCGATATCGCGTCCATAGCGGCCGGTGTGAATGCCGGACAATACGATTTCACGATGTCCGTTATGTACTAATTCTTCGGCGATGCCAAGCGCCTGCTGCAAAGGAAGCGAACGCTCCGCCCCACGGGTAAAAGGAATGATGCAGTAGGTACAAAATTGATTGCATCCGTCTTGTACCTTCAAATAAGCGCGTGTTTGATGCTGAAAGCGATGGATCGGCAGTGCTTCAAATGCCCGGATGCTGCGGATCGCTTCGACCACATGCGTTTTGCGATGCATCGTATAGGCATCGTGGATCATCTGCGGAAGCTGATCTTTGTGTGCGGAACCGATCAGGACATCTACCCCTTCCTCGATCAGTTTCTCACTCTCCATCTGCGCATAGCAGCCGACGACCGCAGTCAGCGCATCGGGATTGATCGCTTTGACCCGATGGATCATCTGCCGGCTTTTAGAAGCGGCGGTATTGGTAACCGCACACGTATTGATGATGTAAATATCGGCATATGCCTTGCTTTCAACTTGGGTATAGCCAAGTGCAAGCAGTCCTTCCTCATAGCGCTTTGTTTCATAAGTATTGACTTTACAGCCAAGGGTTATGGTCGCAAATGTTGCCATGTTCATTCTCCTTTATGTTTTTTACGGTGCTGCTTTTCTGCTTTCCTGTGCTTTTTCTCAAGCAGCCGCGCCAACTTCTTTTCCATTTTCACATCACACAGATGGTATTCCAATAAATGACGCAAAAAAGCGATCTCATCCGCTTTGCGATAATCCTCCACCAGCAGTAAAAGCGTTTCCCGCTCACATGGTTCACTTGGTTTAAGACAGATCGTTTCCACGATCGTATCGTGCTGGATCAGATAAAGCGTCGTCGTTCTTTTCTCATACAGCACCCAGTCTTTTCCATCATCAAGCAACAGCTCTGCACTGCAGAAATCACTTGCATAAGGCGCATGCCCATACAGATCCCGATGCAGATAAGGCTGAAAGGCATGTTTGAAGCGCTGGTACTGCTTTAAGGCGAACAACACCATTTCCTCGCGGTACAGCTGATTCATACGGCGATCGAACATCGGCAGATAGATCACTTCTCCCTCATAGACAAAGCAGCACATCTGTTCCAGATAGGGCTGTAGATCGACATTGACCTGATGCTTTCGCTGCTGATAGTCAAGATCCTGCCAATAGTCATACATCTTGACATAAGCATCTAAAAACATCTCTTCCAAACACTCTTTATTACAAATGCCTCGATACAAGATCTCCAACTGATAGTACACAAGATCATCATTGATCTCACGCATCAGATCATATGCTTTCAATTTATCTGTCATCTGCGCCGTAAACACTTTGTTTGCGTTTACTTTTTTTAACGGCGTATAATATTTTTTCGCCAACTTGCGGCATACTTTCTTCATGATCGTTACTCCCATATCGCATACATTTTAATACAATCGTGTCAAATATTCAACAAGTATCATTTTCCCGATAAAAAAGAGCAGGTTTCCCTACTCCATATTGATCAGTTTTCCTTTTTCCGCAAGCGTGCGCAGCTTCTTTACCTCAAACGGCTTCAAACGCCGATATTCGCCCTGGCTCAGATCATCTACCCGCAAAAAGCCAAGCTGCTTGCGATGCAGTCTTCTTACCTCAAATCCCAGCGCTTCCATCATTCGTTTGATCTGGCGGTTGCGTCCCTCATAGATCGTCAGATCAAAAGACATCTGATTTTTCTTTTCATCTTTCTCAGTGATCTTTAATTTAGCCGGGAGCGTCTTGATGCCGTCATCCAGCACGATGCCGTTTTGGATCGCTTTCATGTGTTCGCCCTTCAAGATGCCGTTGATCGTCAGGTTATACGTTTTGGCGATATGATAGCGGGGATGAATGATCTGGTTGGCAAAATCACCGTCATTGGTCAATAGCAGCACCCCGCTGGTATCATAATCCAATCGTCCCACCGTATAGATGCGCTGTGGGCAGTCGATCAGCGAAACGACCGTCTTGCGGTCAAAGGCATCTTCGGCCGTGCACAGCGTCTTTTTCGGCTTATTCATCACATAATAAACTTTATCTTCTTTTTGGATCGCCTTGCCGTCTACCGTAATCAAATCTCCTTTTTTTACTTTGAAGCCCAGTTCGTTTACGACTGCATCATTGACGCAGACCCTTCCTTCCAAGATCAGCTGTTCCGCTTTGCGTCTGGAAGTAACCCCGGCAGCGGCAATCACTTTCTGTAATCGTTCCATAATCAATCCTCTTTCTTTTTTTTTATTGTATCGTAAAAAAAGAAAATTGAAAAGATGGGATCGTTTATGCAAAGCATAGCCATGCCAAAAAGATCGCCATGCCCATTCCCGCTATATCGGCAATCAAACCGATCGTAAGTGCATTTTTGATCTTATGCACCTGCACATGGGAAAAGTAAAGAGAGATCACATAAAGCGTCGTATCGGTGGATCCCTGTAAAATAGAGCCCATGATTCCCACATATGAATCGACGCCCTGATTTTGAAACAGATCGACCAGCACGGCAAGGGAAGCACTGCCCGAGATCGGTCGAAACAAGATCATCGGCCACATGGCGGAAGGGACAAAAGGAATATGGGAAAAACACGCGATGAGCGCATCCATCAGACCGCTCGTCCTTAACAGCGAAATGGCGCACATCATCGCCAAAAGCGATGGATAAACAGATAAGAATAAAGACAGGCCTTCACTTGCCCCTTTCACGAAGGTGCTGTAAGCATTCACCCGTTTTCCTAACGCATACAGCATGATCCCTGCCAGAAGCAAAGGCAATATCCAATCAGTCATGATAATTCCACACCCGATCGACAAGCAATCCGACAAATGAGGCAAAGGCAGTCGCTATCACCGCATATGGCATAAAGTCCGCTGCCATCTGGGAATGGAAGGATACCCGCAGCGCCAAGATCGTCGTCGAAAACACCGTAACACCGGCAGTATTCAGCACAAGAAATGTCACCATGGAACGAGTGGCAGTATGTGCACTTTGATTATGCTTCTGCATGCCCTCCATCGCCTTTAATCCAAAAGGGGTTGCTGCCGAACCAAGTCCGAAGAAATTAGCCGATACATTCGCCGCAACATAGCTGAGCGTTTGTTCATCCTCCTTCAGATCAGGCAATAGCCTTCTTAAAAACGGCGCCAGCAGATGTTCCAGCTTCCTTAATAAGCCGCATGCCTCGGCAATGCTCAGCACCCCATTCCAAAAAGAAGTCACGCAGATGAGCGGCAAAACAAAATCAAAAGTTTCCTTGCCCACCTGTAAGATGCTCTCATTGATCATCTGCGCATTGCCGCTTATGAGTCCATAAACGATCGAAGCGCTGATCATCCCCATCCACAGTACGTTCATGACGTTTTCCCCTTTTCCAGTTTCCAGCGATAAAGCAATTTGCTTTCTCCATTGCTTTCTAAGATCATCTCATTCCCCTTTCGATATAACTGCACCGAAGGAAGCGCTTCTTCCACGCGCCGGGTGATGTAAATATCTTCTTTTACCTGTGCATAACGGTCCATGATCGTATAAGTGCCTTTTTTCAAAATAAGATCTGCGCGATAAGCGTTCAGATATTCCTGATGCTTGGCTTTGTGAAAAGCAAAATCATCATGGTGATCCAGGGTAACCACAGTGATCGCAAGCTGTTCCTTTTTCGCCGTTGTTACCAAAGTGCGCCCAGCCTGTTTTGTAAAACCGGTCTTGCCGCCGACCGCAAATGGAAAATCAAACAGCAGCCGATTTTTATTTTTCCAGCGAGCGCCCCACGATGTCGTATAATACTTTGATCCTGTGATCTTTTGAAAGTCCTCGTTTTGCATCGCATAGCGCATCAAAAGCGCCATATCGCAGGCGCTGGATACATTGCCGATCCCATCTTCATCCAGACCGCTCGCATTATGAAAGAGCGTATTGCGCATACCGATCGCTTTCGCCTTTTCATTCATCAGTTTCACAAACGCTTCTTCACTGCCTGCCGTATGTTTGGCGATCTCATAAGCCGCATCGTTGCCGCTGCGCAGCATCAATCCATATAGCAGCGCTTCCATACTTACTTCCTGCTGCGGCTTCAAATAGATCGAGGATCCTGTCGCATGCGCATCAATATCCTTTGAAACCTGCCATGTATCCGTTTGATCACTTTGTTCCAGCGCAACGATCGCAGTCATGATCTTGGAAATCGAAGCAACGCTTTGCGTTTCATCGCCGTTGGCGGCTTCTAGAAGTCTGCCATCAGGATTGGCAATGATGCAATAGCGATCACTTGTGCTTGCGCTCTCTTCGATTGGCATCTGGACCATCATCTGCAACAGCATAGCCAAAAACAGGATTGTCTTCATCGCTTCTTACACCCCTGCTACCAGTAAATGAAAGAATGGGTACGAATAGAACCAAAAGGATACACGAAAATGCTTCTCTTTTTACGAAGCAAATGATTTCCGGCAATAAATCCCATAATTTATAGTGAACTATCGCAAAAATAATGTTACAATGTAAAAGACATGTTAAGAATATGTTAAGGAAACGTAAATATTAGGAGGAACGTTTATGCCTGCTGAAGCATTTTCTCTCGCATCGATCGGCTGGGACTATATTGTCGGCGGTCTGGCGCTGTTCTTATTCGGCATTCAGTTTATGGGTGATGGATTAAAGAACTTTGCGGGCGATAAGTTAAAAAGTTATATCGATCGTTATACCAACAAGACTTGGAAAGGCATTTTGGTGGGAACGATCATCACTGTTTTTATTCAGTCAAGCTCGGCCACCAGCTCGATCGCGATCGGGTTTGTTCGGGCAGGGCTGATGAAGCTGGATCAATCGATCGGAATCATCATCGGCGCCAATATCGGTACGACGATCACGGCTTTTCTGATCGGTCTGAAAATTGAGGAATACGCTTTGTATTTTATCTTTGTCGGCGTGCTCATTACTTTGTTCGCAAATCGCAAAAAGCATAAATATCTCGGCGAGATCTTACTTGGCTTCGGTATCCTGTTTTTCGGATTGAGACTGATGGGCGATGAGCTCTCTAAGATCGGACAGCTGGACTTTTTTGAAAATATGGCAACAGCCATGGGAAATCAGCCGCTGCTCGGTTTTATCGGCGGTACCGTCCTGACTGCCATCGTACAGTCTTCCAGTGCCACGGTCGGCATCATTCAAAAGATCTATGATTCCGGTGCGCTTACGCTGTATGCTTCCCTGCCTTTTATCTTCGGGGCGGCGATCGGGACGACGATCACGGCGGTATTCGCTTCGATCGGCGGCAGTGCATCAGCGAGACGTGCTGCCTATATCAATGTCGGCTTTAATACTGCCGGCGCACTGCTCTTCTTGCTTTTCTTAAATCCATATGCGCATTTGATCGAATATTTGAGCGCGCAATTTCATTTAGCGCCGATGATGCAAATTGCGATCGCGCATATCATCCGCGCCATCACCATTTCCCTGCTCGCTTATCCGTTCATCAAATGGATGGTCGCACTCTCCCGCAAGCTGATCAAAAGCGATCACAGCGAACAGATCGAACTGGATTTCACCGGGCTGGATCCAACCCTGGCGGCGACTTTGCCGGCAGCGGCGTTAGAAGCCAGTGCGAAAGCGACGATCAAAATGGGCGAACTGGCAATCGACGAGATCAAAGAGACCCAAAAATTCTTCAATACGAAAAGTGGAAAATATCGGGCCAGCGCCGCACAGTTGGAAGACGCAGTCAATACCCTTGACAGCAAGATCACCGAGTATCTGACCAGTATTTCGCATAATGCGGTTTCTCCTGATGACATCGACGCCTTTTTGGGCAACATTCAGGTCGTAAAAAATTTAGAGCGCATCGGCGACATTGCGATGAACTTAAATGAGTTTTACGACATGGTCTATGACGATAAAGGCCTATTCACCGAACAGGCGATGCAGGATGTCAATGAGATGTATGAGCTTATTATCCGCATGATGGATTTCTCGATCGGCTATTTTATGGAACCGGATGAATCTTTGCGGATGGTAATGTCAGAGAAAGAAGATGAACTGGATCTGCTTTTTGAAAAAGCCAAGCGACGTCATTTCGCTCGTATGTCGAAAAATGAGTGCAGCGATCCGATCGCCAGCAGCATCTATGTCGATATTCTCTCTAATTTGGAGCGTATGGGCGATCACACCCACAATATCATCAAGCTGCTTCATGATCCGACCCCGCATCATGAACTGAAAGCAGAAGCTTAAGCTGTATGGAAACGTACAGCTTTTTTCATTGCGATCATACAGCACGCTTGCTGAATGAAGCAAATAGGAAAAAAGCACCGCTTATGATCAAACGATGCTTTTTTCATCCACTTTCGCAAAGACGAGCACGCTCTTGAATAAATCACCGTCTAAAATGATCTGAAAAGAGCCCTTTTGTACTTCGGTAAAGCTTTTGATGATCGCTAAGCCAAGACCGCTGCCCTCTTCATGACGAGAACGATCGCCCCTTACAAAACGTTCCGTAATTTCATCCGGATTGAAATGCATCGCTTCCTTCGCAATGTTTCTCAAGGTAACGCGGACCTCATGACCAAGATCCTCCACATCGAGATAAACACGCGTACCGGGGAGTGCATATTTGCCGATATTAGAAAACAGATTTTCAAAAATACGGTACGTCTTGCTTCCATCCAGCAAAACCATGCACGGTGTCTCCGGATAATGACCGATCAACTCCAGCTGATTTTGTTCAAACAGATCCATGTTTTCTGCCAATACCTGCTGCACCAGCGCACCCAGATCTAACTCCGCAAAATCTAAGCTGATGTCGCCGCTGTTTACCTTGCTGACCTCAAAAAGGTCATCGATCAGCGCCTGTAATCGTTTGGCATACAAGTGCAACTGCTTGCTGAATGCAATGCGCTGTGCATCAGGTATCGAGTCCTGCTGCAATAGCTCCGCATAATTCATAATGCCGGTAAGCGGCGTCTTTAGGTCGTGTGAAACATTGCTGATCAGTTCTGTCTTCATATTCTGCGAACGGGTTTCCTCTTCTACCGCATGCGCAAAGCCGATCTGTACGCCTTGCAGCTCCGCTTGCAGGCTGCTGAACATCACGCTATTGACCGCAATCGGTTCTTTGAAATCAGAGCTGGCAATCTGATGCGCCTGCTGTAAGACTCCTTCGTATTCCAGCTGAATTTTTTGCAGCTTCCGCTTGCACCAGAAAAATAAAACCAGTACGTAAACGAACGCCAAAACAGCGCCAAACACAAAGAAGAAACAAAGAAGCGCAATGAGCAAGCCATGAAGAAGCATCAATTTTAACAGCTTGCGATCCGCATTCTGTGCCAAATCGATCTCGCTGACCGCATTCATCGCATCACCCAAACGCCTGTAAGCCCAGCCGATCACCGTGCGCTCTTTCAAATAGTGTACGAAACCGAAATGAAAGATATATTTGATGGAAAAAACAGTACATGCCACCAAGTATAGATACAGCGTCCATGCGATTACATTGACGACAAGCAGCAGACCTTTGCTGTTGATCATGCCCAGTCCCTTTAACATCGTTTGGAAATTGCCGCCGATGCTGCACCCGCAAAGCACAAAGATACCTAAGGCCCCAAGAGAGATCAATGTGCTGTAACCGATGATCAAAAGCTCTCCCTTGATCTTTGCCAGCGTAGCAAAAGGTTCACTTTCCTTTAACAGCCGGCATGGCACGACCAGCATGACAAGCAGGATCAGGACGGAAGCACCCAAGATCATGACCGCTGAAAACGGCGCATAGTTTTGCCAGTCCTCGATCAGCGTCTGCATCAACAAATTGTTTTTTACATAATCGCTTGGAACACGAATATTCAAAACGAGATCCTGCGGCAGATAAAAATCAAAGTAACTGCTGTAATTGATCAATGCCGCATCATGATAAAGATAAGAAACATACAGCGAATCAAGTGAAGCACCGTTTTCATCAAATTCGTAATCCTCATCAAACAACGCTTCTTTCTCGCTTACATATGTCTTTGACTGCAGCTGTGTCTTTCCTTTTTCATCATAAATGCGATATTGTAAATTTTCATCCTGTAAGATCGACCGCGCATAGGTGAGGCGGCGATTGATATAGTAATCGACCTCTTCCTTGACTTCATCACTCACATCTTCATGAAAGCGCACCGCCTCATAATCCGGATCGATTTCCCGAAGCAGCGCCATCGCCACATAAGGCAGTTCTTCTTCCAGACGCCTTTCTAAGCTGTCATGCGTGCTTTTAGCGTTTCCCTCTACCCGATCATAAAAGGATAAGATGCCCATGCTTACAAGCGCGCATATACAAACGACCAAAAAGCTGATCCATTTTTTCCCTTTCATTTCCTCACCTGTCTTTCTCTATCTTATAGCCGATTCCCCAAACGACTTTCAAATACTGCGGCCGCTTCGGATCCGCTTCGATCTTCTCACGCAGCTTGCGGATATGCACCATGATCGTTTCCGTATTGATCGCTTCTTCTTTCCAGATCGCTTCATAAATCTGCTGAGCCGAGTAGACTTGTCCCGGATGTGCCATCAACAGCGCTAAGATCTGGTATTCCTTCGGTCTAAGGGACAGCGTATGTCCGTTTACCTTGGCTTGCTTGCTTAACGTATTCAGCTCCAAGGCACCGACATGAAGCACCCCGTCATCCTCTTTTTCCTGTCTTAGCGACAAGATCTGTTCATAGCGCCTTAAACACGCATGGACGCGGGCAATCAGTTCCATAGAGCCAAACGGCTTGGTCATATAATCATCGGCACCGATCTGCAGTCCGTTGATCTTATCAATATCCTGCGATTTGGCACTCAAAAATATGATCGGAAAATCATAGTGTTCTCTTACCCGTTTTACCATTTCAATTCCATCCATGACCGGCATCATAATATCCACCACTGCCAAATGCACTTCATTCGCTTCAATATAAGCAAGTGCCTCCTCCCCATTTCCCGCTTCTGCCACTTCATATCCCTGGGTGCGCAGATAAATGGCTATCGCTTCACGAATCCCCGCTTCATCTTCTACTACTAAAATCTGATGTTTCATTTTCCTTGCTCCTTTTATTTATTCTACACCATGAATGACGAATCCTGCAAATGTCAGGATCATACAAATACTGATCACACATAGAGACATCATGTCCGTTTCGCTCCTTTCAAGTAACGCAGGTAAGTGATCCCGCTCCCCACTAGTAGCATGGTGATCAAAAAGACAGAGCCTGCCAGGATATAGTTCTGTTCCGCTACTGAGCCGCTTAAATAGGTAGAAGTTATGATGCTTGGGATCCTGCCGATCGTTATGAGGAAAGTCCATTTCCACATCCCCTTCTCTTTCAGTGCCAGCGTATAGGTCATGAGATCCTTCGGTGATCCCGGAATCAGAAACAGTAAAAACATCCACCAATATCCATGATGTTTTCGCATCACCGTTTCCCATTCCCGCAGCTTTTCTTCCTGAAAGAAAAAATGAAGGATCGGGCGTTGAAACAGCTTTACCAGCACCCAGATAGCGAGTGTTCCCAAAGCCGATCCAAACAGACAGATCAAAGTTCCCATTTCCGCACCGAACAGATAACCGGCCGCCAATTCCAGCGGCTCTCCCGGCAGAAACGCAAAAACGATCTGGACGGCATTCGCCAGCACAAAAGCGGCCTCCCGTATGCCTTTTGGCAGCGTATAAAACCAACCGGCACAGGCTTCCCAGTCAATGCAGGTAACAGCAAGCAGCGCGAAAAGTCCAAATAAGATGCCTGCCGACAATAAGTTTTTCCATCTCATGATGACCACCTCTGCTATTAGTTTAACCTGTTTTTCTTAACAAAAAGCGGTGCTATTTCTTAACGATTTCTTAACTGGACGAAAGGCAGAATGCTGCTTGTATGGATAAGAAATCTGCCGATCTTCTGTTTCACTGCTTTTCCATAATGAAAAGATCTGACCGTTTCAAAGGCCAGATCTTACTGCTTACTTGTTTGCTATGTACGTTTCTCATACAGCGCACAAACGCTGTCATGATTGTTCGTTTACATGTTCAAAGCTTATTTTTGAATAGAATCGATCAAGGTATCAGCCAGTGCATCAAGCTCCGTTTTATTGCTTTCCTTCATCGAAGAATTGACGGAAACCTGTTCATCCAGCACCAGACATTCCTTCAGTTCATGCTCGATAAAGCTGCGCATGAGATCTCCGGCCTTGATCGCCCAGGTACCATTTTCAATGATACCGAAGGTGCGCTTCTGGAAGTTCAGTATCTTCAAATGATGAAGGAAATCGTACATCATCGGATAAATCTGAAGATTATACGTACAAGATGCCAAAACGATATGGCTGTACTTGAACGCTTCCGCTACCAGATAGGATACGTGCGTAACGGATACATCATATACCGCAACATTGCATATGCCCTTCTCACAAAGCTTGGAAGCCAGCGCCTGTGCAGCTGCTTCTGTATTGCCATACATAGAGGCATAAACGATCAATACGCCCTTCTCCTCCGGTTCATAGCGGCTCCACTTGTCATGCTTATCCAAATAATAGCCAAGGTCATTGCGCCATACCGGTCCATGAAGCGGACAGAACATCTTGATCGGCACCGTCGATGCTTTCTTCAATAATTGCTGCACGAACGGACCGTATTTGCCGACGATATTACAGAAATATCTTCTGGCGTCGTCGATCCAGTCGCGATCAAAATTCACCTCATCATCAAACAGTTTTCCATCCAATGAGCCGAAACTTCCGAAAGCATCGGCCGAGAACAGGACGCCGTTTGTCATATCAAAGGTTACCATGGCTTCCGGCCAGTGTACCATCTGGGCAAAGACAAAGGTTACCGTATGCTTGCCAAAGCAGAACGTATCTCCTTCTTTTACCTCGATCATTCTGCCATCTAAATCAAATCCAAACTGCCGCATGAACAGAAATGCTTTTTCATTGCTGATAACTTTACAGTTCGGATAGCGGATCAGTACTTCCTCCATCGAAGCCGCATGATCCGGCTCCATATGGTTGATCACCAAATAATCCAGGCTTCTGCCGTCCAATACCTCTTTTACATGATGCAAGAATTCCCGGCAGCCGGACCAGTCAACGGTGTCAAAAAGAACACTCTTCTCATCCAGCAGCACATAGGAGTTATAAGACACTCCTCGAGGAATCGGATGAATGTTTTCAAACAGATGCAGGCGTTTGTCATTGACGCCGACCCAATATAAGTTTTCTGTTACTTTTCTTACACTGCTCATGATCTATTCCTCCTCATCATTCTTTCCCGGATGGGATAAAGCTTGCTTTTTCCTCACCGCATTCCGGACATACCCATTCTTGTGAAAGATCGGCGAATTTTGTTCCCGGTGCGACGTCTCCGGCTTCATCTCCCAGTTCCGGTATATATTCATATCCACAGCCCATGCAGACATAGCGTCCGATCGGCGCAGCCGGTGCCTCTTTCACTACTTTGCGTTTCATCTTGACCATCGGCGGTGCCGGTTTCTTTTCTCCGCCCACAGAAAGCGCCTCGCTCAACAAAGGCAAGATCTCATTGACATCGCCTACGATACCATAATCGGCATTCTTGAAGATCGGTGCGCCGGCTTTCTTATTGATCGCCACGATGGTCGCCGCATCCTTGATGCCCTTTAAGTGCTGCACCGCACCGGAAATACCACAGGCAATATACAGATTACCGCTGAATTTCTGCCCGCTCATGCCCACATAGCGATCGATCGGCAAATAACCCAACTGCTCTGCAACCGGTCGTGAAGAACCGATGGCTGCTCCTGCTGCTAAAGCCAGATCTTCGATCAGCTTCATATTTTTCTTGCTGCCAATGCCCTTACCGGCGCTGACCACACGTTCTGCTTCAACGATCGGCGTATGCAGATCAATTCCCACAGTAAAGTCATGACCGTCCGCTTTCAGCGCTTCAACCAGCTGCTTCACTTGTTCTTTCGCCGTTCCATCCTTGAATGTGATGTTCTTGCGCGGACCGGTTACAGCGGTTTTCTTCTGTACCTTGAGCGGTGCGCTGCTCGGCTTGGCAGCCTTGCCTAAGATATGAGAAGCGATGACCACACTTTGGATCTCATTGGTGCCCTCATAGATCGTACAGATCTTCGCATCACGATAGAAGCGTTCTACTTCCATTCCTTTGAGATAACCGCTGCCGCCATATACCTGCAAAGCCTCATTTACTACTTCTAGGCAAATATCCGAAGCATATTTTTTCGCCATGGCTGCTTCCATGCCATATGGCTCATGATGCTCTTTTAACTCAGCGGCACTATACACCATAAATCGAGCGGCACGTATCTTGGTAGCCATCTCCGCGATCTTGAACTGAATGGCTTGCAGCTGCGCGATCGGCGCGCCGAACTGTTCTCGCTCTTTCGCATAGGAAACAGCCGCTTCATAGGCACCCTGCGCAATGCCGAGCGCCTGTGCCGCGATACCGATGCGTCCGCCATCAAGCGTCGACATGGCGATCTTAAAGCCCTGTCCTTCTTTGCCGAGCAGGTTTTCCTTAGGCACCTTCACGTTATCAAACAACAGCTGTGCCGTTGCTGAGGAGCGAATGCCCATCTTATCATAATGATCCCCGAAGGTAAATCCTTCCCAACCCTTTTCCACGATAAAGGCACTGATGCCTCTGGTTCCGATACCCGGGGTCGTTACTGCGAATACAACATAAATATCCGCTTCTTCGCCATTGGTAATAAAGATCTTTTCCCCGTTCAAAAGATAATGATCGCCCATGAGCTCTGCTGTCGTTTCCGTACCGCCCGCATCAGATCCTGCGTTTGGCTCCGTCAAACCGAAAGCGCCCAGTTTTTCTCCCTTTGCCAAAGGCACCAGATATTTCTGCTTTTGTTCCTCTGTACCATAAGCGAAAATAGGATAAGCGCCTAAAGAGACATGGGCCGATAAAATGACGCCGGTTCCGCCGTCCACACGCGATAGTTCCTCTACACCGATGGCATAGCTTAAAATATCTTTGCCCATGCCGCCGTATTCTTTCGGATATGGCAGTCCCAAATAGCCGCGTTTTCCAAAATCCTTGATTTGTTCCTTAGGAAACTGATTGTTTTGATCCAGCATAAAGGCATAAGGCTTGATCTCTTTTTCTGCCCATTCCCGGATGTCAGCGCGAAGTTTTTCGTGTTCCTGCGTTGTCTTGAAATACATTGTATCCCTCCTTTTTAGAATGCAGCACGATGATCGTTTTTTCAACGATCGACGCATGTAGTTTCTCCCCTGAAAATGATAGGCCGAAGATGTTTACCACCCCCGGCCATCAGTTTGAAAGATTGCTTTTATTTGTTTTTGATCGCTGCCTGTGCCGCTGCCAATCTTGCGATCGGTACACGGAACGGACTGCATGATACATAATCCAATCCTACTTTATGGAAGAACTCGATCGATGCAGGATCACCGCCATGTTCTCCGCAAACACCCAAATGGATATCCTCACGCGTCGCACGTCCTAATTTCGCGGCATTGGCAACCAGTTTGCCGACACCGTGCTGGTCGAATTTCGCAAACGGATCCTGTTCATAGATCTTTTTGTCGTAGTAGTCGTTTAAGAAACTGCCGGCGTCATCACGTGAGAAGCCAAATGTCATCTGCGTGAGGTCATTGGTGCCGAATGAGAAGAATTCTGCTTCTTCGGCGATCTCATCCGCTAAAAGCGCAGCACGCGGAATTTCGATCATTGTGCCGACCAGATACTTCATGTCGATTCCGGCTTTTGCGATCAGTTCATCTGCCACTTTGACAACGATGTTTTTCACAAAGCGCAGCTCGTTCACATCGCCTACCAGCGGAATCATGATTTCCGGCGTCAAATGCCATTCCGGATGCTTCTTCGCAACATTGATCGCCGCTTCGATGACCGCCGTCGTCTGCATTTCCGCAATTTCCGGATAAGAGATCGCTAAACGGCAGCCGCGATGTCCCATCATCGGGTTGAATTCATGCAGGCTTGCGATAACTGCCTTCAGATCATCCAGATCAATGTGCATGTCCGCCGCTAAATTGGCGATATCGTAACTGGAGGTAGGCAAGAATTCATGCAGCGGCGGATCCAAATAACGAATCGTTACCGGGAAGCCCTGCATCGCCTCATAAATGCCTTCAAAATCGCTTCTCTGCATCGGCAGCAGCTTGGCTAATGCACGCTTGCGCTGTTCAGTCGTCTTGGAAACGATCATTTCCCGCATTGCCTTGATGCGATCACCTTCAAAGAACATGTGTTCTGTACGGACCAGACCGATTCCCTCGGCACCAAATGACAATGCCTGCAGCGCGTCTTTTGGCGTATCGGCATTCGTACGCACCTTTAATTTACGGGTCTCATCCGCCCACTTCATAAAGCGTTCAAAGTCACCGCTGATCGATGCCGGTACCGTCTTGATCGCGCCGGCATAAACGTTGCCCGTAGAACCATCGATCGAAATGAAGTCATCAGCCGTATAACGGACGCCGTTTACTTCAAAATAGCCTTCTTCTTCATTCATGTTCAGATCACCGCATCCCGCAACACAGCAAGCGCCCATACCACGCGCCACCACTGCGGCATGCGAGGTCATACCACCGCGCACCGTCAAGATACCTTCCGATACATGCATCCCTTCAATATCTTCCGGAGAAGTTTCCAAACGCACCAAGATCACTTTATGTCCCAAAGCCGCTTCCTGCTGCGCCTGCTCCGCAGTAAACACCACTTTACCGCAAGCTGCGCCCGGTGAAGCCGGCAAACCTTTGGCAATCGGAGTAGCAGCTTTTAGATCCGCCGCGTCAAACTGCGGATGTAGCAGCGCGTCTAACTGCTTCGGTTCCACCTTCATTAACGCCTCTTCTTTGCTCAGCGTTCCTTCATCTACCATATCGCAGGCGATCTTCAAAGCAGCGGCTGCCGTACGTTTCCCATTGCGTGTCTGCAACATATACAGCTTGCCTTTCTCGATCGTAAACTCCATATCCTGCATATCTTTATAATGTGCTTCCAGTTTTCCGCAAATATCGACAAACTGCGCATATGCCTGTGGTGAAAGTTCTTTCAGCTGATCGATGTGCTGCGGTGTACGAATGCCGGCCACGACATCTTCACCCTGTGCATTCATCAAAAATTCACCGTACAGTTTCTTTTCACCGGTGCTTGGATTACGCGTAAACGCAACCCCGGTTCCGCAGTCATTGCCCATATTGCCAAATACCATCATCTGCACATTGACCGCTGTTCCCCAACTGGAAGGAATGTCATTCATCCGGCGATAGAATTCCGCACGCGGATTGTTCCAGGAACGGAATACCGCCTCCACGGCACGGATCAGCTGATCCTTTGCATCACTTGGAAAATCCTCTTTCAAGCTTTCTTTATAGAATGCCTTGAAACGCAGTGTCATTTCCTTCATGTCCTCAGCATCTAATTCCGTATCCATCGTAACATGCTTGCGCGCTTTCATCTCGTCGATGATCTCTTCGAAGCGGCTCTTCGGCAACCCCATTACCACATCCGCAAACATTTGAATGAAGCGGCGATAAGAGTCCCATGCAAAGCGCGGATTGTTCGTTAGTTCCGCGACGCCTTTCACGACATCGTCATTCATGCCCAGATTCAGGATCGTATCCATCATGCCCGGCATCGATGCTCTGGCTCCAGAACGCACCGAAACAAGCAGCGGATTGTGCGGATCACCGAATTTCTTGCCTGCCAGTGATTCCAGCTTCTCTAAATAAGCAAAGATTTCCGCAACGATCTCGTCGGCAATCTTCTCGCCGTCGTCATAATACTTGTTGCAGGCTTCGGTCGTTACCGTAAAGCCATACGGCACCGGCATGCCCAGATTCATCATCTCGGCTAGGTTTGCGCCTTTCCCACCTAGAATTTCGCGCATCGATCCATTTCCTTCCGAAAACAGATATAAATATTTCTTGTCCATTTCAGATCCTCCATTTCATTGAAATCGCTTACACATATTATACATCATCCTCCTTTATTTTCCTATATACTTGCCCAACTTTTTTTCATTCGATCGCTTTTTACGATCCGACGGCTTCTCTTTGTCTGCACTTCCCTCTGCATAAACGACATTGCTTTTCTTCACGCTTCTCTTTTCGCAAGCACTCGATCGATCAAAAAAAGATCCGACCGTGTCAAGATCAGATCTTCTCGTTTCGTTAATTGTTTCGTTTTGCTTCCATCGTTTCCAGCTGCTTGCTTAGCGCATCAAACTGTTTTTGATAATTGCGCAGCTTTTCCTGCTCTGCCGCAACCTTCGCTTCCGGCGCTTTGTTCACAAAATTCGGATTGTTTAACATGCCCTGTGCCCGTTTGATCTCACTTTGTATCTTTTCCTTCTGCGTCCGCAGCTTTACGATTTCCGCTTCCACATCGACTACCTGCGCCAAGGCAACTGCCAGCGTTCCTTCATGGATCGCTCTTACGACCTTTTCCTCGCAAAGATCTTCGCTCAGCCAGTTCGCATGTCCCATAAAGCGCAGGATCGCCGCCAGCTGTGTGCTCGGCTTCTTTAACGCGCCGCTTTCATCATAGATCGTAATCGCAATCTCGGCGCTTGGCTTTAAGCCATACTCTTTCTTGATCTCACGTACCGCGCTGATCATCGAAAGCAGCTGCTTGACATCACGCATCTCATGCTCACTGATATCACATCCAAAAGAAACCGGCCATGTTTCCAGATTGATCGAAGCATGCGCATGTGGCATCGCCTGATAGATCGCCTCACTCACAAACGGCATAAACGGATGCAAGATTCGCACGATGGCTGATAATACCCATACCAAAGTAGAGCGCGTCGCCTGTTTGACCGCTTCATCTTCACTATGCAGGCCGGCTTTGGAAAGCTCGATATACCAGCTGCAGAAATCATCCCAAACAAAGCTGTAAAGCGCATTGCCGACCAGCGCAAACTCATAGCGATCCATGTTTTCCTCTACCTGCATCAATACTTCATCTAAGCGTTTCAGTATCCATTTATCAATGATGGAGACATGAGTGAAGTCCAACTGTTCTAAAGAAAAATCATCACCCAGATTCATGAGCACAAAACGGCTCGCATTCCAGATCTTATTGATAAAGTTCCAGCTCGCTTCGACCTTTTCTTCGATATAGCGCAGATCCTGTCCCGGTGTCGAATTGGTCGTTAAGAAAAAGCGCAGTGCATCACAGCCGTACTGATCGATGACATCCATCGGATCGACCCCATTGCCTAATGATTTTGACATCTTGCGCCCCTGTGCATCGCGGATCAAGCCATGGATCAGCACATCCTTAAACGGACGGCCGCCGGTAAAATGACGTGCCTGAAAAGCCATGCGCGCCACCCAGAAGAAGATGATGTCATAACCGGTTACTAATACGTCATTCGGGTAATAACGCTGATAGTCAGCCTGCTTGATATCCGGCCAGCCCAAAGTGGAGAAAGGCCACAATGCACTGGAAAACCAAGTATCCAGCACATCTTCATCCTGTACCCAATTTTCGCTGTCAGCCGGTTCTTCACCGACATGAACGGCACCGCTTTCCTTATGATACCATGCCGGGATACGATGTCCCCACCACAGCTGCCGGGAAATGCACCAATCCTCGATATTTTCCAGCCACTGCACGAAAGTCTTTTCAAAGCGCGGCGGGTAGTAATGGATCTTTTTCTCATCGTCTGCCTGATCCTTTAAGACATCTTCCGCTAACGGCTTCATTTTCACAAACCACTGTTTCGACAAATATGGCTCTACCACGACGCCGGTACGTTCCGAATGGCCGACCTGATGCAGGTGTGTTTCGATTTTTGCCACGATCCCTTTTGCCTCAAAGTCCGCTACCAGCGCTTCACGGCAAGCAAAGCGATCCATGCCCGCATACTTCCCGGCCAATGCATTCATCGTCGCGTCCGGGTTCATACAGATCGGCATTGCCAGATCATATTTTTTCGCCAATGCGAAATCGTTTGGATCATGCGCCGGCGTACATTTCATGACCGCCGTACCGAAAGACATATCGATATAGTCGTCAGCCATGATCGGCAGCGCTTCCCCGTTTGCCGGGTTGATCGCTCTTTTCCCGATCAGATGCTGATAACGCGCATCATCGGGATGCACGAAGACCGCCTGATCCGCAAACATCGTTTCCGGACGGGTCGTAGCGATGATCAACTGTTCTTCACTGTCCTCGATCGCATATTTGAAGTAGTACATCTTGCCTTCCACTTCCTTGTGGATGACCTCGATATTGGAAAGCGCTGTCATCGCTTTCGGATCCCAGTTGATGATCCGCTCGCCCCGATAGATCAATCCTTCCTCATACAGATCGCAGAACACCTTCTGCACCGCCTTAGAAAGTCCTTCATCCAACGTAAAGCGTTCCCGGGAATAATCAAGAGAAAGCCCCAGCTTTGCCCACTGTTTACGAATTGTGGAAGCATACTCCTCCTTCCACTCCCATGCGCGTTCCAAAAACTTTTCCCGGCCGATGTCATAACGGCTGACACCTTCCTGCTTTAAGCGCTCATCTACTTTTGCCTGCGTCGCGATCCCCGCATGATCCATTCCCGCTACCCAAAGCATATCATAGCCTTTTAAGCGTTTATAACGGGCGATCATATCCTGCAAGGTCGTATCCCAAGCATGTCCCAGATGCAGCTTACCGGTAACATTAGGCGGTGGAATTACGATACAAAAGGGATCTTTGCTTTTATCTCCGGCAGTAAAATAGCCTTCCTTCAACCATTCATCGTAGCGTCCCGCTTCTACCTGATGATGGTCATACTTGCTCGCGAGTGCTTTGCTCATCCGATTTCCTCCTTTACACGATCCGATACGATCAGGGCATATAACAACATATCCTGATACGCGCCGTTTTGATCTTTGCATACCTCTCTTAAACGGCCTTCATAATGAAAGCCGCAGCTTTTCAATAAAGCGATGCTGGCGGTATTGTCACAAGCGCAGTAGGCTTCGATGCGATGCAGCGAAAACTGCCTGCTTAAACGCTTCAGCCACTCTGCCAGCACTCGTTTCATAATGCCTTGACGCCAATAGGCAGGATGCAGAAAATAACCGATCTCGATCAAATCATCCTCCATCCGCGATACATGAAGCAAACCGATCATCTGTTCATTTCGTTCGATCACCATCGTCTGGGGCAGCTGTTTCTGCCGATAAGACAAATGCACGACCTGAATCTGTCTGGCGCATGCTTCCACGCTTTCCGCCTGCCACCACAGTGCGGCATAGAGCGGCGGCTGCTTCACGATCTCATAAAAGTCAGCTGCATCATCTAAAGTAATCGCTCTTACCACATCTTCACCGCTTTGCCACTTCTCCATCTCTAATTTCATGTTTTCCTCCTAGAAAAAAAGAAAAACGTCCGACAAAGGACGTCATCAACGTGGTACCACCTTATTTCGCATTGCTGCCTCGCACAATAACGCTTGTGATGCGGATATACCTACTGCTTTGTTCAATATATCTGCTCCTAGACTACCTTCACGCACCTTTTCATATGCCCTTTCACCATCTGACACTCGCTTTGATGAAAAATGAACGCTACTCCTTCTATTCATCGCATTTATGTTACTATTATAATGAAAAGCGCAATGAATTGCAATGCTTTTGAAATATATATACAAAAAAACGGTCAAACCTATCAACCGTTTTCATTTATTTAAGGAAGCAGCACCAGCGTCTTATAGGGAATTTCCTTATGATGATTGACTTCCCGCAGATCTGCTTCCGCCACTGCATAGCGCTGCGCGATCGCCGCATACGTATCATTCTTTCGTGCTACGATAAAGCGATAGGTTGTGAGCGTCGAATTATCGTCCTCAAGCAGATCCTCGAATGATTCGCTTACATCGATCATTTCCGCTTCATCCTGCTTCTGCGTTTTTGCTTCCTCCTGCTCGCTTTCTTCGCGCAAGGCCGGCGCGTTCTTCTCCTCCTCGATCAAACCGCTTACCGCAAAGGCGATCTCAATTACGATCTGATCATGCAAGATCTCGCTTTTGACACTGATCACATCGAGATGAAACACTTCACCTGACAGCTTTTCCTGCGGCGCCAGAACGTCAAACTCCAGCACTTCCGAGATCGGATAGGTGCCGCTTTCCGCACTCCAACTGCCGCTGATGTAAACCGGACCTGACGCATGGATCCCATCACTTTGTCTTTCATAGCGTAAATCTTCTTCTACTTTCAGCTGATGAACGGCCAATACGGGTTCATCCATCTCTAAAAGCTTCTCTATTTTCATTGTTCTCATCTGTATTCCTCCTATAGTAACATATGAAGCAGCTTTCTTTGCTATGCCCTTCAATAAAAAAAGAGGTGTTTTCACACCTCGATCTGTGCATAATGCAGGATCACTTCCCATAAGCGATCCATCCCTTCCTTATTAGCGGAAGAACACGGGATCAAATGATCCTCTTCGCTTAAAGCAAGCGTTTCACTGATCAGCTTTAGCTGCTTTTGACGCTGCGACGCTTTCACTTTGTCCATCTTGGTTGCCGCAATGATGATCGGCAGTTCAAAATAGCGGGCAAATTCCAGCATCGTTACATCATCGTCAGTCGGTTTATGACGGCCGTCCACTATGAGCAGCAGCGCTTTTTTCTGTTTGCGCTCATGAAAGTAATCTTCCATCATTTCGCCGAAGCGAAGCAGCTGCTGTTTAGAGATATTGGCATAGCCATATCCCGGGACATCGACAAATACCAGCTTGCGATTCAGCAGAAAGAAATTCAACAATCTGGTCTTGCCGGGCGTATTGCCGACATAAGCCAGCTTTTTGCGGTTGCACAGCGCATTGATCAGCGAGCTTTTCCCGACGTTGCTGCGCCCTGCCAATACGATTTCCGGGTAAGGCGTATCCGGCCACTGCTCTTTTCCCGGTGCAGAAATGAGCAGTTCTGCTTCCTGTATCTGCATCCTACTTCCCTAAAGCGGTGTGCAACACCTGACTGACATGCTCGACCGGAATGAACTTCACGCTCTTTTTCACCGTTTCCGGAATCTCATCCATGTCCTTCATATTCGCTTTCGGAATGATGATGGTACTGATCCCACAGCGATGCGCCGCCATTGATTTTTCCTTTAAGCCGCCGATCGGCAGGACATTGCCGCGCAGCGTTACCTCACCGGTCATTGCTAGATCTGCACTGACTGCCCGATTGCTTAACGCCGAAACCAAAGCGGTAGTGAGGGTAATACCGGCGCTAGGTCCATCTTTTGGCACAGCGCCATCCGGCACATGGATATGCACATCATGCTTTTCAAACAGCGTGGACGGGATCTGGAACTGCTTGGCATTCGCTTTTACATAGTCGTAAGCGATGGTCGCACTCTCCTTCATGACATCGCCCAGCTGACCTGTCAGCACCAGCTTGCCGCTGCCTTCAAAATAATTCACTTCGATCTGAAGCACATCGCCGCCAAAGGAAGTGTAGGCAAGTCCGGTAACGGTACCGACCTGATCTTTTAATTCCCGTTTGCCATATTCGAATTTCTCATGGCCCAGCCAGCTTTGAATGAGCTTCTTGCTGATCTTGACACTGCGTTTTCCTTCCTTTAAGATGAGCAATACACTTTTTCGACAAAGCGTTGCAATGACCCGTTCTAACTGACGCACACCGCTTTCTCTTGTATAGTAGCGGATCAGATATAGGATCATCTCTTCATCGATCTTCATCTGCGATGCTTTCAAACCGTTTTCCTTTAACTGCTTCGGTACAAGATGCTTCATCGCGATATTGCATTTTTCCAATTCCGTATAAGAAGACAGCTCAATGATCTCCAAGCGATCACGCAAAGCGTTTGGAATATTTTCCAAATAATTCGCCGTTGCGATAAAAAGCACATTAGAGAGATCATACGGTTCCTCCAGATAATGATCTGAGAACAGCGCATTTTGTTCCGGATCCAGCACCTCTAGCATCGCGCTGGCCGGATCGCCCTTATAGTCGCTTGCCATTTTATCGATCTCATCGATCAGAAAGACCGGATTGATCGTTCCCGCTTTTTTCATTCCCTGAATGAATCTTCCCGGCAGAGCGCCTAAATAGGTTCTACGATGGCCGCGAATCTCACTTTCATCTTTTACACCGCCCAAAGAGATCTTGACAAACGCTCTTCCTAAGGCCCGCGCCACCGACTTGGAAAGCGATGTTTTCCCGACGCCCGGCGGCCCTACCAAACATAGGATCGGCGCCCGCAGCGAATTGGTCATCTGCTTCACTGCCAGATATTCCAAGATCCGCTCCTTTACCTTTTCCAGACCGTAATGATCTTCATCTAAGATCGATGCGGCTTCGCTTAAATTCTCATTATCCTGTGATTTCTGCCACCAAGGCAGCTTTAACAGCCAGTCTAAGTAGCTTTTGATCACACCGGACTCACCGCTTGCGGCCGGCAGCAGTTCATAACGCTGCAATTCTTCCTTCGCTTTTTCTTTGATATGCTGGGGATAAGGATTTTCCTCGATCATTTTACGCATGGCGTCTACATCGCTGTCATGCTCCGGCACATCCCCCAGTTCTTCCTTGATCGCCCGCATCTTTTCACGCAGATAGTATTCCTTCTGGCTGTCCTCGATGCGCGTCTTGACCTTTTCATTGATCCGCTCTTCGATTGCCGAAAGTTCTTTTTCACTTTCCATCTCTTCCAAGATCATTAACAAACGATCGTTGATCGCCGCGGTTTCTAACAGCCGCTGCCGCTGATCCAAAGAAATCGGCAAGATCTGCGCGATCTGATCGGAAAGCTGACCGGCAGATACGCCGTTTGCCAGTTCATTGATCACTTCCTTAGGCAAATGCTGGCCCAAAACATCTAATTCCTCTAACTGCTTGGCAATTTTTCTTACCAAAGCGATTTCTTCTTTTTCATCTTGCTTCACATCTTCAATGATTGAAACATGCGCGCTCAGCATCGTATTTTCATCGAGGATCGAATGTAGCGCCACGCGCTTCAATCCTCTGAATTTGACCCGAATATAGCCATCCATCCGGCGAATATGCACGATATTGCATAACGTGCCGACATGGAACATCTGCTGATCGTTTGGATCATCGACCGTTACATCTTTTTGCGCACTCAGGATCACCTTGCCTTCAAAATGCTCCTGTGCTTCCTCCACTGCTTTGATGCTCTTGCTTCTTCCGACATCAATGATGACTTCCTGTGAAGGAAAGACAATGATGCCCCTTGTGCAGACAAGTGGACGCAGGACTTCGCTTTTCATCTCTTCCATAAAAACACTCCTTCCTGTGCTTGTGTTGAAAAAAGACGCATCAGCGTCTTTTCCTTGTTACTTTCCGGCTGATTCTTTTACCAGATCCAGAGCTTTGCGGTTGCAAACATCATATTTTACCTGATCACCGATGCGCTCCCGTACGACCTTTTCATCCATGCCATACAGACCCGCAATACGTTTGATCTCTTCATCGCATTCGGCTTCGCTCGCTTCGATCTTTTCCGCTTTCGCGATCGCTTCCAATACCAAACGGATATTTACTTTAGAAGCCGCATCCTTAGCCAGCTCTTCCCGGATCGATTCTTCGCTTTGACCGGTCATCGCCTTAAACTGATCGATCGTGAATCCCTGTGACTGGATCCTGCTTGCGAAATCACGGTACAGATATTCCACCTCATCATCGATCATCACCTGCGGGATCTCGACTGGGCATACCTCACATAGTTTGCTTAAGATCGCGTTGTTATATTCGTTTTCCGCATTTCTTTTCTTTTGTTCGCTCAGATTTTTCTTTGCGTATTCACGGTATGCTTCTACCGTTTCCACGTCTTTGATATTGGCTTCCTTGATCAGATCGTCATTGATTTCCGGCAGCTCTTTCGCCTTGATCTCATGAACGGTTACCTTGAATGTAACCGGCGCACCCGCCAATTCTTCAGCATGATAGTTTTCCGGGAAAGTTACCTGGATTTCCTTGCTTTCTTCTGCCTTCATGCCTACCAACTGTTCTTCAAAGCCCGGAATAAACTGTCCTGATCCGATTTCCAGCGGGAATTTCTCCGCCTTTCCGCCATCGAACGGAATGCCGTCCTTAAAGCCTTCAAAATCGATTTCCGCAGTATCGCCGTTTTCGACCACTGCGTCATCGCCTTCTTTTACGACCAGCTCTGCATAGCGTTTCTGCAAAGCATTTACTTCTTCATCGACTTCCTTAGCGCTGACACTGACCCGTTTTTTCTTAATGTCCAGTCCCTTGTAATCGCCAAGGGTTACCTCCGGACGCACGGTCACGAAGAAAGTCAGCTTGTAGCCGTCTTCATTCACATCATCGATGTTCATTTCCGGACGAGCGATCAGATCCAGTTCATGTTCTTTCACGCCATCTACCAGCAATGCTGTTGCGGTTGCATCGATCGCTTCCATCCATACCGACTGTTTAGAAACGTGTTTCTTTACGATCGCCGCCGGTGCGCTGCCTTTGCGAAAGCCCGGGATATTTACATTCTTCGCTACTTTTTTGAATGCCTTGTCACACGCTTTCTGCCATTCTTCACCGCTCAATGCGACCTTCAATTCACCTTTTGATTTTTCCTTCAATTCCCATGTTGAACTCATTGTTATACCTCCCACTTCAACACTGCTACCTCTTATTATATAAGATCATGCTATTTTTTCAAATCTCATGCTTATCTAATAATAACGCATACGATCCCTTTGATAAAATCCGATGTGTCTCACAAAACGCTTCAAAGCCTGCGCGATCATCATATGCCCGATAGACATAAGCGACGATCGCCAAGGCTATTTCAAACGCTTCCGTTTCCTCGATATTGAACGGGAGCTGTAAGTAAGCCTCTTTGATAAACGCTTCTACACACATCGCCAGAAAACTTGGATCTTCGTTTTCCAGCCACTCTTTTAGCTGCTCGATTACCATGAGTGCGCCATCGCTTTCCATCGGCGCTTCCACAAAAGCCGGAATGAAGGTTACTTCCAGTCCCTCATGCACCATCGTGATCTCTTCGTGGAGCTGCTGGGAGATCAAGATCTCAACCAGATAAGCGCGCACCAGATAATGCAGTTTTTCCCTGCATAAGGCATCCCGCAGCACTTCCATGTGCATCCGTACATTGGCGCCTCTCAACAATTCCACTGCCTGAAACTGCTCGTCCAGCGAACCGTTCAACAGTTCCTCCAACTGATCGAGGCTTGCTCTTCTGATCGGTTTTTGTGCGTTTCGCTCCATGCGGCAGCGATTGTAGTAGGCTACCAGCACTTCCTCCTGCTGCTTGGGAATATAGGGCATCTTCAGCTCTACATCCAGCAGTGCAAAAGCTGCATCAAAGTCGCCTGCGTCCATCAACGCCTTAGCCTGCGCTGCGATTTCCTCATAATAATCCATGGCATTCACCTTTTCTAAAAGCTTTTTTATAATAGCACACTTTACTTGTCAGTGCAATTGTCGGTTACCTTTTTCTCATCAAAACAGCTGAAAAAACGTCGCTTTTGACAACTTTCCCATAATTGCCGCGCATTCATACGGTGTTTCTTGACGGCTTGCTTTTCTCACCTTGGCAAATAACCGCTTTTTTGTTATGATGATAGCGGTGATAAAAATGAAACTAATCGTTATGAGCGACAGCCACGGCTTCCATGATAAGATCGATCAGGTCATCCACGCGCATCCTGATGCCGACGCTTATCTGCACTGCGGTGATATCGACGCTGATGAAGACTTATATCCGAACCTGATCACGGTGCAGGGAAACAATGACCTTTTCTATGACTATCCCAAACAGCGGATCCTCACTTTGATGGGACAGCGCATCTTGATGATGCACGGTCATCAGTTTCCTTACGGCAATCGTCTGCGCCATATGGCAAACTATGCCAGAGAACAGGACTGCCGCATTTTCTTCTACGGCCATACGCATGTCGCGGCACACGATGTCATTGACGGCGTACATTTGATCAATCCCGGTTCTTTATGGCGTTCCCGGGATCAGCGTGCCCCCTCTTATGCGATCGTAACGCTGCAAGAGGACATTGTCGATGTCACATTTGTCTTTCGTGAACGTTAAAAAAGATCGGTCGGAAAGCTTTTGACCTACTTTCGCCAATGCTTTCACACTGATCTTTTTTTTATTCGATTTCATTATAAATGAGTTCTGCGGCCGAACAGGATCGATCATTCATGCCATGCAGCGTCACCGCCACATCATCTACCAGTACCTGTACCTGTTCGACGTGATCTAACATGCAAAGCGACAGGATCAAGGTTTCATAGGCCTGCTTTTTCGCGGTCTGATCTTCTGCGAGGATGCGGTTGTCCAAATGCACCTGCAAGACGTTTTCCCGCATGACGCTGGCCGCTGTCGTTTTGACTTTTTCCTGAGCAAGCGGCTGCTTTAGAGAGCTGTTTACGCTCACATCTGCCAAGATCGCATCGATATAGGCATCGACATCGGATAGATTTGCGGATACCCGCTTGGTTTTTGGCACATAGAAAGTTTTATCCATGACTTCCTTCGTATAAAAGACGGTCATCGCATCACTGTCATGCAGTGCGCTTGTCGATGTCAGAAAGTTATTGATGCCGATCTTGCGGTTCAAGACGGCAGGGATCGGGGTTCCGTTAGGCATCGTTTGCAATGTGTCATCTCCTATTGCGATCTGTACCTGTGCCACCCCCTCAAACTGTGTGCCAAGCCACGCTATCGCCTCTAAAACGCGCAGCTCATGCTCCTTTTCATAATTTAAGAATGCTTCATTGAACTGCAGCGTCAAGGTTTGATCGACCAATACCGCATCTTCAAGCTTCGTATCTTTCGCAAATACCGGCAACAGACCTTCTCCCTGCTTTTTGCTCATTTTGGCTACGAGCTGTTGCAGGCGCTTTTTCATATGATCTTTTTCTTCACAGGGAATGCTTAATGGAATCAGCGTATCCTGTTCATCCAGCGCGTACATCTGCATCATACAGCTGGATGTGGAATTGACCCGCAAGGTTTCTTTTGTTTCCTGCCGATTGATAAAGAAGAACCCGCCTGCCAATAACGCCGCTGCCGCCAGTATGCCCAGTGCCTGTTGTTTTCTCATCACTTCCACCTCACCTCACTATATGCGCAAGCTGTTAAAAAAAGACTAGAAGTCCAAGATCAGCGTCTTGACTTTCCAGTCTTGCTTCAATAAGCTCGCAATCTGCTTCTCCATCTGTTCTCCATCGAGTGTGGAATAGATCGTCACGCTCCCTTTCTCCTGCTTGTGAGATACCGGCCACGGATAACGATTTACGATCGCTTGGTTGGAATCATAGATCGGTACATGCAGACACGCCGCAATCGCCTCCCGCAGATAAGGATAGTGCGTACACGCCAGCACGACCCCATCGCAGGTCACGTCCTTTAAGCGCTTTTTTACGGCCTGCGTCAAACGCGCGGCACTGGCATTTCCTTCAATGAGCGGCACAAATTCAGGACAGGCGATCTCCTGCACCGCAATCGCGGGATCAAAGTGTTGGATCGCGTTTTTATATGCATGGGTCTTTGCCGTTGCCTCTGTCGATAAAACGGCTAAGTGTCGATGCACGCCGCGTGGAAGCTGTGCTACCGTCGGATCGATGATTTCAAAAAAACGAAACCGACTAAAACGTGCCCGCAGCTGCGGCAGAATGTTGGCACAGATCGTATTGCAGCCGATGATGATGTCATAAATATGCAAAGAAGCAAAATACTCCATGATGACCGTTACATAATGAAAGATCTTTTCCGCGTCATGCTCGCCATAAGGTGCATGCAGCTGATCGCCAACAAATACAAAATCACATTCAGGATGTGCCTCAACACATGCCTTCAGCACCAGCAGGCCGCCCATTCCCGAATCGATCATACCGATTTTACTGCTCATTTCGTTTTACCCACTCCTCCCATGTCCAGTCATGGTCCCGCATCTCTTTCGCCGCTTCCTCACCGACATAACGAAGCGTGAGCGGCTGTGCCTGCTTCTGCGTGATCGCTTCCTTGCCGCTTGGATAACGGACGATAAAGCCATATTCATAAGCGTGCTCCCGCAGCCATTTCGCTTGTTCGCTCTCTGTTATCGTCTGTAAATCAGATACCCCGGCGATCGCAAAGCGAACCGTATAGCCAAGCTGTTTTTCACTGTGTCCGGGATAATCTTCATATTGTAAAAACTGATCCGCCCCGTATTGCAGCAGTGCGTTTTGATAAAGCTGTTTTTGTTCTTCATATGAAACATAGCCGCTGACGATGATCAGATCATAATTCAAGACCCCGCTGGCCTCGCTCATCGCTTCACTTAATGCTTCCAGCGGTTTTACCATCGCCTCGCGCACATACACTTCCTTATCGGTGCTGTTCACATTCACATGCGGCAGCTCTTTCAAAGCGACAAGATCCGCAGGCGCATAGGTATAGACACTGGTTTCCGCATGCAGATCGCTGAGCAGATCACTGGGATCGACCATCAGTGAAGCATGTTCCACAAACGGATCGCCGTTTTCAAAATAAACCGCCAGATCTGCATAAAGATAGGCGCTTAGTAGTGTGTCCATTTCATGAAATGTAAATTCGTTCTTCCAAGTTTCGATAAACTGCACGATATAGGAAGCGTCTGCCGGCTGCAGCTGCATCGCTTTGTCATACCAAAGCGTATGTTCCAGCTGAAAGCCTGCGCACTCCACATAAGGCAAAAACTGTTCCGGCTTCACATTCTGCGCCAATAAAAAATCAATGTCCTTCTCATCCAGATAATGCAGGATCAGATCATGGTTTTCTTCGGTCGCATATGGATAGCGCGCCAATTCGTCATAAGTCTGGTTCATGATATAGTAGCACACCAGAAACAAGACACAAATCGACGCAAGAAACAAATTCTTTTTTACTTTCATGACACACACCTCGTTTCCCATTATAGCATAAAGAAAGATAAATGGAAATAAAAGGCGAACCCCGCGCGCATGCGTGCGATCACCTGCATGCACACTCAAAAGCAATGATGGATACTTCCCTAAAAAAGAAAAGTGAAGCAGGCTTTTGCTTCACTTGCTTGTATTACCAACTTTTGCGCGTCGCTAAGATCGCTTCTACCGCTTTGCAGGCAGGACAATCGCAGTATCTTGCACCCGCCGCCTTGATCTTCTCGCCATGCGCCGCTACCTGCGCTGCTTTTTCCCCAAAGATCTGCTTGCCTAGATCCGAATTTGCCAAAGCGATCAGATCATCGACCGTAACGAGATCCGCTTCCAGTTCTTCCTCATATCGCTTTGTCATTTCCACTTCATCCGGCTGATCCAAAGACGTCAGCCATTTCTGTGCAGTCTCCTTTAATTCCTTGCAGCACGTAGGCGCCGCGATCAGCGCTTTCGTCTGTTCTACGACAAATTCTCTTACTTCTTTGTTCATATGCTCCTCCTTATCGCAACTGTGCCATCGGCAGCATCGCCGCCCCGACAAGTCCCGGCTCTGCTAACGCCGCTTTTACAAAGCGCGTTCCCCGCATGCCCGGGAATACTTTTTCCTGAAAACGTGCTTCCACCTGTTTTAAAAAAGCATCCGATGACTGCATCACCCCGCCGCCTAACACGAACAGATCGGGATTGCAGGTCAAAGCGATGCTGCTGAGCAGTTGAGAAAAATCTTCTACAAAGCGATCACAGAGCAAAGCCGCCTGTTCATTGCCGTTCTTTGCCAGATCAAACAATTCGCCGGCATGGGCGATCTCTACCCCAAGCACTTCTTTGGCTTTCCGCATCAACGCCGGACCGCTCATCTCATTTTCCACCGCACCCGGATTCAAACCGTTTCGCGCCGTGCGATTTGGATCGAGGATCAGATTGCCTACTTCTCCGGCATGGCCATGTGCGCCCGCAATGACCTTGCCCTGAAATACCGGCGCACCGCCTACTCCTGTCGATACGGTGAGATAGTAAACAAATTCCACGCCTTTGCCGGCTCCCTGGATCGCTTCTCCCAGTCCTGCCACATTGACATCATTATCCATAAACACCGGTTTATGAAAGATCTCCTTAAAATGATCCGCAATCGGATAACCGACCAGATCCGGCAAATTATTCGATACGATGATCTTTCCCGCTTTTGTATCGATCGGTCCCGGGATCCCCAAGCCGATGCCCTCGCATTTTTCATGATCCTGTAAAGAACGGATCATATGCTCGATCTTATCTAGGATCTGTTTGGGCCCTTTCTGCGCCTCTGTCGCATCTTTCAGCACTTCCAGCACATTGCCATCCGCATCGACCCGTGCCACACGTACATTTGTACCGCCTAAATCAACACCAATATATGTTTTCATAACAACCTCCTGTTTCTATGCTTTCATTCTACCACATTTTGAAAACCCTTTCCATAGGCCGCCGCAACTTCGCCTGATCCCAGAAGAAAAGTCTATACCGATTACGATACAGACCTCTTTGCTTAAATATGGATCTCATGCAGCCGCAGCAGCTCCACGACCGCCTGCGCCCGGCCTTTTACGCCTAGTTTCAACATGACATTTGATATATGATTCCGTACGGTTTTGTCGCTGATGCCCAGCATCGCCGCGATTTCTTTCGTGCTGTAATTGCTGATCAGCAGATCAAACACCTGTTTTTCACGCTGTGTTAAGATACGCAAGTGCTTTCCCCCTTTGCCTGTATGACACGCTATTCTATGCAGTCGTCCTCGTTTCGCTCTGGGTGTTGCAGCACTTCATATACATTTTTGGCAACTTTTTCCGGTAAAACCTCCTGCAATTGCTCGATGCTGGCCTGTTTTAATCCTTTCAAAGAGTGGAATCGCTTGAACAGCGCCTTCTTGCGCACTTCGCCGATCCCTTCCACCTCATCTAAGATGGAACGGGTCATCGCTTTGCCGCGCACCTTGCGATGATAAGAGATCGCAAAACGGTGCACCTCATCCTGCATCCGCGTCAATAAGAAGAAAAGCGGACTATCCTTGGCAATGGGAATGCGCGTGCCGTTTCGATCCATCAGGGCATTTGTAGAATGACGGTCATCCTTAACCAGGCCATATAATAAAATCGGTACTTCCAAAGCGTCGAGGATCTCCTTTGCCGCTTCAATCTGCAAATAGCCGCCGTCCACGATCAAAAGATCCGCAAAGTCGCCGCCCTCTTTCAACACGCGGAAATAACGGCGATAGATCGCTTCCTTCATCGAATCCAGGTCGCTGCGATAGCCTTGCAGCTTAAACAGGCGATAATCTTTTTTGCTCGGTTCCCCATCGACATAGACCACCATGCCCGAAACATTGAATGATCCGGAAATATGACTGTTGTCAAACAGTTCGATGCGCCGTATCTTTTTCCCCATGATCTCATCCAACTGCTTTAACGCCGCTTCTTTCTCATCGCTTTTGCGTTTTGAAAGCTCAAATTTCTGTGCATGCGCCGTCTTGGCATTTTGTTCCACCATATCTAACAGCTTGCGCTTATCCCCGCGCAGCGGCTGATAGATGCGCTTTTCCAACACTTCGTTTAACGCTTCCACATCAAGCTGCGGCGGCAAGAGCACCTGTGAAGGCAAAGGATGAGAAGCGTAATACTGAGATACAAAGGATAAAATCACATCCTCTGCTTCATCATACAGCGGCTTCATCATATGGATGCGCCCTTGGATCTTGCCATCTCTCACCAGAAAGCCCTGTATGGAGATATAGCCTTTATCCACATAGTAATGAAAGGCATCACGATCCTTGCGGTCTTTGAAATCGATCTGCTGGGCGCTGGTTACATGCAGGATCGAATCAATGAGTTCTTTTTTCTCCTGCGCCTTTTCAAATGCCAGATCGGTCACCGCTTCCTCCATTTCCTTTTGGAGACGGTCGATGATCTCTTTTACATCGCCCTTCAAAAACTTACGGATATCTGCGATCATCTTCTGATAGATCGTGTCATCGATCGTTTGGATGCACGGGGCGAGGCATTGTTGTAAATGATAGTACAGACATGGCTTTTTAGGCAGTGTCGCACATTTGCGCAAAGGGTACAGGCGATTGAGCAGCTGCATCGTCTGATAAGCTTTATGACTTTCCGGAAACGGTCCGAAATACTCCGCATTTTTATCTGAAAGATTGCGGACGACCTTTAACATCGGCGCTTTCCCTTTCGTTAATTTCAGGTATGGATACGTTTTATCATCCATGAACATGATGTTGTACTGCGGGGTATATTTTTTTATGAGATTGATTTCCAGCAGCAGCGCTTCTTTCTCACTGCCGGTTACGATAAACTCGAAATCATCGATATTGGCTACCAGCCGGGTCGTCTTAAAGTCATGTGCGCCGACAAAATACTGTCTGACGCGGTTTTTCAGTTTTTTCGCCTTGCCGACATAAATGATCGTGCCGGCTTCATCCTTCATCAGATAACAGCCCGGCTGTGCCGGCAGGATCGCCAGTTTATCGGCGATCTTTTCCATGTTCGCCATCTTATTTCTTTCCTTTCAGGGTAACGATCGTCGCGCCTAAACCGCCTTCGCCCTCCTGCCCGAGACGAAATTCGCTGACTTTCGGATGCCGCTTCAAATAAGCGTGCACGCCCTTGCGCAGAGCACCGGTACCGGATCCGTGAATGATCCGCACTTGATTGCGGTGCGCCAAGATCGCATTATCCAAGTATTTATCAATGATCGGCAGCGCTTCATCGACATAGCAGCCGATGACGTTGCAGGCAAGCGGCAGCGGTTTGGAAAGGCCTTTGGTATGCACATTTTTGGCTTTGGTGCTTTTCGGCTTTTGCATGTGCGTGATTTTGGCAGTCGTCGTATTCAGCTTCATGCCATTGCAAAGCACACACACCCTGTCCTTTTGCATGGAGATGATCTCACCGTGATACCCGAGTTCTACCAGTTTGACATAATCGCCGAGCGCAAAGGAGGCATCTTCATGATGCGCCTCTTCAGGCGCTGATTCCATCTGGGCAAGCTGCCTTTTCAATTCATGATAGCGGTGCGGTTTGCTATCATCCACCTGCTTGGCCTGTTCGATGATCGCGTCCATCTGCGCCTTTGCATCCTCTAACAGATCGTCAAAAGCACGCTGTTCACGCGCTTCCTGCGCTTTCCCTCTTGCTTCCAGCTGCTGCTTCCACGCTTCCAGCTCTTCCTGTTTGTGCAAAAGCGCCTGCTCTTGCTTCATCAGTTTCTCTTTTTCTAAAAGCAAGTCCAATTGTTGCTGCTCGATCGTTTCCAAAAGCATTTCTTCCTTGCTGCGATGCGCATCCTTAAAATACTGCGCCCGCTTGATGATTGCTTCATTCAGCGCATAGCGACCGGCGATCGCAAAAGCATTAGAAGTGCCGCTTACGCCTTCCATATAGCGATAGGTCGGCTGCATCGTATCCATATCGAAGGCAACGGAAGCAAGCAGGATGTCATTGCAGTTTTTTCCATAGACCTTGACATTGGAATAGTGCGTGGTTGCCACGATCATGGCATTGCGCTTTCGTAAATGCTCCAAGATCGCAACTGCCAGCGCTTCTCCTTCTTTCGGATCGGTGCCGCTTCCTAATTCATCTAATAAGACGAGGGAATGAGCGGTCGCATCCTCACAGATCTGTGCCAGTCGCTTGATATGCGCGGAAAAAGTGGAAAGACTTTCCGCGATCGACTGATGATCGCCGATGTCCGCATAGATCGCATCGAACATCGGTATGATCGCCTCATCGCAGGGTACCGCGATCCCACAATAGCTCATCGCCACAAACAGACCGATCGTTTTTAAGGTGACTGTCTTTCCACCGGTATTGCTTCCGGTGATCAACAGCGCATGGTGCGGCGCTTTGATTTCATAAGTGTTCGCCACGACCTTTTTTTGATCGATCAGCGGATGCCGCGCATTCTTGAAATACAGATGCGCCGTTTCACTCAGCGATGCGATGACCCCGTCATGCTCCTTTGCCCACCATGCCTTCGCAAACAGCTCATCCAGATGCGCAAACGTATCCAGATTGGCCAAGAGGGCGTCGCGGTTTGCTTTTACCTGCTGCGACAAAGCATAAAGAATGCGGTTTACTTCCTCTTGTTCCTGCTGCCTGATTTCACTTAAACGGTTATTGAGTTCCAATAAACACTGCGGTTCCAGATAGACGCTTTGATGAGAAGCGCTTTCGCCATGCACCAGACCTGACAAATGATTTTTTTCACTGACTTTTGCCAATACGCAGATACGATCCCCACGGATCGCCGTGATCGTATCGGTCAGCGAAGCCGCATGTTTGGCGATATAGCGCTGGGCGGTTGCCGCGATCTCTCCCTGCATACTGCTCAGCTTGCGCCGCAGCCGTGCCAATTCACTGCTCGCCTGATCCATCACTTCATAGTTGCGGTTGATACAAGCCTCGATCTGTCTGCTTAACGGCAGCACTTCGATCAACGCATCGATCAACTCAAAAACGCTTTCCCCATCGACCGCCGCCTTGCGATAAGCAATGGCTGCGCGTACCGCATGTCCCTGTCTGGCAATCTCATATAGCTCATATGCACCCAAGGTCGCATCTTTGCCGGCTGCTTCCACATAAGGCGTGATATCGCTGATACCGGCAAAAGGAACCGTACCGTAGCGATAAAGCAAGCTTAACGCATCATTGCTGCGCTTGAGCTGCGTTTCGACATACAGCTTTTGAAAGCATGGAGTCAAGGCGTCAATGCGGGCTTTGCCAAGGGAAAAAGCACAATAACGCTTGATTTCTTCTTTGATTTGATCTAATTCCAAGGTGTGTTCATCCATCTTATCACCTCCTGATCGCTTAAACAAATAAATCCATTACGTCCTGCTCGTTAATGTCATGTTCGTTTAGCCATGCGCGAATCGCCTCTTTATCAGCTTCCTTTAGCTGCGTGCTTGGCGTCATGATCTTCTGCAAAGAACGCAGCGCATCGATTTCCTCTTTCTGCAAGGTCGTCAGATTATCGGCGATCGCCGCAAACGGACGCAGATAACTGCGTTCTACGACCAGCGAGCCATTGGCGAAAAACGGAGTTTGAAAGACGACCGCAAAGATCACCAAAAAGGCAGTTCCCTGCACAAAGCCAAACAGCACGCCGAGCAAACGATTCACCCCGGCTAAGATCGGCACATGACGTACAAAGGAAAAAAGCGGGTGAAGCAAACGGATCACGATATTCAGCAGAATAAAACATACGACAAACCAGCTGATCTCATTTAACAAAGAAGCCAGCGCATCGCCCAGCGCCAGATCCGCAAACGGCACAAACGCTTTCGGATAAATCTGGATAAAAGAAAGCAAACGTGCGAATCCCCAAGCCAAAAGCGCGGATACGACGATCCCGAAGCAATCCAGCACCTTCAGTAAAAAGCCTTGGCGAAAACCGCTGTAAAGGCACAAAAGCAGCAGTGCGATCACGCCGATATCTAATAATTTCACATATGCAATCGGAAATAACATTTTTTCATCACCTTTGTTTATGATATAGTATTTTGCGGATTATTGCAACTTTACACGTTTCCATTCCGTTTTATTTATGATAGAATAGGACAAACGAAATAAAGGAGCGCACGCATGAATGAAACGATCACCGTAAAACTGAATCCCGCACAGATCCAATCGCTCAAGGCACATTATCAAAGTTATCTTGCCGCGAAAACACCGCCTTATGCGCATTATCAAGTGAAGCTGAGCGACTGCACCATTACCGCCTATACCTCCGGAAAAGTGGTGTTTCAGGGAGCGGGCAGCACGTTTCATGCCGCGCCTTATCAAACATCGAAAACGATGAATCCTGCCGCTAAGCAGATATGTTATCCTCATATCGGCAGCGATGAAGTCGGCACCGGCGACGTCTTCGGACCGGTGTGCGTTTGTGCCGTATATGTCGAAGAAGCAGATATCGACTTTTTGAAAGAGCTGCAGGTGCAGGATTCTAAATCATTGAAAGATGAACAGATCAAACAGATCGCACCGTTGCTGAGAAAGCGGCTGCCGCATTCCTTGTTGATCTTGAACAATGATAAATACAATGAAGTGCATAAGCACAGCCATCTCAATGCGATCAAAGCAAAGCTGCATAATCAGGCTTATCTGCATCTGCGTGATAAACTGCATGCGCTGCCGACGATCTATTTGGATCAGTTCGCCCCGCCAAGCGCTTATTTTCGCTATTTACAGGGAGAAAAGGAAGTGGTGCGCGACATCTGCTTTGCGACCAAGGCCGAAGATAAGTATCTGGGTGTTGCCTGTGCGAGCATCATTGCCCGCTATGCGTTTTTAATGACGATGGCGGATATGGAAGCACGCTATGATTTCACTTTTCCCAAAGGTGCCGGGAAAACGGTCGATCTGGCGATCCTGCAATTTCTTAAAACACACGGCGTCAATGAGCTGCATCATGTCGCCAAGCTGCATTTTCGCAATATCCAAAACGCTCTGCCAAGTGAAACACGGAAACCTTTTCTTTGAGATTTGTTAAAAAAAGAGGCTGTAACCGCAAGGATGATCACACTGATAGGATCACTTGCGGCTGCAGCCTTTTATTTTGTGTTTGCTTCCTTATGAACGCTTAAATAAATACGCTCCGGCAGCTGCACCAGTTCTACGCCGGCTGATCTCAGCATGCGCTTGCTGGCGATGACGCTGTCAGTATCCGCATATTTATCACATTCGTATACGACGCGTTTGATACCGCTTTGAATGATCGCCTTCGCACATTCATTGCATGGAAACAGCGATACATAAATGCTGCATCCATGCAGATCGCGCGAACTGTTTAAGATCGCGTTTAATTCCGCATGAACGACAAACGGGTATTTGGTTTCATTGACCGCCCCTTCCCGCTCCCATGGATATTCATCATCGCTGCATCCATTGGGAAAGCCGTTATAGCCGATGCTGACAACCTTGTGCTGATCATTGACGATTGCCGCTCCGACCTGTGTGGAAGGATCTTTAGAACGCAGCGCGCTTAGATGCGCCAGTCCCATAAAATATTCATCCCAAGTCAATACATCTGTCCGTTTCATTATTTGCCCTCCTCATAAAATGTATTTATCTGTCCTTCGACCCATTTCGCATAATCATGCAGGCCGATGTTTTCATAAGCCTTGATGAGCTTACTGTCTAATGTTTCACTGCGATTGCTGATCATCTGATTGCGGTTTACCTGATACCAGCAAAGCCCGCCCGCTAAGATCGCCGCCGCAATGAGCACATGGGGACGCAGCTGTTTACAGATCGCTTCATCGCTTAAGACAATGCCGCAAAGCACACCTGCCGTAAAGCCTGCCAAGACCCCGAGGTAACTGATGCCCGGTGCCAGCAATAAGATCGCAATGACCAGTACCGAGCGAATATAAGCGCTTTTGATCGGCGGGATCCGCATCATCTTCTTCGCAAAGATCGCCACGCTGTACGCGCCCCAGATCCCCAAAAGTCCCGGTACCATGCCAAATGCCAGTTCATTGTCAACACCGATATAAGAAACGCCATAGCCGCATAAAGAAGCGATCATAAAGATCAAAAACAGCTTATGCGGATAAAACGTATCGACCGATTTTGCCAATAAATACAATACATAAAGATCGATCAGCAGCTGAAACAAGGAATAATGCGCAAACGGTGCGGTAAAAAAACGCCAGTATTCATAAGCTGCCATCATGCTGGGCTTATAATAAGCACCGCCTAACAACACCCCCTGATAGATATCACTACCGGAAAGCGACACATAGGTAGTAAGCGCAAACAGAAGCAGCGACAGCGCCATTATGATCCAAAATGCCCGAGGCGGCTGTCTCAGCGAGCGCAGCAGCTGTTTCTGTCTTTCTAACTGCACATCGCGGATCCGCTTGCCGATCGTTTTGATTTCCTGATCAGCATTGTTTACCGAATGAACCACCTGCTCGATACCATGAAAGACCTGCGCGATCTTAGAAGGCACCTGCGCATTCGGCAGGATCGAAACGACCTCCGCCTGTTCCCACTGGATCGTTTCCGCCAATGGCGATGTTTGGATCATTAACAGCGGCTTGGCGATCTGTAACTGTTCACAGATGCGTTCGTACACCTCTTTGATATAATCCCGATCAAAGAACTGCTGTCCTTCGCTTTCCGCACATAAACGAATGATCGGATACTGCGGCTGATCGACATTTGCCAGCCAAATATCGTTTTTGCTGTTTTGTACGATGACCATCTGATAATCCTGCTGTTCGATAAAATAACGCACCAGCTGCATCACATATACTTCTTGTTGTTTGATTTCCATCATTATCCTTCTCTCTTTCTCAGCTCATCAAGCACCGATGCAAACTGCGGCGGAAGCGGCGCTTCAAAGGTCATGGAAGCCTGACTTGTCGGATGCACAAAGGTCAGTTGATGCGCATGCAGCAGCTGTCCACCCGACACCTCTGTTTTTCTTCTTCCGTATTTCGGATCGCCGACGATCGGAAACTTGATATATTGCAGATGAACGCGGATCTGATGCGTTCTGCCGGTCTCTAAGCGGCATTCCAACAGCGTATGCTGCGCAAAGCGCTCGATTACCTGAAAATGCGTGATCGCCGGTTTGCTGTTATGCGCCGTTACGGCCATTTTTTGACGATCCTTCTCATCACGGCCGATCGGCGCGTCGATCGTGCCATGATCATGCGGCATGACGCCGTGCACCAGCGCATAATAGCGCCGGTTCATCGTTTTATCTTTTAACTGTTCCGCCAATAGCTGATGTGCGCGGTCATTTTTGGCAGCCACCAGCAAACCGCTTGTATCCTTGTCGATGCGATGCACGATCCCCGGACGCAGCACCCCGTTGATCCCCGAAAGATCCTTGCAGTGATAAAGCAAGCCGTTTACCAGCGTATGCGCTTCATTCCCAGGTGAAGGATGCACCACCATTCCCTTTGGTTTATTGATGACGATGACATCTTCATCTTCATAAACGATATTCAGATCCATCGCTTCCGGCTGTGCATTTGCCTCCTGCTCTTCCTCGATCATCACTTCGATCACATCATCGTTTTTCACTTTATAATTCGCTTTCCCCAGCTTTCCATTTACCGTGATCGCTCCCTTCGCAAACAGCATTTGAATGCGGGAGCGGGAAAATGGCACCAGCTGTTCTGTCAAATATTTATCTAAGCGCAGGCCTGTATCCACATCTTTTGCGATGATTTGCTTATGCTCCATTTCGCTTCACCCCTATCATGCCCCGTTTTTCCAATTCTTCTCGGCCGATCTCGATCAAGATCAACAAGACGCCGATGCAAAGCGCCATATCCGCTACATTAAATACCGGAAAATCATAGCCGAAAATCACAAAATCCAAAAAATCACGTACATATTGCCAAGCCAGCCGATCGATCAGATTACCGATCGTGCCCGCCATCATCAGCACCAGACCGATGCGGGTCAGATGATCCTTTTCCCTGCATTGTTTATAAAAGCAGCCCATCGCGATCAGCGCCACGACCGCGATCCCATAAAAGAACAGCATCTTACCTTCAAGCAGGCTCCATGCCGCTCCGGTATTGCGCGTATAGGTAATGGAAAAAAAGCGGTCGATCACCGGAATGCTCTCATATAGATCCAAGTTTGCCTCCACCGCAAATTTCGTAAGCTGATCAAGGCCGATCACTGCCGCCAATAACCCAAAATGCCATCGTTTCATATCTTATCCATCTACTTCCTTTATTTCTATGTTCCCTATTATAACACAACCACCATATCCTATGCCAGCCGCAAGAAAAAAACGTCATTTAGACGTTTATTCTGACATTTAAGAATATAGGAGATTAATTAACAAGGAGGCCAATGAACAATCGGTTATTCTTAAATATCTGATCCATTGGATGCGTTCATTATAACATACCTTTTTAATTTTTCAATACTTTTTCTGAATATTTTTTCAAATATTGTGAAAGTATTTTCAAAAACATTTGCCTATCGCACCATACTGCCTTTATATTCGATCACGACCGTATGTTGGTCATAATCATCCGAATAATACCACACCTTATTTTTCAAATTGCTTAACAACGGATCATAAAAGCGCTGAAAATCGTGAAAATCAAAGCCATCATAGTCGATTTCCAGTTCATTTCCCTTTTCCTTTACCCGCATGCTGACCGGTGCATAGATCCGTATTTCGTTATCGGCAAGCGCATCATTTTGCACATATCTGACCTTGATATGATCATCGATATCTAATTGATGATCATTGCGGTACGTATAAGCATTGACATAGCTGAGACGGCGGTAGTCATCTGTTTCAATGAAGCGAAAGTCTTTCAGGTCGTAGACCATCATCGCAATGCCTACGCCGACCAGGATCGTACCGATCACAAATGCCACTAAATACTTTTTCATTCTTTATACCCCCTTCACCACGTGCATGAGCGCACCGATCACAGCCGCGCACATCACGATACCGCCGATCACCAGTAGCCAGATCCCCGGCAGGATCACACCTTCCATCGCCATAAACATCAATACCCCGCTGGTAAAGCAAAGTGCGATCATGGCGAAGAAAAACGGCAATGCGACGATAAACAATAATAATTTCACTAAAATCGCGACGATCGTGCTCGCTTTTTTGGGATAGGGCGCATCACTGTAAGGATGTGCGAATTCCCGCTTATCCACCTCTTCACTGCGGCTTGACTTGCTGCGCTCAAAATGGAATACGTCCTTTACATCGTCGATGACGCTTTCACTCCCCTCATGCGCGCGGTAATAAAGCAGCCGGCTGCGCATGATATGAACGATTGCCAACAGCGCTGCCACGACATAGAACGCATTGACCAGTCCATACCACAGACTCCCTAAAAGATCGCCGGTCGAGGAAAAATTCAAAATATCCGATAACAGCGAATCCCCAAGCGATGCGATCAGTTCTACCGGGATCTTCAACAGCCAGATGATCAGCAGCACAATAAAAAATTCAAATACGAGCCTTACCACATTATCGATATCCAGACTGGTAAAACGCATGATGAACTGCTTGCATTCATCGAAAAAACGGTTCAGTTCCTCATTGAAACGCTGTTCCTTGCTTTCTTTTTTCGCCTGTTTGACATCGATTTTATAAGCGTCTAAGATCTCATCGATCAAGGCGTCAAGATCCCCGAAATCCGCAATCGCTTCCTCCTCGCTTTTCCCCTCCGCCATCTTCAGATCGATATGCGTTACATATTCAGCGATCACATCTTCGCGTTCCTCTTCACGGATCATCCGCAGTCCTTCTCTTAATTTCGCAATAAATGCATCCTTCTTCATCCTTTTTCACACTCCTTGATAAACAAATCCACCTGTTTGGAAAAAGCCAGCCAGTCCTTTAGCAGTTCTTTCGCATAGCGCTTCCCTGTCTCGGTCAAATGGTAATATTTGCGCGGCGGTCCTTCGCTTGACTCAGACAAATACGTGTCAAAGTAATGTTCATTGGTAAGCCGCTTCAACAAAGGATAGATCGTACCTTCATTGACGTCAATGACTTTTGAGACCGATGATACGAGTTCATATCCATACATATCCCGTTTTTCCGTTTCCAGCAGCACGATCAGCTCCAGTACCCCTTTTTTCATCTGAATGTTCACCGCACTCACCTCTTGCTATTATATTACATTCAGTATTATGTATTGTCAAGTAGTAAATGATATAGAATAGAAAAAGAGGCAGTTAGCCTCTTAGGAATGCATATGAAGTTCGCTCAGCTTGCGCTGCTGCTCTTCTTTCATGAACTGACTCGTATAGAGTTCATAGTAATAGCCTTTTTGGCGCATAAGCGTCTGATGGGTTCCTTTTTCCAAAACTTTTCCATGCTTCATGACGATGATCTGATCAGCATGTACGATCGTGGATAAACGATGGGCTACCACAAAGCTCGTTCTGCCCTTCAATAATTCCTCGATCGCCTTTTGAATCATCTTCTCGCTCTGCGTATCAATGGAAGAAGTCGCCTCATCCAAGATCATGATAGCCGGATCATGCAGGATCGCACGGGCAAAAGAAAGCAGCTGCTTTTCACCGGTCGATAAACGATTGCCGCCTTGACCGATCAGCGTATCATAGCCATGTTCCATACGCATGATAAATTCATGGGCATTGACCAGCTTCGCCACGGCGATGATCTCCTCATCGCTTGCATCCAGTTTCCCATAGCGGATATTTTCCTTGACCGTACCGGAAAACAGCGTCGGCATCTGCAGTACATAGCCGATATTTTCATGCAGCCAGCCCAGTGAACGCTTGCGATAATCCACGCCGTCGATCAAGATCTGCCCGTTGATCGGTTCATAGAAACGGCACAAAAGATTCACGATCGTGCTTTTCCCGCTGCCGGTCTCTCCGACAAGCGCCACCATTTCCCCCGCCTTTACATCCAACGAAAAATCTTCCAGTACCGGTTCCTCTTGCAGATAGTGAAACGATACATGATCAAAGCGTACATTGCCCATCAGCTTCACATCCTGCTTAGGCGCTTCTAAGATCGTGCCATATTTCGCGATCACTTCCGCAGAATCGACGACACTTGGCGTTTCCTCCAGCAGTGATAAGACCCGTTCCGCGCTCGCCTGTGCCATCTGCAGCTCTGCCATGACCCGCGCAATGCCCTTTAACGGATCAAAGAAGGTGCCGGTGTACTGAATAAACATCGCCAACGTACCGAACTGGATCGTTTCTAACAGCACCTGCTGTCCGCCGATCTGTAACAACAAAGCGATCGCCACTGCTGAAAGCAGATAGACCACCGGCTGAAACATTGCGTTGATCCGCGTCGCATAAACCGATTTCTCACGCATTTTTTCACTCAGCTTCGCAAACTCCGCAAAATTATCCTTCTCTAATCCCAAAGTCTTTGTCGTTTTGACCCCGTTGATTCCTTCCACAAACGAGGCGGTCAACTGTGAATTGATCACGCGCGTTTCCCGGTGCGCTTTCAAGATCTTATTTTGAAAATAATAGCTCGCATAAGCCAGTACCGGCACGACCACAAAGATACAGCATGCCAGCTTCCAGTTATAAGAAAGCATGACGATGCTTACGCCGATCATGACCATGAGCCCCCAACCGATATCGATCAGCGACCATGACAAGATCTCTGCCAAACGGCTGATATCACCGCTGACCCGCGCCATCAGCCAGCCGTTGCTCGTCTTATCAAAATACGAAAATGACAATACCTGTAACTTCGTAAACGCCTTTTCCCGCAGACGCTTACCAAACGACGCTTCCAAATAAGCCGCCAGTCTGAAAAACAGATAAATGCTGAGACACTGTACTGCCACAGTGATCAAATAAGCAAAAGCAAACCAGACGATCTGATCGTCATTTCCCTGATTGAGCACCAGTTCATTGATCGCATACTGAGAAAACATCGGCAGCGCCACATCGGTAGCCGCCACGACGACATTTGCTAAAATCAGCCAGATCATCGTTTGCTTAAACTCCATCAAATGGTGCAAGATCCGCTTCCAAAGCGATACCTCTAAAGAACGTCCATGAAACGTCTGCTCTTTCATGACTGCTGCCATGCTTCCTCACCTCCTTCATTTTGGATCATCGCGATGCGGCGATATAAGCCCTCTTCTTTCATCAGCTCTGTATGCGTGCCGGACTGGACGATACGGCCGTTTTCCAGCACGATGATCTGATCCGCATGCATCGCCGAAGATACCCGATGGGTGATCATGATCATCGTCAGATCTCCCTTCAAGGCCTGTAACGCCTGCTGGATCCGCGCATCCGTCTGCATATCCAATGCACTCAAAGAATCATCGAAGATCAACACCGGAGGCTGATCCAGGATCGTACGGGCAATCGCAATACGCTGCTTCTGTCCCCCCGACAGCGTTACCCCTTTTTCCCCGACCGCTGTGGCATAGCCCTGATCAAAGCCTTCGATATCCTCATGAATGCTGGCAATACGCGCCGCATGGCGAATCTCCTCAAAAGACGCGTCTCGCTTTGCCAAAGCGATATTCTCTTCGATCGTTTTAGAGAACAAAAACGGTTCCTGCAGCACGATCCGAATCTGAGAACGGATCCACTCCTTCGCAATATTCCTCAGCTCCACCCCGTCGATCTTGATCGAGCCTTCATAATCCTGCATCCGCACCAACAGCTGTACCAGCGAAGATTTACCGCTTCCCGTCGGTCCCATGATCGCCACTCGCTGCTTGGCATGAATGGTAAAGGAAAGATCACGCAGCACATGGTTTTGATCATCCTCATAAGCAAACGATACATGATCAAACACGATCTCACCGCGGATCTCATTGCGTTCTCCGCTTACCAGATCCTCAGCCGGCGCATCTAATACTTCACTTAAACGTCCGACCGCCACGCTGACCTTGCCCATATCAGCCAAGATCCGTCCTAACTGACGCATCGGCCACACGATCATGCTTTCATACGTGACAAAGACAAACAGATTGCCGACGGTGATCTCGCCCGAACGCGCCATAAAGATACCGACCACCGTTACCAATAAGATCTGCCCCATACATAAAAAGTCCGTCGCGCTCCAATAAATTCCCAGCGCATGCATCAATTCAAAGAGCTTCTTGCGAAAGCTCTCATTGACTTCCTCGAATTTCTCGATTTCATAGCGCTCCCGATGAAACGCCTTGACGACCCGCGTCGCATTCAAGTTTTCCTGCAAGACCGTCGTCATGGCGCCTTCTGCTTCATCTACCGTTAAAAAGATCTTTTTCGCCTTCGTGAAAAACACATAGCCGATGAACATCAAAAGCGGCATGATCGAAACCGCAACCCCCATCAAACGCAGATGCAGGTTTCCTAAAATAAAAGCCGCACACAGTACCATGAAAACCGCATTCATCATTTCCGCGATCTGTACGCCTAAAAATCTTCTGATCTGTTCAATGTCCGAAGTGCTGCGCTGGATCAGATCCCCGCTGTCATGACTTTTATGATAAGCATCAGGCAATTTCTGCAAATGATCATACATCGCCAAACGCAGTCGATTTGCCAAATGCTCTCCCAGCTTCCCGCTTAAATAGCTCCTGCGAAACATCGCCAGCGCACAAAGCCCGTTTACCAAAATGATCGTAACCGCGCCGACCCACATATGCTCCTTCAAAAACGCCGTTCCGCCGAGCAACTGTCCTAATACGGCGATCATGCCGTTTTCCATCGGCGCATTGCCGATCACATGATCGATCATCAGTGAAATGATGAGCGGATACACCAAACCGCATATCACATAAAGCAGGACATTGCCAAACACCTGCAGCAGGTAGCGCCTGCATCCATGCGCATGCTTCATCAAAAATGCAATGACTTTCATTTTCTCACTCCTTCCCTCATAAAAAAATAGGCTTTCGCCTATTTCCTACTGACTGTCTTCTTCCTCCTCGCAGGGCTGATGCGGTTTTATCTGCGTGATGATCTCCACAATTTCATCACTCATCCCCATTTCGCTCAGCACCTCCGCTATTTGGAGCTGTTCCTTTGCTTTCACTTTCATCACCTATTTCTAGTATGTGTGAAAGCGCACGCAATTATACCTGTGTCTGTAAATATTCTTTCAATGCACAGGCAATCTGATCAGGGCAGGATGTCTGTTTCCCACCGCATCGCACCCCTTCAAAAGCAGCAATCGTTTCGGCGATCGTTTTTTGTTCTAAAATTTTTGAAATACCCAATAAATTACCCGGACATCCGCCGGTAATCTGTACCTTGACGATCTTATCCCCGTCAACGGTAAAATCCATACGCGATGAACACACGCCCTTCGGTCGATATGTAAATTGCTTCATTCCTACCCCTCCTTCATCGGCAACCGCTTTAATACCAAAGCAGCGATCCATGCGATCGCGATCCCGGTCGGGATCCCGGTAACAAGCAGCAGCGGCAAAACCGCAATCATGCGCCATTGCTCATATAATAACATAATAACAGCGACTTGTGCAATCACATGTGCACTGCTTCCCGCCATTCCGGTTCCATAAATCGTACAAGGCGTAAAACGCTTAGTGAACCACATTGCAAGCGAAGCACAGATCGCCCCTGCAAAAGAAAGCCAAAATGAGATCTGAAACAGCGTGCCGCGCATCAAAGCCGCCAGCACCACCCGCATCAGATTCACAAAGGTCATCGTCCTGTTATCATAGCGATAAAGCGCGATCATGGCGACACAGTTTGCCAAGCCCAGCTTAAAGCCGGGAATGACATAAGGCAAAGGAATGCTTGCCTCGATCAGCTGAAACAAGATCGCCATTGCGATCAACAGCGCACATTCACATAACTTCCTTACTTTCATTGCATCACCACATCCACATCGCCGTCATCCGCCTCAATACTGATCACGATCTCATTAGGCAAACAGATGATCGGCTCCGCTCCCGAAGAAACAAATCCCTGCAGGGAACAAAGATGATAAGGTGAATTTTCTTCGATTACCGCAACCGCTCCATCCTTTACTTCGATCGCCACTGTTCCATTTGTCCCTTTGACATGATAGATACCGTTTTGATGCAGATCCAAGCGCAGCACTTCTTCATTACGATAACGTACCACCGCAATATCGCCCGCTTCTTTTCCATAGGAAAAATAAATCGGCACATAGGTACAAACCGCCGCTAACAGGATGATCAAGATCAAGATCTTATCTGCTTTGTTCATCGCATTCCTCCGTATTGCACTATGATGCCATGTTTCCAAGCGATTGTCAATATGCGCACTTTGTTCTTTGACGCATCAGCTCGACTGCTTCTTTCCCGCTCATTTCTTCCACATGCAGCTTCAAGATACAGACTGACGCAAGCGCCCCCTCAATTTCCTTTGCCAAGTGTGCTTCACTTTCCCGTGGACTGTATTTTGCCGCAAGCAGCCTTAATGCACTACGCAGCTGTGCTTCCTCCTCAATGATTTCCACCGTACCGAATACGATCACACTGCGAAAATAAGTCGTAAATTCCTCACTGATCACCTGATCTTTCCCGATCACACAAAATGAGGCACGCGCACACGCTTTTAATAAATCCAGCTTATGTCCGCTTTTGGCGCAATGAAAATAGATCGCTCCTTCATCATATACATAACTGAGCGGCACCGCATACGGATATTCGCCATTCAACGCCAATACCCCTGATGTACCTTCTTTCAACAGCTTCAAAGCATCTGCATCGCTTAATTGTTGTTTTGCTCTACGCATTTGTTTCATTCCTTTTCCACCTTTCTTCCTCTTATCCTTTATCACTGCGGCTGTTTCTTGCGCAGTTGCCTGCGCAGTTCCTCTAACTGCTTCATTCGCATCCCTACCTTAGCCTCGCTTCCCTGCGTGGTCGGGGTGTAATAAATCGTCCCTTCCAGTGCCGGCGGCAGACAGTACATGCCGGTGATCTTTTCTTCATGATCGTGCGCATAATCATAGTCTTTTCCATAATCCAGCTCTTTCATCAACCGCGTCGGCGCATTGCGAATCTGTAACGGCACGCCTTCTTCACTTGTCTTGCGCGCATCTGCGGCAGCTTTTTCATATGCCACATATAATGCGTTAGATTTCGGTGCAAGCGAGAGATAGGTGACAGCATGCGCCAGATGTACGCTGCACTCCGGCATCCCCAAATCATGGCAGGCATCAAAAACCGCCACACAGATTTCCAAAGCACGGCTGTCTGCCATACCGATATCCTCACTGGCAAAACGCACCAGTCTTCTTGCCACATAAAGCGGATCTTCCCCCGCTTCCAGCATTCTCGCAAGCCAATACAGCGCCGCCTGTGTATCACTGTTGCGCATACTTTTATGTAAGGCGGAGATCAAATTGTAGTGTTCTTCCCCCTTTTTGTCATAGAGCATCGATTTTACACTGATACACTGCTTCAGATCTTCTTCCTCAATGAAGATCGCATCATCTTTGCGCTTCGCATTCAGCACCACCATTTCCAGTGTATTCAGCGCCATGCGCGCATCTCCTCCCGCAAAATCCGCGATCATGCGCAAATAGCGTTCATCACAGCGCACATGCAGCTTTCCAAAACCGCGCTCCGCCTGCAGCGCATGCTTTAATACCTGCACCAGATCTTCATTGCTTAATGCCTTTAAGACAAATACCTTACAGCGGCTTAACAGCGCAGAATTGATCTCAAAAGAAGGATTCTCCGTCGTTGCCCCGATCAAAGTAATCGTTCCCTTTTCCACAAAAGGCAAAAACGCATCCTGCTGGGCTTTGTTGAAGCGATGAATTTCATCAACGAACAAGATCGTCTTTTCGCCATAAGCATAAGCCTGTGTCGCATCTTTCATCACTTCTTTGATTTCCTTCATGCCACTGGTAACCGCACTGAACTCTATAAAACGGGCATGCGTCAGCGTTGCGATCAGCTGCGCAAGCGTTGTTTTCCCAACGCCCGGCGGCCCCCAAAAAATCATGGACGGCACCTGATCGGCACAGATCATCTGACGAAGCAGTTTCCCTTCATCCATCAAATGATGCTGCCCGATATATTCTTCTAATGTTTGCGGACGCATCCTGCTTGCTAAAGGATCTTGTAATTCGTTGGTAAACAGTGTCTGCATCTTCATCACCCTCTTTCCAGTATTTTATCATAAATTGATAAGAGCAGGTAGCCTTTCCTACCTGCTCATTTGCATTGTTTTACTACTGCTCGCTTCTTCTGTTCTTGCGTAACATTGCAGCGAATACGATCATACTTCCCCCTAATAACACATAATACATTCCCTTGCTTACTTCATCTCCCGTATTTACTGTTTCATTCTCCTCTTTCTTGATCTCCTCGATACTGCTTTCTTCCTTTTCCTCTTCATTTGGTGTATTCGGCTTCTCTTGCGGCTCTGTCGGCTTCTCCTCCGGTTCACTTGGTTTCTCTTCCGGCTCTGTCGGTTTTTCTTCCGGTGTTTCCGGTTCTTCCGGCATTACTTCTTTATATCCTGCATATAACTGTAACGTACCATCTTCTACCGTCATAAAATCGATCATATCGGTTTCTGTTAACGGCATCGTACATGCTTCATCTAAATACCAGCCTCTAAATACGAACCCCTCTTTGTTAATCACAGCAGATGGTGCATCTTTTACGATTTCTGTTCCAGTAAAAGTAAAATCCTGTTTTGCTTCTGCCATTGTAGAGTAGATAAAATGATCTGATTGATATAACAGTTTTTCATTATTGGTGCTTCCATCTGCAAATGCTCCGTCATTACTGTGATAGACAACTTTTGCATAGTATGGGGTTCTGCCAAAAATACTGTCTGCTTGGTCAAAGTGCATCAACCCTTGACAGGTTGTAATAATGATCGTCGGCACCGGTATTTTTGCATTTTCTAACATAAAAGCACTATAAGGATAATGGTTGAAAGCGTAACCGTTCGCATATCCGCTTAAATCAAAAATATTAAGATTGTAACAATTCTGAAACTCGGTGCTAAGAAAATTATTGTCACTATATCTCTCATCTGCAGTCATCTTCTCCATACCGACAACGGTTTTAAGATTCCAGCAATTTAGAAAAAGGGATTCCCAACGTGAATCATCCCAATTCCAGCCACTGAAATCAACCTTTTCTAAACGATAACAGGAAACAAATCCCTCACTAATATCTAATCTATCGCCAAATCCGCTCGATGTATCCAGGCCGCTTAGATCAGCTTCCACTAATTTCGTAAAAAAATAGCGATCACTTTCATAAGGACTAGGAGAGAGCAAACGATACATATCTCGATGTGTCACAGCGACTTTTTTATCCGTTGTGCCGATTTTCAACGATACCAATTCATTATAGTATTTCGGATCTCCTGATGGATCCTCTTTTTTGAGATTATCAAATAAACTGTACAGAGCCCGGTAATTACTAGTATCAATCTCTACCGATTTACCCGGCGCTTCCGCAAATTCAGATGGGATCACAACATTTACCGCATTCCCTGTGTATTCCGTTAATGTGATCTTATCACTTGTTTCTGTATAAACCCAATCACTTAGCGTTAGGCCACCTGCCTCACTTTCAGAGTACTGATTTACAGTACCCCCCCCCCTGGGCAAAAATCATGTTCGGTTTTACTGCCATGCCCAGCATCAGGCACAGACTTGCCAAAAGCAACGATACTTTCTTTTTCATCTTTTCCTCCTTCTCGTCTGTTCTTCTTTACAGACGCTATCTTTGCTTGTTTACACTATACCATATTTCCCCCTATTTATCTACATCGAATGATACCGATTCCATGCTTTGTACTATGTGCCATACGAACATGAAAAAATAATCAAATAAAAAGCAATTTCTTTTGATCTTTCACCTTATTTTAAGGGTTCGGTACTATACTGGTAAGCGCGTAAAGGAGGAAACTAAATGCGCTATATTTTCAAAAACGCCTTACTTTCTATTACCAGAAACAAAGGCAGAAACCTGCTGATCGGCATCTTGATCCTTGTCATATCCTGTGCCGTATCTGTGGCTTTGGCAATCGATCATGCGTCTGCTGCCTTGATCGCTTCTTATGAGGATAAATATGAAGTAGAGGCGACGATTGCAATGAATCGGGAAAACATGATGCAAAACTTTGACCCGGAAAACAGAGAAGATGCAAAAGCGGACATGAATGAGGTGTTTCAAACTGCCAGCAGCATCACTGCCGCCGATATTGAGGCATATGCGGACAGCGACTATGTGAAAAGCTATTACTATACCATGAATACTGAAATGAACGCCGTTTCACTGGAAAAAGCGGAACAGTCGATGGAGGGCATGCCGCAGCAGAAAAGAGGCGATCAGGAATTTGAAGAAATGGCAAGCGGAGATTTTACCTTGCAAGGCTATTCTTCTTTATCCGCAATGAATGAATTTATTGAGGGCAGCTACCAGATCGTCGATGGCGAAGTCGCATCAGATTTTGAAAGTGATACTTGTTTGCTGAATGAGGAACTGGCGACCTTAAACGACATACAGGTAGGCGACCAGATCACATTAGTCGATCCAAATGATGAAACGATCACTTATTCTTTGACCGTAAGCGGTATTTATCAGGAACAAAGCGAACGGGAAAACGGTATGAAGCAGTTTGCCAACTCGGTCAATACCATCATCACCAACGCTCATGTCGTTGAACAGATAAGCGCCGCAAGTGAATCGCTGCGCGTTTCCATTACCCCGACCTTCATTTTAACGGACAGCAGCGTCGTTGATGCGTTCAGTGCGGAATTAAGCGAAAAGGGGCTCAGTGAATATTTAAGCGTACAGACAAATCTCGATCAGGTAGAGAGTGCCACCAGCACCATTGCCAATGTGCAGACTTTCTCTGTCACCTTTTTGATCATTACCTTTATCATCGGTACGATCGTCTTACTGATCGTTAATTTCATCAATATCCGCGAACGCAAGTATGAGATCGGCGTACTGCGAACGATCGGTATGAAAAAATCAAAGGTTTGCCTGCAATTCATCAGCGAACTGCTGATCGTATCGCTTTTATCGCTGTTATTAGGTGCGGGAATCGGTGCGGCGATCAGTGTTCCGGTATCGAATTACATGCTGGAAAATGAAATTGCTTCCGCACAGAATGAACAGCAGTCGATACGTGATCATTTCGGCGGCAATGGAAAAGAGATGATTCCAGATCAAGGAGAAATGCCTGAACAAAGTCCTGATATGGGAAAAAACAACTTTCAGGGCGTCATCGAATTACAGGCATTTGACAGCATCGACGCCGTTGTCGATATACAGGTAGTGATACAGCTTTTGGGAATCGGACTGGCCCTTACCGTCATTAGCTCTCTCAGTGCGATGATCAGCATTCAAAGATTCTCACCGCTAACGATATTAAAGGAGCGAACATAATGGAAAACAACAATATTTTAACGATGGAACATGTTTCTTATCGCTATAAAGACGCAAAACAAAATGAATATGTATTAACAGATCTGAACTTCACTTTCCAAAAAGGGCTTGTCTATGCGATCAAGGGAAAAAGCGGAAGCGGCAAGACCACGCTGCTTTCTTTGCTTAGCGGCTTGGAAACGGATTATGAAGGAAACATTTACTTTCGCGAGCGGGAATTAAGACAATTCGATCTGGATCGTTACCGCAGCCGCGATATCGGCATCGTCTTTCAAAGCTATAATCTGCTTCCGCATTTAAGCGCCGCAGAAAATATCATCTTGTCGATGAATGTCAGTCAGTACCCGATTCCCGATAAAAAAGAAAAAGCGGTCGAGCTTATGAAACGAGTCGGGTTATCAGAAGATCAAAAAGATCGTCGCGTATTGAAATTATCCGGCGGCGAGCAGCAGCGTGTGGCCATTGCAAGGAGCTTGTCTTATGAGCCTAAGCTGATCTTAGCAGATGAACCGACCGGCAATTTGGATAAAGAAACCGAAAGAGAGATCATGGATATTTTAGTAGATCTGGCAAAACAGGAGCAGAAATGCATCATCATCGTAACGCACTCCGATCCTGTCTGTAAACGCGCTGATATCGTCTATCAGCTGTGATGTGTCTTTAGAAATGGAAAAAGCAAGTCGCTTGCATCAAAACACGGCTTGCTTTTTTTTCGTTATTTTAAGTGTTCACGGAAGAAAGCTTCCAGCTTATCAAATGGGATAACGTCCAAATTGTCATAGAGATCGGTATGCACCGCATCCGGAATCAACAGCAGTTCTTTGTTATCGGTATATGAAGAGTCTTTGATCATTGCCGCATAAGCATCTTTGCTGAAGTAGCAGGAATGTGCCTTTTCTCCATGCACTAACAGCACGGCACTTCTGATCTCGTTTGTATAGCGCAGGATCGGCTGATTGATAAAGGACATGCAGCCGATCTGGTTCCAGCCTTCATTAGAGTTCAGACTTCGTTTATGATAAGCTCTGCCTTTATAATAGGCGCTGTAATCTTTCACGAAAAACGGTGCGTCATCGGCAACCGGCAATTCCATACAGCCGCCTGCACGGGCATAGGTACCGTTTCGATAATCCATGACTCTTTGTTCATTCAACGTCTTTTTTAACTGATAGCGGGTTTCTTCCTGATCGCCTTCATCGAAATAACCGTTTGCATTCACTCTTGCCATATCATACATCGTCATCGCGACAGTTGCTTTGATTCTGGTATCTAAGCTGGCTGTATTCAGCGCCATACCGCCCCATCCGCAAATTCCTAAAATACCGATCTTGTCATGATCGACCTCATCCATGACAGACAGAAAATCCACGGCTGCCTGAAAGTCCTCGGTGTTGATATCGGGACTTGCCATATAGCGTGGCATCCCTCCGCTTTCACCGGTAAAGGAAGGATCAAACGCCAATGTAAGAAATCCTCTTTCCGCCATCGTTTGGGCATACAGTCCGGCACATTGTTCTTTTACCGCACCGAAAGGACCGCACACGGCAATCGCCGGCTGTTTCCCGCTTACTTCTTTTGGCATATACAAATCTGCCGCCAAAGTAATGCCATAGCGATTGTGAAAGGTTACTTTCTTTGTAATTACCTGATCGCTTTTAGGGAACGTCTTATCCCATGCTTTTTCTAATACCAATGTTTCATTCATTATTTCAACCTTCTTTCTTTCTGCGGGTAAGCAGTGATCCTACATGGATTGCGCTTATCAACAGATAAGCTGCTTCTGCTCTTACCGTTTTCATTATAGATGCTAAACTTAACTTTAGGTCAAGCGTTTCTATAAAATTTTTTATGTGCAGCCGGGAAGGCATGCATCTTCATGAATCTACTACTGAGCGAGCGTTTATGCACAAAATAAAAACCTCTTTTACAAGAGGCTGTTTTCTAAATGGTGCCGCTACGCGGAATTGAACCACGAGTTCATCCTTACCATGGACGTGTATTACCATTATACTATAGCGGCGAATGGAAACTATTTCAGACAGTCTTCCATTTCCCGTTTCAGTCGGGCAATCGGTAGACCTACTATATTATAATAGTCCCCTTCGATTTTTTCAACTAAAAATGCACCTTTTCCTTGAATTCCGTATGCGCCTGCTTTATCAAGAGGTTCTTTTGTGGCAATATACGCCTTTATTTCTTCTTCTGAGAGCGCATAGAAGGTTACTTTACTGACTTCATGAAAGAGGTGTGCCGTTTTGCCGTCATAAATACAAACAGCAGTGATGACTTGATGCGTTCTGCCTGATAAGCGTTTCAACATCATTTCCGCCTGTTGTTCATCTTGCGGTTTTCCCATCACTTGATCGTCCAGACAAACGATCGTATCTGCTGAAACGATCCACTCCTGCGGATATTTTTTTGCCACTGCCGCTGCTTTGCGATACGCGATATCCTCGATCGCTTCATACAGCGGAAGCTCTTTGTTCAATGTTTCGTCGATCTGTGCTCCTTTTACCGTAAAAGGAACATCCAGCTTCGCCATCAGTTCCCGGCGACGCGGACTTTCACTTGCCAATATGATCCTGCGCATACACTGCTCCTTTCTGCTTTTTCATTACGTGCTTGAGGTAGTAAAGCGACAAGCCAAATAAAGTGAGGAATACGATGGCAAAGGCAAGCACGATCCTGCTTACCATTGCAAAGAAAAACGGTTCCGGAAACATCTGGATCATTCGATCCGTAGCCGGATTCAGCAGCCAAAGATCATTGCTGAAGAACAGTCGGTGAAAATTCGTCCAAAAGGTCGTGAAATCGCTCATGATCCATAAGCCCAGCACACCGGCGATCACCACCGCTGCGATCGCACACTGCACATAGCGATAACATAACGCAAACAACAGATCTTTTCGTGCTTTCCAAAACAGGAGCGCAAAAGCAACAAGAGTGATCAAAAACGCATAGGAGCGCACCTGCATCGCTCCCTGATACAGATTTTTGACATCGACCATATGTGCTGTTTCTCTTTCATTAAACATTTCCACTTTTTCTTCCGCTGCAACAACCTGCAAAGAAATGTCATCACGCTCATCTTTCAAATAGTCCAGCAGCACATCGGTGGCACGCATCAGATCCTGCTTTGACATATTCATGTCCTGTGCGGTATTTAATTTCTGATATTGTTTTTCAAAAAAGGAACGCTGAAACGCAAAATGATCGACACAGGTCAATAAGATCGTAATGATCAAGCCTGCCGCACTCAAGATGCACAGCGCTGTTTTTCCATATTTCAATGTTCTCACTCCTTGCACATGCAAAAATATCATACCACAGATCGCATACAATGAAAATCACAGAAAAACAAAAAACAGGATCGCTCCTGTTTCCCTTCCTTTATTTATCTTTGCTTTTTTCCGCCATCTGATAGACGACCTGATGCACTTCATTGAGCTTAGCGCTGATCACACCTGCCGCATAAAGCAAAAAAGCAATGCCGAAATACACGGAAACATGCTCCAGATAATAAGAAATAATGAACGTCATGTTTTCCGATACGATCAGATCATTAGAATCGATCAAAGATCGAATATCGCTGTAACAGCCAAAGATCTCAAAAGTGGCAATACATAAAAAAACGATCGCAAGTGCGTACAGCACATAAACAGACGATGGGGTTTTTACTACTTTCATGAAACAGGCTCCTTTCCGCTTCTTTTTACTATATGTCCTTGTTTTTGAAAAAAGTCCCTTTTGGGACTTCATCGATAACTGGTGCAGACGATGGGACTTGAACCCACACGGGCATACGCCCACTACCCCCTCAAAGTAGCGTGTCTGCCATTCCACCACATCTGCGAAAAATGGCGCGCCCAGCAGGAATCGAACCCGCAATATCAGAACCGGAATCTGATGTGATATCCTTTTCACCATGGACGCAAGATGATACTGTCTGGTAGTGGATCCCTAAATATGGCCCGCTTATCAGGACTCGAACCTGAATCTAACCCTTAGGAGGGGTTCGTACTATCCCTTATACTATAAGCGGAATTGTATGGAAACCCATATTCTTCCAGATCGTAAATACTGCTTTATCAAGCCAAGATATTATATCATTATCCATCCATTCTTGCAACAGCAAAAATGAGCCTCCTCCACAAGAAGCATGCTGGAGAAAGACAGAAACACACGTTATCATTTTCCTGCCATTTTATGATCGGCAAACAGCTGAAAGGCCTTTTCCATATCTTTACTGTCGATTTTCGCAAAAGACAAGATGATTTCTTCTGCATTTTCATCATAAGCGATTTCTTCGGGTATTTCATCAGGTAATACGGATGCCTTGCGAACATGGATACGCAAAGCTGTTTCATGCAGCACCCATTCCCAATGCGGTACCGATCGCTGCAGCAGTTCTGCCATTTTACGATACTTCTCGGCATAGCGTTTCCGCAGCTGATTCAAATGCTTTTCCATGTGCGCATTGGTCAAATAACGCGCCAACGCTAATTGTTCCATCTTAGAGGCAGTCGGATTATAATCACTTTTTTTCGCCTCATAGCGTTGCTTTAACGGCTGCGGCAGGATCATATAAGCGATCCGTAAGGACGGCGCCAGCAGTTTGGAAAAAGTGCTGAGGTAGATGACCCGTTCCCCTTCATCAGCCGCAAACAAAGCGCTCTCGCTCCTTCTTACATAACGCAGTTCCCCGTTTTTATCATCTTCGATCAAATATACATGATGTCGTTTGGCTAATTCACAATACGTTTTACGCAAATGCCTTGGCATCGGCGCTTTCTCATCCCCGAATGCAACCGTATGCAAATATAGAAAAGACATCTTTTCCCAGTCGTTTTGGGTGAGCGCCGTTACATCGCATAAATGCACTTCCCATCCACAGTCCTCAAATACCTGCTTTGCCTGTGAAAAGGGCGGTGTGTGCATATAAATGATTTTTCTTTTTCCTAATAAGCCGCAAAGCTGATACAGCAGCGTCTGCACGCTTGCTCCTACTAGAATCTGATCTTCATGACAGGCAATGCCGCGGTACCCGTACGCATGACGCTGCAAAGCTTTACGCAGCACGGTCTCTCCCTGCACCTCTCCATATTCCAAAAGATCCTCCTGTTCCATGGCGAAACGCACACAGCGTTTCCAATTCAGGGAATCAAAGCTCGCCTCATCGATCGCCGATGTCTTAAAATCATATTGGAAATGCGGCTTTTGTTCTGTTTCATCGCTGCGCAGCAGTTCTTTTCTTAGATTTACCCCTGCTTCACTTACACAAACAAAGTAACCCTGCCGCGGCAGCGCTTCAATATAGCCTTCCTCCTCCAACTGTGCATAAGCATTTTTAATAGAAGTAAGCGATACCGACAAAAGCCCGGCACAACGGCGAATCGAAGGCAAATGATCGCCCTGCTTCCAATAACCGCTTAATAACTGTTCTACGAAAAAATCATGAATTTGCTGATAGAGCGCTTTCCCTTTTTGTTTCTCAAACTGCATCCAAACATAGTCCATATCCATTCCTCTGTATCCCAAATTTATTTATTTTCTGTATATTTTTTAATATACAGTATTATGATAGAATATGCAAGAATGAAAGAAGGTATCTGAATGAAAAAAATCAGTGTCAAACAAATGAGCATCACTGCGCTGCTTGCGGCATGCTGCTACATCGGCTTTATGTATTTGAAGATCAATATTCCGGTCGGCGATATGATGACCGCGATCCATTTCGGCAACACCTTTTGTGTCCTTGCGGCGCTTTTATGCGGCGGGGTTTCCGGCGGTCTTGCCGGTGCGATCGGTATGGGGATCGCTGATCTCATGGATCCTCTTTATGTCGCCAGTGCGCCGAAGACGATCTTTTTGAAATTTATGATCGGCGTCATTACCGGTTTTATGGCACATCGCATCTTGAAGCTTGCCGATGCGCACCAAGATCAAAAACGCTCGTTGAAGCTTGCGTTGATCGCTTCTTCCTGCGGCATGCTTTTTAATGTCATCGCCGAGCCGATCGTATCATTCTTTTATAAAAACTATCTGCTTGGCGTACCGTATTCCGCAGCCAAGATGTTTGCGGCTTTCACTGCTGCGACAACCTTGACCAACGCGATTACCAGCGTTATCATCGCATCTTTGCTATACAGTGTATTATGCAAGAAATTTTACTACACCAAGCGCGATTGATCGCATTTAAGCAAGCACGTTCTGCTACCGAATCGGAAATTAACATGTCAGCACAAAAGCAAAGGAGAAACCCGAACATGGCGTTTCTCCTTTTCTATGCTTATTCTATCACACTTAATCGTCCGCTCAAATAAGCGATCTTTTTCGCGATTTTTTCCAGTTTCATATCCGCATAACTGTCATCATCGCTGTCAAATACATCATAGCTTTCTTCAAGATCTTGATGTTCCTCCAAATAGTCAGAAGAAAGCGATGCAGTCTCAAATAACACATAAACGTTTCTCGTTCGTGCTTCATAGGTATCGTCAAAATAGCTGGTTCTTACTTGACCTTCTACCGTTAATTGATAAATATAAATATAACTGCCCCGCGATGACTGGAAAAGATCATTTACATGAAACAGTTTCCCCTTTAATTCCCGATCTGTTACCACGATGTCTTTATCATCATCTAACGATAAATAGCGATCACCCAATTCCACATCCTCGATAAACAAAGCGAGCGCCTCTTCCATCTGCTTTTCGACTTCATTCTTGATTTTCTTCGGAACATCCTCATCACTCACATAATATTCGATCAATCCTTTTACTTCGGTACTGAACGTATCATCAGTGATGCGCAGCTTCAGCGCCTTCGCTTCTTCCTCGTCATAAACCGCTTTTACCTGCACCTGATCACCGTTTTGGAAGGTTCCGTTTTCGCCTTGCACTTCATATTCGATATTGTGCACAAACGATGCCAGTCTGTCATTATTTTGATTATACGCGACCTGACAGCCGCTTACTGTCGCATAGCCGTTTCCGGAATCCCCATCTACGCTGATCTTGCATCCGTTGATCAAATTGATATCCGTTTTCTTAAAGACATTCACATAAACCAAATAACCCAATAACAGTACGATTACCGCACCGATCCCCAGCACTGTTTTTTTGCCGTTAGGCGTCTGATAGAAGGCTTTTATTTTATCTGTCATCGTATTGACGTTCTGTTTCAATGCCTCTGTCGTATCAGCAGCGCTTTGCATCATCGCTTCCTTTGTTTCCTGTACTTTCTGCACATCGACATCTAATTTCCCATCGCCTGCAAAAAAGCCGTCTTTCTTTTTCCAATAGAAGAAAAGATTGCATCCGCCATATACAGTGCTGACGATATAAGCAAAAATCAAAATTTTTAATCCGTTTTCCATTTTTGCGGTAAGATCAGCAGAACTCATATTCCCGTATTTGGAATAAAGCGAAAAAGCGCTGCCTAAATTTCCGTTCAAAACCTGACCGGCTTCCCGCAGAATAGAAACCGCGGAATTTGCCAGCAGCATCGCCAGCAGGACCACTGCCGCAACCCCCAGCGTAACAAGTAAGTTGCGATCCTGCTCCTTGCGGTAAAAATAGATTGTCGCCGCAATTCCCAAAGCGATCAGTTCTAAAATGATCGTAGCGACAAACAGAAAATACAGAAAAGAAATCTGTCCGCTGATTCCCGATAAACTTCCGTTATAGCTGCTTTTCAGGGTAAGCTGCTGCAACAAAGCGATCAATCCGACCACGCCGGCAGCCATATTCACATACATTAAATTGCGTTTTGTTACATACTTCATATCATTTTCTCCCTTCCCGATCATCATACCTTTATTTTATCATACGTCTGTCATTCCTGTTTTTCATCGCTCCTTTCCCTATTCAACCGACTTCAGTGATTCCACCATTGGAATCTGACGCAGTCTGCGATACATGACGATATTCACGATCATCGCAAACACCAGCGTCAAAATCATCGAATATACAAAGGAAAGCGGCTCAATATTTCTTCCGAACATCACTTCCGGCATTTCCGCCAGATTCATGATCAGCGCATGCAGCGCGATGCCAAGCACCAACCCGCAAAGACCGCCGATCAAAGTCAGTACGATATTTTCCCGATAGACATACGAAGAAACTTCTTTCGGATAAAAGCCCAACACTTTGATGGTCGCAATTTCTCTGGTGCGCTCACTGATATTGACATTCGTTAGATTATACAATACGACAAACGCCAATAGTCCCGCCGCACCGATCAAAACATAAACGACAAAAGAGATCGAAGCGATCGTATCTTCAAAGGATTTGGCAACACCGCTGTAAAAGGACATAGAGGAAACACCATCCAATTCCATATAGCGGCTGCCCAAAGCGGCTTCCGTTTCATCGCTCACTTCTTTCATCTGGATATAATACGCATTGACCACGGTGCGTTCACCGCTTAATTCCTTGTAATAACCCGGTGTCATATACAGCGTATGGCCCACATAGTTTTCCATGACACCGGTGATCTTGACTTCCTTCATCTGTCCGTTTTCCAAAGTGATCGAAACGTTGTCGCCAACCGAAACGCCCAAATTCTTAGAAAGTTTTTCCGTTATGATCGCCCCATCGCTGTTCAAATGCAGTTCTTCCTTGCTTCTGCGATTTTGCATCAGCACAAATTCATTAAAATCACTGCTGTCCTCTGCGATGATCAGCGTTACATTTGTTTCCTCGCCGTCATCGTTTACCGTTGCATTTTTCTGCATGATCCCCTCATATGCCTTGATTTGCTTATCTTCTTTCAGTTTGGTTTCCACCTGATCGCGCTGCTGATACGTGCTGTCTGCCGAAAAGGTAAGCATGCTGTCATACTGCATGATCTCTTCATACTGTTTATCGACGATTTCCGCAATGCTGTCCTGAATGCCAAAGCCCGCCACCAGCAGTGCCGTACAGCCGCTGATACCGATCACTGTCATGAAAAAGCGTTTCTTGTAACGGAATAGATTGCGCGCCGTAACCTTTTGCGTAAAAGAGAAGCGGCTCCACAGAAATGACAAACGCTCCAGCATGATCTTCTTGCCGTTTTTCGGCGCTTTCGGCCGCATCAACAAAGCCGGTACTTCCACCAATTCATGATAGCATGCAAAGATCGTCGCTGCGATCGTTACCGCAATGACGCTGAGCGATGCCTGCAGGGCCAACGGAATTTGTATTTCAAATTGGAGATCCGGCAAATTATACATGAGGTTCCACGCATAAAAGATCACGCTTGGAAACAGATGCATACCGATCAAACAGCCGATCACACTGCCCACAATGCCCGCAACAAGCGCATACAGGACATATTTCATCGCAATGGCGACTTTAGAATAGCCAAGCGCTTTATAAGTACCGATCATGCTGCGCTGTTCATCTACCATACGCGTCATCGTCGTTAAACAGACAAGTGCGCATACCAGCAAAAAGAACACCGGGAATACTTTGGCGATCCCATCCATTCGCTCGGTTACGCTCTCATAATCACGATAGGAATAATGAGAATTGCGATCCAGCACATACCAGGTCGGTTCCGGCAAGGAAGACAACTGTTCTTTTCCCTGCGCCAATTTTTCTGCTGCCAAAGACAGCTCCTGTTCGCCTAGAGTACGGTTTTTCTCTAATTCCAATTTGCCGTTTACATAAGCCTCCTGCGCTGCGTCCAACTGTTTTTGCGCCTGCGCAAACTGCGCCTCGCTTTCCGCTTTTTTTGCAGCCAATGCTGCTTTCGCTTCCTCCAGCTGCCGCTTGCCGTCTGCGATCATCTGTTCAAAGGTCGCAACTTTCTCATCCACCGTCACAACTGCTTTTTCACTGTTTTCGATCGTACTTTTTAACTGTGCGATCTCTCTTTGCACAAGCTGCAGCTGTGTTTCCAACGCCGCTTTTTCTGCCTGCGACAAAGCCGGATCAGCCAGCTGTGCCTGCAACCTTGCTTCCTGCGCCTGCTGCTCTTTCAAACGCGCTTCAGCCTGTTCGATGATCGGTTCATATTGCTCGTGCATCTGTTTCTGTAATGCCACGACTTCTTCCAGCTGTATTTCATACTGCGCGATCGTTGCTTCATTTTGCGCAATTTGCATTTCACTCAAAGCAACTGTGCTTTCTAAATTGATCTTGCCGCTTTCTAGCTGTGCCTGTCCTAGTAAAATTTCATCTCTTGCACTTTCTAATTGACTTTGCGCTTCACTGATCTCAGTTTCAAAAGCCGCACGCGCTTCTTCATACTGCGCTTCTTTTTCCGCTAACGCTTCCTGTGCCTTTGTCTGTATCTGTTCATAGCGAATGTCGCTGCGATCTTGTCCGACCTGCTCCAAAGCCGCGCTCACTTGGTTCACCACATCAAAATAGGCGTCCGTATAGCTGTTATATGCCTTTGCCCCTTTGACCGTAACCAGCACTTCACTGTAATAGTCGCTGCAATAATTGTCCGCATCGATTCCGATAAACAGATCGACCTTGCCGCTGCCGATCGTCGATGTCCCCTTTTCATGACTGAGATAATCCGGCGTATAGACAGTACCGACAATACGATACGTATCTCGCTTCAATGTATCGCTTAAAGCATCTTCACTGCCGCTTTCTAACCGGATCGTATCACCGATCGCAAAACCGCTCTTGATCAGTTCCTGCTCTTCGATTACACATTCATCACTTTTCTTCGGCATTCTGCCTGATACCAAACGCATTTGATTGATATAGTTTAGATCATTTCGATCATCGCCGGATAAACCGATTACTTTTACGACATACTGCTGTGTATCATAATGTGTCAAAAAATCCATGGAATAAGCTGGCATCACGCCTTCTAATCCATCTACTGCACGGATTGCCTCCACATCTTCATCGGTAAAGCCCATCGTTGAAACCAATCGTATATCCATTAGGTTATACGCTTTGTAATATTGATCGGCAGTATATTTCATGTCGGGAATACTGGCCTTTACACCGGCAAAGAAGGCGGTGCCGATCGCCACGATCGCCATGATCGAGAAAAATCTGCCGAAGCTGTGCCGCATTTCTCTGATGATATCCAGCACATATGCTTTCATTAGTATTCGATCCTTTCTACCGGCATTGGATTTTCATTGATTTCAATGCTTTCGATCAGGCCGTTTCTGACCTTGATGACCTTGTCTCCCATCGCCGTAAGCGCCAGATTATGCGTAATGACGATCACACAGATCCCCCGTTCCCGACATGTATCCTGCAGCAATTTCAACACTTGTTTCCCGGTATTGTAGTCCAAAGCACCGGTCGGTTCATCACATAAAAGCAGTTTTGGATTTTTTGCCAGCGCTCTGGCAATCGCCACGCGCTGCTGTTCCCCGCCGGATAACTGTGCCGGAAAATTATTTTTACGATCAGCTAAACCAACCGCCGCGATCGTTTCATCAATATCCAGCGGATGTTTACAGATCTGCGTTGCCAGCTCCACATTTTCTTTTACCGTCAGATTCTGCACCAAATTATAAAACTGAAACACAAAACCGATATCATAACGGCGATAAGTCGTCAGTTCTTTCTCATTATAATCACTTACCAGATTGCCATCGACATAGATCTTGCCGCCGGTACAGCTGTCCATGCCGCCTAAAATATTCAAAATGGTGCTTTTCCCTGCACCCGACGCCCCGGCAATGACGACAAATTCACCTTTTTCGATCGTAAAATTGACCCCGGCAAGCGCGGGAATTTCCACTTCTCCCATGCGATAGATCTTCTTTACATCTTGAAATTCAATATAACTGCTCATTTTGATCACACCTTTTACGATAGTCTGTCTGCTTACTACTATTTTACATTTTTTACTTTGAAAATACAATTCTATACCAATAAAAAAGGAGGAAGTTTGCGCGCATGCAGAAAAGGGTAAAAAGTAATACTCTCTAATTACCATCGTGATCAAAAACAAACGCCCCTAAATGATAGAAAAGCGTTTGATCGATCAGTGCGGCATCATATATAAACAGACAATGAAAGAGCAGCAGCCCTATCAGACTTACTGCTCAGATGATCGATCACGATGATGATCAAAAAACTTTTCCTGTCACAGCGATGCTTTTGTTTCTTTATATAATTTGACTGTTCGCCAGATATACCCTAGCAATAAAAGCGGATAGAGATACAAATGCTCTGCCAAAAAACTTAAAAAAGCATCCTGACTGATCACCAACAGCATAACGATCAAGTAAACAGCCATGATCCAAAAGCGTCCTGACCGGAAGTATGTGCCATATTTCCCTTGATAAGTGAGATATTCCAAAACCCACTCGACCAACAACAGGGATAAAATACCGCCCCATAAAAAGCCTTTGATTTCGCGCGTCATAAACGCCGCAACAAGGAAAGCAAGCTGCATCACAAGCAAAAGCTTATTGCACACACCATGCAGATAAAGCGTTTTATTATTCTCCATAAATGATACCTCGTTTTTGTAATATTGAATGATTGTGTTTTATTGCGACAACTGCCGTTTATGCTTAATTTTTTACTTTTCCTTTTTTACAGAAAAAGCAAGATCTATGCGTAAGAGCAATACAAAGCGGGGTTCTTCTCTAAATGGTTTCATAGAACACTCCTCCTGACATTTTTATTATATCACAAGAAAGCATAAAATAAATTCATTAAAAAGATAAAAGTAAGTATATTAAATTCGATCAATTTACTGTCTCATGATCAAGACTTGATAAAAAAAGGAAAGCTTCTCATGCTTTCCCTTACTGTTTTACATTCACAAAATTAGGTGTATCCTTGATCTTGTCTAACTGATCGACACGATTGTCGTGTAGAACATGAACCTGCTTTGGATAAAACACAAGATACACATTCTCTACATCTTTAAGACAATAAGTGTCCTTCTCATCTGTTTCCACCAGTGTATATTCCTTTATTTCACCAAGCTGTTCATAAAAAGAGGCTTTGATCACACCGTCTTCTTTCATCAGGACCAAGTAATACTGGCTGACGATCCCTTCGCCCAGCATATACGTACCGACGATATTTTTTTCTTCCTGATAGGCAGCCAATTCTTTACGCATCGCAAAATGATTCACTGTTAAATATACCAAAAGAAAAATGATTAAAATAACAGAAATGATGCTTCCAAATAATTTATACTTATGATTCATATGATTTCTTCCTCCTGTTTCCTATAAAACTCTATTTCGTTAAGTGCGATACTTCATCAGTTTTATCAATGACAATTTTCTATTTCTATTATAACAGGATGTAAGTAGAAAAACAAACACGCTTCTTTTCATAAAAAAAGCAGATCAATTCTGCTTTGACTGATAATATTCCCATATCGCCTGTGTGCCCGCGTCATCATATCCCATTTCCCGCAGCGTTTCATAAATGCTTTGCACCTGCGTTAAGATCGGGAAATGCAAATCCATCTGCTTCAGTTCTGCTGCCGCGATGTTCATGTCCTTGATAAAATGCTTGATATAGAATCCCGGTTCATAATCATGACATAACATCTTCTCCCCGTTGTGGGTCAGTTGGAAGCTGCCAGCAGCCCCTTTTGCGATCGCTGCCAATACCTGCTTGGGGTCCAAGCCTGATGTTCGCGCATAAGTGAGTGCTTCTGCCGCTGAGGCAATGCACCCCGCCAAGGCGATCTGATTACATGCTTTGCAGTGCTGCCCGCTGCCGGCTTCCCCCTGATAAGTGATCGTTTCCGCAAAACAGGAAAAAAGCGGCTCCATCTTTACAAAATCAGCATGATCCCCGCCGCACATTACCGTAAGCGTTCCTTTTTGTGCGCCGATGTCGCCGCCTGATACCGGTGCGTCCAACACATGGAAATCATGTGCGTCATGTGCGATCCTGCGTGCCAAAGACGGCGCGGAAGTTGTCATATCGATCAAATACGCGCCCTTTGGCGCGTGTGCCAAAATTCCCTGCTCACCATAATACACCGCTTCCACATCATGCGGTTCTCCCACCATCGTAAAGACGACCTCACAATCTGCCACACAGTCCGCGATCGTTTTCATCGCCCGTATGCCCACTGCCTGTAATGCTTCTGCTTTTTTACCGGTTCGATTATACGCTTTGACTTCATGACCTGCTTTTTGTAAATGACAAGCCATCGCACTGCCCATGACACCGGTGCCGATCCATGCAATTTTCATTTCCATCACCTCATGTCTATGATAACACATTCTATTTACAGACATAAAGCATCTTTTTCCCTATTCAAACTCATGGAAAACAGGTGTCTTCGGATCGATATAATTACCGCTGTCTAATTCCCATGCCCGCTCATTTTCATAATCATCACTGAAATGCCGCTCACTGTCATGCGTCATCTGTGCGATCACCTGCCGATAAGCAAAACGCATTTCCTCTAAACATCGGATCCAGCCTTTCAGCACCTTTTTCATCATTTCGTCTTTGCTCATGCCTAATGCCTGTGCATATACCTGTTTTAATGTTTCACAGCCTTCTGCAAGCCGCATCAACAAGCCACAGTAATCATCGGGGCACTTTTTCTCAATCGGTTCCTGTTCCAAAAACAACTGTCCGCTCGATAAACGAATGGCCTCATCATCAGGATTGCCCAGATCGATCACATCGATCATGCGCGCGTCATTCCCCTGTAATTTCCGTAGAGCAATACCTGCCTGCTCTGCCAGATTCAGCCAATTCACACATTGTATCATCATCCAGTCCGCCTGCTGCTCTGATCCCAGATGCGATGACGCTTCCAGACACCATCTTGCCATTTGAAGCTGTAAATGCTGGGCGCTCTTGCTTAAAAACACATACAGCGTTCCATCTGTTTTGATCTGATAGACGTCCTGTTTTTCGCTTTTCACATATTGAAACATCGTATCACTCCTCACATTTCATTGCTAGTATGTGCACTTTCTGTCTTCCCATACAAAAAATCAGGGAAGCTCCCTGATCGTTATAACGGTGTCTGCATGATCTCATCAATGAATTCCATGACCCGCTTTGTCGATTTCCCATCCCGATAACGGAAAAACTGATTTCTGAACTGCTTGATGCGCTTTAAGTCAAACTGATCAGCTAAGATATAAGCGCTCAGCTCATTTTCATCATAGCAGATCGGTCCCGGCATGATTGCTTCATAGTCCAGATACATGCCGACCTCTTCCTGATACTGCGCAAGATCCGGTGTATAAAACAAGACCGGTTTTCCCAGTACCGAATATTCAAAGATCACACTGGAATAATCACTGATCAAATAATCGCTGACCGCAAATAAGCGCTTGATGCTGATATCATTGGCATTGATGATCATCGGATCATTCATCTCATCGAGCGATGCTTCTCTTAACAACGGATGCAGTTTATAAATAATGCAGTACGCTTCGCCAAGCGTTTGTTTCATCGCCTTTAAGTCGATCTTTTCATAATGATAGTCCTGCATGACATTGCCGCGGAAAGTAGGTGCATATAAGACGACCTTATGACCTAAGATCTGCGGATACAATGCTTCGATCTCTTTCTGATATTTCTTCATCCGCTTTTTCGAAAAGATGCGGTCCGTTCGCGGAATCCCGATCGGAATCACCTGTTCTTCCTTTACCCCGAAGGCGCTGGCATAATACGGTTTCCAAATATCGGCGCATGCCAACACATAGTCATAGTTTTTGATCGGATAACTGCGTTTGACATCATTGCCGAACTTTTTGATCGCTCCGCTCGCATGCCACACCTGCAATACCTTTACCTGCTTTTTCTTGAAATAAGAAACCGCATAGTTATTGGAATCCAATAATACCAAATGAGAAGTATTGATATGGTACAACTGTTTTAACAGTGCAAAGAAATAGGCAAAACAGCCGGGCAGATTGCGCTTGAACTTCGCCAATACCGATACGACTTCATATTCCGGATGTTCTTCCAGCTTGCGGGCGATGATCTTGAAATCTCCTTCCAGCTTCTCGCTGCTCAAAGAAATAAAAGCGATCTTATTCGGCTTAATGGGAAACAGCAGGGTAATGACATACATCGGACCCATGATCATATTTAATACCAATCTGGCAAGAGACATGCTTTCACCTCATCTCGTCTGTTCTTTCTTAAATACTATATCACAAACACGCTTGCTTGCCCATCCGTCTTCATGCACATGGAAACGCTTATGAAATGCGGAAATACGGTTTTCCTCATATACACCGCCGGCAATATCCGCCAGCAACAAGTCTTCTTCCGTATAGATGCGCCCCGGCAGTGTCTCATACAAATCGAAATAAAAGCCGCGCAGCTCATTTGCATAGCTTTCGATGTCATACATATAGAAATAGATCGGCCGCTTTAGGATCGCGTAATCGAAAAAGACACTGGAATAATCGGTGATCAGCAGATCCGCAAGCGGATAAAGCGGGGCGATGTCTGCCTTGGCGTCGATCTCGTAAACAAAGTCTTTTACCTGACTCATATCAAAGGTATTGACGATCAGATAATGCGGCTTGAACAATACGATATACGAATCGCCTAACACCTGCTTCCATTTTAGAAAATCAACTTCCAGCTGAAAGGTATAGCCGGATAGACGATAACTGTTGTCCCGCCATGTCGGCGCGTATAAAATGACTTTTTTATCGGTCGGAAGATGCAGCTTCCGCTTCATTTGTAAAACATCCTGCTCGCTGAAATGAGAAAGAAAATCATTACGCGGATAGCCGGTTTCGATCAAGCGTGCCCGGTCGATGCGAAAAGCGCTTTGAAACACCTCGGTGCAGAAAGGATTGGGGCTGATCATATAATTGTATTTTGCCACATCCCTGTCATAGGTAGTCTGCATCTGCGCTTTGCTCATCTTGGTGCGATAAAAAGTCGTATCATCGCTCACATCAATGTCATGCGCCAATTTTTTTAACGGTGTGCCATGCCACGTCTGTAAATAAATCTGATCGTCTTTTTTCAGGAAATAATCTGCCAGTTTGCAGTTTACGATCCAGTATTGTGAACGCATCAGATAATAGAAGTAAAACGGACCGTTGTAGCGAATGACCTTAGCGCCCTCGATCTTGCGCTTAGGATCACGCAGCGCCCAGATAAAGCGATAGTTCGCATACTCACCGCAGCTGCGCATATATTCGTAAATGGCTTTGGGATTGTCGCTGTATCCCCGTCCATGAAAAGACAGGAAAAATACCGTTTTTTCTTTTACTTTTACATGACGATACGTATGACGATACAAAAACGCCAGTATTGCGCGAATCGCTTTTTTTGCCTTAATGATCATCGTGCTGCTCCTGTCTGCTTCGATCGAGTACGATTTCTAATATGCGTTTAGAAGCGTTGCCATCATCGATATGGTTGAATTTCTGATGGAAGGAAGCGATCTTTTCCGCGTATTCCTCACGCCAGATCGCCTGTTTCTCAATGGCTTCCACCACTTCCGAAGTCGTACGGCAGATCGGACCGCACGCCTCTTTTTCAAAATCGAAATAGAAGCCGCGCAGGGAATCGCGATAAGCGTCGATATCATAAGTATAAAACACGATCGGACGGCGCAGATTGGCATAGTCGAACATGACCGATGAATAGTCGGTAATCAACAGATCGGATACCAAATACAGTTCCTGAATATCAGACCCCGCACTGAAATCATAGGCGAAGCCTTGGTAAGCGTGAATATCCAAAACATTCATGATCAGATAGTGCATTCTTAACAGCACCACATATTCTTCACCTAAACGCTCCTGCATCAATTTCAGATCCAATTCCATCTTCATCTGATAGTAGCCTTTGCGCACAAAATGATCATCTCGCCATGTCGGCGCATATAAAATGACTTTTTTATCGAGCGGGATCCCCATCTTTTCCTTTAATAAGCGAATATCCTGTTCATTGTTTTTCGTAAACAGCACGTCATTAGCAGGATAGCCCAATGCCAATAACGATTTACGGAATACGAAGCAGCGTCTGAATATATCGGCGGAATACTGATTCTGCGCAAGCAGATAATCCCAGCGACGGGAATTGGCATAAAACTGCCGCTTGTATTCTACGATATTGCTCTGTGATGCCATGTTCACATCGTCCATATCAAAACCAAGACGTTTCAGCGGCGTGCCATGCCATGTCTGTAAGTAAATCGTCTTTTTGCGCTTGATGATATCACTGTCCTGACGTGTATTGAAAATCCAAAAACCGGCTGTCGCCATATGATAATAGTAGCGAATCGAACGGCGCAGGATCTTTTTGCCGGGCGCGCTGATCGTTTCATCGGGATCATTTAAGATCCAGTACATGCGATAAGACTTGCCGATCTCATGGTTGCATAAATACTCATAGAGATATTTCGGATTGCCGGATACATTTCGCCCTAAAAAGCTTTCAAACAAGATCTTGTTTTTACGCACCGGCAATTTCAAAAACAGACGGTACAAACGCTTGCCTAAGGTACGGTAACGGCGTGATTGAAAGACATGCTGAGAAAAAGTCGCATAGATACGGCTGTAATCCAGTTCTTTGATCGTATAGCAATAGCGCTGCTCCCGATAGCCAAGCATCATTTCCAATCCGGATTGCCGAAGCTGTGCGATCATCGCTTCTAAGTCTTTGCAGGGAACCTTCAGCAGCAGTGTTCTTGCACCGCGTTTTTGCAGTCTGGCGCTTTGCCAAGCATCGCCTATTTTCACCTGATATGACAAACCACGATAAATGGCGCTTACATCCTGCTGCATCCGCATATGGATACGCAAATGCCCAAATAAATGCTCCATATAATTGATCTTGCTGATATGAACCGGCGCAAGGAACTGCACATAGACATTGCCTTTTTGCTTAGTGGCGCTTAGCTGCAAAGAACAAAGCGTTTCGCTGCCCCATGTCGCTTCATACAGGATAGCGGCATTTAAGGTTTTCCCTTTGACGATCGGCAGCATGGCGATCACATCATCGCCTCGTCTTAATTCCAAATACAGATCCCAGCGTTTGGAAAAACGCTTCTGCATTTCTTCCAGCTGTTTTTCGGTAATATGCAAGGTAAACTCGCTTTCATCACCGTCCATATCCACGCTTTCTATCGCACTGTCATCACCGGCGCAAAAAAGCATTGTTTTTTCACAGTTCTGTATCAAAGAAAGCGGCGCATTCCACTTTCCGCTTACCTCGATTTGTTCATCATGAGCGATCAGCGCATAGATTTCCGGATGCAGCGCCTCCTCAATGCCTGTAAAAGCAAGCGTTGCCTGTTTCCCCATATCGATCTTTACAAGACTTGCCGCCTGCTCTTGCAGGAAAGGAATCATGCAGTGCAGTGTCTCTTCCACCTGTATCGGGAATAACCGCTCCGCTTTCTTAAAAAATAATTCATATTGCAATCCATGCAGCTTTGTGAAAGCCGATGGCTCAATGGTAAATGCGTGATCCTGCAGCATCGCCAATTCGATGCTTTCTTCCTGATGCACGGCGATCAGACAAAGTCCTTCCACTGCCTGATCTAAATACAGTTTGATCTTACCATCCTCGATGCCAAGTCCCGTACATGAAATTCCTTTGCCAAACGGCAGCTTTTCTATGTCAAAAAGCGCACCTTGCTCATCCTGCCTTAACGCATAACGATAAAGCGCACCGTTCCAAAGCAAGGTACGTGCTTCCTGGGTATTCTCGATTACAGCCGCGCGCTCCCCCTGCATCCCGATTTCCATAAGACGAAAGGTCGTATGCGCTCCCATCAGATGCGCATTTTCCTGTAATAAGGTACGCACCGAAAAGAAGCCGTTTTCCACATTGAGCCGCAGTGCTGCTGTTTCTGCCGCCAGATAATAATAGGCATTGCGGCTGCCTTCGATCTTCACTAAGCCAAGATCGCGGTTCATCCTATTTCCCGTTTCCATGTCAAGCTCCGATCAGGACTTGATGCTGAGATCCTGTTTGATCTTGGTAGAGGAAATGCCCTCCGTACGCGGCAAGTACACCACTTCGCAATAATCCTTCAAAAAATCAAACTTCCCTTTCCAGTCATCGCCCATGACAAAGACATCAATATCATGTTCTTTTACATCACGGATCTTCTGATCCCATGATTCTTCTAAGATCACTTCATCCACATATTTGATCGCCTTTAAGATCTCCATGCGATCTTCCTGCGAATAATAGGCTTTCTTGCCCTTCCCGGCATTGAAAGCATCAGAGGATACCGCAACGACCAGATAATCGCCCTGTGCCTTCGCTCTTTTCAAAATATTCAAATGTCCGACATGAAATAAATCAAAAGTTCCATATGTTATGACCTTTCTCATTATTTCCCTCCTTTCACTTTCAGCAGCACCCGTTCAATCAAGCTGACTTTTACGTTTTTAACAACACGCTTTTGAAACTTCTTTTTACGGAATGCCTTTTTTTCTTCCTCGCTGCGCTGTCTGTCTGCTTCCACATAAGCGTCATAATGATCGCACACCGCATTGATTTCATCATATTCCATCATCTGCCCGCCTTCGATCCAAAGCCCCATATTGCAAAACCTTCGAACTTGACTGAGCGAATGAGAAATGAAAAAGATCGTCTTTCCTTCTTCCTTAAACGCATTCATACGCTTCATGCACTTCTCCGCAAAGCCCTTGTCGCCAACGGAAAGCGCCTCGTCGATAATGATGATATCAGGATTTAAGTTGATCGAGATCGCAAATCCTAAACGGCTCTTCATCCCGCTGGAATATTTTTTTACCGGCTGATCGATGAAATCACCTAATTCCGCAAAATCGATCACTCCGTCAATGATCTCCTTGATCCGTTTTTTCGATAAACCAAGCAGCGCTCCTTTCAGCTTGATGTTTTCTAATCCGGTCAGTTGGTTGTTCAAACCGGAATTGATTGCGATGAGCGCCTGTTCGCCGCTGATCTTTATCGTTCCGCTGTCGATGCTGGAAATACCCGCTAAGATAGAGGAAAGCGTACTTTTCCCCGATCCGTTTGTCCCCAGCACTCCGACAACCTCCCCTTTGGGTATTTGAAAACTGATGTCTTTGAGCGCATAAAAATAGACCGGTTTCCCTGCGTTTTTTCCTTTTTTCTTCAGTTTGTAAATTTTTGACACATGGTCAAATACGACCGCACATTCTTTTTCCATGCTTTACTCCTTAGAACATATCAATGAATTTATGTTTGAACTTATACATCAAGAAACTGCCGATTACAAACAAAGTCAAAGTAACCGTCCAAAATACGATCGTCTGGTTTGGGACCGTACTGAAGCCATAATGGTAGTAAAAACAGTCGCGATATCCCTTTACCAGATAATAAAGCGGATTGATCTTCAAAATATTGATAACGGTATAAGCCTGATCTGCCAAAGCGCTTTTCACCAGCGCCTCTGCCGGCTCCCAGAGCACCGGCGTCAAATATAAAAGCAGACGCATGCAGGAATTTACCAGTTTTTTTACATCGCGGGTAAACATCGTCAATACCGAAGTTACCATGGAGATCGAAATACATAAAAACAAGGTGCAGAACAAATAATAGCCAAGCATCAGCCAGTCGATGTCGCCTAAAGAAAAGCCGGCATGAAAGACATAGACCGCCAATACGATCGGCAGCATGCACAAATGATTAAAAAACTCCTTCAATACGACCGTAACCGGCAAGATCGCTACCGGAAATTTCATCTTTGTGATGACATTCACCTTGGCATGAATGGCATTGCATCCGCCGGTAATGCACTTCGATACAAAAAACCACACAAAAATGCCGACGATCATCCAGTCGATATAGGCAATGCCTAAAATAGAACCGCGATCGCCTCGCAAAATACCGCCGAATACCAGCCAATAGGTCAAGACCTGAATCACCGGATTGGCGAAGTTCCAGAACAGTCCCAGTCTGGTATCGCGCATATCCGCCAGCAGTTCGTATTTAGAGATGGAAAAGATCCGATTCAGATTTCTAAAGTTCTCACTTAATACATAACGGACACTTCTAAACATACGCGTTGCTCCTTACTCCTTGTCCCAATATCACAATGCTTCCGATAATTTAAGACATTATACCATATTCCACTCTAATTGGAAATACGGAAAACATTTCTAACAAAACGGTAAGATTCACCGCTCATAATGCGCGGTTGCACTGAGCCGCAGCCCTTTTGGATAATGGTTTTTGATCTGCGTTCCATCTCCCTTGCCAAAGCCTAGGATGCAGCCACGATAAGCAATCGCCACATAACCGTGCCAGCCGCTTTTCATGATCAAATTGCCTTGCAGATACGCATACGCTTCGCTTAATTCATGCAAAACACAGACCTGTTTGAAATGAGACCGCAAAACGGCGCTCATATAAAGGTGATGCATCGGTTCAATGCGCTTTGCTTTACGGTTGCCGGCCTGGATCCCTTGCCGTAATACCTTTACCTTCTTTAACAGCAGAAACGGCGTCTTTTTCAAATAGATCAGTCCGTTTTCTTCCATCGCATAAGGAAATGCCTCATCTACGATACCTGCCAGCCATTCCACCACATCTTTTCGCGGTTTTGCTTCCTGAAAATAGAGTTTGCTGCTTGTTTCCGGTCCGATCTTGCGCATTTTTGCGATGAAATGACCTTCTCCACCATCCATCGGCAAGATGCGCCGTACCTTTGCAGCATCTAAATCACCATATGCGATCCCGCTTCTTCCAAAGGAAACCGCACAATCTTCCAGTTCCATTTCCGGGTGGCTGCGCAGGAACTGATCGATCACCGCTTCATTTTCCTCAAGCGCATAAGTACAGGTGGAATAAACAAGCGTACCACCGCTTTTCACACAAGCGCAGCCGCTTTCCAAAATGTGAAGCTGCCGCTTTGCACATGCCTGCACATGTGCTTCGCTCCATTCCTCCATTGCCCGCGCATGCTTCTTAAACATGCCCTCTCCGCTGCACGGCGCATCGATCAAAACTTTATCAAAACAGCCTTTTAACTGCTCACAAAGCACACGTGGATCCGCACAGGTTACCATGTTTTCACTGACTCCCATCCGCTCTAAATTAGAAAGCAGCGTCATGGCGCGTCCGCTGTCAATTTCATTGCTTAATAAAAAACCGGTATTTCTTAATTTCGCCGCAATCTGTGTACTCTTCCCGCCGGGCGCCGCACAAAGATCCAGCGCCCAGTCATGTTCTTTTACATCTAAGATTTCCACTGCACCGGCAGCCGAAGGCTCTTGCAGATAAAACATACCGCCCATATGATAAGGATGATTCCCCAGTCTGGTATCATCTTCTATATAAAAGGTGTCGGCACAGATCGATGCAGGGCGAAGCATCGCGATCCCGCTTTCCTGTATCTGCCCGGCAGTACATTTTAAGGTATTGACACGCAGACCGCGATACGGCGGCTTTTGCAATGTTTCCAAATAGGCGTCATACTCCTCGCCAAGCATCTGCTTCATCCTTGCTAAAAACTGCTCTTTCATGCCTGCTCTAACAATTCCTTCAGTTTTTCGATCGCTTCCGCAAAACTGTAAACAAAATGCCCGTGCTTTAACACCCCGCCTAATACATAATGATTCACACCATAAGTAGGAAGTTCATAACGATGCGCATCCCGTAGGCGAATATCACTGTTAATGCCGATGATGATCTTGGTTTTCTCGTTCATGATCGCGATCCCCAATTCGCACATGACCCCCGGATCATCATTGGTCAAATCAGCGATGAAAATATCACAGTCTAAGACCGCTTCCGTATCACCGTCAAATATCATCTCCGGTGAAGGCAGCGACGCTTTATTTTCATTAAAGGGCTGATCGATCGGATTAAAGATCTCCAGATTCGGAAAAGCTGCCCGCAGCAGTTCCCCTTCCCGCTTGCGCTGTGCAACTTCCGCTTCATTAAACAAACTGCCCGCTACATATACTTTCATGTTTATCCTCGCTCTCCATTCACTTTGTGTCTTCCTTATTATAGTCTATTTTAGCGTTGGTTACAACGCATGAAAGAAAGAAGCGCTTTTCCTATCTCTCAGCAAAGAAAAAAGATGCCCTTTGACAAAGAGAATGCGGTAAACATTCGCTCTATCCGACATCTTTTTTACATACTTGTTTCTTGCCTCTTTTTTGCCAAGATCTGCGGAAAACGCTTTGAAAATATGATCACCGTTACGCTGACCGCCAAAATATCGGCAACCGCTTCCGCCAACAATACCCCGGTCGTTCCCGGTTTGACAAACAGCGGCAAAAGCAAGATCAGCGGCAAAAGCAAGATCAGCTTGCGCAAAAACGCCAGAAACATAGAAACCTTTGCTTCCCCCAGTGCAAGAAAAGTTTGTTGGCAGGCACTTTGCGCGCCCATAAACATCATGCCGAACATAAAGATTCGGATGCCGGGCACCGCAATCTCCATTAACGCCGCATTGTCAGGTGCAAATAACTCGATATAGAACTGCGGAAACAGCTCGACACTGCCGACCAAAAGCAATGAATAAACAATCAGCGCCTGAAACAGCAAGCGAAAAGTTTTGCGTACCCGTTCATAGTTGCCAGAGCCGAAATTATAGCTTAGGATCGGCTGTGCTCCCTGAGAAAATCCCTGCATCGGCAGCCAAATAAACTGCATGACCGAAAATAAGATCGACATCATCGTAACATATAGATCGCTTCCATAATAAGCAATGCTTTTATTAAAGGTTAATTGTACCAGACATTCCGTCGCCTGCATGACAAAAGGCGAAATCCCTAATGCCAGCACCGGCATCATGACCGTTCGCTCTAATTTCAGATTCTCTTTACGAATCTTTAAGATCGTACGTTTCCCCACAAGGAAGTACAAAACCCAAAGCGCCGATACCGCCTGTGATAAGATCGTTGCCAATGCCGCTCCACGCACTCCCATATCAAACACAAAGATAAAGATCGGATCCAGTATGATATTGATGATCGCTCCGATGCAGACGGTCGCCATTCCGGTTTTCGCAAAACCTTGCGAAGTGATGAACATGTTTAATCCTAATGCAAACTGCACAAAAATCGTACCGATCAAATAGATGCCCAGATAATCACTTGCATAAGGCAGCGTTTTTTCACTGGCGCCAAACAACAGCAAGATCGGATCTTTGATCCATAAAAAGACGATCGTAAGTATGATCGCACAGATCGTAAGTGCACTCACGCAGTTCCCCAGTACCTTCTCCGCTTTATCATTGCGTTTCTCTCCCATATGAATAGAGGCTCTTGGGGCACCGCCCATTCCGATCAACGCCGCAAATGCGCTGATCAACATGATGATCGGGAAACTGACGCCCAGACCTGCCAATGCCAGATCACCGACTCCTGCCATTCTTCCGACAAAAATTCTATCCACGATATTATAAAGCAGATTGACTAACTGCGCCAATACCGTCGGCACTGCGAGGGAAAACAATAATTTCCCGATCGGCTCTGTTTCCATACGGCTTTTATTCATACCATCAGTCCTTTCTGATAACTTTATTATTTTATCTCAAAAACCTAAGAATGTATAGCGCAGGCAATAAAAAAAGACCATAGCGTTCTATGATCTTATACTTTTTCGTTCCAAGTACCCATAGGCATCGGCTCATCTGCCGAAACCGGTGTAGCAAGAGCTGCCAGCATTACGAACATCAAAGTACCTAATAACATTTTTCTCATTAAACACAACCTCCCTATTAACGATATGATTTTACCAAATCTCACACAAAAAGAAAGGGATTCCTATAAATTGGTTTTTTGCCTTTATTTTATTGAATTTTCCTCATGTTTTATTCCGCAAAAACCACATTTTCTAATGATTACATCGTTTGTAGGATCAAATCTAAATTTTTACTTTGATCGATTATTCTCATCAATTCTAATCGAACCATATATTTAGTGAAGTTATCATCTTTACTAAAGTGCTTGATTATTTTATTTCTGATAAAACGAATTTTCTTATCTCTTGTTTCAAGCAAAGACTGTTCCATAAAATATTCATATAAGTAATAGTCTGCCAAACTATAAAATTTGTTTGTTGTTAATACTTCTAAATCTATATCATATGGCATATCACACATATGTTTACAAAAAACTATATTGGTATAAATATTTCCATCTAAACACAACTTTAATTTACTTGCCTCATGAAGATAGCGTTCAAAATAATACAGAGCTTGATCAAAACAATTCAAAAACACATAATTATGTGCTGCGTTGTTATAAAATTGGATTTTTTTCGCATTTGGAAAAGAAGGCTTATTTATTAGTTCTTCCATACTGATCAATGCATCTTTCACCTTATCCGGTTCACATTGAATATAGTAAGTGATCATGCTGTCATAATATTCAAACAGCAGTACATGATTGTCAGTCTCCATTGCCTGTTTTTTCAGACCGGCACTTTTTATAATCCCACGTTCAAATTCTTCATAATTAAAATCGTACGCCATTGCATGCACAACAACTGGCGGAAATTTACTATATCCTATTTCAGTATTTTGATAAATCTCATGCATCAATAAGCGCGATACCTTCTGTGCTGAATAAACACAATAAAACTCTATCAAATCCTTTATTTCTGCCGGATATAAATGCGCAATGCTAAGATATGCCCTGATCTGCTCTTCATCTAAATAGTTGATACTTTCAAAATATTCTCTTAGCTCTTCCAAAAACAGCCACAGTAAATACACCCGTATATCCTGACTGGATTTTAATTGTGCAGTCAATTCATCAATCAAAGCGATGCAGGTATCATAACGATAAAAAACAACTGCCTGATGTAACTCCCTGACAGTATGCTGCTCTTGTTCGTTTAACGGAATCGTTTGGCAATATGTTTTTTGATGAAAGTCCAATAAATCTAAATATTGATAATCAGAAACCCCTTGATGCCCCATTCTGCGATAGCTCGTAACCGAACAGCCGATCTTCCCATTATTTGCTGTAAATTCTTTTACGCTTTTTCCGCTGATCTTACGATACGTTTCCAACAACAAATAGATTTCTTCCTTTACCTGCTGTGACATCGTCTTCATTTTATTTCCCATAATACCGCCCTCTTAATATAACCGTATTTATCTTACCATAGATTCTTTTATCTTCCCACTACTTTTGAAATTATTTCTATCACATTGAATACGCATGATAAGCAGAAAAGGACAAGCGTATTTCCTTCGCTTCTCCTATTTCCTATCACGATGCGTGCTGCTTATTACTTATACAAATCCGAGCCTGCGTGATGTTCATGTGGGGTGCCGGTCGGTGCATTCCACGTACAACTACCGGTCGCATTCGGTTTTACCGTGGCGGCTGCCATTACATTATTGTATGTATCTTTCACATACACGGCTACACGCGCATCTTTCACATCATCACATTTTCCCTGTGTTCCAAATCCATTTGGCGTATCCATTGTCTGGGCTCTTCCATACTTTAAGGTCACGCTGCCCGGATCCGGAATCTTCTTCATATCCGCAAACACAGTTGCTCCCGATGCGGCTATCAAAGCCATACTGCATAAAACTGTTTTGGTGATTTTCTTCATTTTCTTTTCCTCCTTTCACCAAATTTATATCATCATATTACAGAAACAATATGACAATATCCCTACTATGAAATCATGATCGTCCGATCTGCCACCGCAATCATCTCTTCATCATGTGTAACGACCACGATCGTTTTCCCTAACTTCTGTAAGTTCTTTAATAAGTCAAACACGATTTTTTTATTCTCATGATCCAAGCTTCCCGTCGGTTCATCTGCCAAGACCAGATCACAAGGCTTGATCAAAAGCCGTGCAA
>OLQA01000030.1_pt1 | contig 110879 bp, 115 predicted proteins | sample 1673151 | NCBI WGS metagenome assembly OLQA01 (sample SAMEA3136760, study PRJEB25190) | human gut metagenome | biome: human gut; feature: human-associated habitat; material: faeces | place: Austria | collected 2013
GCTGCTCAATATTAGAAAAGCTCGACTTTTCCAGGTCGCCCACCATGTGGGGCGGCACCCGGAAAATCCGGGCGATCTCATTGATCTGGAACTTTCTCGTTTCCAAAAACTGCGCCTGCTCCGGTGAGATGCCGATGGGCGTATATTTCATGCCTTCCTCCAGCACGGCGATCTTATTGCTGTTGCCGCTGCCGCCGAAGGTGGACTGCCAGCTCTCCCGTACCCGCTGGGGGTCTTTGATGGTACCCGGATGCTCCAAGACGCCACCAGGGGCGGCGCCGTTGGCAAAGAACTTGGCCCCGTACTCCTCACAGGCAATCGCCATGCCGATGGCGTTCTTGGCCATAGCGATAGGGGAATAGCCCACCAGCCCGTCAAAGCCAAGCCCCGGAATGTGCAGCACATCGGAGGGCGGCAGATTGACCGTCACGCCTTTCATGGTCGGCGCTTCTTCCGTGGAGCGCGTATACTGGTAATAAAGCTGCCCGTGGATATCCCTGTCCACCACCATGCGGTTTGGCATCAGGGGGTAGAGGGCAATGACCTCGCCCTTGCCGTTGCGGATGATCTGGGCGTAGGCGTTGCCCCACAGGAGCAGGTGCGTCATGAGCGTTTCCCGGAACACAAAGGAACTCATCTCCGGGTTCGGCTCATCATGCAGGAGCAGATACAGCGGATGGTCAAGTGCTTTTTCCTTGCCGCCGTCCTCCTTGTAGCGGTAGAGATGCAGCGGCAGACCTGCCACCGCTTCGGCCAGGATGCGGACGCAGGAATACACGGCGGTCATCTGCATGGCGGAACGTTCCGTCACCGCTTTGCCGGAGGTGGTGCCGCCGAAATAGAACGCATAGCCGCTGCCGGCGGTGCGGTCCTGGGGCTTGTCCCTGGAACGGAACAGCCCGGAAAAGATACCCATATCGAATCACCGTCCTTTCAGATAAACAAAAGCCCCCGGCTGTCATAAACCGAAGCGCCTGTATCGTTGCCGCAGCGGATCGCCCGGTCAAGCCCCATGATAGTGGCGATTGCGCCGTCGATTTTCTCTGTGGATTTCTCTTTGTCCGCCTTGATATTGCCCGCCGGATCCGTGCGGATATAGATGTTGTCCATCATCCAGCGCAGCACTGGGTGGCCGCCGTGAGCGATGCGTTCCTCCAGCACCAGCTTCATCAGCTCCTTGGTCGGCGGGGACATATCCTTAAAGCCCTGTCCGAAGGGAACCACCGTAAAGCCCATGCCTTCCAGATTCTGCACCATCTGCACAGCGCCCCAGCGGTCAAAGGCAATCTCCCGGATGTTGAACCGTTCGCCCAACTGCTCGATGAATTTCTCAATGTAGCCGTAATGTACCACGTTGCCTTCTGTAGTCATCAGCGTCCCCTGGCGCTCCCATAGATCATAGGGGACATGGTCGCGTCGGACACGGAGGTCAAGCGTTTCCTCCGGTATCCAGAAGTAGGGCAGGATGTAGTATTTGTCCTCCTCATCCAGCGGCGGGAACACCAGCACAAAGGCCGTGATGTCCGTGGTGGAGGACAAGTCCAGCCCGCCGTAGCAGATGCGGCCTTCCAAATCGTCCTCGGAAACCGGGAACGCGCAGGCGTCCCACTTGTCCATCGGCATCCAACGGACAGACTGTTTCACCCACTGATTGAGCCTTAGCTGCCGGAAAGCGTTCTCCTCGCCAGGATTCTGCCGGGCGGATTCACAGGCTGCCCTGACCTTGTCGATCCCCACCGTGATGCCCAGGGAAGGATTTGCCTTCTTCCAGACCTTGGGGTCTGTCCAGTCCTCATTCTCGGCAGCACCGTAAATGACCGAATAAAAGGTAGGATCAACCTTCCGTCCCTCTGCGATGTCAATGGCTTTCTGGTGTACCTCATAGCAGATGGAGTTGGTATCGTTGCCGGCCGTGGTGATCAGAAAGTAAAGCGGCTGCATCCGGGCGTCCCCGGAGCCCTGGAGCATGACGTCAAAGAGTTTCCGGTTAGGCTGGGTATGCAGCTCATCGAAGATTACGCCGTGGGTATTAAAGCCATGCTTGTTCGCCACATCCGCCGAAAGCACCTGGTAGGAGCTGTTAGTGGGAAGGTAGGTGATCTTCTTCTGGGATTCCAGGATCTTTACCCGCTTGGAAAGCGCCGGACAGAACCGCACCATATCCACCGCCACATCAAACACGATCTTTGCCTGGTTGCGGTCAGCGGCGCAGCCATACACCTCAGCCCGTTCCTCGCCGTCCCCACAGAGAAGCAGGAGCGCCACGGCGGCGGCAAGCTCCGATTTGCCCTGTTTCTTGGGGATCTCGATATATGCTGTATTAAACTGACGGTAGCCATTGGGCTTTAACACGCCGAACAGGTCGCGGATGATCTGTTCCTGCCAGTCAATCAGTTCAAAGGGTTTTCCCGCCCAGGTGCCCTTGGTGTGGCAGAGGGACTCGATGAACATGACCGCATAGTCGGCGGCGTCCTTATCATAGTGCGAGGTCTTCGCCATGAACTTGGTAGGCTTGTATTTCTTCAGTTTTCGCATAGACACCACCTCCCAAATGGCATAAAAAATAGCCGCATCGCTGCGACTTCCAAAATGGTTCTGTACGAGAGAAAGAGCCGTGCGGCTCGATCTCAGGTTATTATGTTCTTTTATTTACTGCTGCATCGCCCAAGCGATGGCGTGGCCATCATCCTCAAACTCAACCCCGCTGGCTGCTCTCAGCCCGATCATACCTTCGCAGGTGTGGTCATCGGTAAGGAACTCGTATGCCGCGCCGAAGCAGCAGGGCTTGTTTCTCCCGTTGTAGTAGTATCCGGCAAGGAGAACCTTATCTCCAAAAGTCAACGTCTTGCCGTCCATGCCGGAGAACCGCATCTCCAAATCCTCGGTTGTGGTGGGGTTCGGCAGCCGGTACTTTTTCATCGCTTCGTTGATCATCATGGCTTGTATCCTCCGTTTTCTTTGTTTTCCCTTTCGGTGTGTACATATTCGCTCTAAAACCATATATTATCAAGTTAATTCTGAGCATAATCCGCACAAAGATCGGAGGAATAAATTGTGTATATCACTCCTGTGTATGGCGGTGGATCGTCTCAATGATCTGCTCCTGCTCGGCGCTGTCCACACCGATAGACTGGAGCGCCTGCCTGGTGCCACAGTCCGGGCAGATGAGCGTTTCGTTGTCTTCTCTTGAAAGCGCCGGAGCGCCGTGGTAGGTCCTGCCGCAAAGCGGGCAGACCGCCATCCGGATTACATTATCCTTCATATCCGCATACCTCCCTGCATTTATCATAAGCATCAACCAGAATATTCTTGTCAAAGCGGAAGGCGTCATACCCTTCCAGGCAAGTCCGCATATAGAGATTGCTGGGAATCCCAATCGGCCTGTCCTCGTGCATGATGTAGGCAAAGGCCGTCACCGTCCTGCGTCTGCCTGTCCGGATGCCTTTGTACTGGAGACGGATATCCCGCTTGTAGTAAAAGGTCGGGAATCCTTCATAACGGTCGAGGGCGGCTTCGTCTGCAGCCGTCACCTCCCAGATCACCACGGGAACCGTGCCGTTTTCGCATTCTTCAATGGTCAGGTAAGAGCCGGTCCTGCTTCCCTTAAAAAGCAGTTCCCAATCCTTAAGGTTTGCCGTACCGAGGATCGTGGCGTGAGGGCAGCGCATCCGCATCTGCCGAACATTCAGGTTGCTGCCGTAGGCGATGTAGTATCTTTTTTCGTTCATGTGTATCCATCCTTTCCTGGAGGACTTAGGTTACTTGTCCTTCTACCACCCTAAGACCGCCGAAGCGGTCAGGGGCAGGGCATTTAACCTAAGTCCTTCAAGCGGCGGCTCTGCCATGCCGGAAGGCTGTGTCCCCGGTAAGGTTGCGGGTCAGAAAATCCCGTGCCGTTGCAAATTCCTCGCCGATGAAGCCCAGGCGGAGGAGCCAGGTGCGCATGGCATATTTGGGGTTCTCGTTCTGCTGGGGCTTGGAGCTTGCCGTCCGCACATCCTTTGCCATCTGGCTTAAGGCCAGGCAAAGCTGGATGTAACTCTTAAGCTGGCCTGCATGGATGCCGCCCCGGCGCTCTGCGGTTGGCTCATCAAACTGGAAGAGCCTAAATTCGACCGTGCCTTTGGTAAAAGTGGCGTGGAGGTTGAGCATATGGTAGCGGCTGTCGTTGTAGTGATGGTTTCTGCCGTAATTTGCGCCGTTGCTGTTGTACCAGATATCCGCAAGCTGTGCCATTGTGTGGGGTTTTCTCCGGTTGACCTGCTCTAAGAATCTTGGGTCCACCGTGCGGCAGTAGCGGCTCATGCGGCCCCGGTCCAGTTTCAGTGCCTCGGCAATCAGGCTTTCGTGGCTCGCCATGATGTTGGCAAGGTTGCGAAGGCTCTGCGGGGTGTGCCCGTTTGCCCCGATGTGGATGTGGACCCCGCATCCTCTGGAGGCGTCGCTCTTGGCTCCGTTGTGACGAAGCTGCCTGCAAAGCTCCTGCAGGGTTTCGATGTCATCGTAGGTCAGGATCGGGGTGACCAGTTCGCATTTCTGGTCATCCGGTCCCGCAATGGAAACATCCTTCTGGAACTTCCACTCGCGCCCGTCTGCGTCCCAGGCCGACCAGGTGCTGTATCCGTTGCGGCCGGCGGTATTCTCGTAGCGTCCGGTGCCGAAAAACTCGGCGGCAGCCTTGGCTGCCTTCTGGCGGGTGATGTTATTCATCTCAACCTCGACCCCGATGGTCTGCTTTTTCATCTCTGTAATCTGCCTTGCGGTTTTCTCATTCATGGTGAATCCTCCGTTTTCATTTGGTGTGTTTTCCCTTTCGGTGTACACATATTCGCTCTAAAAGAGGATAATAGCAAGGCCATTTCCGATAATATACTACACAAAGATGACTGCTGGATACTGTGTAATTTACAGCCTTTTTCCACCATCCGTAATTGGCGTGAGAGAGCCGTTTTTTCCTTCATCGAGTATAGCGAGAGCCAGCCGGAATCCCGTCCGCAGCCCATCAATAAAATACTCCTCAGCGGTCATGCCCGTAATGGAGGCTTGCAGGCAAATCATCTTATCAAGGATTTCGGACGTCTCATGATCCAGCATGGATCGGAGTTTTTCTTCTTCATCGGCCAGACCGGCAGCGGCTTTTCCATACTCCGAATTACAATCAAACTGCTTTTCATTCGGATTAATGTTCCCATAGAAGAAGTCCTTCAGAATGTTATTCGGCACGGCGGTCACCCACCTTTCTCACAATGTCCTCCCCATAGACCACGTTCAGGCCGCTGCCGTTGTCCCAGCGCATGAGGAGGGAACCGGTATCATCCACACCGAGTACCGTGCCGAGCGTACCGGCGAGTGGCGCTTGGGCATCATCCATCCGCACCAGTTCCACACGGGTGCCGGCGGGATAGTCCCGGCGGATACGCTCCACGGTATCTTTATTCGGAAACCGCATGGCCGGCACCTCCATTTTTGAAGGCCGAGGACCCAGAGAGGTTCTTCAGCAGGATCTTGCGCTCCGCTTTGTACTCGCTGCCAATAAAGCCCAGCCGCAGGAGAAAGCAGCGGAATGCGTATTTCTCGTTATCCACCGGCTTTTCGGTCGCCGTCACTCGCTTGGCATTTCTGCTCATCTCGCAAAGTGCGGAAATGAAATGGGTGTAGGCGGCTGCAGAATCCGCATCTACCTGGGAGAACCAGGGGAACGCCACCCGATCTTCCAAAACCTCAACGCGAAGGTCGGTGATGCCCAGGGCTTTCCGTATCAGATTTCCTTTGGCTTCCAGCAGCTTCGTGAGGTTGCCCACCGCCACCTTGTGGAGCGGAATCTCCACTGTAAGTCCCACAGGTTCGCCCTGTGGCGCGCTGTCGGCGATTTCTTCCGTTTCTTTGGTTTCTTGCCCAGAGGGTTGCTCAACGCCGTCCTGCGGCTCACATTCAAAGCCAGCGGCGGCGATGGATTCCAGCACCCGCTCGACTTCCTCGCTGTCGGCGCGGTCGTCAAAGAGGAGTGTCCCATCCTTGGTAACCGTAAAGTAGTCGATCTCATAGTTGCAGGTGGGCATGAACTTGTATTCCGCCCTGGCGCCAGTGGTATCAGCGATGACCTTTACAAGTTCCTTGCGCTTGGCACCCGTCACATTGTATCTGATTTCCATGTGCGAAAACCTCCTTTGTTTTGGTAGTACATACATCACTCTAAACCCCTGAAATAGCAAGCGGTTTTCGCACATTTTTCTGTAGAATAAGGGCTGGATTATCCTTCCGGAAACTGTGCATAGTACACGATCCCGGAGAGCACGAAGTAAACATTGGGAAGCGCCACACCGTTGCCCCACATTTTGTATTCTGCGGAATCGGAGTGGGGGCCTTTCAGCCACTTGATGATCTGGTTCCGGCTCTTTGGCTTGGAGGAAGTTCCCAGAACGGTGCGATGTGTCTCAAACACCTCTGTCCAGAACTCGATTTCCTCCTCAGACGGCTCATCGGTCTCAAGCCCGGCGCACCACCAGTCCGGAAACCCCTGCAACCGGGCGCACTCGGTAGGCGTCAGTCTGCGGACGATATACTCCGGCTCAGTCTCATTCACCACAGGCGGGTCTTTATAATCCCTTGCCATCAAGGTTGGAGATTGTTCTTCCAATGTTTGAGTGTAAGAGCCGGTGGTCATGCAGTAAGCCACCGCATGGCGGTCAGCAGCATCCAGCGTAAAAGACACATCCTCATTCACGCCGCTGCCCTGGGGACCATTCTTATCCGCCCTGCCGATCATGGAACCCTGCACCGCCACCACCGCCATACCGCCCTGGTTGCAGGTGGGGTTGCCGCCGCTCCTGTCCAGGCACCGGGAAGTGTCCGCTTCATAAAAACCGCTGTGGGGATTGTCGGACAGCATGGCGTGGCTCTGCTTGGAGCAGATGCCGTACACCCTGACCGCCAGTTCATTGCACCGGGCCTCGCCTACATCGTAGGTGTTCAGTGTATTCGCTACATCGGCGGCTCTCCACTGCTGCCCCTCATCGGGAGAATGGGGGCGGGTGCCCTTCACGAACGGCACGAATACCGTCTGGTCGTTGTTGCAGCCGAGGGTGGCGGACTTGTTCTCCTGGATCAGCGCGCCTTTACCGCCGCCATCGCAGCCGGAGCGGATCTTCAGCGTCTTGGGTGTCTCCACCACAAAGGGCTGGTTGTTGCCGCCCGTGCCGTAGGTAGACATTACTGTAGGCGCTGTCTCCAGTGGACCGGTGTATCTGGTATCCTGGCTATGGTTCTCATAGACCGCCGCCGGCACCGTCCCGGCACGGAGGGTGGGAGAAGTTTCTTCCTCATACCCAATGCCCCTTGCCTGTGCGGAATGCTCGGTACAAAAACCGGCTGCCCCCATCACGCAGGGAGGGTGTCCGTGGTTTTCCGCCCGGAGCGTTGCTGCGACATCCTCCGTCACATCCATACGGCTGCCGCCCTGGTCGTTTAAGCAGACGCAGCCTGACGCTCCAGCGCCTTCCTCAAAAGTTCCGGCAGTTCCTTGCCACGGGCGGAAGCCCTGCGGAGTATACCCAGACACGCCTTCGGACTCAAATAGTATTTTTCCGGCGCCCCCGCCTGCAAAATCTGCGACAAGGTAGATGCGTTTTCTGCGTTGGGGGACTCCCCAGTACTGTGCATCAAATACCCGCCATGCGAGACTGAAATCGTCTGCCACGATCTCCCCGGCGGCTGGCCACTTCGCAGGTCGAGCAGGATCAATCTTGTATCCTTTGACCGAGCAGATCTCTTCGAGGACGGATTGGAAGTCCGCGCCCTTGTTGGAGCTGAACGCACCAGGGACGTTCTCCCAGACGATATACCTTGGATGTTTTCCATCGGTCGCACACCTCATTTCTTTTACGATTCGGACGGCTTCGTAGAACAGGCTGGAGCGGGAGCCGTCCAGACCTTCCCGCCGGCCGGCGATGCTCATATCCTGGCAGGGCGAGCCGAAGGTGATGATGTCCACCGGCTCTACATCTGCGCCGTCCATTTTGGATACATCGCCGTAATGCTTCATAAAGGGCAGCCGCTTTGTGGTCACCCGGATGGGGAATGGTTCGATCTCCGAAGCCCACACAGGGGTAATGCCGGAGAGCAATCCGCCCAGAGGGAATCCGCCAGAGCCGTCAAACAGGCTGCCCAGCGTCAGTTTATTCTGTTCCATCCGTGACCTCCTCGTAGCTGTATGTCCTGCCATTACGGAGGACGCTCACGCCATCCGCAGAACCGGCCTGCTCAATATATCGGTTTACAATCACATCGCAGAACTTCTCGTCCAACTCGATGATGCGGCAGATGCGGTCAGTCTGCTCACAGGCAATGAGCGTAGAACCGGAACCGCCGAATGGGTCAAGCACCACCGAGTTTGCCATAGAACTGTTCTGGATAGGATAAGCCAGCAGAGGGATTGGCTTCATGGTGGGATGGTCGCCGTTCTTCTTGGGTTTATCAAACTCCCAGATGGTGGTTTCCTTCCTGCCGGTGTACCACTGATGCTTGCCGTTTTTCTTCCAGCCGTACAGCACCGGCTCATGCTGCCACTGGTACGGAGAGCGTCCCAGCACAAGGGATTGCTTCTTCCAGATGCAGCAGCCGGATAAATAAAATCCCGCATCGGCAAACGCCCTGCGGAAGTTTAGCCCCTCGGTATCGGCGTGGAACACATAGATGGATGCGTCCGCCGCCATAACCGATTCCATATTCTGAAAAGCGGCAAGGAGGAATTCATAGAATTTCTCGCCTGCCATGTTGTCGTTCTTGATTTTGCCAGCCGAGCCTTCGTAGTTGACGTTGTACGGCGGGTCGGTAATCACCAGGTTTGCCTTAACGCCATCCATGAGTGCGGTGTATGTCTCTGCCTTTGTAGAGTCCCCGCATACCAGACGGTGCCTGCCAAGCGTCCATACGTCGCCCAACCGGGAGAAGGCAGGCTTTTGCAGCTCCGCGTCCACATCGAAGTCATCCTCTTTGGCTTCCATGCCGTCATCGAACAGAGCTGCCAGTTCCTTTTCATCAAAGCCGGTGAGCAGAGGGTCAAAGTCCATGCCCTGCAAAGACTCAATCTCCACCCGCAGAAGTTCCTCATCCCATCCGGCGTCCATCGCCATGCGGTTGTCCGCAATGATATAGGCTTTCTTCTGCGCTTCGGTAAGATGGTCGGCAAACACACAGGGAATCTCTCGGATGCCTTCTTCCTTTGCCGCAAGGATTCTGCCGTGGCCGGCGATCACATTGAACTCCCGGTCGATGATGACGGGATTGATAAAGCCGAACTCCCGGAGGGACGAGCGGAGCTTGGTAATCTGCTCCGGGGAGTGGGTGCGGGCATTGTTCACATAGGGTACCAGCTTGGCGATAGGGACAAGCTGCATCTCGGTTGTCGTTTTCATCGCACCAGCCCCCATTCCGCAAATTTTTCAAAGCCGCCGAGGGACCGGATGTATCTCCGGGCAGTCTCCACGATTTCTCTATAGGGGATGCCGTCCACCGTATCTTCCCCGATGGCGCAGCACAGTTCCACGGGCTTTCCCGTTTCCTGCGCCTTCAGCCATGCGTAGATGTTCACACTCACATCCGCTTTGGAGAGGTCTTTGCCGTGAAGGCCGCCGCCCGTCACCGAATCGGCCATGTCGCTGCCCAGCTTGCGGTTGGTCGCCCCAGAGTCTACATCCGTGCCGCCTGTCCAGTCGCCCAAGGGATTGACCTCGGCGCCCGGATACCGTTTCCGCAGCTCTGCGGCAGGGGCATTGCTCTGGCAGAGGATGAGCCTTGCTTCGTCAATGATGTACTTCCCATCCGAGGGATAAGTGTGATATACACTTTTGGCGATCTCACAGAGTGCTTTCTGCTCCTCCGTGACCGGAACCCCTTTGAAGATGCCGTTGTCCCCGCAGAGGATTCCTTCCGCCTGGTTATTGGCAAGACATCCGTCCTGCGGCATTTCCAGATAGTCCGTGTGCAGATTTCCTGCGATGCGATGGACAATGGATTCCACTTCATCCTGTGGAATGCTCACTGATGTTTCCGCGATGATATGGCAGACGCCGTGGCCGATCAGGACTTCCACGGCGATCCTGGGATTTTCCTCTTTCCGGTACGCCGCATCCACCAGGGCGCCGGCAATGCGGTCCGCCACCTTATCCGGGTGGCACGGATTTACTTTCTCAAACATGATTTCACCCCTTCCTTGCCCGGAGCAGACGCTCCATCAAATCATCCTGGGGAGAAGCCTCCCCGTAATCCGTGCTGCAGTTTTCTTTCACAATCTGGAAGATCTCGTTCCAGAGCCGCACCGCCTGGTTCATGTAGTTAATGCCAATATTGATGAACGGGGACGGGATCGGCTTCTGTGTGGTCGGGTGTTTGGAGAGGAAGCCCATGCGGTTGGTCATCTCCTCGCACTGAATCCAGCGGGCGCTGCACATGGCGTACCGCTCCAGAAGCTGGGGCGACACCTTTGCCGCGCAGCCCACCTTCTTTAACCACTCCCAGGTTTCCGTGTATATCTCCTCCGCCTGGAGCGTGCTCCCGTCACGCTGCTCGGCAGAGAGGAACTCATGGGGCTTTGGCATATCGACACCCTCGACTTCGGGAATGTCCAGCACTTCCAGTCTGCGCCCGCCCGGATTGCCGTTCTCGGCTTTCTCCTTGACCGCAGACTTTTTTCTTCCCGCACCGGGTCTCGCACCACCGCGCCCGCCTGTGTTATTGGATTTTGTCGGCATTTTCTCACCTCTTTTCCGCAAAAATAGAGCGACCGCTATCGGCCGCCGTCAATTACCCTTTTGATTTCGCCTTTTTCGCGCACGAAGCCCCGGGCCGCTGCCCGCGTACAGGACTCGCAGAGATTTTGACCGCCCTACCGGTCGCCAAGGTCGTGGTGGATCTTGGTATGGCAGGAACGGCAAAGGCTCATCAGATTGTCCCTTGCATGAGTGCCGCCCTGAGAGATGGGAACGATGTGGTGTACCTCATCCACAGGAGTCAGCCGTCCTTCCTTCAGACACATCTCACAGAGAGGATGCGCCGCAGCATAGCGGTCACGGATGCGTTTCCAGGCTCTGCCGTACTTCTTATTTACGTCCGCACTGCGTTCGTATTTGTTGTACTGCCTGCGGGCGGCTGCTTCGTGTTCCTTGCAATACTGACCGTCCGTGAGGTTGGGACAGCCGGGGTAGGAGCATGGCCGCTTTGGTTTCCTTGGCATCGTCTCACCTCCTTGGGGCATAAGAAAAGCCCCCACAGGATCGCTCCCATGAAGGCCGTTCTGTATTCTACTTCGCTATTGTAATGATATCACAGGACGGGTGTGCCATACTGTGCCAAACCGTGCCAACTTTCAATCCGGGACAGAAAAATTCTGGAGAGCCGACCCGTGTATGCGGTGTACCGTGCGAAGCGACACGTTCAGCATCCGGGATATCTCCTCCCAGGAGCAGTTGTCCAGGTAACGGTAACGGAGTACCAGCTGCTCCTCACGGCTGGCAAGCCTGTCGATTGCCGCATTGATGGTTTCCTTGAGACACACCAGATACGCCACCTTTTCCGCCACATCCCTCTGGATGGCGTCGATTTTCTCAAGGCACCGGACAAAAGGGGCTTCTGTCGGCTTGTTTGGATTGTAGTGCGGTTCGAAATTACTGCCTGAGACGCTGCTCGATAAATCCCTCCAGTAGTCAATCTCACGCAGACGGCAGTTTATAAGGGCATCCAGGTGCCGCGCCTGGTTCAGATACTCTTTTGCGGTCATGCGTCAACCTCCTTCTGCAGGGAGCGGATCAGCATCTCGCCTTTCACATCTGTGAGTGCCGAATACCACTGCGAACGGAAGAACCGCTCAATTTCGGCTTTATCCGCTTGCGCCGCCCTATTACGGGAGTTGGCTTTCAGGCTTTTCAGCGCCATGCGGTAATCCTTCACAGCTTGCAGGATGATGGCGTTCGCAAGGTCCTCGTAAATCGTGATATTGCTCATATTCGCACCTCCGAAATTTTGATCCTCGGATTGGCACGGATTTTCTTAGATTGTCTCAGATTTTCAAGTCCGCTTTCACGGCATCGATCAGGGCCGTCTGGGTATGCTCCTTTTTGGAGAGGGCTTTCATGATGCGTTCGTCAATGGTGCCCTTTGTGACGATGTGTTGTACCACCACAGTTTCAGAAGTCTGCCCCTGCCGCCAGAGCCGCGCAATGGTCTGCTGATAAAGCTCCAGGCTCCAGGTCAGTCCGAACCACACGATGGCCGAACCGCCGCTCTGGAGATTCAGCCCATGCCCGGCGGAAGCGGGATGGATCAGCGCCACCGGCAACTCGCCATTGTTCCATCTGCGGATACTGGCGGCGTCATCCAGCTTTGAGAACGGGATATGCAGCTTTCGCAGCCTTTCCGAAATACGGGTCAGGTCATGCTTGAACCAGTAAGCCACCAGAAGCGGTTTGCCGTTGGCGGCTTCGATGATGTCCTCCAAAGCGTCAAGCTTGCGGTCGTGGATGCGGATGGTTTCGCCGCCGTCGTCATAGATTGCGCCGTTCGCCATCTGGGAGAGTTTCCCGGAGAGGGAGGCGGCGTTGGCGGCAGTGATCTCTGCGTCGCCCAGCGACAGCACCAGCTCCTGTTTCAAGTCCGTGTATTTTTTCTGTTCATCCTCGGAAAGCCGAACCGTGTATTCACTGCTGACCAGCTTTGGCATCTGCAGGTGGTCGGCGGACTTCATAGAGATGGTGATGTCCGAAATCTGTCGGTAGATGGCGTCCTCTGCATAGGGCAGGGGTTTGTAGGAGTAGATGACCTGGCCGTTTCGCTTGTCCGGCGTGAAGTAATCGGTGCGGTACTTGGTGATGAACCGTCCAAGCCGCTGCCCCATGTCCAGGATGCGAAACTCCGCCCACAGATCCATCAGACCGTTGGACGCAGGAGTGCCGGTCAGTCCGACGATGCGGCTCACCTTTGGTCTGACCTTTAACAGTGACTTGAACCGCTTTGTCTGGTGATTCTTGAACGAGGATAGCTCATCGATCACCACCATATCGAAGTCAAAGGGAATGCCGCTCTCATCAATGAGCCACTGGACGTTTTCCCGGTTGATGATGTAGATGTCAGCGCGTCTCATCAATGCCGACCGGCGCTGGGCTTCCGTCCCGACAGCCACGGAGCAGATGAGATCCTGAAGGTGATCCCACTTATCCGCTTCAGCCGTCCATGTGTCCCGCGCCACTCTTAAGGGTGCGATGACCAGCACTTTATGGACCTCGAAGCTGTCAAACAGCAGGTCGGCTATGGCTGTCAGCGTGATGCTGGTTTTTCCCAGGCCGCAGTCTAAGAAGATAGCGGCTGCGGGGTGTGTCTCAATGTAATCCACCGCATATTTCTGATATTCATGAGGTTCGTATCTCATCCAGTATCCCTCCAATCTGCTCCGTATCGTCCAGCACATACACCGGAAATCCCAGCCGCCGCAAAAGCCTGTGGCGGGAAAGCTGCAGAGGTCGCGGCTTTTCTCCCAGAGCCTTGACTTCAACAAAGCCTATCCGTCCATTCGGCAGCAGCACCATGCGGTCCGGCATACCGTCAAAACCGGGAGATACGAGCTTGGGGCAGATGCCACCGGCTTGTTTGACCGCCAGGGTCAGCTTCTTTTCAATTTCTTTTTCTCTCATGGCTGTATCCTTTCTATGGGGTCGGCTAATTCAAAAGCGGCATAGGCGGCCAAGACAAAATTGTCGAGGGGCTTGCCCTTGTAGCTCCAGGCGGTCCTGCCATCCACATATACGCTGTAGCGATTGCCGCCCTTGTTGTTGATAAACACCTTTCTGCCCCGATAAGTCAGCTGATAGTTTCCATACCAGTTCTTTCGCCATTGACGGTGGGGAAAGTTACGTTTCCGTTTGGCGCGGTTTTTCATAAGCCGCTCACGCTCTCTGGCGGCGAGGATATCGCCCTCCATAATCCCTGCGCAGATACAGCCGACTGCAACAGTCTCAAAATGCTCGTCATGACGCATCACATGGACAGAGCGTACCTGTGAACAATCGCAGAGTTCGCAGGTGAACAGGTCGATGTGATCGGGATCTTCCTCTTCATCGGCCACATCGTAAATGTAGTCACAATACCAGCCGGAGAGAGGCGCTCCCCATTCCTGGAGCCGCTTCTGACACCTGCGGACATATGCGCTGTCTATTTCATACATTGACATTTTGATTTACCTCCGTGTTCTTAAAAACCTGAAAATCCTTACGCGCGTGCATATGCGTGATTTACGGGTTCTGTACAGTCTTTTTTATACATTTTCAATTTGTATGCTTTTTTAGGAACACAGGAACGAAGCCTGTAAAGTTGCCTTGCGGCGGCACATTCGGTGTGTTCCTGGCGGCGTTCCCGGAGTCTCCCCTGGGAACACTGCCGGAAGTCGGGAACTGTTCCTTATCCGCACTGTTCCCGAAAAATCAGTCAGGAACATCGCCGGGAACAAAGACGAACTGCGGTCCGTAGGGCTTGACGCGCTCCTTTTTCTCCTTGCGCACCCAGCCGAGTTTCGTGAGCATGGCTGTGAGGTTGTTGGATTCGGCGCGGCCAAGGCTGCCCTGATCCTTCCCGAAAAGCTCACACCAGATCTCCATATTGCAGACCCGTGTTCTGGCGACCGTACCAGCACGGCCGATATTATTCACCCCGGCGAGGAAGGAGCGGCGGTCGAACAGATCCATGCCGTCCCAATCCTCAGGGAGCAGAGTTTCCAGATACTCGCGCACCAGCCCTTCGCGCTCATCGGACTCCAGCGCTTCCCGTTGTTCGCTCTTGGCGAGTGTTTCCAAATCGGGAGCCAGATGCAGCTTCTCGCCGTTCTCCACAAACACCAGCACCTCCGCCCAGATCTGGCCGATGTCCTCTTGGGTGAGTTCCCAGGAGTGCTTTGCACCGCCGCCCGGCGTTTTGACCGGCCAGAACCGGCGGTTGCCCGTGGTATCCCGCAGATAGCCGGACTCGGCGTTGGTGGTGCCAAAGAAGATGCACTGCCTCGGATGTGGCGTTGCCCGTCTGCCGAATGCGGCGCGGTAGATATCGTTCTGTCGGGAGAGGAAGGAGCGCAGCGTCTCCACCTCGGCTTTGCGAAGTCCCGCCAGTTCACCGATTTCCAGAATCCAATAGCCCTGCAGCTTCTCGGCGGCGGTCTTGTCCTTGGTATCGCTCAGATTCAAACTGTCAGAGAACCATTCCCCGGCAAGGCGGGAGATGAGGGTAGACTTGCCGATGCCCTGGGGACCGTTTAAGACCAGCATGGTATCGAACTTCACACCCGGCTCCTGCACCCGGCGCACGGCGGCGCAGAGGGTCTTTCTGGTCACAGCGCGGACATAGGAATTATCCTCCGCGCCCAGATAGTCGATGAGGAGCGTGTCCACACGGGGAACGCCGTCCCACTCCGGCAGAGCCGCCAGATATTCACGGATGGGGTGGTAGGAGCGGTCGTCCGCAACTTTGGTTACAGCGATCTGATAATTGCGCTGGGAGAATGTGCCGTAGTGGGAATCCACATAGCTGATCAGCTGGGCATCGTCAGCGTCCCTCCAGTATTTGGACGGGTGCTTCCAGGGCACCTCGCCCTTGATCTCCATGCCGTCCAGCTGCTGGTTGAATACGATATTCTGGAGCTGCGGGTCATTCTGGAGGATGAGCGTGATGTTGTGGAGGTTGTTCTTTAGCACCGTGGAGCGGGGTTCATACTGGAAACGCTTCTGCCAGTCGGTATCCTCGCTGCCGGAGAAATCCGTCTCGGCATCCGCCATCCGTTCGCTTGCCGCAAGCAGCTTTACCTCATCCTGCTGCATGGCGAACTCGCACATCGCCTTATAGGACGCTTTTTCGTCCAGATCGCCAAAGCGGTGGGTGCGGACGATGTCAAAGGCGTTGCACAGCTTGAGGTAAGCCGGGTCTTTGGCGTGGTGGCTGTAGACGAACTTGTCCTCCTTGATCTCCACGCCCGCCATGCTGGAGGATGCGATCAGGTGCCAGCGGTTCTCATTGTCGGTCGGCTCATAGATATCGGAGAGAAATGCCTCCAGCGCCTTGCTGATGGGATAATAGGTGCGGTTGAACAGACCCACCACGCCCTCTTTGGTCAGCGGGTCCTGCACCTTTTGCTGTGCGGTGGTATTCGCCTTGCTTTCCCTGGAAGATGTGGGCAGTCTTGTAGGGTCGGTCCATTCCGGGTGCTTTGTGAGAATCGCATCGGGGTCGAGCCAGCCGCCGTCTGTCTCCTTATACACAAAGGAACCGTTAGCCGGCGTGGACGGCCAGTACATCAGCTGATTGGGCTGGTAGGAACATTCGTCGAAATAGTCGATGCCCAGCATCTGAGCCAGATAGCGGGACACCGCCACAAATTCCTCCGGGGTCACATCCCTGGTCAGCGGGAATACCAGCCGGACGCGGGGATTCTCCTCTGTGCTGCTGTGAGTGGTGTACAGCGCAGAGGCATAGGGGCAGAGGGACTCATAGCTATCCAGAAAAGCGGCGTCGATGCGGTCGCCGTCAAGCGCCACCATCGAGCGGCTTTCCACGGTATCGACCTTGCGTCTGCCGCCCTTCAGCACGCCCGCCACAAAGCCGCCGTGGTCTTTGGCGGCGTCACGCTGGGCGCGGCTCATCTTCGCATATTCCTCGGCGGACTCGGTGGTGCGGATGGTCACTTTGAGCCGCTCCTTTAGATTGTCAAATCGTATGGTCTTGTTGACCCATCTCTTTGCCTGCCGGTTGTTGCCGTAGGCGATGTTCAGTTCACGCATAGTCGGTTACCTCCTCGCACATAGTCGTAAAATATCTCAAACGGTAGTTCTTCCATTTGGCTCTGCGGATCTCCGCTTCCATGCCGGAAGAGATGTATTCTCCGAACACCCACACCTCGGAGCATTTACTCATGAGGGCGTTTCCGAAGAACAGTCCCAGCTGGCGCTCCTTTGGATTTTCGTCACGGAGAAACTGTGGAAACAGCAGATGCGGTGCAATGGGGATGTATCCCGCGTCCACGGCGAAGCGGCTGTATTTCCGGGCATTCTCCACGTTAACTTCCACATCCCCGGCATAGGGTGAGCAGATATAGACGATGGGCCGGAAAGCGCGGAGGGCGCGTTCCTCCTTTTCTATATTGGTGAGGGCTTCATAGGTGGTGGGGTCGTAATAGCCCTCGCTGTTGAATTTATTGATGCTCATAGGCGTTACCTCGTTAATCTTTCTTGTAAAAATCGGTCTCGTAGCCGTCGGCGCGAAGCTGCAGCCCCTTTGCCCAGGGCGGCGTCCTGCCCATCTGGTCACAGACAGCCTGCAGGGACATCCGGCGGTCGGCTTCAATGACCACTTCATCGTGGATGTGCATAACGATGGAGCAGCAGCGAAGGGTCTGCATGGCGTAGCAGAGGATATCTCGTGAGGTTGCCTGGACGATGTTTTCTACGAATTTTGGACCGTAGCTGTCAATGCGTTCCCATTTCTTCGTGCCGCCGACGCCTTCATAGGTGATACAGTCGCCGCCAAAACGGTTCTCTCCGATCTTTGGCTTCACATAGGCAAGGCTCCTGCCGGACGGCAGAGTGATAAACAGCATCCCGTTTCTGGCGGAGAATATGATGCCGTGTGTTTTCGTGGTGGTCTTACGGGTAACAGCGTCCATCACAGCGTGGTCAACCGCCCACCAGAACTGCACGATCTTCGGATTCGCCTGACGCCATGCGGAAACCAGAGCTGGAAGTTCATCCTCCTGAAGGCCCATCTCCAAAGCACCCATCGCTTTCAGCGCACCCACAGAGCCGCCGTAGCCGAGAGCCAGTTCTGCGATCTTGCCTTTCTGCCGCAGGTGGCCGTTGACGCCGTGCTTTTCTACGGGGACGCCGAACATCTGGGATGCGCTGGCGCAGTAGATGTCCTTGCCCTGGGCGAATACATCCTGCCGCCACTTCTCGCCGGCAAGCCATGCGATCACCCTGGCTTCAATTGCGGAGAAGTCCGCCACAATGAATTTCCTGTCTTCCTGCGGCACGAATGCCGTGCGGATCAGCTGAGAAAGGGTATCCGGCACATCCTCATAGAGCATTTCCAGAGCGTCAAAGCCGCCTGCCCGGACAAGCCCTCTGGCTTCGGACAGATCGTCCAGATGGTTCTGAGGGAGATTCTGCATCTGAATGATGCGGCCTGCCCACCGCCCGGTGCGGTTGGCTCCGTAAAATTGGAACATGCCTCTGGCACGACCATCAGCGCAGACCGTGTTTTCCATTGCCTGATACTTTCTGACGGAGGATTTTGCCAGCTGCTGGCGCAGGAGCAGAACATCTGCAAGCTCCGGTGGTGCCTTTTTCAGAAGTTCATTCACAGCCTTTTTATCAAGACTGTCCGTTTTCATACCGTTATCGGCAAGCCACTGCTTCATCTGCTGGACGCTGTTGGGATTTTCCAAAGCGGTCATGTGCTTTATGGAGGTGGTCAGCTTCTGACGGGACAGCGTATCCATTTTAATGGCCTGCGCCACCAGCTCCATATCTAGACGCACACCGGTGTCGTTGATTTCCTCACTCTGGTGATACTCATCCCAGACCGTCTGCGATACCGGGAACTTCGCCAAGCGCTGCTGGATGCCCATTTCGGTTTCAACATCACGCAGGTTATATTTCTTGAAAACATCCCACTTTTCTGGTGCGTGGAAGGGCCTGTTGCGGGTACGCTGGCCATTGGATTTTGTAGGAGCGCAGGGCTGGCAGAAGTATTTGATGAGGTCTTTGCCTTCGGTGAGTTTCTGCTTTTCAAGACCCAGCACGGCACCGACGCCTTCCAACGAAAGCGGAAGTCCCATCGTAGCGGCCCAGATCATAGAGCAGCGCCAGCTATCGGGATTCAAATAATCACCGGTGGGATAGCCTAAGAAGCGTGAGAGGCAGATGCGTTCAAAGGTGGCATTGAAGGCCCATTTGATCACGGCATCATCCTCCAGCGCCTGCAGGACATCCTTCGGGATATGTTCGCCGCAGGCAAGGTCGACCACCTGCACAGGGCCGGAGTCCACGCTGTAGCCAAAGAGCAGTATTTCAAAATCGTCAGCCTCCACATAGCGATATACACCGGACTTTTGCAGCGGAGTGCTGCTGTAGGTTTCTATATCAATACTCAGTGTTTTCATGAGTTGTCACATCCTTTCCATATCCAAACAGGGCGACAGATTGCTCCGCCGCCCTGCTGGGAAATCAGGTGATTAGTCGAGGAAATCCTCATCGTCATCCGTATTGAAATCAGACTCAGCGCTGGCCTTACTGCCGAGAGGCTCACCGTCACGAATCTTCTGGAGATTGTTCAGGCCGCAGGCGATGCCCTTGTTACCAGAGCTATTGAAAGCGTAGAAGGTAATGCTGGCACGACCGTAGACACCGGAGTAAACCTCGGAACGGCTCATGATAGGATTGCGGTCTGCGTCCACGATGCCGGGAGCAGTGGTAGCGTTGGCGTTGATGAAGTACGCATTGGCGTAGGCTGCATCGTCAGGTCTCTCAAGGTCACCATCACGAAGAGGAGTCTTCAAAATGGAGAGCGCAGGTACGGTCTTACCGTTGCCCTTGAGCTTCGCTTCGCCTTCCTTATAGGCAGCTTCGATAGCAGCCTTAATCTTGGCAACAGTGCGAGTATCGGACTTAGGGATGATAAGGCTCACGCTATACTTAGGAGTGCCGCCGTTGATGGACTTAGGCTCCCAGACATTTGCGTAGCTCCAGCGGGTTTCAGGGCCAGTGATGACCTTCATGGGATTTACAGGTTTTACATTCTTACTCATAATCATTTTCCTCCATAAAATCAGTTTTTGCATTATTCATGACCGGACGTTTATCGCTTTCCGGTACAAGTGTGGGTTTGCCCTGTGGCTTTTCGATGTAAGCCGACAGGAGTTCGTCAAAGCGGCTCTTGCCGAGCAACTTCTGCATAGCAGTGATGCCGAGGAGCTTGCGCTCATACGGGTCAAAGCCTGCGTCGGTTACGGTCTGGGTAACAGCAGCCTCATCGGTGTAGCGACGGTTACTGCGGCCTTCGACCAGTTTGAAGCCGGTCCATTCCTTACCGGAGATGGCCTGCTGGAGTGCGTACTCCTTGATGTCGTTGACCCAAGAGACCAGCTGGTCTGCACGGGAGAGAATGACCTCGATCTCTGTATCCTCCAATAGAGGAGGCAGCTTGAAATCGTACTGCGCCAGCATCAGGTTTGCCTCGGCTCTGGCCCTGCACTCATGCTTGGCTTTACAGAAGCCACACCACTCGCCGCAGAGGAAGTTTCCGTCACCGGCAAAGGCAAGCTCTGCGGTCGGCTTCAGGACCTCATCGGCCCAGCGGTAAAGGTCGTCCTTGGACATCTCGAAGGTGGATACATTCTGGCGTCTCGGCTGATACACGGTCATTGCCACGGTATCGATGTCGTAAATAGCGTCGAACAGCTCCAAGGCACCGAGTGCGTAGCACATCATCTGGGGATTGTTATCTGCTTCCACCAGAACGCCAAGGCCATGCTTATAATCCACCACGTGGAGCGTTCCGTCAGAGATGATGATGGCATCTGATGTACCGAAGCCTTGTTCTACCCAGCGGGAGAAGTCCACTCGCTGTTCAATGAGAACCACCGGATCAGCGCAGGTTTCCTTGGAAGCTTCCACCAGCTCTAAGATGTAGGCTGCATAACCGTTGGCGCAGTCCAGCATCTCTTCGTTATACCAAGTCAAATGCTCGGTCGGGTCTGTAGCCTCCATACCAAGCGCCGTGCGGAGCTTGTACTCACAGAGGCTGTGTGCGTCGGTCCCTTCGGCGGCATAATCGGAGCCTTTATCTTCGTAGGTTTCACATAACCTTGCAGAAGGCGGGCAGTTCAGCCAGCGATGGGATGAGGACGCTGATAAAATAGCGTGTGCTTTAGGTGGCATTCCCGATCACCTCCGCATCACGAAGCAGCGCTTCATAATTGGACGAGTCCACCTGAGAGAGCTTGCTGGCACCGTATTTCTGGAGTAGCTCACGGACGCCTGCTGTGTAACCGGCACGGGATTTCTCAGAGAGAACTGCACGGACCTGTTCCAGCGTCAATGCGGGTTTCTGCACCGGCGCTTTTTCTTCCGGCTGTTCCTCTGCGTCGTTACCGGAAAACAGCTGTGCCAGATAGTTGGCGGCATCAGTAATAGCAGCGGCAGCATTGCGTAACTCTTCGATGGTCATAGCCATTTCGCTCATTTTGTTCATGATGTTTTCCTCCTTCCTCGGATTGTCTTGCGGCAAGTACACTGAGATTTCTTGACATTCGTGCGGATACCTGACTGATAGCGACGAGAATTTCAATGGCCTCAGTGTCAGGACCGCTGCGATTGCGATAAGACTCCATAGCGGGTCACCTCCGTTTCTGTGAAGCTGTTTTGTTGTGCCTCACATCTTTCCACTGGAGATGAAAGAGGAAATTGAGCGGATAATTTTCAAAAAAGTTTTTGCTCTCCGACAGAGTGGACTCCGCCGGAGATCAGATTTGTATTAACGACCGTAGATTTTATGCAGTTCGGTACGGATGCGCTTCATCTGATCGGCGAAGGTGCGCTGCTTACGGCCCAGAGCCTCAGCGATGGCACGGTCGGAGATTTTGTCGTTAGCCATCCACATGGCGATAATACGGTCGGCGTCCGGGTCAAGTTCACGAAGACGCTGGAAAAGCTGCTCAAGCAGAAGACGGTCTTCGTAAACCTGCTCCATGCTGACGCTTTCGTCAGGGAGCATGTCCATGAAGGAATCGCCGGTTTCGGTGTTGGGCGCTTCGAGAGAAAGTTCCTTATAACCAAGGTGGTGTTCACAGTTTTCACAATCGCCATCGCAGGCCCAGATAAATTGCTTCGGGCATTTGCAGCGGTGGTGATACTGTTCCTTCTTACGGATGGCACCAGCCATGCGATAGAAGTCCCGAAACTGCTCTTCGGTACAAGGGATTTTTTCCTTGAGGGAACGGCTGTAGATGAATGGTGTGTTCTGGTTGCCTTTGTTTTGCATAAATTTTTCCTCCGTTTCGTTGTTTTCCGAAGCGGAGGAAGTCAGTAATTTATATGCAAAAATAAAAAAACGGTGAAAAGCATACAAATCGAACGGGATCTCCGTTTCGGTTTGCATCCTTTCCACCGATGGTCAGGCTGCAGTTAGCAAAAAAGTATTTAGTTGCTGCAGAAAAGTGTGAAAATATTATTTGCGAAAGCAGATATATTATTTACTTTTTCTGCAAAGTGTGTTATAATAGAAGCTAAAATGTGATTTCTCTCTTCCGAACACACTTATATTATACCATGCGGAAGTGAAAAATCATCAGTTTACGCAGTCAAAGTGGTTCCTGTAAAGTTACCATAAAGTTTGCATTTGGAGGTGAGCATCTTGCGTGAGCTTGTATTAGCAACAGTTTTAGCGGAAATTAAGAATACGTTCAAAGATGACATCGACGATCCAAACTTGGTCGAGCTTCTTTATGGTGGAATCACGGAGCCGCTGGGATTGCCTCGTGTCGCCGTTTCAAAAGGAACGGCCAGCCTCATCATGAATCGTCAGCCTAAAGGGAAGCCTCATAAAATCATCAGGAACAATTCCCAAGACGATAAGGTGAAGGCATCTATTGGTACATACTTTGAAAAGAATGTCATCAAGCATTTTCTGCCGGGTATGGAAGATGAAGTGATTTTTCATCTGAGAGGCGTTATCAAGGACGACAGGAATATCTCGGATGCGAAAAGAGCTGAACTTCAGCTGCTTGGTAAAAAAGAAACTTTCGCCGAATTTCTCGGACAAGTCTATCTATACTCCTTGACACGTGACAATGTGCTGTCGCCTGAAGCTAAACAGATGTTGGAACGGGAGTTGGAGGATTACAAGAAGAATCCGCTGCAGACGATTGATATCCCGGAAAGCATTATTAATGAAGAAAGAGCATACACGGCTGCACTGATGGCAGCTTATGCACAGGAACTTGGCGATAGTTCACTTACCATCGATACATTGGCTGAACACGCAGTGCAGGCAAAGCATCTGGCAGAACAGCGCAAATATTATTTCGCTGCTGAGGCTGTTAGAAGAGGTACTCGTGATATATACCAAAAGGAAGACCAGTTTGATGTCTTGAAGGAAGAAATTCATGAAGGCGTCAAAGAGGTCTGGGAAGAACAATACTCCGGCGGCATTGCCAGACTGCGTAATGTTCTAAAGCAGGCCGGAGCAACACAGCCTAATAGATGTTGGCTTTATCGTGATACAGATTGGCTTGGTATTCCACAGAAAAAGGGAGTCTGCCATTTCCTTGTGAATGATGGCAGCATTGAAGGTTGGGTGAGAGATGATGACGAAAAATCCGTTTAACAGCATATTTGAAAATTCGTTGCGTCTACTCATTTTGCTGGACATTTACGACATGCCACAGACCGTTGATATGCTCTACGCAATTGATTTTATGACCGTCTATGGTAAATCCTTCGGGATTACAGAGACCAATCTCAATGGCGACAACGAGTATCGCTTTAGTGAATTCGCTTCCAGACGTGAGCCTGTAAGGGCGGCGCTGAAGGAGATGGTCCTTAATGGCACTGCACAGGCGGTCAGTTATAAAAAGGGACTGGCGTACATCATCACACCTGAAGGTGAGGATTATTGCGAGTCATTAGAAAGTGATTATGCAAAGGAATATAGACACAATGCCGAGAAAGTAATTAGCAAGATGGCTGGTAAAACAGAACGAGCCATTATCTCGGACATCAACAAAAAATCAGCCGAAGCGCTGAGGAAAGGAGTCACAGGATGAGTAGATTTTATATAACAAAGATAGCCGCTTCCGGTGACTCGGTAAAATACTCCACGATTGAATTTAAGGATGGAATCAACTTGATTGTTGGTCCGTCTAACACTGGTAAATCCTACATTATTTCCTGCATTGATTTTATGATGGCGGGGAAAGAGCCTCCTTTTTCAACTGCTGATACGGGATATAACAAAGTCAGCATGACGATGGACTCTAACGATGGCCATACGATCATCATGACTCGTGCAATTGAAGAGGGTGAATCTGGTGACAAGGCGTCCAATGTTATTGAAGTCGATACCGATATTCCCGATGTTCGAAGCGGCGAATATAAGATTTCAGATGGCAGTTATCAGAAATTGCTTCTGAAGCTGCTGGGAATCGATGAGCCTGTGAAAATCATTAGCACACAGGCACCAAAGACCGAAGATCTGTCCTTCCGCACCATGTGGCACCTGTTCTTCCTTGACGAGGAGCATATCTTCTGCAAAGGCACGGTGTTTGATAATCCGAAATATTCCAAAATCACCGCATCGTTGACATCTCTGTTGTATTTGGCAAACGGTGACAATTTGGAGCGCTTTATGCCGAGTGTCACACCGGAGGAACTTGAGCGCAGGGCCACACAGAAGGCTGGTGTAATCAATTATCTCAATCAGAAAATTAGTGACCTGACTAAGAAAAAAGAAGAACTGGAAGAGTCCCTCGGAGCAGATACGGATATCGATATTGACCGTAGGATAGAAGAAATTGTTGAGGAAATTGAATCGATAGAAGCAGAGATTTTGTCTGCTACAGAAAAGAGCAAAAAGCTGCTGGAGCAAATTTATTCGATTTCTGCCAAGCTCCAAGAAGCTCGATATCTGCAGGATCGTTATAAAGAACTTCGCTCTCAATATATGGCTGACACCAAGCGTCTGCAGTTTGTTGTAGACGGCAACGTAAAAGGTTCCAATATCAAGCATAAAGTAAACTGTCCATTCTGCGGGCACGGGATGGAACAGCAGGATATTGATAAGACGGATTATATCGAGTCAGCTCGTGCAGAGCTTGCGAGAATCAGACTGCAGTTAGAAGACTTGGATGTAACCGAAGCAGAAACAAAAGAAGAAGTTATTTCGTTTGAAAACCAGCTTCGAGTATTGAATGCCCAAAACAATGATATTACGGCAGTACTCAATCATCAGTTAAAGCCAAAGGCTGCCGAACTTAAGGCGACGGTCGCAGAATATAAGAGAATCCTGCATTTGCGTCAGCAACTTCAGTCTATTACTTATATGTCGACAGAACTTGGAGTTGATGTATTTGCAAAGGAAAACGAGGACGACGAAACGGCAATCAAATTTGATGCAAAGAAGCAGTTTGACAAAGACGTGTGGGCTGATATAAGTGCTGCTTTCGATGAAATGGTTAAAGATTGCCAATACCCCGGCCAGCCGGATTCTTATATTTCTGTGAAAACTGCGGACGCTGTTGTTGGTGGGAAACACAAGAAAAATCAAGGAAAAGGATACAGGGCCTACCTAAATACTATAATGCTGTTTAATCTCATGAAGTATTTGGAGGAGCATGGAGAACACGCATTGCATTTGCTGGTTTTGGATTCGCCTATCCTTTCCCTTAAAGAAAAGAAACACAATATAACAGAAAACGAAAAAGCGACAGCTGGCATGAAAACGGCCTTGTTCCGACATATGATTGAGCATTGTGGTAATAACCAGATCATCATTGCCGAGAATGAGTTACCGGCGGATGTCGATTATAGTAGCGTGAACATGCTGACCTTCACGCAGGAAGAAAATGATGGAGAGCGCTATGGATTTTTGCATAGCGTTAGAAACTAATAACTATTTACTAAGAACTGTGAGTTGATAAAGGAGCAACAGCAATGGCAAAAACAATTAGCTATGATAAGCTATGGAAACTTTTGATTGACAAGAAATGGAATCGTACAGATTTGAAAGAGAAAAGCGGCATCAGCACTGCTTCTCTTGCCAAACTTGGGAAAGGTGAGAATCTTACAACAGCAGTACTGCTAAAAATCTGTACGGCGTTAGATTGCAACATTAGCGATATTATGGATGTTGTAGAAGATGATAGTCCAGAAAATGGGACAGCGGAAGGAATAGAATAACGATGGGAACAATTATACCCGCTCAGAAATTTTCAAAAGATAATGTTTCTGGGCTGCTAAAACCAATCATCTATTGCTGTCCATTTGAAGGAATTACGGACACAGCCGTTTCTATTAATCTGCTTTTGGCAGAGAAATTATCCGGCTGCAGATCCAGTCGAAGGACGATGCGAATAGAGACCTTTTTTAATCAAATATTGAGCCAGTTCCCGGATGGCGTTGTAATCAAAGATTTTGATGTAATGTTCAATCCAGAATACAAGGTGGATGTGCTGAAGATAATGGTAGATGCATGTAAGAGAAAACCGTTCAGTATTATCTGGCCCGGTAAATGTGAGGATGGAAAGCTGTTCTACGCTGAAGACGGCTACCCTGATTTCAAAAGTTTCAGCGTAGAAGATTATGATGTGACATGCATCATCCAAGGAGGAAGAAAACCATGAAATATTCTCAATTGATAAGCTTCAATCCAATTGAAGATGTTATCCAACTTGTTACGGCGGGAAATAAGGACAAGGCCCGTGAATATGTTAAAACCTATGTAATGTCTGACTCAATGGCAGATGGCCTGCAGGCACCGTTGATTGATCAGCTGCAGATGGACGAGGTGGTAGATAACAAGGGTGTGCTGGTTGTCGGTAACTATGGTACCGGTAAATCTCACTTGATGTCTGTTATCTCCGCTATTGCAACAGACGCTGATAACCTGCAGTATCTGCAGAATCAGAAGTTTGCAAAGCAGATGGAGCCTATCGCAGGCAAGTTTGAAGTTCTGCGTATTGAAATCGGCGGCGTTGTTATGCCACTGTACGATGTCATCATGGGCTACATTCAGGATGACTTTGATAACCGTGGCATTGATTTTGAAATTCCTGACTACAACAGCGTAAAGAGCTTGAAGACTGTTGTTCAGGATATGATGATGGCCTTCTCCGAAAAATATCCGGACAAGGGATACCTGATTATCGTCGATGAGTTCCTGTCCTACCTGTCTTCCCGTGACGAGAGAGAAATCGTCCTTGACCTTGAGTTCTTCCGTGCGCTCGGTGAAATGTGTTCCAAATCCAAGCTGCGTGTCGTATTCGGTATGCAGGAGAAGATCTTTGACAATCCTCGTTTCAGTTTCGTAGCTGATACGCTGAAGCATGTCAGTGACCGTTTCACTCAGCTTATCATCACCAAGGAAGCAACTTCCTATGTTGTGTCTGAGCGTATTTTGAAAAAGACACCGGAGCAGAAGGCGCTGATCCGTAAGCACCTCGAAAAGTTCTGCGGCCTCTATACCGGCATGTCTTCCAGACTGGAGGAGTTCGTGGACCTGTTCCCGATTCATCCTTCCTACATTGATGTATTCAATAAAATTTATTTGATAGAAAACCGTCACATTCTGAAGAACATCTCCGTGACCATCAAGGGCATTTTCAATACCGATGTTCCTGAGAATGCACCGGGCATCATCTCCTTCGATGATTATTGGCCTGCAATCAAGTCCAACGGTCTGCTCAAGAGTGATGTGACCATCAGCCGTGTTGTAAATGCCAGCCAGCAGTTGGAGGACATTATCAACCGTGCATTCCCGAAGCCTGCGTACAAGCCTCTGGCGACAAAGATTATCTATGCCCTGAGCGTACACAGACTTACCACCAATGGTCTGGATGTGCAGTTCGGTCTGACTGCCGAGAATATGAAGGATGACCTTTGCCTGCATCTGCCGATGCCGGAAGAGGACGCTGACTTCCTGCTGTCTCTGGTAAAGACCACGCTGCGTGATATTATGACCACCGTTTCCGGCCAGTTCATTATCTACAACGATGCCAATAGCCAGTATTACATCGACGTGGATAAGGTCGTGGACTATGATGAGAAGATTAAACAGAAGGCTTCCATCATGGCAGACGGTGAGCTGAATCGCTATTTCTATGATGTTGTGTATCGCTGTTTAGAGTGGGATGCAAAGCAGTATGTTACCAACTTCAATATTTACGAATATGACTTGAACTGGGATTCCCATAATATCTTCCGTGAAGGTTACCTGTTTATGGGACTGCCTGGAGAGCGTAGCACTGCCCAGCCGGAGCGTGATTTCTACATTCACATCATGCCTCCGTATGACGAGCATGGCAGCAGAGTGCAGAACTTGCCGGACGAAGTATATCTGTACTTCAAGTCTTCTGACGAGTTCCGTGAATTTATGGGCCTGTATGCTGCAGCGCAGAGCCTTGCCCAGATCAGTGAAGGTAAAGACAAGGATGCCTACCTGAACAAGGCAAATATGCTCCGCAAGCGCCTGATTAAGTATTTGAGCGAGAACAAGAACACTTGCTTCGATGTAATGTATAAGGGCCAGAAGCGCCAGATGATTGAAGTTCTGAGAGGCCGTTATAATCGTGACCTAACCTTTAAGGATACCATCGACCTTGCAGCTTCTCTGTGCTTTGATGAATACTTCTGCGGCAAGTATCCTGACTTCCCGATTATGAAGACCAAGATTACCCGCCGCAACATGGCAGACTGTGCTCGTGCAGCCTTCGACCACTTTGCTGGCAGAAAGACTCAGCAGTCTACGCTGATGTTGCAGAGCTTCGGTATTTTGGATGGTGACAAGATTCGTCCTGAGAACTCCAAGTACGCTGCCTACTATATTGAGCAGATCCGTAATCTGCCTCCGCAGGGTGTTTTGAACTACTCCGACATGTTTGAGTCTCGCTTCATGGAGATGTATATCGACAAGAAGTTCAAGATCGAGTTCATCTTTACACCGATTATTTTCCTGTCTCTGGTGTATGGCGGTTACGCTGTTATTACCACCAAGGACGGAAAGACCATCACGGCTTCTAACCTCGACCAGATTCCGAAGACCAGCGTGATGGATTTGTACGAATTTAAGTATCTTTCCAGACCGGCTCAGATTGCTATGGCCGAGCTGAAGAAGCTGTTTGAAGTGCTGGATATCAATCCTGCGCTGCTGGATAATCCGAATGATCGTGAAAAAGGCGTGGCCCAACTGCTGGCAAAGGCACAGGAACTGGCAAACTCCTCTGTTGTTGCGGCAAACAAACTGAACAACAGCTTTGACCTTTGGGGAGAGCCTCTGGCAAGCGCTGCCGAAGTGATGATGCTTCAGAAGGCTTGCAATGCGGTCCGTGATGAGTTCAGTAACTACTCCGCAAAATTCAATACTCCTGCCAAGCTGAACAATTTCAGCCTTACTACGGAGCAGGTTGACACACTGGCCGGACAGATTGCTTTGATGCTGCGTATTCCTCAGTTCTTGGACTTCAAGACTGGCTGCGCTGACATCGTTTCCTACATTGCCAATATTGAGTTTATCGATTTGGGTGAGGCTTTCAAAGCAGAAGTGGACGCTGCCAAGGCAGAGTTCCGTTCCATCCGTGACAGCATTATGGACGGTGCTTCCGGTGAAACTGCTGCCCAGAAGGTTGAGGCTGTCCTCGCCAAGGTAAAAGCAAAGTATATCGACATTTATTTTGAAAACCACAAGAAGAAGAGACTGGACATCACCGATGCCCAGCGCCGTGGCAAAATTCAGGAAGGCAGAGCTTTGGCGAGCCTCCGCAAGCTGCGTTCTATCGAAATTCTGTCCGCTGCCAAGCTGACTGACATCGAGAACGAAATGTCTGGTTTGAAAGTTTGCTACGAGCTGACACCGGAAGAAATGAAGAGCAATCACATTTGTCCGCACTGCCGTTACCACTTGGACGACAAGGTGAAGAATGTATACGGCCTGCTGGATAATCTGGAAATCCGCATCGACGATCTGCTTGCTGAGTGGACCAAGACTCTGCTCGATACCATTTCTGACCCGATTGTAGCAAGCCAGAAAACCTTCCTGTCTGCAGAGCAGCAGAAGGCTATCGACGATTTCATTTCCAGCGGCAACTTGCCTCAGCGTTTGGATGACTTCTTTGTAAAGGCCATCAATGCACTGCTGAAGGGCTTTGAGCCTGTTGTAATTGACAGCGATGACCTGATGGCAAAATTGGAGCAGATGCCTCCGATGGATGAAGCATCCTTCAAAGCGAAAGTAAATGAGCTCATTGCGTCTTATACAACTGGAAAAGACTCCAGTAAACTCCGGATTGTTGTGAAGAGAAAAGAAAGTGAGGTTTAACCATGGAACCCAGAAGATTGACGAAAGAAGATATTGATAAAGTCCGTCATATTGAAGGTTTTCCCATTGGAACGGATGAGGATATCATTGCGCTCTCCAATCCCCCTTATTATACAGCTTGCCCTAATCCTTTTATTGAGGAATTTATCCGTGAAAACGGAACTCCTTATGATGAGGCGACAGACGATTATCATAGAGAGCCTTTTGCTGCGGATGTGAGTGAAGGAAAAACAGATCCTATTTATATGGCCCACAGTTATCACACAAAAGTGCCGCACAAGGCAATTATGCAGTATATTCTTCATTATACGAATCCAGGTGATATCGTATTTGATGGATTCTGTGGTACAGGTATGACTGGTGTTGCTGCTCAAATGTGTGAAACTCCAGATATGAATTTTTCAATGAAAATATCTGGTATACTTAAGGATGTACAATGGGGAGCCAGAAAAGTTATCCTTAACGATTTGTCTCCTGCGGCTACATTTATAGCATCTAACTATAATACAAAAATTAGCCAGCTTCAATTTCACGAAACGGTATTAAGAATTATTGGAGAAGTTGAAAAAGAAACCGAATGGATGTATACAACAAAGCATGGTAATTCTTCTAGCATAGTTCCTTCTATGGGCAGAATTAACTATACCATCTGGTCCGATGTATTTATCTGTCCTACCTGTGGAAAAGAAATTGTATATTGGGATATGGCAATTGATGATACAGGAAATATGCGAGACTCTCTCCATTGTCCGCACTGTGGAGTAGAAATTAAGAAGAGTAAATGTGAAAGAGCTCAGGAGTACTACTATAATGAAAGAGATGGAAAAACTGCTTCTTTTGCAAAGCAAGTTCCCGTTTTGATTAATTATGTCTATGCAGGAAAACGATACGACAAGAAGCCCGACGAAAACGACCTTGCTTTGATTGAAAAGATAAAATACATGTCAAAGGGCCAATACTGGTATCCTGATAATGAAGTTCCTCAAGGAATTAAGACCGCAGATCCAATCAAACTTGGGGTTACAAATGTTAATCTCTTTTACACAAGTAGAAATCTTTATGTGCTGTCTGCTCTGTGGGACAAGGCATCAAAGACAGAAGTAAAGAATCAGATTTGGTTTTGTATAACTTCCATTCTGATTAAGACTGCATCTAAGCTGCATAATGTAGGCATAAAAAAGGGAAAATTGAATCTTGCTGGAGCTATGCCGAATGCTTTGTTTATTCCGAGCATTTTGGCTGAGCGAAATATCATTACATTGATTCAAGGCAAAGTTAAGGATATTTCCCCTGTTTTTGCTTTTGAGAAGTCTAACAATAACTTTATGGTAGGTTGTGGTTCTTCTACAGATTTACAAACAATACCGGATAATTCGATAGATTACATCTTTGTTGATCCTCCATTTGGCGACAATCTTATGTATTCCGAACTTAGCTTTATTTGGGAAGCTTGGCTGAAGGTTTTAACAAACAATAAGTCAGAGGCAATAATGAATAAAGTACAGAACAAGGGTGTCTTGGAATATCAAGAGTTGTTCAGACAGTGCTTTAGTGAGTTTTTTCGTATACTTAAACCTAACAGATGGATTACAATAGAATTCCATAATAGCAAGAATAGTGTTTGGATGGCTATTAATGAGGCGATTCAGCGTGCTGGCTTTGTTGTATCTTACGTAAAAACCTTAGATAAAGGCCAAGGTAGTTATAATCAGCAAACAGCTCTCGGAGCAGTAAAGCAAGATCTCGTTATTTCGGCATATAAACCTAAGGATAGTTTTAAGCGAGAATTTTATTCCATCGTTGGGACTGAAGAAACAGCTTGGTCCTTTGTGAGACAGCATTTAGAGAATGTACCTGTTGTTGTTATCACTAACGATAAGATTGAAATTATTGCAGAGCGTCAGGCATACTTGCTCTTTGACCGTATGGTAGCTTATCATATCATGAACGGAATTCCTGTTCCAATTAATGCTACCGATTTTTATCGTGGACTTGATGAGAAATTCCTGAAGCGTGACGGTATGTACTTCCTGGCGGATCAGGTCAACGAGTATGACACTGCCCGTATTAAAACGGAAGTAGAAAATATCCAGCTTAGTCTATTTGTGACGAACGAAAAATCTGCTATTTCCTGGCTTTATCAGCAGTTGAGTGATGAATTTGGTGGTCCCCAGACTTACGCAGAAATTCAGCCAAAGTTTATGCAGGAAGTAAAGTCTGTTGATAAGTTTGAGAAGATGCCAGAGCTGGCTACCCTGTTGGAAGAAAACTTCTTGCAGGATGAAAAAGGCCGTTGGTATATCCCAGACACCACCAAAGAAGGCGATGTGGCCAAACTCCGTGAGAAAAAGCTGTGGAAGGAATTTGAAAGTTATCTGAACTCCAAAGGCAAATTAAAGCTGTTCCGTTCGGAAGCCATCCGTGTCGGCTTCTCTCGTCTGTGGAAGGATAAGAACTATCAGGCGATTGTTGATATCGCAGATCGTTTGCCTGAGCAGACCATTCAGGAAGACCCAAATCTGCTGATGTACTATGATATCAGCTTGAGCAGAGTATAAAAAAAGAAGGTGTACAGAAATGCTAAATACCGGCGATTTCGCTTTTGATACGGTAGCAGGTGCCAATGTGCAGATATTGGAGAGGATTGAAATGTGGGGATACACTTCCTACAAGGTATTCAATCCGGCAACAGGCCGTGTGTATAAGGCAACGGAAGAACAATTGAATACAAGCGGCAATGCAATCCAGTACGATGAAAACTATCTGCGCTATGTGACCTTGCTCTCGAAAATCAAAAACGAGACCGCCGGTGGCTTTCTGTCTGCATTGGCAAGCGGAATCATCCCACTGCCGCACCAGCTCCATGTGCTGAATCGTGCAATGGAGACGAATAATATCCGATACATACTTGCTGATGAAGTTGGTCTTGGTAAAACCATCGAGGCCGGTATGATCATCAAAGAATTAAAGAGCCGTGGTCTTGTCCAGCGTGTTCTGGTTGTCTGCCCGACCGGTCTGGTTACGCAGTGGGCATCCGAAATGCAGGAGAAGTTCCACGAGAAGTTCAATATCATCCTTCCGTCGGATTATGACACAATTCGTCGATTGACTGACGCAGAGGATGTTTACGGCCAGTATGACCAAGTTATCTCCCCGATGGACTCAATCAAGCCTATCGAGAAGCATGCAGGCTGGTCGGATGAACGAGTAGAAAAATATAACGAGGAGCGCATTTATTCCATCATCAACAGTGGATGGGATTTGATTATTATCGACGAGGCCCATCGTGTCGCTGGCTCCTCCGGCGAAGTGGCCCGTTACAAACTGGGATACCTGCTCTCGCAGGCAAGCCCGTACCTATTGCTTCTGTCTGCTACGCCGCACAACGGCAAGACAGAGCCGTTTCTGCGCCTTGTGCGATTGCTGGATGAAGAGGCATTCCCTAACTCCAGATCTATCGTAAAGGAGCAGGTAGCACCGTATTTAATTCGTACTGAGAAGCGTGAAGCAATCGACAACAACGGCAATCTGCTGTTCAAAAACCGAATCACACATCTTATTGAAATGACATGGGACGAGCGTCATTCCTTCCAGCGAGAGCTTTATGAGCTGGTGAGCCACTATGTCTCCAAAACCTATGACAAGGCCAAACGCAATCGCAAGAAGAACATGTGCCTTATCTTCCTGCTGATTATCATGCAACGCATGGTTACCAGCAGTACGGCAGCAGTGCGTCAGAGCCTTGAGCGTCGTTTAGAGGCTCTGAAAGCCCAGAACACCAGACTTGGCTCCCTGACTGAGTCAGATTTGGCTGACATGGAAATTGAAGATGATGTGGCCGAAGCACTGGAAGCAATGTCCCTGAATATGGCCGAAGAAATCGAGGAACTGGAGAATATTATCTCCGTTGCAAAGCAAGCAGAGTTCCAGCATCCTGATGTGAAGGTAGAAAAGCTGGTTGATACCATCGACGAGATTCTCAGCGAGGATCGTGACCAGAAGATTATCATCTTCACAGAATTTGTCGGCACACAGAAATACCTGAAAAACTTACTGGAGAACAGAGGCTTCAGCGTTTCTGTTCTGAACGGCAGCATGAGTATTGATGAGCGTAACGAGGCGCTGCAGGAGTTCAAGACCAAGACCAGCGTGTTTATTTCCACCGATGCCGGTGGCGAAGGTCTTAACTTGCAGTTCTCCAATATCATCATCAACTATGACCTGCCGTGGAATCCTATGAAAATCGAGCAGCGTTGTGGCCGTGCAGACCGTATTGGTCAGCAGCGTGATGTTCATATTTATAACTTTATCGTTGGGGACACTGTTGAGAATCGTGTCCGTGAGGTTTTGGAAGAAAAGCTCTCTGTTATTTTCAAGGAGCTGGGTGTAGACAAGTATTCTGATGTTCTGGACAGCGAAGTAGCCGAGCTTGATTTTACCGAAGTTTACATGAGTTCCATTGGCAGACCTTCCTCCGTAGAACGGAATATGTATCCGGTGGAATCCGAGGTTAAGCAGCAGGTTGCTAATGCCAAGAAATACAAAGACATCATTCGTGAAGAAAAAGACCTGACGCAGCTGGTCGGCACCGAGTCCAATTTCGATGTTGATTCTGCGCTTCGTCAGATGCTGGCTTATTACGAAAGCTGGCAGGGCCGTGACATCAGACTCATTGACCGTATCAGCATCAATGACGAGGAAATTGTGCAGCACCTGCGCACGGACATTTTGCAGGATCGAACTTCGCAGCTGATGTCCGTTGGAATTAGGAACTTCCCGAATGAGGCTGGTTACTTTATGCTGTGGGAACTGTCTATCTCTGATGACGAAAGCGGCAAGCGCATTATACCTATTTTCGTTAATGAGGACTTTGTCCTTCGTCCTATGGCTGGCAAGCGAATTATGGATGTTTTCCTTGACGGTGCCAGCGGATTGACGGTCGGTGTAGCACCTAACATCAGCGAAGAACAATACCAGCAGCTTGAAAGCCTGAGTATGGATTTCGCTTACGATACCTTTGTGGAGTTGAAGGAAAAACAAATCCAGCTCAATCAGGAGAGCTACAACAAATATATGTATGCGCTGAAACTTCGTACAGAGGCAGCACAGCATATTGGCATTGAAAATATCCGCCGTTCCAGACTGGCAAAGCTGGATCGGGAGAAGGCTTCTATTGAGGCCGAATATAAAAAAGGAAGCCAGATTTATCCTGACTTCCGCTTGATGATTCTTGTAAGATTGGAGGCGTAACAGATGTTCGGAGACTATGTGTTTGAGAAATCATCTGCACAGTACACCGATAAGATTCTTCTTCTGGATGATGAAGATTTGAATAGCCGAGCTAATTACATAGCAGCATTCTCTGCACATGGTTTTGAAATCATAAGATACACTGACGATCTTGCCTTTAGAATCGAGTATGAAGAGAAGTTGAAAACGCCCGGAGAGAAACTGGCCATCATTGCACAATCCGGCCAGTACATCCCGTATGATGTGCGTCGCAGGCTGACTGCTTATAAGGTAGCTCTTGAGAGCTTGTTCCCGAAATTACATCCAGAACTGTTGAAGGATAAAGGCAAGGCCGACCTTGACCTGCTCTGCGCAGCATACAGGACAAACTTCGACGATTTTCGACAGAAGCGAGATACGGAAACCTATCTGAGAATGAAGGTGTATTCCAGAGCGAATGTCAAAGCGTATTTGAAACGCAGCTTTAACGTTCTGGTTGATAAGGCCAGAAATATCAAAAAGTACAGTGACTGGTTTGCTCTGGCAGAGGAAAAAGCGCAGCTGGATGTAATGGCCGTTCAGTACGATGTCGACATTGATACGCAGGCAATTAACCGAATGTTTCAGGAATATGCTCTGGCCCATTTTGGAAAGCTCTCGCAGAATATTGATAAGTCCTCACCGGTGCTGGTAAGCAAGGCAATGGATTATATGAGCGGACATAGCGAAAAGTTCATCATCGTTGTGATGGACGGTATGTCTGAGTTTGACTGGAGGATTATATCAACAGCCTTCAATGAATTGGCTTTAGAGAAATCTTCTATGTTTGCGATGATTCCGAGTACAACGTCCGTTTCCCGTCAATGCTTGCTGTCTGGCAAATATCCAAGCCAGCTGCTGGAGCCTTGGAAGCAGAGCAAAGAAAAAGCAGAATTTGTTGACTGTGCAAAAGGTCTTGGTTATACTGATCCGCAAATCGGATATGAACGAGGCTATGATGCGCAGTTTGGCTCCTTTGTAAGATGCGGAGCCGTTATCATTAATGACGTGGATGATATGGTCCACGCACAGACTCAGGGCCGTCTCGGTATGTTTAATGACATTACCGTGCTGGCCAATCAGAAAAAATTACTGGAGATGACAAAGCGCTTCTTGGCGGCAGGATATGATGTCTATATTACTGCTGACCACGGCAACACTCCATGCACCGGCCTTGGAAAGCTAATGGGTACCGGTGTCGAGGTGGAAACGAAGAGTCGACGTATGCTGGCGCTGAAGGATTTTGCAGATAAGGCGGGTTTGATTGAAAAACACGGCCTCGTGGAATATCCAAAGTATTATCTCCCGAAGGAATATGATTACCTGATTTGTGATGTTGGCGATTCTTTTGACGCCAGAGGTGACGAGGTTATGACGCACGGCGGCATCACACTCGATGAGGTGGTTGTACCTTTTATCAAAATAAAGGCGGTACAGAAGAATGGCTAAAATGGTTGGATTATCGAGAAACTTAAAGCTACAATGGCTGAACAAAGTTGTGGAGCTGGTTTTGGAAGATCTAAAAGAAGAAGAAATCAAAGAACAGCTGAATGAATATCTCAGCTTTGAAATTGAAAGTCCTACGAATATCCGTAAGACAAGAGAAATCCTAATGAACATCTGGGTTTATGACAATGATTATTCCGGTAAGATTAAGACGACGGCTTTGGAGCTTATCCGTAATTACCCGGAATACTCGATGCCGATTCACTGGTGTATGATGCTTGCTGCATATCCCGTATTTGTAGATATGTGTAAGCTCATCGGTAAGATGGCAGAATTTCAGGATGAAATCACGCTGGCCCAGCTGAAGCAGAAGTTGTTCGACGAATGGGGTGAGCGCACGACACTCTACCATTCCATCGATAAGTTGATGGCGACGCTGAAGGCAATGGAAGCTCTGGCTTGTGACAAACCGGGCAAGTATCACGTTAATAAGCATCGAATCAGCAATGCCAAAGTGGTATCCTTTATGGTCTACACGATGATGCTGGTTGATGATAGCGGGTATTATACCTTTACAGAAATCAATTCCTCCACTTATCTGTATCCGTTTGAATACAGAATGGAAAAAGAAACTTTGCTGGCGGACGGCAGATTTGCTATGAATAACTTTGGTGGTGAACTGTCGATTTCACTGAATGATTAGAGGAGATAGCAATGAGCACATCATATGATAAATATTCTGTAACTCAGTATTCCGTAAGTTCTATTCTTGGTTATATTGAGGCCGGGGATATTGCAATCCCGGAAATTCAGCGTCCGTTCGTATGGAAGGGCCGTCAGGTCCGGGACCTTATTGATTCTCTTTATAATGGTTATCCAACTGGATACCTGATTATTTGGCAGAATCCGGATGTAAAACTGAAAGATGGTGGAAGTGCTGTAGGAAAGAAAGTCTTGATTGATGGTCAGCAACGTATTACGGCTTTAATGACAGCAATTGCTGGTTACAGCATCCTGACCGAAAGCTACGAAGAGAAAACAATCCGAATTGCATTTAATCCATTGGCAAAAGATGATGAGGAACGTTTTGCTGTAACAACACCTGCCCACATAAACAGCCCTATCTGGATTTCGGATATTTCCGAGCTGTTTAAACCGAATTTTTCCACCAGAAAATTTATTAACAAGTATTTGGACGACAATCCGGAAGCAGATGAAGATTTAGTGGATAAGGCGATTTCGCAGCTTCTTTCTATAAAGAGTTGTCAGCTGGGTGCTATTATCCTTGTACCACAGTTGGATATTAGCGAAGTTACTGAAATCTTTGTGCGCATTAATTCGCAGGGAAAGCGTCTGAATGAGGCGGATTTTGCAATGTCCAAGATTGCAGCTGATGAACGCTACGGTGGCAACGAGTTGCGTAAGGCGATAGATTATTTTTGTCATTTGGCTGTGGATTCAGCATTCTTTAATCAACTGACCAATGATGACGTGGAGTTTATGAATTCCAAGTATGCTCCAAAATTAAAGTGGTTAAAGGATGATCGTGAAAACATATATGACCCTGATTATAATGACATGCTTCGTGTTTCCTTTATGCATATGTTTGGTAGAGCAAAATTAGGCGACCTCGTCAGTTTGCTTTCAGGGCGTGATTTCGAGGAGCGTACATTCAAGGAAGAAATTGCAAAGGACAGTTTTGAAAAGTTGAGTGACGGTGTTTTGAATTTCATGAACCAATATAGCTTTGAACAATTTGTCTTAGCGATTAAGGCAGCGGGGTTTATTTCGGCTAAACTACTCAACTCTCAGATGACCTTGGATTTTGCTTATACACTTTATTTGATTTTGCAAAAAACTGATGAAATTCCAAAGATTGAGATTAAACGTTGCATTCAGAAATGGTTTGTCCTTTCTACCCTCACGAGTAGATATATCGGCTCACCAGAATCCCAGATGGATAGAGATCTGAGAACGATTGCGGCAAAGGGATTTAGAGCATTTCTCGAAGAAAATGAACAGGCCATGTTGTCGGACGCTTTTTGGAATGTTCGTTTGCCGCAAAATCTTGAAACCTCATCCATTTCCAGTCCGTTTTTCAATACTTTTGTTGCGGCACAGATATTTATGGGTGACAGGTCACTGTTGTCGAACAGCTCCAAGGTTACCGACTTGATTTCTGTTGCTGGTGATGTGCATCATATTTTCCCGAAGGAATTTTTGAAGCAGAGTGGAATAACAGATAAATCTCAGTATAATCAAGTGGCAAACTACGCCTATCTTGATACCGGTGTAAACATTTCTATCGGCAAGAAGGCACCAAACGACTATTTTACAACAGCGCTTGAGCAATGTAAGACTGGAGATATTGTGGTGGGAACCATCACTAACGAAGCCTCTTTCTGGAACAATCTCGAATTAAACTGTATCCCGGCAGAAGTGGTTAATATGACCGCTACTGACTACCCAGAATTTTTGCGTAAGCGCCGTGTATTGATGGCAAAGAAAATCAAAGAATATTACTATAGCTTGTGATGGGTGACACATTTTAATTTTGGCATACTTTTTAATTTTATCTATTCCGGGCCTGTCGGGATGACTTCCGGCACCGTCTGTGGCAGGTAAAATCACAAACAATAAAATAAAAAGCTGGGCTTCCATGGACGGCAAACGGTCGTGAAAGCCCAAAAATCAAGCCTTTTTCGGTGTTTTTGCACCGGAGAGGGCTTTTTCTTTTGTATCAAAGATAAGGTCTTGATAGAGCCTTCCTGCGGTATCGGCAACTTTATCGGTATGCTGCCCCAGTCTATGCAGGACAGCAAAATCTACGGCGTGGAGATTGATAAGATTTCGGCGGGTATCGCACAGCAGCTTTATCAGAAAACCTCGATAGCGGCGCAGCCGTTTGAGGAAGCAAATATCCCCGACAGCTTTTTTGACGCTGTGATCGGAAATGTGCCTTTCGGCGATATTCGAGTGAATGACAGGAGGTATAACAAGCATAACTTTTTAATCCACGACTACTTTTTTGCGAAATCCTTAGATAAGCTCAGACCGGGCGGCGTGATGGCGCTTATCACGAGCAAAGGCACAATGGATAAGGAAAATCCCGCCGTGCGGAAATATATCGCACAGCGAGCCGACCTGCTCGGCGCTATTCGCCTGCCGAATAACACCTTTAAGGGAAACGCCGGAACAGAGGTCGTTTCGGATATTTTGATATTACAGAAGCGAGACAGACTTATTGACCTTGAGCCGGAATGGGTACACCTGAACACCGATGAAAACGGCGTGAAGATGAACGCCTACTTTGTCGATCATCCCGAAATGGTATTAGGCGAATGGAAAACCGTGTCCGGCAGATTTGGCGAAGAAGATACCGTTGTCCCTTATGAAAACGCCGACCTTGCCGAGCTTTTGGACGAAGCAATCTCTAATATCCACGCAGAGATTACGGATTACGAAGTGGACGAGGAACTGACCGAAGAAGATAACTCCATTCCCGCTGATCCCGAAGTCCGCAACTTTTCCTATACGGTTGTGGACGATATAATCTATTACCGTGAAAATTCCCGAATGACGCCGGTGGAGTGTTCAGCTACGGCTGAAAACCGGATCAAGGGTATGATTGCTATAAGGGACAGTGTTCGCAGCCTGATTGAAATGCAGACCGCAGACTATCCCGATTATGAAGTCGAAAAGGAACAGCAGAAGCTCAAGGCGCTTTATGATACCTTTTCCAAGAAGTACGGGCTGATCAATTCCCGTGCGAATGTGTCCGCTTTTTCGCAGGACAGCTCCTTTGCCCTGCTTTCCGCACTGGAGGTGCTGGACGAAAACGGGGAGCTGGAGCGCAAGGCGGATATGTTCACGAAGCGGACGATCAAGCCCCATACACCCGTTACCTCGGTTGATACCGCCAGTGAAGCGCTTGCCGTATCTATGGGCGAAAAAGCCTATGTGGATATGGAATATATGTGTTCCCTTACGGGCAAGACCGAGCAGGAAATCTACGAGGAATTAAAGGGCGTTATCTTCCTAAACCCGATGTACGGCTACGGAAACAGCACCGAGCGAAAGTACCTGATGGCGGACGAATATCTTTCCGGCAATGTGAGAGAAAAGCTCGCTTGGGCGAAAAAATCCGCAGAAGTCTACCCCGAAGATTACAAAATCAATGTGGAAGCGCTGGAAAAGGTACAGCCGAAAGACCTGACTGCCAGTGAGATTTTCGTGCAGCTCGGCACGACTTGGCTGCCGGAAGAAATCGCACAGCAGTTTATGTATGAGTTTTTGGATACGCCCAGATATGCACAGTGGAATATCAAAGTCCATTACTCAAAGCTGACGGGCGAATGGAATGTGGAGGGAAAATCCTATGACCGTGGGAACCTGAAAGCCTATAATACCTATGGCACAAAGCGGGTAAACGCCTACAAGATTATTGAAGATACGCTCAATATGAAAGATGTGCGTGTTTTTGACTATATCGAAGATGATGAGGGTAAAAAGAAAGCTGTCCTCAATAAAAAGGAAACGGCTATCGCCCAGTCTAAGCAGGAGCTTATCAAGCAGGGCTTTCAGGATTGGGTATGGCGTGATCCCGCAAGACGGGAGAAGCTGGTGCGGCTGTATAACGACAAGTTCAACAGTATCCGTCCCCGTGAGTATGACGGGAGCCATATCATTTTCAGTGGGATGAATCCCGAAATTGAGCTTCGGGAACATCAGAAAAATGCGGTCGCTCATATCCTTTACGGCGGCAACACCCTTTTAGCACACGCCGTGGGCGCAGGCAAGACCTTTGAAATGACTGCCGCCGCTATGGAATCCAAGCGGCTCGGACTTTGCAATAAATCCCTTTTTGTCGTGCCGAATCATTTGACGGAGCAGTGGGCGGCGGAGTTCTTGCAGCTCTATCCTGCGGCGAATATCTTGGTCGCTACCAAAAAAGACTTTGAAATGAAAAACCGAAAACGCTTCTGCGGCAGGATTGCCACGGGCGATTATGACGCCGTGATTATCGGTCACTCGCAGTTTGAAAAAATCCCGATTTCGATTGAACGGCAGAGGGCTGTTTTACAGCAGCAGCTTGACGATATTATCGAAGGGATTGCGGATATAAAGCGAAACCGTGGCGACCGTTTTTCGGTCAAGCAGCTTGAAAAGACGAAAAAATCCCTGCAAACGAAACTGGAAAAGCTGAATGATCAATCAAGAAAGGATGATGTCGTAACCTTTGAAGAACTCGGTATAGACAGGCTTTTCATAGATGAAAGTCATTATTACAAGAATCTGTATCTTTACACCAAAATGAGGAATGTGGGCGGTATCGCTCAAACAGAGGCGCAGAAATCTTCCGACCTTTTTATGAAATGCCGTTACCTTGATGAGATTACCGGAGGGCGTGGCGTTGTGTTTGCGACGGGTACGCCGATTTCAAACAGTATGGTTGAACTGTATACCATACAGCGGTATTTGCAGTACCGGACGCTGCAAGAACACGATTTGCAGCACTTTGACGCTTGGGCGTCGATGTTCGGCGAGACGGTCACGGCAGTCGAGCTTACACCAGAAGGAACAGGATACCGAGCGAAAACACGCTTTGCGAAATTCAATAACCTGCCCGAACTGATGGCGATGTTCAAACAGGTGGCGGACATCAAAACGGCGGATATGCTCAATCTTCCCGTACCGGAAGTGGAGGATCACAATATCGCCGTGAAGCCGTCGCAGGTGCAGAAGGAAATGGTTGCTTCTCTCGGCGAACGAGCCGAAAAGATAAGGGGCGGCAATGTGGATTCCAGCGTAGATAATATGCTGAAAGTTACGAACGACGGGCGGAAGCTCGCCCTTGACCAGCGAATGATGAATCCAATGCTGCCCGATGAAGAAGGCAGTAAAGTCAACGCCTGTGTGAATGAGGTGTTCCGTATATGGGAGGAAAACAGCGATAAAAGGCTGACGCAGCTTCTATTTTGCGACCTCTCCACTCCAAAGGGCGCAGGCGAATTTTCCGTCTACACGGACATACGACAGAAGCTGATCGAGCGTGGTATTCCCGAATCGGAAATTAAGTTTATCCACGAGGCGGATACCGAAACAAAGAAGCAGGAGCTGTTCAAAAAGGTACGCCGTGGCGAAGTGCGAATCCTGATGGGCAGTACACAGAAAATGGGTGCGGGGACGAATGTGCAGAACAAGATCATTGCTTCCCACGACCTTGACTGTCCGTGGCGACCTGCCGATCTGGAGCAGCGAGCCGGAAGAACGGTGCGGCAGGGCAACGAAAACCCAAAGGTCGGTCTGTACCGCTATGTTACGGAAGGCACTTTTGACGCATACTGCTGGCAGCTCGTTGAAGGCAAGCAGAAGTTCGCAAGTCAGATTATGACGAGCAAATCGCCCGTGCGTTCCTGCGAAGATGTGGACGCTACTGCTCTTTCCTATGCGGAGATCAAAATGCTTGCGGCGGACAATCCGCACATCAAGGAGAAAATGGACTTGGATATTCAGGTGCAGAAGCTGCGCCTTTTGAAGTCCAATTATCTCTCCGAAAAATATGAGTTGGAGGACAAAATCATCAAATATTACCCGACAACAATCGCCCGGATAAAAGAGACGATTGCGGGGCTGGAAAAGGATAGATCTCTTGCAAAAGAACACCCGAAACCTCTTGACGATACCTTCGTAGGAATAGAGGTTAAGGGTGTTTCTTATTCCGAAAAAGCGGAAGGCGGACAGAAAATCATTGACGCCTGCAAAGAGATGACCTCGCCTGATCCCGTCCCTCTCGGCAAGTACAGAGGCTTTGATTTGGAGCTTTCCTTTGATACCTTTGAGAAAGCCTATCAGGTAAAAATCAAGGGCAGCCTTTCCCGTTCCGTTTCTTTAGGTACGGACGCTGTCGGCAATATTACCCGAATCGACAATGCCATTGAGAAAATTCCTGAACGGCTGGAGGCGAAAAGCAGAGAGCTTTCAACTCTTGAACAGCAATTCGCCACTGCGAAAGCAGAGGTTGAGAAACCGTTTGACAAGGAAGAAGAACTGACCGAAAAGACAAATCGGCTCAATGTCTTAAACGGCTTGCTCAATGTAGACAAGCGGGAAAATGAGCTGGTGGACGGTGCGCCGGATGAGGGCGACAGCGTACCTGTTTCAAAGGAAAGAGCCTATGAGCGATAATCCTTTTGCGGTATGGGAGAAGTCTCATACCGCCTTTACATATTACGGCAAGGTGGAAAAAGACACAATTCTGTGATATAATAATCAAAATACAAATTGGAATTTGAGGTGGAAATATGGCATCAAGCAAGGAATACTTAGAGTTTATTTTAGGGCAGCTATCTGAGTTAGAAGAAATTACTTATCGAGCTATGATGGGAGAATTTATTATTTATTATCGTGGCAAGATTGTAGGCGGTATCTATGATGATAGATTACTTGTTAAACCAGTAAAATCAGCAATTAGTTATATGCCGACAGCTCCGTATGAATTACCCTATGAGGGAGCAAAAGAGATGTTGTTGGTAGATGAAGTTGATAATAAGGAATTTTTGACAGGCTTGTTTCATGCAATGTATGATGAACTGCCAGCCCTAAAACCAAAAAAGAAGAAATAAACAACTCCTAAGTTGTCGAGATAAATGGCTTACAGCTTGCAAAACAAATCGTTCTAAAAACTGAACATCTTTTTTACATAGCCGCTCGGTTTTACAAAAAATCAGGCGGCTATATCTATCACGGCAAGATGGAAAAAGACAGAGTAAAGTGATATAATAAAGTGTCTCTTTGAGAGTCAATGTCAAGAAAACGGAGGTTATTTGCCTATGAAAAATTGAGAGGAATTTCCTCTATTACTCCTGATTTGTTTGACCTTTGTTATGACATAATTAAAAAGAGATTTTAGATTGCACAGGGCTTTAGCAACAGCGAGTTGCTTGTTTGGTAGATTTATCTGCCTTATAATTTGTTACAAGGAGGTGATTTGTAGTGGAGACAAAAGATGTCATACTTGAACTCCGGACAAAAAAAGGACTGTCGCAAGATGAACTTGCAGAAAAAGTTTATGTCACAAGACAAGCAGTGTCTCGTTGGGAAAATGGAGAAACAATCCCCAATACAGAAACGCTAAAATTACTTTCAGGTTTTTTTGATGTTTCCATCAATACACTTTTAGGCTCTCCGAGACAACTCATTTGTCAATGCTGTGGTATGCCGCTTGATGATTCCACGATCAGTAAAGAACCAGATGGTACTTTCAATGAAGAATACTGTAAATGGTGTTATACAGACGGAAAATTCACATATGACAATATTGATGATTTAATTGCTTTTTGTGTTGAGCATATGTCAAATGAGAATTGGTCTGCTGAACAGGTGCGGGGATATATGGCGGATATGCTGCCTAAATTAAATCACTGGAAAACTCAAGAGAAAATCAAATAATCATCAATTTTATACTTAGATAACTTTTACATAGCCGCTTGGTTTTTATGAAAAATCAAGCGGCTATATTTTTGTTTAAGGAGGTGTTCGCTTATGAGCGAAACAGACTACAACGCCCTGCTCTATGACAAGATGAAAGCCGAGCAGGACAAATACAGGGACTGGCTGCTTAATCAGCCGCCGGAGGAAATTTTGAATCATACCTATGAGTACACGATGAGAGAGGACATTGTGGTGTGTATGGAGGAACTGAAGCTTTCTCCGAAACAGGCGAAGGCTTTGCTTCGTTCCCCTTGTCCGCTTGATGATGTCTATAAGGAGTTTAAGGACAGAGAAGTTGAGCATATGGATACCATTCGGGATTCCATTGAAATAAGGGCAAACGATGTACTCAAACGGGACAAAAACAGAGAAAGCAGGTAAGAAAAATGGTACACAAATTAAAAACAATCCGTGGGGATATGCTGGTACTTCAATGCCAGCTTGAAAGAGAATTGATCCGTTATGTGCGGAGGTATCTTTGCCAGCCGCAGGTCACAATCATCACAAACGATAAGCAGTTTGCCTTTATGTGCGAGCTGTACGATTATGTGGAGAATACGGAGCTTCCGCCTGAAATGGTAAGTTCCCTTATGAAAACGAAAAATGTCTTGGAGCTGTCTTGGGACGAATGGATGATGAATATTGAGGTAGAAGATATGGAGGATTCCATCAAGAAAGTTGCTGAGCTTCTCAGGGAAAGGAAGATTTGATATGCCATATATTCCGCCGGAGGTGGTCGAACAGGCTCGGCAGATCGACCTTTTAACCTATCTGAGAAAGCTTGAGCCGGATAATGTTGAAGAAGTCAAGGGAACGAGAAATGTATATCGTACCGTTGACCACGACAGCTTGAAAATGTCCAATGGTAAATGGTTTTGGTGGTCGCAAGGTTTCGGCGGCTATAATGCGCTTGACTATCTGATAAAAGTCAGGAACTATTCTTTTATGGATGCAGTGGAAATCCTTACGGGAAAAGAACTGGCAAATTGGACGCCGCCACCGAAAAAAGAAGAAAAAACTGAGCCAAAGGTACTGCGTTTGCCGGAAAAATATCAAGACAGTAAACGGGTAATACAGTACCTTTTTAATCGTGGCATTGACTATCAGATTATTCAGGAGTGCATTGCGGACGGTGTGATTTTTGAAAGCAACGGGCGCTATCATAATGCGGTTTTTGTCGGGAAGGACGAAACAGGTACGCCAAAGTATGCCGCCTACCGTGGTTTAGGAAACAGTACCTTTAAGGGAGACGCATACGGAAGCGACAAGCAATATTCATTTCGCCTGCTTGCAAAAGAGCCTTGCCAGTCGGTGCATTTGTTTGAAGCCGCCATTGATTTGCTGTCCTATGCCACTTTGCTGAAAGTTCAGGGTAAGGACTACAAAGCGGAAAATCTGCTCTCCCTTTCGGGCGTGTATCAGCCGAAGAAAGAGAGCAAAGACAGCAAAATTCCGATTGCGCTTTCCGTTTTCCTTGAGAAAAATCCGCTTATCAAGACGATTCATTTGCACTTGGACAATGATAAAACGGGAAGGCTCTGTGCCCACACCTTAAAAGAACTGCTCAGAAACAAGTATGAGGTCTTTGACGAGCCGCCGAAGAAAGGCAAGGACTATAACGATTTTCTCTGCATACAGCTTGGAATCTACAAATCCAAAGAAAGGAGCTATGAGCGTTGAATGTACGAATTTATCAGATCAATATGAAGCGTGACGCTAACAATGTCGCCTTTATGAATTACGAGAGCCTTCCAAAATTTCAGGGCAGCTCAGAGATCGACAGCAGCCTCTATGATAAGGTGTTCGAGGGAGAAGTAAACTGCTTCACGCTGGAAAAACTCTATGAGATTTTCAATCTTGAACACCCCGCAGGATATAAAGGACGGTCGATGTCCGTATCCGATGTGGTGGAGATCATTGACGGGAATACCGGAAAAAGCTACTTCCACTTTTGCGACAGCTTCGGTTTTCAGAAGGTTGATTTTGAGCCGGAAAAGACGCAGATCAGCGACCGCTTCCTATCGCTTGCCGAGCAGGAGAAAATCTCTGTCCTGCTCGTTCCGGTCGGCAAATCTCCGGTTGTGAAAGAGATACCGAACACCTATGAAGCGATGAAAGCGCTGATCGGCGGAGGCGGTTTAGACGAGTATATGCCCTTTGAAGATGACGCCGCTATCGTCTGCAATCGTGACGGAAAGCAGGAAAAGCTGCCGATGAATCGGGCGGTCTACCAGCCGCCGAAGCGCACACAGATGAGTTACAGCGACCTGAAATCCCTTTTTCGGGAAGCGGAAAACAACAGGCAGCACCTTATCGCACATATCGTTTTTACCGCCGATACCTTCAAAAAACCGTACAGCGAATTTGAACGGACTTATGAAGTAAGCTCGGACAACAAGGCATTCCAGTCCCGTATGGGCGGCTATTCCATCTACGGCGCTTCTTTGGACGGTGTTGATCCGTGCCTGAGAATGGAGGGATTGATGGCGGACGAAATGGGCGGTAAGGACGGTTGGAAAATTGAAAAATGCTTCTTAATGGAAGATTCAAGAGAGGTCGCCGACATCATTCACGGCGATTTTTTTATTGCCCGTTCCAATGTCGCCGATGAGAAATACAGCAGCTTATCGAGCGAACAACTACTGAAGTACAAACGGCTTTTTCGGTATCCTGAGCGATTCCACGAAACCGCACACGGGATTGAGATCGAGCCGTTCAAGCCCGACAGGGCGGATAAAGAACGATAAATATCAGGAAAATACGGGGCAGCCCGACAGGTCTGCGTTAGCTTAGCGAGCAGACTGTTTGTATCCCCAAACGGGATTCAAACAGTAAAAGCTCGTTAGGGGCTGCCCCTAATACCCCAATACAGGAAAGGATTTTGACTATGCACGAATTTCTATTCTTTATGATAGGCTTCCTGCTCGGCGGCGTTATCGGTATCTCGATAATGTGCCTTATGCAGATCAACCGAATCCACGCCGGCTCTAACGCCCGAAAGGAGGACGATGAGAAATGAGGAAGCGGAATGTAGACAAGCATATTTGGTTTGACCGTCAGGAAGCTCAGGACTTGCAGAAGAAAGCAAAGAAAGCCTGCCTGACCGAAGCGGCGCTGATTCGCCTGCTGATTCGTGGCTATGAGCCGAGAGAAAAACCGGACGAGAGATTTTATGACGCTATGCGGGAGCTTTCCGCTATCGGCAACAACATCAATCAGCTCGCCATTAAAGCGAACGCCCTCGGCTTTGTGGATTCGCAAATGCTGAAGAACGAGGCGCTGAGGTGGCACAAGTTTCAGGCGGCGATTGAGCGTGAATTTCTGCGCCCTGAAAAAAGCGGATTGAAATGGCAGTAACAAAGCTTTGGAAGGTAAGCGTCCGGCTCGGTCAGGTACTGGACTATACGACCAATCCTGAAAAGACCGCCAACCCCGAATATTCTGCCGAAGATTATCAGGCGCTCAAAGATGTGCTTGCCTATGCGAAGGACGAGGAGAAAACGGAACACGAGTTTTTCTGTGACGGGATCAACTGCAATGTGGCGATGGCTCGTGACCAGTTCATTACCGTCAAGGAGCAGTTCGGCAAGACGGACGGGATTCAGGCATATCACGGGTATCTGAGCTTTAAGGAAAACGAGGTTACGCCCGAACAGGCGCAGCAGATCGGAATGGAGTTCGCAACAAAGATGTGGGGCAAGCGGTTTCAGGTGGTCGTTACTACCCATCTGAACACGAAACATCTCCACTGCCATTTTGTCATCAACTCCGTTTCCTTTGCCGATGGGAAGCGGCTGAAAGACAAAGAAAAGTCTTGGTACTACTTCCGCCATATCGCCGACGAGATTTGCTTGGAACACAAGCTGTCCATTGTAGAAAAGCCGGAGCTGCACAGATCGCCCGCTTATCTTACCAAGAAGGACGAGGCGGGTATGCCCACCCGATACAACAACGCAAAAAAAGCGATTGACGAAGCGATTGCGATGAGCCGCAACCTGCGGCAGTTTCAATACGAACTGGGCGTAATGGGGTATCACTCGAATTTCAGTCCCAACCGCAAATATGCTACGGTTACGCCGAAAGGCAGTGAAAAACCGATACGGACTTATCGGCTCGGCGAAGAATACACGAAAGAGAAAATCCTTGAGCGGCTGACTGCCAACCGGGATAATATCGTGTTCAAGCCGTTCCAGCCAAAGACCTATATTGTAAGGCAGTACCGCCTGCCCACAAGAGAAAACAAAATTCAAAAGGTCGGCGGTCTGTATGGCTTGTATCTATACTACTGCTATCGGCTCGGCTACCTTCCGAAGCACAATCAGAAACAACAGAATACGGCGAGGCTTCATTATCTTCTGAAAGACGATCTGATGAAGATGGACGAACTCACCAAACAGGTAACGCTGCTCGGCAAGCACCAGATCGGTACGGACGAGCAGCTCTTTTCATATAAGCGGTCGGTTGAGGACGAAATCAAAACCCTTACCGCCGACAGAACACATCTCCGAAATGAAATACGAAAGGTAGATATATCAGATGAACGGCTGTCGGCGGCGAAGGCAAAAATTTCAGCTATCTCCGAACGCTTGAAAGAGCTTCGCAAAGAAGTAAAGCTCTGCGATGGGATTGCAAAGCGGTCAGGCGTAATTGCCGATACTCTTTCGCAAGTCAAGGCAGAGGAAGAAAAATCTCAAAGAAAGGAGTCCCGAAACTATGAACAACGGCGGTGACGCAGCAGAACAAATCGTCAGGCTATCGCTTGAAGGATTTGAAGTGGCTGTCCGGCTCACAGGCTCGGCGGCGAAGAATATCGCTATTCTGTTAGCTTCCGTGCTGAAGCAGGAGATCAGCCAGTCGAATAAGACACGAGGGAAAGCACGGCTTACCAATATGATTAAGTCCGGCAAGGAGCTGAAAGTCTTTTCGTTCCAGCAGAAAGACCTGCCGAAGTTTACCGAGCAGGCAAAACGGTACGGCGTCCTTTACTGCGTTCTGCGTGATAAAAACACCAAGAGTGATACGGCGATGGTCGATATTATCGCCCGTGCAGAGGACGCTGCGAAAATCCAGCGTATTTCTGACCGCTTTGAACTCGGTAAAGTCGATAAGGCTTCCATTGTTTCTGAAGCGGAAAAGGCTGTGGCAGACCGTGAAGCGACTGCCAATGAAGTGCCTACGAAATCAAGAGGCGAGATCATCGTGGAGGAAGCGATGGGAAAGCCAATGCAGAAGGAGGGAAATTCCCACCAAAACCCCTCGGTCGCAAAGACGGACAAAAGCCCTCTGTCCGAGCGAGACTTAGAAACGACAGGTACGCACACTGATAAGGGTGTCGCAAAGGCGGCGGATAAGAAGCCTTCGGTCAAGGAAAAGCTCGACCGATACAAGGCGGCTGCCAAAGCGGAAAAGGAAGCAGAGCGTACTGTGCCGGAGGTTTCCAAAGAGAAGCCGAAAACCCCTGAAGCCAATCGGCAGACTGTTCACAGGCAGCCGAAGAAATCCAAGAAGCCGAAAGAGAGGTGAGCGAAATGGATCAACTGAAGGAACACCCGCAGATCGTGGAGCTGTTAGACACGCTCGATAAAAACGGCTTGATGAAAGAGAAAAACGAGGTGCAGTCGCTGGTAAGCTATATCGGCGGTATGGAAGAAACGCTGACAGAAATGCTCGGCGAGCTTCAGGATATGCGCCGTGAAATCAATCTGATTCACAACAACACGCTGCGGAGCAAGTGCCATACCCTTGTGGAAAAAACGGAGGGCAAAATCCGTCAGGGATTTTCCGCAGTCAAAAAGATGAAGGACAATCTGATCCAGTCAGCCGGGAACGCTGTGCGGGCGTTCCGGGAAAGAGGCAGGGACGCCCTCGCCGAATCGGTCAGGGCAATGAAAATCCCCGAAGCGCTGGATAAGCTGTCCGCTATGTTCGGCAGAATGTCAAAGGAGATGGCGCAGGACACAAAGAAGCTGTCCGCTATGCAGACGGAGCTTCAGGGCGCAAAAGGGCATTTGAAAAATATGGGGCTGCTGTTTATGGGGAAAGCCGCAAAGGAAGCGGAACATTCCAAGAGTGATAAAGGCGTTTTATCAAGGTTGTCCCGTTTATTTGAAAAAGCGCAGAAAGGATTTGCGTCTTTGGAGCAAAAGGCGATGGATACAGCGGATAAGCTCAGAGTTTCCCGTGTGAAATCGTCTGTAAAGGAAAATCTCAGCAGATACAGGGCGGCGGCAAAGGCAGAAAAAGGAACAGAGCGCAGCGAGCCGACCGCTTCCAAAGAAGAAAACCGCACAGCACAGGCGTTGGGACAGATTAGCGTCCCACACCCGCAAAAATCAAATCTATCAAAAGAGAGGTAAAAAGATATGACCAACGATTTTAAGAATAAGCAAAGCAGCGGCGCAAGACCGCCGAGACTTTCGCCGGAGGAATACGCCGCCAAGAAAAAGGCGGAAAAAGAAGCCATTTATCAACTGCTCGACAATACCGCTTCGGAAGTGGTACAGTCGCCGGAAAAATTCAAAGCCTACCTTGATGTGCAGAGCCGTATGGACAGGTACACGGCGAACAATGCGCTGCTGATGTATAAGCAGTTCCCGCAGGCAAGTCAGATCAAGGAATTTGACGATTGGGCGGCTGAGGGTGTTAAGGTCAATAAAGGCTCCAAGACCTTTATTATCCTTGATCCGTATGAGTACACCAAGAAGGACGGGACAATCGGCATTGATTTCAATTTGAAAAGAGTGCTGGATGTTTCACAGACCAACGGCAAGCGCCCTGCCGCCCCGACCGCTAACCGTGATCCGAGAAAGCTGGTGGCGGTTATGCTCGACAGCGCCCCGATCAATATTGAAAGCACCAATGAGCTGCCTTATCCCGATATGGGCGCTTTCTATAAAAATGAAGATCAGACGCTTTATGTGAAGCGGGACATCGGCGACAGCGTTGCCCTCTGCCAGTGCGTCGCTCAGGAACTCGGTCACGCCGAGCTTTCTATGAACAGCGAGGTATACAGCCGCAGGGATATGGGATTTCAGGCGGTGTGCATTGGATATATGCTCTGTAAGAAATACGGCGTCGATACGCAGAACTTTGCGATTGACCGTATCCCCGATGAATTGAAAAATAAAGAGCCGAAAGACATCAAAGCTGAACTCGGCAAGACGCAGAAGGCGTTTAAGGAAATTACCGCCCGTGTTTCCGATGAGCTGTACCGTCAGAGGGCGGAACGCTCAAAGGAACAGGAAAGATAACCGGAGGTAGCTGTGATGAAAGAAGAACTCTACCATATCGCTTTGGACGATTATGAACACGGCGTTGTGATCCGTTCCCTGAACGATAAAAAGACCGACCTCAAAAAAGAGGGAAAGTCCACCGACGCCGTTGACGATCTGATTATCAAAATCGGTCACGCCCCAAGACGCAAGTTCAAAGTGGTAGAAAAGGAATCCTGCCGTGAATCGAGATAGCAACAAGCAGTCTGCGATTATCCTTGCGGTCATTGGGATTCTTCCCGTTGTGTGGCTCGGCTTATTGATAGCGCCGTCCGTCAAGGGCGGTCTGCCGGAGATACTGCCGAGCCTTTTGACGGTATTCAATGATCCGTTCCATATCGAGCTTTGTGGGGACAGCTTAAAAACTGTCCTTGTTTTGCTTTTGCTCTACGGAATGGGGATTGGAATTTATTTGTCCACACGGAGGAACTACCGCAGGCGTGAGGAACACGGCTCAGCGAAATGGGGCAGCGCAAAAGCCATTGATAAAAAGTACCGTCAAAGCCCGCCCTCGGAAAATAAGCTGATGACGCAGAATGTCCGAATCGGACTCAATGCGAAAAAGCACCGCCGCAATCTCAATACTTTGGTGTGCGGCGGCTCCGGCGCAGGCAAGACAAGATTCTATTGCAAGCCGAACTTAATGCAGACAAGCAATTCCTCTCAGGTAATTTTAGATCCAAAAGGGGAAATTCTGCGTGATGTCGGCAATCTGCTTGAAAAAGCAGGCTATGAAATCAAGGTGCTGGACTTGATTTCAATGGAGAAAAGCCATTGTTACAACCCGTTTGTCTATCTCAGGAACGACAACGATATTCAGCGCCTCGTGACCAACCTTTTTAAGAGTACCACCCCGAAAGGCTCGCAGTCCAACGATCCTTTTTGGGATACTGCGGCGAGTATGCTTTTACTCGCCCTTATTTTTTATCTGCACTATGAAGCGCCGGAGGAGGAACAGAATTTTGCGATGGTAATGGAAATGCTCAGGGCGGCGACGATTGAGGACGAGGAGGACAACCGCCCTTCGCCTCTCGACAACCTGTTTGCCGATTTGGAAATGGATAATCCCGACCATATTGCATTGAAGTACTATCGTTCCTACCACTCCGGCTCGGCAAAGACGCTTAAATCCATTCAGATCACTCTTGCCGCAAGATTGGAGAAATTCAATCTTGAAAGCTTAGCGGCGCTGACTTCCGCCGATGAGCTTGACCTTGCTTCAATGGGCGAGAAAAAAACGGCGCTGTTTGCGCTGATACCGGATAATGATTCGAGCTTTAATTTCCTCGTCAGTATCCTTTACACGCAGCTTTTCCAGCAGCTTTTTTACTCTGCCGACCATATCCACGGCGGCAGTCTGCCGATACCCGTCCATTTTCTTATGGACGAGTTTGCCAATGTGAGCCTGCCCGACGATTTTGACAAGATACTTTCCGTTATGCGTTCAAGAGGCGTGTCGGTATCCATTATCCTGCAAAATCTGGCGCAGTTAAAGGCGTTGTTTGAGAAACAATGGGAATCCATTGTAGGCAACTGCGATGAATTTCTCTATCTCGGCGGCAATGAGCAGAGTACGCACAAGTATGTGTCCGAGCTTTTAGGAAAGGAAACGATTGATACCAACACCTACGGGAAAAGCGAAGGACGAAGCGGAAGCTACTCGACCAATTATCAGATTTCCGGTCGTGAGCTGCTTACCCCTGACGAAGTGAGAATGCTCGACAACCGCTACGCTATTTTGTTTATCCGTGGTGAGCTTCCGGTAATGGATTTGAAGTATGACATTTTGAAGCACCCGAATGTGGCATATACCGCAGACGGGAAAGGCGGCGTGTATCAGCACGGCGAAGTCACAAAAAATGTGGCGACCATTGAAACCCTGTATGTTGATCTCGACAGCGTTCCCGAAATGGAGCTTTCGGAAACGACTTACGAGCTGTTGTCCGATGAGGACTTTGAAAATTTAACAAATTGATTGGAGGAAAACAGAATGAACATTTTTCATAAGACTCAGAAGAAAGAAACCCGCAAACTGCCGATGACCGGAAAGGTAAAGAAAGGCTTTCGTTATTACTGTGCTGCGGTTTTGAGCGTGACCGCTGTTTTTGCGATGTCTACAACGGCTTTTGCCGCAAGCGATCCGCTTACCGTTGTGAATAACCTGTCCGATTTCATTTTCGGCTTTATCCGTGCGATTGGTCTGATCCTGCTCGGTTTTGGTATCGTTCAGGTAGGTCTTTCCCTGAAATCCCACGATCCTTCGCAGCGGGCAAACGGATTTCTGACGCTGGCGGGCGGCGTCATCATTACTTTCGCTAAAGAAATCCTCACTCTGATTACGGGCTAACCTTTACGCAAACGACGCTCAGGGGCGTTCCTGAAAAACAATTCAGGGACGCCCCATTTTTCTTTATAAGGAGGTGCTACGAAATTGAGTGATAACTGGGTAGTTCAGAATCTCCAGAACGCCCTCGAAACTTGGAATGAAAAACTCGCTGAGATATGGCAGCTTATCACAACTACGCCGCAGAGCTTCAAAGGCGGCGGAATATGGGCGGTCATTGTCAATATCAACGGCGCTGTGCAGGCGATTGGTCTTGCGCTTTTGGTGCTGTTTTTTGTGGTTGGTATGGTACGCACCTGCGGCAGCTTCAGCGATGTTAAGAAACCGGAACACGCCGTCAAACTCTTTATCCGATTTGCGCTTGCAAAGGCGGGTATCACTTACGGTATGGAGCTAATGCTTGCCCTGTTCAATATCGTGCAGGGTACAATCGGCACGATTATGACCGCCGCAGGCTTTACTTCCGCACAGCAGACCACTCTGCCGCAGGAAATGATTGACACGATTGAAAGCTGCGGCTTTTTCGAGTCAATTCCGCTTTGGGCGGTTACGCTCATTGGCGGCTTGTTCATTACGGTTATGTCATTCCTGCTCATTATGACGGTGTACGGGAGATTTTTTAAGTTATATATGTATACGGCGCTTGCCCCGATTCCGCTTTCCACTTTTGCGGGAGAGCCGAGCCAGAATGTAGGTAAATCGTTTATCAAAAGCTACTGCGCCGTGTGCCTTGAAGGTGCGGTAATCGTTTTAGCCTGCATTATCTTCTCCCTGTTCGCTTCTTCCCCGCCTGTGGTCGATCCCAATGCGGCGGCAGTCACGCAGGTTTGGTCATATATCGGCGAGCTGCTCTTTAATATGCTCGTTTTGGTCGGCTCGGTGCGGATGTCTGACCGGATAATCCGTGAGATGATGGGACTGTAAGGAGAACAGAATGAAACGAATATACAACAAATTCAAGGGCTACACCCTTGAGGACTGCGATTGCAGATACTGCCTGTATTACGGAGGGCGGCGGAAAGGCAAAGTTATCTGTCTTGCAGACGAGTGCGTCTGCGCCGATGAAATCCGGCAGGCAAAAAAACGAAAAGAAAGGAGTTCCTAAATGGAAGTCAAAATCAACAGAGAAATCAGGAATTACACAGAAGCGATGTTTTTCGGACTGTCACTGCGGCAGTTCATTTTTTCTGCCTGTGCCTGCGTGGTGGCGGTGGGCATTTATTTTTTGCTCAAGCCCTATGTCGGCACGGAAACCGTATCGTGGATGTGCATTTTGGGAGCCGCACCCTTTGCGGCTCTTGGCTTTATTAAATACAACGGAATGACCGCTGAGAAATTCATTTATGCGTGGATTAAGTCGGAGTTTTTAATGCCGAAGAAGCTCACTTTCCGTTCAACGAATACCTACTACGAGCTGTTCAAGCCGAGTATCGAAGCAAAAGCAAAGGAGGCTATGAAATCGAATGATTAAAACACTTACCAATCTCCGCAAACAGGAAAAGGAAAAGTTTGTCGTGCCGAAGGGCGTTCAGGATGTGATCCCCATTACCGCCATCTATGATGACGGTATCTTTCAGATTGGAAAAGACAAGTTTTCCAAGACCTATAAATTTTCCGATATTAACTACGCTGTTGCCAGCCGTGAGGACAAGGAAGCGATGTTCCTTGAATACTCGGAGCTGCTCAATTCCCTCGACTCCGGCGCAACGACGAAAATCACGATCAACAACCGCCGCTTAAACCGATTGGACTTTGAGAACAACATCCTTATCCCGATGAAAGGCGACAGCCTTGATGAATACCGTGAGGAATATAACAAAATCCTTTTGGAGAAAGCGACGGGAGCAAATGCTATCGTGCAGGATAAGTATATAACGATTTCCGTCAACAAGAAGAATGTTGAGGACGCAAGGAATTATTTTGCCCGTGTGGGCGCTGACCTGATCGCCCACTTTAGCAGGCTCGGCAGCAAATGCGTGGAGCTGGAAACTGATGAAAGGCTGCGTATCTTCCACGACTTTTACCGTGTGGGCGAGGAATCCTCTTTCCACTTTGATATAAAGGAAACCCGCAAAAAGGGACACAGCTTCAAGGACTATATTTGCCCTGATTCAATGGAATTTGAAAAGGATTACTTCAAAATGGGCGACCGTTACGGGAGAGTCCTTTTTTTGCGTGAGTACGCTTCCTATATAAAGGACAGTATGGTGGCGGAGCTGACCGATCTTAACCGCAATCTGATGATGTCGATTGATGTTGTCCCTGTGCCGACTGATGAAGCGGTACGGGAAGCGGAAAACCGTCTGCTCGGTGTGGAGACGAATATTACCAACTGGCAGAGGCGGCAAAATTCCAACAACAACTTTTCGGCGACCGTTCCCTATAATATGGAACAGCAGAAAAAGGAAATGAAGGAATTTCTCGATGATTTAACGACGAGAGATCAGAGAATGATGTTCGCCGTGATTACTTTCGTGCATACGGCGGATTCCAAAGAACATCTTGATAACGACACGGAAGCGCTGCTTACCACGGCGAGAAAGCACCTTTGTCAGTTCGGCGTATTGAAATTCCAGCAGGTGGACGGGCTGAATACGGTTATGCCGTTTGGTGTGCGGAAGATTGATACCTTCCGTACCCTTACAACTGAAAGCCTTGCCGTGTTTATCCCGTTTCGGGTACAGGATATTTTTCACGAGAACGGTATTTATTACGGGCAGAATGTTATCAGCAAAAATATGATTATTGCCGACCGCAAGCAGCTCCTCAACGGTAATTCCTTTATTCTTGGTGTATCGGGCGGCGGCAAGTCCTTTGCCGCAAAGGGCGAGATTGAGAATGTGATTCTTTCATCAGAATCAGATGTTATCATCATTGATCCGGAGCGGGAATATTCACAGCTTGTGAAGGCGCTCGGCGGCGAGGTTATCCATATCTCCGCTACTTCCCAAAATCATATCAACGCTATGGATATGACGAAGGAATACGGCGACGGGGCGAATCCGGTCATTTTGAAGTCGGAGTTTATTATGTCCCTGTGCGAGCAGCTCATCGGCGGCAGCAACCTCGGCGCAAAGCAGAAATCCATTATCGACCGCTGTACCGCAAGTGTGTACCGTACTTATCAGCAGAACGATTATCAGGGTGAAGTACCGACCTTGCAGGATTTCAGGGCGGAGCTTCTGAAGCAGGACGAGCCGGAAGCAAAGGAAATCGCCCTTGCTATCGAGCTGTTTACAAGCGGCAGTTTGAACACCTTTGCAAAGCGCACGAATGTAGATACCAATAACCGCCTGATCTGCTATGACATTCTCGACCTCGGCAAGCAGCTTATGCCTATCGGTATGCTGGTTGTTCTCGATTCTATCTTAAACCGCATTACACAGAACAGGGCGAAAGGCAAAAACACCTTTATCTTTATTGATGAAATCTATCTGCTGTTCCAGCACGAATACAGCGCAAATTTCCTTTTTACTCTTTGGAAGCGTGTGCGTAAATACGGTGCGTATGCTTCAGGTATTACGCAGAATGTGGACGACCTTTTGCAGAGCCATACGGCAAGGACAATGCTTGCAAACTCCGAGTTCATCATTATGCTCAATCAGGCTTCAACGGATAGGCTGGAGCTTGCGAAACTCTTAAATATTTCTGATCTTCAACTATCCTATATTACCAATGTGGAAGCAGGACACGGGCTTATCAAGGTCGGCAGCTCCCTTGTGCCGTTCGCAAATAAATTCCCGAAAAATACGAAGCTGTATAAGCTGATGACAACCAAACCGGGCGAGAGCGCATAAGCTCCCGTCCCTTGTTTCAGAAAGGATATGGCAATGAGAAAAAAGATTTGTATTGCTCTGATGGCGGCGTTTACTGTCCTGTTCGGCGTCAGCAGTTATTTCATTATCGACCATTACAGGGAGGCTGAACATCAGGAGCAGATGTACGATTCTCTCGTACAGATTGTAGAGGACAGCGAAACCGAGCCTGCCGAGCCGATCATTTATTCGGAAGATAAGACGATACTGCCGGAACTTACTGAGCTGTATCGGCAAAACAATGATTTGGTCGGATGGATTTGCGTGGAAGATACGAACATCAATTATCCCGTTATGCAGACGGTGGATAATCCAAACTACTATCTGAAGCGTGGATTTGATAAAGAATACAGCTCTTACGGCTGCCCGTATGTGCAGGAGGACTGTGATGTCCTAAAACCCTCGGACAATTTAGTGATCTACGGTCATCATATGAATAACGGCTCGATGTTCGCCGACCTTGAAAAATTCAAGGACGAGGATTTCTGGCGGGAACATAAAACGATTGCTTTTAATACCCTGACAAAGAAAAATGAGTACGAAATCCTTGCGGTTTTCAAAACCGTTGTCTACACCGACAGCCCGGAAGCCTTCAAATATTACCGCTTTACGGACGCTCAGTCGCCGGAGGAATTTGAAACTTATATTGAAAAATGTAAGGAGCTTTCCCTTTACGACACGGGCGTATCAGCGGAGTACGGCGACAAGCTGATCACGCTTTCCACCTGTGAATACTCCCGCACGAACGGAAGGCTTGTCGTTGTGGCGAAAAAAGTGACAGAAAGCAGTGGTGCAAATGCTCCCGCAAATGACGGGGCGGCAGAGATACCGAGCTAACGCCCTGATAAAGAAGCTGTGCGCCAATTATGATGACGGGAACTGTCTGCTTCTTGATGAAGGGGAAGGCTGCGTCTGCGTACAGAGTATATCCTACTCGCTCTTGTGCAGGTATTTCCGCAATGCCGTGCTTCCGGCAGATCCGGCGCTGGAAGCGGAGATACTTGGAACGCACCCTGACAGGTGCGTTTCCTGCGGCGCTCCGATTATCAAGCGTGGCAACAGGAAAAAGTATTGTGAGAAATGAGCCGGTATCGCATACAAAAGGCAGCAGGCAGAGTACGCAAGGAAAAAGCGCACAGAATCGAAAAATAGAGGGTAAAAAGTCCTTGATTTAAGCGGCTTTTCAGCCCTCGTACTTTGAGTGGCAAGGTGTTGATACCTTTTCCCCTCTTTTTTTACTTCAAAGCGTCCACAGGCGCTTGGAAAGGAGGTTTTCTATGCCGGATATTAAGACAAGGGATATAGCGAAAGGCACGATCAAAACGATTGACAAATCGGCGGTTGCCGCCGAGCGTATGAAATCCGCCTTTATCCAGACTAAAGAAAAAGCGGAACACTCCGTTGATGTCCCTGAAAGCAGTGCGGAGGAATACGCTTCCAACCGTTTGGAAAGCGGTATCGACCGAGTTTCCCACGAAGCCGTACACCAATTTGACAAGCAGGGGCGCAAGGGCGTTCAGGCGACAAAGCAGAATATCGTCAAGGCAAAGGACGGTATTCAGAAATTCAAGGAAAAGCGGACGGCGCAGTCACTTCAAAAACAGGCGCAGGCGGCAGCTCCACGAAAAGGCGTCGGTCAGGGTATCAAGGCGGTGGAACAGCCGAAGAAGGCAGTAAAAGAGTCTGCCCGTTCCGCAGGAAAAAAGACGATTAAGACGGTTGGGAAAGGCTCGGCGAAAACAGCGCAGAAAACGGTAAAAACCGCAGAGCGCACCGCTAAAACGACCGTCAAGACAGCACAGCGTACCGCAAAGGCGGCGCAGAAAACAGCGCAGGCTACGGTCAAGGCTTCTCAAAGGGCAGTTCAGGCGGCACGGGCGGCGGCTCGTGCCGCCGTTATTACGGCGAAAGCAATCGCAAAAGCGATAGCGCTTGCGGTCAAGGCGATTATCGCCGGAACAAAAGCGTTGATCGCCGCAATCGCCGCAGGCGGCTGGATAGCGGTTTTGGTCATTATTGTGATTTGCCTGATCGGTATGCTTCTCGGTTCGGTGTTCGGTATCTTTTTCTCAGGCGAGGATTCCGGCACGGGTATGAGTATGCAGACCGTTGTGCAGGAAATCAATACCGAATACGATACCAAACTGCAAGAGGAGAAAAGCTCGGTATCCTATGATGTCCTTGAAATGAGCGGTAGCCGTGCCGTTTGGAAAGAGGTGCTTGCGGTATACTCGGTCAAGGTCAACACCGATCCGGATAATCCCCAAGAGGTCGCAACGATGGACGAATCGAAAAAGCAGCTTCTCACGGACATCTTTTGGGAGATGAACGAAATAAGCTCCAGCACCGACACCAAAACCGAGACGGTCATTACCGAAACCGATGACGGTCACGGAAATATCGTGGAGACGGAAAGCACGGTCACGCAAACCTATCTGTATATCACGGTCAGCCATAAGACCGCCGATGAGATGGCGGCGCAGTATGGATTTAACGAGGAACAGAAAGAGTATCTTGCGGAGCTGCTTGTCGATGAAAACAATTCGCTGTGGTCACAGGTGCTTTACGGGATTATGGGAACGGACGATCAGATCGTAACCGTTGCCCTCTCTCAGATTGGAAATATGGGCGGCGATCCGTACTGGTCTTGGTACGGCTTTAATTCCCGTGTCGAGTGGTGCGCCTGCTTCGTTTCGTGGTGTGCTAACGAGTGCGGGTATATCGACGCTGGCGTAATTCCGAAATACGCAGGCTGCGTCAACGGCGTACAATGGTTTAAGGACAGAGGGCAATGGCTGGATAACAGCGCAGAGCCTACGCCGGGTATGATTATCTTCTTCGATTGGGCGGACGAAAGCGGTCAGGACGGATTATCCGACCATACGGGTATCGTCCAAAAGGTGGAAAATGGCAGGGTTTACACGGTCGAGGGAAATTCCGGTGACTCTGTTCGTCAGAACAGCTATCCGGTTGGATATTATGAGATACTTGGCTACGGTGCGCCTGCTTATTGATCGGGAGGAAAGAAAACAAGCCGCTTGCAAAAAATGCAGGCGGCTTGATTACATAAGAAATAGGAAGTTTACAATTCTGTCCTTGCATTATTCGAGTGAACGAATATAATTATTGTATTGGGAGGTGTGTATATGGAATATATGACCTTAAAAGAAGCAAGTGAAAAATGGGGCGTTTCTCCTCGGAGAATCAATTATTATTGTTCTGCTGGTCGGATTGTTGGCGCTGAAAAGAAAGGTACGGTATGGCTTATTCCAATCAATGCCGAAAAGCCTATGGATAAGCGTAGAAAGGAAAATAAGGATAATGCAATATAGAATTTTAGTTATCGAAGATGATACAGATATAAATAATGTGATTGCTGATACTCTTACAAAAGCTGGTTACATATGTACACAGGCTTTTTCTGGAACGGAAGCTTTGCTCTATCTTGAACGAGAAAATTATGCGCTTGCTGTAATGGATTTAATGCTGCCGGGGCTTTCTGGAGAAGATTTATTACCCAAATTAAAAGAAAAGCAATCAATCCCAGTAATTGTTGTTTCAGCAAAAGATGGTTTAGACAGTAAGATCAATCTGCTGACAAGCGGTGCGGAAGATTATATTACCAAGCCTTTTGAAATTCAGGAGCTTGTAGCAAGAGTTGGCGTTCAAATCCGACGCTTTGCTGGATCGGAAGAAACGCCAAAGCTATTACAGTATAAAGACCTTGTGTTGAATCAGGCGTCCTTTACCGCATCTGCCAATGGAGAAGAAATTGTTTTGACTAAACAAGAGTTCAAAATCCTTGATCTGTTGCTTTCTTATCCCAATAAGGTCTTTTCTAAACAGGATATTTATGATTATGCTTGGAATGACATCTACATAGGAGAGGATAAGACAATCAATGTACATATCAGCAATATTCGAAAAAAACTGAAAGTGGTCAGCAGTGAGGAATATATTGAAACGGTGTGGGGCATTGGTTTTCGGCTGGCGAGATAACTTTAACTTTTCTTTAACTTTGCTTTGCGCTTAATTAGTACTTTGATTGTAAACTAAAATGCGTAAAGTAAAGGAGGCAATCAAATCAAATGGAATATTTGCTTACAACAAACCGTCTGACAAAGCAATATGGCAGACATAAGGCGGTAAATGCCGTTAATATTCACATTCGTCAAGGAGACATCTATGGCTTGATCGGACGTAATGGCGCAGGTAAAACAACGATACTGAAAATGATAAGCGGGCTTGCTGCACCAACAGAAGGAGATTTTTCATTATTTGGGAAAACGGGCAAAGAGGCATATGAGTATATGTCTCGTATCGGAACTCTTATTGAGTCGCCGGGTGTTTACCCAAATATGTCCGCAGCAGAAAACCTAAAATTAAAATGTCTTGCAATGGGAGTTAGAAAGAAAGACACGATTAAAGAGCTGTTAAAAACAGTAGGGCTTGAAAATGTCGGAAAAAAGAAAGTCAAAAAGTTCTCTTTAGGAATGAAACAGCGTCTTGGTATAGCACTGGCACTTGTTGGTGATCCTGATCTTGTTGTTTTAGATGAGCCAATCAATGGATTAGATCCGCAGGGTATTGCTGAGGTAAGGGAAACACTGCAAAAACTCAATAAAGAAAAGAATATAACCTTTATTATCTCCAGCCATATCCTTGAGGAATTATCTAAAATGGCTACGAATTACGGCATTATTCACGATGGCGTATTGTTACAGGAAATGACTCGTGAAGAATTATTGGCAAAATGCAGTGAGCGGATCGAGTTAAAAACAGATGATACTCGAAAAGCCTGTACGGTTTTGGAGGGTATGGGAATCAATCAATATAAAGTGGTTGACGCCAGTACCATTCAGATATTTGAGCGACTTAATGACGGTGGTGACATTACGATGGCACTTGCGGAAAACGGTGTCAAAACTATGGGCATTACTGTGAAAAATGAAGCGCTTGAAGATTATTATCTGAATCTGACCGGAGGTGCCGAAAATGTTTAACTTGATTAAAATGGATACACACCGTCTTGTGCATTCAACTTCCACTTGGATCACACTTTTATTTACAGTTGTTTTGGCTGTCTTTAGCGTTGTGATGACGAATGTATATATTCAAATGGCTAAAGAAGATCCCAGCTCTTTAGCAGTTGAACCGACAGAAGAAATACAGCTCGGAATCTATGTGGACGCAAATCCAGAATGGGTTACAGGCAACATTGAAATAGGAGATATTATCAGCACTGAAATGAAAAGCGGTGTGCTGGCGATTATAGTGGTGGTCTTTGCTGCGATTTTTTCTAATGCGGAGCAAAAAAACGGCTATATTAAAAATATCGCAGGACAATTCCCACGGCGTGGAAACTTGATTATTTCTAAATTTGCTGCAATCGCAATTCAAATTTTTTGGATGATGATAGTTTTTTCTTTGATAACAGTCATTACAGGATTTGCTTTATGGGGCAGTAGATTTTATTTAGGTTCTTTTATGCCGATCCTGAAATTTTTGGGAACACAATATTTGCTCCATTTAGGATTTGCTGCTTTGATTATGTTTTTTAGTATCTTTACTCGCAGCACAGCGTTTAGTATGACGGCTGGCATTCTTATTTGTACTGGCTTTGCAATTCCAATCTATTCCATAATCAATAAGCTGATTGCGGACATCAAGCCAAGCTGGGATTTCAATGTAGGCAATTATATGCTGGACAGGAATATCACTCAGATTAGTTTGGCAGTAACATCGGATATAATGGTCAGAGGCGTTGTGGTTGGCATAGTTTTCTCTGTAATCTCAGTACTGTTTGCAATGCTAATTATAAAAAAGCGAGATATTCGATAGGAGTTTTGTTATGGGTGTATGGGCAATTATCGCTACTGTGGTAGCTGCCATTACAATTTTAATACTCATCGTTTACCGGCGACAGTTCAAAATGACCTGCCGCCAGTTGGCGTTTCTAAAAGAACACCAGACTAATTTGCGATTGACTTCCGATCTGCCATTAAAAGAACTTAACGAATTGGTCGATGGTATTAACGATATTTTGGATTTATCCCGTGAAATCCGCAAGTCGGCACAACAGAGTGAGGATAGCCTAAAAGAAACAATTACGAATTTATCACACGACATCCGCACACCGTTGACTTCTATGGACGGTTACTTCCAACTGCTTGTCCAGAGCGATTCAGAAGAAGAGCGTCAGCACTATATTGCCGTAATTCAAAATCGGATTACCAGTCTTAAAGATATGTTAGAGGAGCTTTTCACATATACGAAGCTTCAAAATGAAAGCTACGAGCTGGCAGTTGAATCTTTGGATTTCGGGAAATGTGTGTTTGATACAGTGTTTTCCTTTTATGATGAATTTCAGAAAAAAGATATTGAGCCGAAAATCGACTTTTGTGAAGGACATCTTTTTATAGCCGGGAATCACGAAGCGATACGAAGGGCGCTTCAAAATATTATCAAAAACGCTTTGGAACACGGGCAGAAGAAAATTGTTTTCGAGTTACAGCAAAATAATGATCAAGTAATATTCCGTTGCTTGAATGATGTAGAAAATCCTGATGAAATAGATATGGCACAGGTATTTTCACGCTTTTATAAAGCAGATAGTGCTCGTAGTAATACATCGACCGGATTAGGATTATCTATTGCAAAAGGACTTATTGAGAAAATGGGTGGAACTATACAAGCCGATTTGAACGCAAACATATTTGCCATAGAAATAGGCTTCTTAATACAGGATTAAAAAGTGTGTGTCATTTATCAGAATCTTACTCATTCATTAAAATACGGTGCTGCCCGCTTGGGTAACACCGTATTTTTTACCGCTTTTATTGATTTTTATATTTATCCATTTCAACTAACATCTTATAGAGATGTTCCTGCTCAGATTTGCTTTTTGCTGCGACCAGCTCGTAACATTTCATAGGATAGCTGTCGGTGCTGCTTTCGCCTATCTTCTCAAAAAGCTGAGCAAGCGAGACATTCATAGCTGAAGCAATCTTTTCGATACTTTCAAGAGTAGCGTTCTTTTCCCCTCGTTCCACTTGCCCGATATAAGTAGGGTGGCAACCGGATAACTCAGCAAGCTTCTCTTGGCTCAATCCCTTATCAATTCTATAATTGCGGACACGCTGTCCGATTATTTTTGCAATTTCACTCATAGTTCCAGCCTCCATTCATAGTCTATAAATATTGTTTCCGTAGTTCCACAGACTATTGATATTTATTGTTGACTTTGATATACTATGAGTATTATAATTAGATTTTTTGTGCTTTTAGGCTTTGAACTGGCTGGTGAACTTTAATGAGGGGAAAAACGGCTTGCTTTACCGGACATAGAAAAATACCGCCGGAGAGCATACCGGAACTCTCTCAGCGGTTAAAAAACACCTTGCTTCGACTGATAGAAGAAGGATATATGTACTTTGGCGCAGGCGGAGCATTGGGCTTTGATACGCTGGCTGCTCAATGCGTTTTATCCTTGAGAAAGCGATATTCACATATCAAGCTGATTTTAGTCCTTCCGTGTACCACACAGACAAAAGGCTGGAGCAAAGATAATATAGCGGTTTATGAGGAGATCAAAAGTCAGGCGGATAAGGTAGTATATACTTCTCACGACTATTTTCGGGGCTGTATGTTCAAAAGAAACCGCCATTTGGTAAATGGCAGCAGTGTCTGCATAGCCTATTTAACACAGGAGAAAGGCGGGACTGCATATACGGTAAATTATGCTCGGCAAAACAATGTGCAAGTGATAAACTTAGCTGCTCAATAGATGTGAAGAATGGGAAGATTGAAAAAAGTTCATCTCCGAATGGAAAGTATACTTGACATTTGCGCCCTCTTTGCTATAATAGAGATATGGAAAGCTGGCTTTCCATAGAAAGGAGGCGCACCGTGAAAAACCGTTTAGAGGAAATCCGGAAAGAACGGGGAATCAAGCAGGAAGAACTGGCTGCCGCACTGGAAGTATCTCGGCAGACTATCGGCTCGTTGGAAAACGGACGATACAATCCTTCAATTACATTGGCGTTTAAGCTTGCACGGTATTTTGATATGAGCATTGAAGATATTTTCATTTACGAGGAGGAAAAGCAATGAAGAAGAAAACCGGAATATATCTTGTAATTGGCATAATCGGCATTGCTTTGGCTCTGAGCGCAAGATTTCTTTTACAGGACTGTTTGAGCGATTCGCAAAGCGGTGCGATGATCGGCATAGGCGCTGGATTGTTCGGCTATGGGATTGCGAAATGGTGTGTCGGTCTGTGGGGCGCAAAAAATCCCGATTTGATGAAAATCAATGAGATTGAAGAAAAAGACGAGCGCAATCAGCTCATTCGCAGCAAAGCACAGGCAATATCCGGCGAGATACTGCACTGGCTGCTGATGGCAGCCGCTTGGGTATGTATTTTTTTCGACGCACCTATATGGACTGTTCTTACTCTTGCAGCCTCTTTCCTGTTGAAAACAATCCTTGATTTTATTTTGATGGCATATTACCAGCATAAGATGTGACGGAGGATATTATGAAATTTGTGATTGAGCATTTATCAAAGAGTTTTGAGAAAAAGGAAGTTCTCAGAGATATTGATTTTACTTTTGATGAAGGGAAAATTTATGGGCTGCTCGGCAGAAACGGCGCTGGAAAAACAACGCTGTTTAACTGCCTGAACAGGGATTTGAAGGCGGATAGCGGCAATTTCTATATAGAAGATGAAAACGGCGTCCGCCGTGAGGTGTCCGCAGAGGACATCGGATATGTACTCTCTACCCCGACCGTGCCGGAGTTTCTTACAGGCAGGGAGTTTTTGAAATTCTTTATGGACATCAACGAGAAGTCTATCAAAAATCCGAAAAGCATTGACGAGTATTTCGATTATATGAGTATTGAGCCGGAGGACAGGGATAAACTGCTCAAGGACTACTCCCACGGTATGAAAAACAAAATGCAAATGCTCATCAATATCATCGCTCAGCCGAATATCCTGCTGCTCGACGAGCCTTTGACATCCCTTGATGTGGTTGTGGCGGAAGAAATGAAACAACTGCTCCGTTCACTGAAACAAGACCGCATTACCATTTTCTCCACTCATATTATGGATTTGGCGCTTGACCTCTGCGATGAGATTGTGCTGCTTAATCACGGCGAACTGGAGGTCGTGGAGAAAACCGATCTGGACAGCAGGGAATTTAAGGATAAAATCATTGCGGCACTCAGGGAGGAAGGAAATGAATAAGACGCTTAAAATATCTTTTTCCCTGAAAAATACATACCGTGTCAACGGTGTCCTGTTTTCCTTAAAGCAGATACCGCTCGTAAAGCGGCTGCTTCCGGCAACGCTGTATCAGGTAAAGGGGCTGAAAATCTTTGCAAACATTTTGTCCGTGCTGTGGGAAATCGTTTCTGTATTCCTCGGCAAGTTCCTTTACTTTATCACGATGGTATGCGGTATCGGTATCCTTTATAACGGACTGCCGGAGAATGAGGTGTTCCTGCATATCCTGCTGATTCTCACGGTAATCGGCAGCTTTGTAAACACACACCTTTTCAATCCGACAAAGGATAAATATTATGCGATGATCCTGATGAAAATGGACGCACGAGAATATACGCTTGTAAACTATTTCTACTCCATCCTGAAGGTCGTTGTGGGCTTTTTGCCCTTTACGATTCTGTTCGGTATGGACAGAGGCGTACCTTTGTGGTTTTGTCTGCTCCTGCCCCTTTGCATAGCGGGTATGAAGCTGTTTGCGGCGGCTGTTACCCTGTGGGATTATGAGAAAAGGGGCTTTGGCTACAACGAAAACAAGCTGTCCAAATATGTGTGGGGCTGTATCGCCCTGCTTTTAGCCGCCGCCTATGCTCCGCCGGCTTTTGGTTTTGTTTTGCCTGCGGTCGTACCAATGATTATATTCTTAGCGTGTATTCCCCTTGGTATGGCAAGTATCACAAGGCTCACTACCTTCCGTGATTATTACGCAATCAACAAGGAATTATTAGCCGGATTGACCAATCAGATGGACAGCACGGCACAGACAAAGCTTATCAAACAGGCAAATGAAAAGAAAATATCCGCAGATACTTCCATTAGCAGCAACCGCAAGGGCTTCGAGTATCTGAATGAGCTGTTTATCAAAAGGCATAAAAAGATACTCTGGAACTCGACAAAGAAGATTTCCTATGTGTGCGCTTTCCTTGTCGCCGCCGTGCTGGCAGGCGTCTATCTGCTGCCCGAAGAAAAAACCGTCATTAACGAAATCGTGATGACTTGGCTTCCGTACTTTGTATTTATAATGTACGCTATCAACCGTGGCACGAACTTTACACAGGCGCTTTTTATGAACTGCGATCACAGCCTGCTGACCTATTCGTTTTATAAGCAGCCGAGCTTTATCCTGCGGCTGTTTCAGATTCGCCTGCGTGAGATTATGAAAATCAACGCTGTTCCGGCTCTGGTTATCGGTATCGGGCTGGCGCTGATACTGTTTGCCACCGGAGGAACGGACAATCCGCTGAATTATGTTGTGCTGATTGTTTCTATCCTGTGTATGAGCCTATTCTTCTCGATTCATTACCTGACGATTTACTATCTGCTCCAGCCTTATAACGCAGGGACGGAGCTGAAAAGCGGCACATACCGGATTGTCTTGTCAGTAACCTATGTCGTCTGCTTTGCTCTTATGCGGCTTCGTATGCCGATTATGATATTTGGAATAATGACGATAGTTTTCTGTGTGCTTTACAGCATTGTCGCCAGTATTTTGGTATACCGCCTTGCGCCGAAAACTTTTCGGCTGAGAACATAACGGGGCGGTTTTACCGCCGGAAATCCATAAAAAGAAACGGAGGATTTATTTATGAGAAAGTGTCTCAGATGTGGAACGGAAATGAAAGAAAACTGCGCCATCAAGGTAGAAGGCGCAGGATACGGAATTGTAATGTCATCGGACGAAAATAAGCTGTTCGGCGGCAGGATCGGCAAGCCGAAGGTAGCAATCTGTCCGAAGTGCGGCGAAGTCTCCATCTATGTGGAAGATGTAGAGAAGCTTTGATATGTGAAAGGTACAACTATGAAGATCGAGATAGAAAAGGATTTCCCTCAGTATTTTAAGCCAGCCTATCCGGAAGAATTTGAGCTGTTCTCTCACTTTGAAGTAACAGCAGGAATACCGACCGTTCTCTTTGCTATCACGACTTGGAAAGAGAACGGAAAACCGAATGTGTGCTTTCATTCGTGGAGCTGCTTTCACGGAGATAAGACCGCTTTCTTTGCCGTGATGGGCAACCTGTATCAGCATACCCACACCTATGCTAATATTCAAAGAGAAAATTGTTTTTGCATTAACTTTCTCCCGATAAGCTGTTATGATAAGCTGGTAAATACCATTCATCAGAATGAATGGGACGATGATGAATTTGCCGCAGGAGGCTTTACCGTTTCCGACGCCAAGACTATTCACGCACCTGCGATCAGCGAAGCGTTTCTCACGATGGAATGTACCCTGAAAGAAATACAGGATTTAAGCGGTGCGGGTATTACGGCTATGGTAATCGGACAGGTACAGCACAGCTCTGTGGAAGAAGCGTATGCACAAGGGTATGAATTAAGATATGGCAAGGACGGATTTATGCTGCTTGTGCCTGCGCCGCAAGACCTTGTTACCGGAGAGCCGAATCAGTCGGCGATTGCCACCGTGAATATCGAGAAATACGACTGATTTAAGGAGAGAGCAAAAATGGCAGTTTCAAATATAAAAGCGCTGATCCCCGGCGAACTTCAAAAAGTGTGGGAGCTGGTGCTGGATATTGAGAATTACGCCGCTTGGAGAAGCGACCTGAGTAAAACTGAAGTTATAAGCGACAAGCAATTTATCGAATATACCAAAGATGGCTATCCTACGACATTCACCGTTACTGTTGTAGATCCATACAGACGATGGGAATTTGATATGGAAAACAGCAATATGAAAGGTCATTGGACTGGCGTTTTCACAGCCAAGGGTGATAAAACAGAGATAGATTTCACGGAGTGCGTGGAAGCAAAGAAATTATTGATGAAGCCCTTTGTGAAGTCGTACCTGAAAAAGCAGCAGGCACAGTTTGTTGCGGATATGATGAAAAATTTTGATTAAAGGGTCATACATAGAAAGGCGGTTTATTATGAGGAAGTATGAGTATATGACAGTTGATTTAAGCGCAGAGCCATCGTTTAATGTTCATATTAAGCTGGATCGGTATATTGAGAAGCTCAATGAATATGGAAAACAAGGCTGGCGTTTGATTTCCGGAACTGATGACTGGAAGTATTCGATCTTTGAGCGAGAAATTGATGATGAAGAATAATAGACAGGAGGCGTATAACCTATGAAAGATATGATCGGATACTGCGGATTGGACTGCGAAAAATGCGACGCATACATAGCGACCGTCAATGACGATCAGGCTTTGCGGGAGAAAACTGCGAAGCTGTGGGCAGAGTTAAACAACGCTCCTATTCTTCCGGAGCATATTAACTGCGAGGGCTGCCGTATGAATGGGGCAAAAACGGTATTTTGCGATAGCCTGTGCGGGATTCGGAAGTGTGCGTTAAATAAAGGAGTTTCTACCTGCGGCGACTGTTCTGAGTTAGAAACCTGCCCGACTGTTGGGGCAATCCTCAAAAATAATCCGGCTGCTTTGGAGAATTTGAAAGGATAGAATACATAGGGTAATAAATTGAAATTTAAGGAGGAGATACAATGCTTGAAAATACTCCTACTCAATCAACTATGACTGAATTGCTCGGACAACCTTTATTTAAGATCTGGCAAGAGCTGTGTTCGGCGATTGATGAAAAATACGATATGGAACGGCTATGGAACACAGGTGGTAAGAACTGGACTTACGAATATAAGTACCGCAGAGGTGGTAAAACGCTTTGCAGTCTATATGCGAAAAAGAATTGCCTTGGATTTATGATTATTTTCGGGAAAGATGAAAGAGCAAAATTTGAGGAGATAAGGGAAACTCTTTCTGATCCCGTTTGCAGGCAATATGATGAAGCAACAACTTATCGTGACGGGAAATGGGTAATGTTTGAGCCGACTGATACTTATGAGTTCGATGACTATATGAAACTGTTGGCTATTAAAAGAAAGCCTAATCGGAAATAACGATACTGTGTTTTGGAGAAAATTAGAATGAAGTTGAAAAATCCTATGTTGGTAGTGACCGATATAGACAGATCAGTTGAATTTTATAAAAAAGTTTTTGGACTTCATATCATTATGGACTTTGGAGCAAATAAGACACTGACAGGTGGTTTAGCTCTGCAAACGGTTGAAACATATAAAGCGTTTATTGGCACGAATGATATTTCCTTTGGCGGCAACAATTTTGAGCTTTATTTTGAGGAAGATGACTTTGACAAGTTTGCCGAAAAGCTGAAAGAGTGCGATATTGAATATGTCCACCCGATTATGGAACATTCTTGGGGGCAGCGAGTCGTTCGCTTCTATGATCCGGATAAGCATATTATCGAAGTCGGAGAGAATATGAAGGTCGTATGCAAGCGCTTTTTGGATAGTGGAATGACGCCGGAACAGGTTGCAAAGCGAATGGATGTACCTGTGAAGTTTATAAATGCTTGTATGCGGTAAGGTTATTTTTTAATGGGTGAGGAACGAGTAAGATATGAGTTACTCTATAAGAGAAATGCGAAAAGAAGAATATAGTCTGCTCAGTGACTTTTTGTACGAAGCAATTTATATTCCGGCTGGTACGGCTGCGCCGCCTAAATCAGTGATAACTTGTCCCGAATTGCAAGTATACATTGCAGATTTTGGAAACAGCAAACACGATAAGGCTTTGATTGTAGAAGTTGACGGAAATATTGTAGGAGCAATATGGGCAAGGATTATGAACGACTACGGACATATTGATGAGAATACGCCTTCCCTTGCAATGTCTGTTCTTAAAGCGTACAGAGGTATGGGAATTGGAACTTTGTTGCTTACACAAATGCTGTCAACGGAAAAAGCTGCTGGTTATGCAAAGATTTCCTTATCTGTTCAAAAGGACAATTATGCAGTGAAGTTATATCGAAAAGCGGGCTTTACAACGGTCAAAGAAACGACTGAGGAATACATTATGGTAGCTGACCTAAATTCTATTTGCAAAATGGAGGAAGAAAATGGCTTTTGATTATAAGAAAGAATACAAGGAATTTTATATGCCGAAGAACAAGCCCGGTATTATAGAGATTCCCAAAATGAACTATATCGCAGTCCGTGGCAAAGGCAATCCCAATGAGGAAAACGGAGAATACAAAAATTCAATCGGTTTGCTGTACGGTATTGCTTTTACCATAAAAATGAGCTACAAGGGGACACATAAAATCGAGGGATTTTTTGAGTATGTCGTGCCGCCCCTTGAAGGTCTTTGGTGGCAGGAAAATACACAGGGACTTGATTATGCAAGAAAAGAAGATATGCACTTTATCTCTATGATCCGGCTGCCGGATTTCGTAACAAAGGAAGATTTTGAGTGGGCAGTTCAGGAGGCAACGAAAAAGAAAAAGCAGGCTTTTTCTAAGGTTGAGTTCTTCCCCTATGATGAGGGACTGTGCGTTCAGTGTATGCATATCGGCTCTTATGACGATGAACCTGCTACTGTTGATTTAATGCACGACTATATGAAAGCAAACGGGTATGAGCTGGATATTACGGATACGAGATACCATCACGAAATCTATCTGAGCGATCCGAGAAAATGCGATGTGAGCCGATTGAAAACGGTCGTGCGCCACCCAATCCGGAAAACGGAGTAAGCGGAGGTTAGTATGCCAAAAGAAGTTGATCCTAAAGACACTACAAGGGCTGCGGCGTATGCACTTTGGATGAAAGCGCCCAATCCAATGGTAACTTTTTTCAAGACCTTTGATGTGACGAATCTGATAAAGGTCAGCAGGAAAGGAAGCTTAAAATTCAATATGCTGCTGGATTACTGTATCGGCAGAGCCGCCGCAGGGGTAAAGGAGTTTTATATCCTTCCAGTCGGCGACAAACTCATACAGTATGACACCATAGCAGTCAATACCATAGTGAAAAACAAAGAGGGCGAAGTCAGCTCCTGCGACCTTTCTTATAAAGCCGAGTTAAATCAGTTCAACGAGGAGTATCTGAAGTATACGGCGCAGGTTGCCGCAAGCTGTCAGGACAGAGACTTATCCGAAAATAGTATGGTCATCGGCACTTCCGCTATCATAGATACGGAAATCGACGGAGCTGTTGGTATGAACAGTGGCATTTTCAATAATCCCTTTATTATTTGGGGCAGATACAAAAAGAAATGGTTTCGGTATTACCTGCCCTTCTCTTTCCAGTTCCATCACACGCAGATGGACGGCGCTCACGCAGGCGCATTTTTGAAAACCTTGCAAGATGAAATCAATCTTCTAAAGTAAAAAACCGTAGGGCTTTCATTGAAGCTCTACGGTTTTTAACATTTATTGAGTATGACTATCCTTTGGAATAGGGAAAGAAAATATAACGGCAAATTCGCCTTGTTTCCCGTGATCGAAAGATACTGTACCCTTATGGACGGAAATGAACACCTCGTTAATTACACAATAACACGCCAATATCCAGTTTTCTTGGAGCCTTCACGCACAATCAAATCTTTTTGGATAAGAATTTTAATAGCTCTATCTACTGTTCTCGTAGATATGTTAAGCTGATTGGCAATTTCCTGACGGGAATTTTGCGGAGCTTTTTCAATGAGATGATAAACCGCTAACTCGCTTTTGTTCAGATAAAGCAGAGCCGGATTTAATTCGCCATTTAACTCGCCATTTTCGTCATTTAACTCGCCATTTAATTCGCCATTTCGTATCGTCGCATTGAGCATAAAGGCGTTATCCGTATATTCCGGTGCTGGAAGTCCGGCATCAGACATTTCCTTAAACATACGGTCAACGCCTTCGCCAAACTCCTTCACATAATCATATTCTTGCAGGAAACGGGCGATTTTAGGATTTCTTGAAAAATGAACGGTGCGGATGTTGCTCAAACGCACAATGCCGGGGAGCTTGCCGGGACTCTCCACGGTTATGTGATCGTCAAACATTTTTATCTGAATATCCGTCCCTTTAATGCTGTAATCTCGATGTGCGATGGCGTTGATGATGATTTCTTTCCAAACGAACTCAGGGTATTCCGGCGTGGTATGAAATCTGCCATCGTTTCCGAGCCGTGTGCGCTCCTTGATCTGATCGCCTACAAATTCAAGAGATTGCCGTACTACATCAAGGATTTTTCCCTCAAACATCTTATCCTTGATGACATTCATTTCTGTGCCGACCTTTGCCTCTGTCCCGTCATAACGGATAAAACGCACTCTTGCTCTCGGAAAGAAACGCTGCGGCTCTTTCCCGAAAAGAAGAAGTGCAGCTCCGCTCATTTCTTCTCTGCCATCGTGCCGGACAATGTAATCCTTGTTTTGCCTGATGTATTCCTCGGCAGATTTGGAATAGCCGATTTTCTTGCAGTATTCAGCGACAAAATCCATATCAATATCATCTAAAGCAGACCGGAACACCGGCTCATCTTCATAGTATCGGGAGCCTTTGGCGTACATAAGCTGTAAGCGTTCGTCAAAGTTCAGCTTCTTTGACTTGTCGCCCATCCGGTAATAAACCTCGTCCTGCTGATTGGCGTGAAGCTCGGAGCTTTGGGGGATCGTCATAATCAAAAGATGATTTGGATTCCCGTCCTTGTCCCTGCAATCAACCGTTTCGGTCGTTACCATTACCGAAGGAGTGCAGTAATCGAAGGGGACACGGAGAATGTCGTTGATATTGTTGGTATATGCGTCTATCCCCGTTATATCTCCATTGTCCTCAATACCAATGACAAGTGTGCCGCCATCTGCGTTGGCGAAGGCTACGATATGATTGGATAATCCCTTAGCGTCTTTCCTTGCGCTTTTGCGGTCAAAGACCTGATCTTCCTTTTTCGTACATAATTCTTCAAGCGAGTATTTCATATATGACAGCTCCAATCTGTTGCTTTATTTCAAAAATTGATTGCGGTATTCCTGATGACGGAAACGATAGCCCTGTGCGATCAGCGTATCCGTTTTCAATGCGACCAAGTTTATGTCCGAGTGCATTGCCCGTGCGATCTGCTGAATATCATACCCATTTTCGATATATTCCAGTATTTCATCGTCAGGCAGGGAGATTTGAGAAGCAAAGATGTTTGCTTCGTACTCCATCCGGCTCTGCCGCATATCGAAAATATTAAATTCCTTAAAGCCGCCGGCTTTGACCGCTTCTTCTCTATGTAATGCGTCGTGTCCGATCTCGTGCAGCATTACGATACGCTCCATTACAGGGTGCAGATCGTCTTTTATGAAGATAAAACGGTTACGCATTAAAACCTTGTATGCCCCTCGCTGCTTCTTGAACGATAACGGGATAACTTCTATGCCCAGTTCTTGTGCGATTCTATGCGGATCTCTTGTGCAAAGGTCATTTGCCAGCCGATTCGCCTTTCTGACAATCTCTAAAGTCTGAATATCCAAGAGCAAACACCCCCATTCTACTGCCAGTAAGTATATCTTATCAAATACACTGTCCGAAAAAGAGGACATCAAGCGTTATTTCCGGTATTTTTTGGGAGTGTACTTTTTATTCTTCTCTTTGGCGATCCAGTACGCTTCCTGAATACCTTTCATCATCTCGTCCAAATCCTCATCGGCAAGCTCGCCGCCTGCAAAAAGCCCCGTAACCTCTGCCATAAGCTCCTTTGCCTGTCTTGCGCCCTTGCTTCCATATTTGGATTCAGCGTTCAGCAGAAATTCCTCGTCATCGGTAAGCAGATAGTTGACATCGACCTTCAGGACTTCCGCCATCTTATAATAGGTTTCCCTCTTTTTCGGGTAGCGGGTGCCAGCCTCATAATTCGATACTGTCCGCAGAGAAACGCCGATTGCTTTTGCAAGCTCATCTTGCTTTAAGCCTGCCTTCGTGCGGGCTTCTTTTACTTTCTCACAGAATTTCATTTCATCTGACCTCCAAATTATCCCACCTGATTTGAAAATATCTTGCGTATCCGTGTTGACAAACGCAAGTTAATTTCGTATAATGTCAATACGCAAGTAAGTTGCGTATATATAATACCTGAACTTGCGTGTTTTGTCAAGGAAGTTCAGCAAATTAGCTTGAACTTTTATATACCAACAAATGATACCCGTTTTAAGGATTGAGGCGAACAGATGGGACGGAAAGATACACTCGCTGCGAAAAGCATTCGGAAAATGTATGAGCAGCTTAATTTGAATCAATCGGATATATTCTCGAAAACAAAACTGCTTCTCAGTGTATACCGTGATGTGGTCTGGATCACGCTGAGCGAATCTGCCTGTGTGAATGAGGAGCTGGTCTATTACGGAGAAGAGCTGAACAGCGCCCTTGTTTATTTGGAGCTGTTTGCGCCGGATACCGAGAAGCAGGAGTTTGAGAGCCGTATCAGCGCCTTGTTTGAAAACAAGTGGATGGTTGACCTGATTGATACCGCTATGGCGAAAATATATGACTACCATAACAACGGCAGGCTGTACCACGAAATCATATCGAAAAGCTACCTGACAGCGTTTCGGTATACGGAGAGCGACCTGCTCGAACTCTTGAATATGGAGCGCAGTACCTTTTACGACCGGAAACGGGAAGCAATTTTGCTTCTCGGCGTATCCCTGTGGGGATATGCGATTCCGAGCTTCAAAGGAATCTTTAATATGAAGGGAGATGATGAAAGCGGCGATATTCCCGATTTTTTCAAATAAAGGCTTGTCCGACTAAAGTCCGACGAAATCCCTACTGAATGTCCGACCTTGCGTATGCTACACTGTGTATGCTGCCCGAAGAACGGCTTTCGTTTACAGAACGAGGCTGAAAACGAAATGGCAGAAAATTGGCGCAGTTTTGCCGATGATACGGAAAAGCAAATCTGTTACAATTAGTATGCCTAAAGCTTTGAAAAATTTTCTTGATTTTCAAATGCTGGTTGAATATCTTTTAGGCGGCAATACAGCAGCTTAGGCAAAACGAATTGAATATGTGTTTTGAAGAAGCAGTTATAGCTTTCAGCCTTCGGGCGTGAATGTTATAGCTGCTTTTTTTGTGCAGCCCTTTTCGCTTTTGTCAGGCGGAAAGGAAGCTTTATGTCTATCACAGTATGGCAGGCGTTTCTATGTAGGTATCCGTGATCTCCGGAGTTTTTGATTGTGACCTTATATATCAAAAATTCCAAATTTAAGGAGATTACGGAAATGAAAAAACTTACAGTAAACGAGCAGGAAGAATTATTTGCACAGGATTGTAAACTCATCAACCTTCGGTATGAGTATAGTGGTTTCACTGGAACGGAAAAATGGGCGATTGTAACGGAACTGTCCGAAGAAGCATTGTGGGATAAGTACCCTGATGTCATCAGCAGGTATATGCCGTTTATCCTTCTGTCAATGGCTCAGGGGGAAGTGATTAGTGAATCACATAGAAATAATGATAAATATGAAAAGCGCAGCAAAAGGACAATAGATGTGTACGGATACGAAGATGATATTTTTGAGCAGTTCCATCCGAAATCTATCGCACCGTTTATTGATCCGTTTGATAAAGCGGAGGAGGAACAGATCGAGGAAGAAAAAGAAAAGCTGCGGCAGTTAGAACTTTCTAAGGTAAGGCAAGCGTTAAGTATGCTGCAACCTGTTCAAAGGGAGCGCCTTCTTAAATCCGTCTTGCTTGGGATTAGTTCAAGAAAAATTGCAAAAGAGGAGGGCATAAATTATAGCTCCGTAGACAAGTCAATCGCTGCCGCAATAAAAAATTTCAAAAAATTTTATGAAAACCTCTGATTTTGGGTGTGCATTTCGCACCCCTTTGTCCAAATGAGTGAAGGGGTATTTCTATTCCGGATATGAAATGCGCTTTCAAAACTCAATGAACAGAGAGGTTATACATAAAATGAAGGAAACAGAAATCAGGCGTGGGGATATATTTTCCTACGATTTCGGCACACGAATCGGCTCGATCCAATCGGGCGTAAGACCTGTGCTGGTAATTCAGGCAGACAATTTCAATACGAATGCGCCTACTGTTATTGTTGCGTCCATAACGAGTGTAATAAAAAAGAGGTATTTGCCATCCCACATTATTTTAGGCGAGGATTTCGGTCTGACGAAGCCTTCGATGGTGTTGCTTGAGCAAATACAGACTGTGAATAAAGACGATTTGACAGAGCATATCGGCTTTGTTGATGATGAACGCCTTTGGAGGCAGATTAACGCAGCCTTGAAAAAAACATTCGGTCTATGGCTTTACAACACTGACAGGATCGGCGACATTCGCTGCCTGTGTCCGAAATGCTTAAAGGACTATTTTCGCAATCCAAACTATGTTGTCAGACGCCTTGATCCTTTTCAGAAAAGTAAAGGTACTTGTGATAAGTGCAATGATAGGGGCTGGGATTATATCGTTTATGATAAACGCACCTCTTTCAAAGGAAAAGGGGTATAGGGATGTCGCAAAGCAGGGAAAAGAAACGGAAGTTTGACATTCCTATATGGCGTAAGGCAAATCTGTCGGTTGAAGAAGCCGCAGCCTATTCCGGTATCGGAATGGCAAAACTTTATGAAATGACAGAAAGTGAGGATTGCCCGTTTGTCTTATGGATAGGCAGCCGGAGAATGATTAAGCGAAAAGCTTTTGATGAGTATATAGAACGGCAATACTCAATTTAATGAAAAAGTCAAGCCTGCGATGAGCCGATTCGCATAATTGGCTTGTCGCAGGATATTGACTATGCTGTAACTACCAAAAGCAAGGAGGTACAGCAATATGCTCAACAAAAAGAACGATCCGGATATGCCGAGAGTACCGTTGTGGAAGAAAATGAATCTGACGGTGGAAGAAGCCGCCGAATACTCAGGAATAGGCGTATCTAAAATCAAAGAAACTTCAAATCAAAAAAACTGTCCCTTTGTCCTATGGAATGAAACAAAGCGGCTGATTAAAAGAAAACAATTCGAGGATTATCTCGAAACACAGTATTCCGTATGAGAGGAGGACGAGCGAATGGATAACAAACTGACTGAAACAGGCAGTTCCAACAGGCGTGTGGCTGCTGTTCCAATTTGGGTAAAACCTTATTTGACGATAGAAGAAGCGGCAGAGTATACGGGAATAGGTAGGGATAAGCTTTATGAAATGACGAGCCTTGCCGATTGTCCGTTTGTGCTGTGGGTAGGCAATCGTAGAATGATTAAACGCAGAATTTTTGATGAATACATTGAGCAGATGTATTCAATATGATGGAGGTCGTATGGACGAAAAAATTTTAGCTTACAGAAGTGAACTCCAAAAGAGGTCTGAAAACACACCATTTTGGACGAGAACGATTTTAACTGTTGAAGAAGCTGCCGCATACACCGGAATCGGAAGGGCAAAAATCCGTCAAATCATTTCACAAGGGAATTGCCCTTTCACGGTAAATAACGGCACACAAATCTGTGTGATCCGTGAAGCGTTCATCGATTATCTTGATAAGCAATTTCGCATATAGGAGGAGAGAGAATTATGCCGAGAACAAAAAGAAAAGACAAGTCAAGAGCCGTGCTTCGGACAGGCGAATCGCAAAGGGCTGACGGAACTTATCAATTCCGATGGACTGACAGCAATCATAAACGGTTTTGCGTATATGCCAAAACGCTTGACGAATTGCGCTACAAGGAAGAACAGATTAAAAAGGACAAGAGCGATGGCATTAAAACCGAAGCCCGATATACGACGGTCAACGAGGTCTATGAGCTTTGGAAGGAGCTGAAGCGAGGGCTGAAGAACAACACCTTTGAGAATTATAAATATATGTATGAAACCTTTGTCCGTCATCAAATAGGCTCAAAGACAGTTTCATCATTGAAAAAAACAGACATAAAGAGGTTTTATAATTACCTTACAGACGAACGCCAGCTAAAACCCTCGACCATTGACAGTATCCATACGGTATTACATCAAATTTTGGATATGGCGGTTGATGATGATTATATAAGAAATAATCCGTCAGATAATGTACTTAGAGAGCTGAAGCAAGCACATTGCTTCAAAACAGAAAAGCGCAGAGCTTTAACCCGTCCCGAACAGGAGCTGTTTTTAAGCTATTTGAAAAATACTCCCGCCGCACAATATTGGTATCCGATCTTTGCTGTTTTGATAGGGACAGGGCTTCGAGTCGGAGAACTTACCGGATTAAGATGGTGTGATGTTGATCTGGAGAATGGTGTTATTGATGTAAATCATACTTTGGTTTACTATGACCACCGCACCGATGGAAGCAAAAAAGGCTGCTATTTTAATGTCAATACGCCGAAAACTCCGGCTGGAAAGAGAAAAGTGCCAATGCTCAGTTTTGTGAAAGAGGCAATTATAATGGAAAAGGAAAGGCAGGAGTTGCTCGATCTTCATTGTATCGCTACCATTGATGGATATACAGATTTTATCTTTATCAATCGTTTCGGCAATCCGCAACATCAGGGAACGCTCAATAAAGCAATCCGCCGCATAATCCGTGACTGTAACGATGAGCAGTTTTTGAAGAATGAAAATCCCGAAGTGCTGCTTCCGCATTTTAGCTGCCATTCATTAAGACATACATTTACGACGAGAATGTGCGAAGCGGGTGTGAATGTCAAGGTCATTCAAGATACGCTTGGTCATAAGGATATTTCAACAACGCTTAACATCTATACCGATGTGACGAAGGAGCTTAGGCAGTCCGAGTTTGAAGGTCTTGACTCATATTTCAAAAGCGAGTATAATAAAGTGTCTAACGAATAAGCGGCATTTCTTGAGCGAGGATAAAAGCTTCTACACCATTTACACCAATTTATACTCCAATCCACCGAAAAACTACACGAATTTATAGGGATATGGCGATTCAGGAAGAAACCCCGTTTAGACCTGTTATGAGATATGAGGAGGTTTAGGAGAGATTGAAAAGATGGTTGCTTTCGTCCCGCATATGCGCAACATCGGCGGTTCTGCAACTAAGGCAAATACGGCAGTGAAAGCGGAAAAGCCGACAATGAAGCTCGACCTTTCGAAAGTGCAGGTCGAACCGCTGTTCAGCGAAATGGTAGATTTTGATACCTTCTCCAAGTCTGACTTCCGTGCGGTCAAGGTGCTTGCCTGCGAAGCCGTACCGAAATCAAAGAAGCTGTTGAAATTTGTGCTGGATGATGGAAGTGGTACTGAGCGCATCATTTTAAGCGGCATTCATGAATACTATGAGCCGGAAGAGCTGGTGGGCAAAACTTGTATCGCCATTACCAATTTACCGCCAAGAGCGATGATGGGCATTGATTCCTGCGGTATGTTGATCAGCGCTGTATATGAAATAGATGGCAGAGAGGGATTACATCTGTTAATGGTCGATGACAATATCCCGGCCGGTGCGAAATTATACTGATAGAAAAACCACACAAAAGCGGTACTACCTACATAGGCGTGCCGCTTTTGTTTGTTAAAATCTTCTTTTTGATCACTGCTTCCTCTGCTCCTGATACGCAAAAAAAGCTTTCCCAACTTGCTCTTTTCGCCAGCTCTTCAAGATCCGATAACCCGGATAAGCAAAGATTACTTCACAAAGCAGTTCCACAAGCATACCGGTGATGGCGCAGGTGATGCACTGCAACAAGGTCCAGCCGAAAAACTGATGACTGACGATCAGCGCGAACAATAAATTGTCGCAAAACTGCCCCAGCGCCGTTGAGATATAAGTTCTCGTCATAAAGGTCTTGAAACTGGTTTGATCTTTACAAAATTTACCGATCAAGGCATTGGAGTAATTATTGACAATGGAAGAGATCAAAAAAGCAATCGTACTTCCAAGCAATACATACCACACACCGCCGAAAGTCGCATCCAAGCTGTGGTTGATCACGGTTTCCATACCGGGCACATAGCTCTCCGACCAAATACCGGGAATGCGGCTGGCAATAAAAAAGATCAGACACATGCCGAGATTGATCAGCGCCGCTACGATCGATGCCTGTGTGGCGGCTTTTGGACCGAAATGTTTGGTAATGACATCCATGCTGAGAAAAGACAGCCAAGAGATCAAGATCCCACAGTCCAGCGCAAGAAACTCCCATGGCAGTTGAATGCTTTTATTCGCAAGCAGATTCATGGCGATGACCGATACGATAAATAAGGTCATCATCAGTGATGGAATACTGCGAAATAAGAGTTTCATTTCCCGAATTTCTGATTTTAATTTGTTGATCATGTTCATTCCTCCTGTTTTTTTAACGATGGTTGGGAAGTAAAACATCGTTTTAATCGAACCTCTAAAATTTAATACAGAGTGAGAGAAATGTCAATAAAAAACAGCAGCATTCTTTCTGTTTTTTGATATAATCATAGATACCATATGAAAAAGTTGCGAAAGGGGCAAACAAGATGATCTATGTGATGAGCGATATACATGGCATGGCTGATCGTTATCAGGAAATGTTGGAATTGATCGATTTTAATGAACAGGATACACTTTATGTACTGGGAGATATCATTGATCGGGGAAATGGATCAATCAAAGTATTGCAGGACATGATGCGCCGTCCTAATGTGCATGGGATATTTGGCAATCATGAATGGATGTGCGTAGAATGTATGAAGTGGCTGTCGGAAGAAATCAGTGAAGCGTCTATAAGCAGGATCGACGAAGAACAACTGATGAAACTATCGGATTGGATCAATAACGGCGCTTATCCGACGATTCGAGAGCTGCTTGCATTGTCTTTGGAAGAACGCATGGCGATCATGGATTATCTGCTGGATTTCAGTGCTTATGAAGAAATTACGGTAAACGGGAAGTATTATCTTTTGGTGCACGCCGGACTGGGGAATTTTCAAAAAGATAAGCCGCTTTTTCACTATGATGTAAACGATCTTATCTGGGAGCGTCCGGATTGGGAGATTCCTTATTTTGACGAAGACGATCGTTTCGTGATCGTCGGTCATACGCCGACACTGGGAATCAGCGGGAAAGCGGAGATCTTTCATCATAATCAATTCATTGCCATCGACTGCGGTGCGTGTTTTCAAGACGGCGCATTGGCTTGCCTCTGTTTGGATACGATGGAAGAATTTTATTGCTAGACAGTCAGTTCAGGCGGCGAAACGGCCGTCTTTTTTTTTGATCAAGGAAAGCGTAGAGCAGTTTGGCGGATTGACAGTGAGCAGGGGAAATGACATATAATGAAATCCTGATTGGAGGTATGGATATGAATAGAGAAGAGATCCAGCATTATTTAGTACAGTATTATGAGGACTGTACGCTTAAACGCCGCTTAAATGCTAAGACGATCAAAGCTTATAAGATCGACTTGAAGCAGTTTTTGGACATGATGGAAGAAAATGATTATACTGATCATGCGGCACTGCGCGATTACGTTTACCAACTCAATCGGCAATATGACAAATACAAGACCGTAAAGCGCAAGCTCGCAAGTGTGAAAGCATTTTATCATTATTTGGAATATGAAACGATCATAATAGACAATCCTTTTCACAAGATCAAGACACAGTGCAGAGAGCCGCTGCTTTTGCCACGTACCATTTCCTCACAGCAGTTAAGAGCGATCTTTTCCTGTGTTTACGATGATCTGGAACATGCGCGGTCTGACTTTGCGTTCAAGTATCATATGCGCAACGTCGTGCTGCTGGAACTGCTGTTTACGACCGGTATGCGCATATCCGAATTATGCGGCTTAAGAAAAGAAGATATTGATTTGAAGGAGCGCACAGTCAAAATATTCGGCAAAGGGGCTAAGGAACGCATGCTTTATTTAGGCAATGATGAGGTAGTGGAGCTATTAAAGCGATACATGCAAAGCATTGTGCAAGATCGTGCTTCGCCTTATTTCTTTGTCAATAAATACGGTGAGAAGTTATCTGATCAGTCGGTTCGCAATCTGCTTCATATGCTGGAACGGCGTTTAGGGTTTTCCAAGCCGCTCACACCGCATATGTTTCGCCATACCTTTGCGACCTGTCTGCTGGAAAAAGATGTCGATATTCGCTATATTCAGAAAATACTGGGACACAGCTCCATTGCCATTACCCAGATTTACGCGCATGTGACAAGTACGAAGCAGAAAGAGATCCTGACCCTGAAAAATCCCCGCAACGACTATAACCGTTTTGATAAGCGCATTCACTGATCTTAGCGCATGATGTGCTAGGCAAATACATTGTGCTTTGTTATAATAGAAAAGAACAAGAACGAACAGAATAAGAGGTGATCAGATGAATGGCGCAAAGCGTAGGCTCCTCATCTTTGAACAGTTAAAGGAAGCGAAAAGCGTTGAGGTCAAGCAACTGGCAAAACAATATGAAGTATCGCCGATGACGATTCGCCGCGACCTTTCTTTATTTGCGAAGCAGGGACTTGTTTCCTTAAATTATGGCGGTGCGATCTTGAATGAAGGAAGCGGGGTCGAAGCGAGCTTTTCGCTGAAAGCCGCACAGGCGCAAAGTGCCAAAGCTGCTATTGCCAAAGAAGCCGCCCGTTTGGTAAATGAGGGAGAAACGATTTTATTAGACTGTGGAACGACGACCTATGAAATGGCAAAGTATCTGAGCGATAAAGCGATCACGGTGATCACGAATTCATGGAAAATTCTGCAAGTATTGCAAAATACGCCGAAAATTAAGGTGATCCTGGCGCCGGGCACCTATTCGCGCATATCGCAGGGGGCGATCAGTTCCGATACGATACGCTTTATCGGCGAACATCATGTCGATCATGTGTTCATGTCTACACAAGGACTTGATCTGGCATGGGGCGCCAGCGTTCCCGATGAAATGGATGCGAATGTAAAGCAGGCGCTGATGAAAGCGGGCAGTCACTGCATCTTGTTGGCAGATCAAAATAAATTTGATCAGCGCTATTTTGCCCGTTATGCGAAGATCGATGAATTTGATCTGGTCATCAGCGACCGTCAATTGGAAGAAGCTGAAGAGCAGGCATTAAAACAAATGCGAACCGGGTATTTGCAGGTCATAGTACATTCTGCTTAAAAACACAAAAAAGAACAAAAAGAAACAGATGGAACAGAAAGGGAAACAGGATGAGGTGTTTCCCCTTTTTTCTTTATCCAAAAAAACTTCTATTTCTAAAAGGCAGGACTAGGCGCAAAGTAAAATCCCAAGTATGATAAAGACGAAGGTACAGGAGGTTCATAATATGGAATGGATGATTGATACTGCTGATTTAACCAAGATCAAAGAATTGATCGAATATTATCCGATCTGCGGTGTAACCAGCAATCCCAGTATTGTAAAAAAAGCGGCGCCGCAAGACTTTTTCGCACATATGCGGGAAATTCGCAAATGCATCGGCAAAGAGCGTTCTTTGCATATTCAAGTAACAGCGAGAACGGCAGAGGATATGTTGGCGGAAGCGCGGCTGATCCATGAAAAGGTAGACGATGCGGTCTATATCAAAATACCGGTTACCAAAGAAGGATTGAAGGCGATCAAGCTGTTGAAAGAAGCAGGCTTTCGGGTAACGGCAACCGCGATCTATACTGAGATGCAGGCATATTTGGCCATGTGTGCCGGTGCGGATTATCTCGCCTTATATATCAATCGCATCGCTAATTTAGATCATGATCCGATGATCGTGGTCGAACATGTGGCGGCGGCGATCCATGCCCACCAAGCAGACTGTCAGATCTTGGGGGCAAGCTATAAAAATCTCAGACAAGTACAGGAAACGCTCGTACATGGGGCAGCGGCGGTAACAGTGCCGGCAGATATCCTGCCGCTTACCTTTGCTAATCCTTCGATCGAACAAGCGGTGGAGGGATTTGAGCGAGACTGGTTCTCCTTGTATGGAGAAGGCAATGATTTATTGAAGATGGGAAAGGAGCAGTAAATGATGTATGGTTTATTAAGTATGGAAATTGCCAATCAAGATTGTGATTTTACAAGGATCGAAGCGATGCGTAACCGGATGTATCATCGTAAAGCGACGATCTGTGCGCAGCGTGCGGAAATCATTACCGCCTCTTTTCAAAAACATGAAGAGGATCCGATCGTGATCAAACGAGCCAAGGCGTTTGCGGATATCCTTGATCAGATGGATATTTACATCGAACAAGATACCTTGATCGCAGGCAATCAGGCATCGCGTAATTTCGCCGCGCCGATCTTTCCGGAGTATTCGATCGACTGGATCATAGAAGAATTAGACGAGTTTGACAAACGCACCGGCGACGCTTTTTCCATTGATGAAGAAACAAAAGAAAAACTGCGCAAGATCGCTCCTTATTGGAAAGGCAAGACGCATCAGGATGAAGTGTTAAAGAATTTATCGCCGATCAATCGCTTGGCAGAGCAACAGGGCGTTTTGCATCGCGGTGGGATTTCGATGTCCGGAGATGGGCATATCATTCCCAATTATGAGTTTGTGCTGGCAAATGGCTTTGGCGGCATGCGTGAGATCGCGAAGCAGCACTTGCTAAACGATCAAGATCTAAGCGAAGAACAAATTGCTTTTTATGAGGCTTCGATCATTACGATGGATGCGGCGCTGCGTTATTGTAAACGCTTTGCAAAGCGGGCAAAGGAAGAGGCAAATGCTTGCGGCGATGCCAAACGCAAAAGCGAGCTGCTGGATATGAGCCAAATGTTCGCCCATTTGATGGAGGGAAAGGCACAAAGCTTTTATGAAGCGGTGGAAACCGTATATCTGGTGCATCTGTTAATGATGATCGAAAGCAATGGGCACAGTTTTTCATTTGGCCGCTTTGATCAGTATATGTGGCCTTATTATGAAAAAGATCGTGCCAATGGCATGTTAAGCAAAGAAAAGGCGCTGGAGCTGATCACCCATTTCTTTATTATGACCAACTCGCTTAATAAAGTACGTCCTTGGGATCATACCCAGTACAGCGGCGGTTATCCGCTCTACTCTAATTTGATGGTGGGCGGCATGAAGCCGGATGGCGGCGATGGCACCAATGATCTTTCTTATCTCTGCTTAGAAGCGATGGCTTTGACCGGCTTGCCGGAACCAAATTTAAGTGCACGTTTCTTTGCCGGAAGCGATCACGCATTTATGAAGGATGTGGCGCGTTTGATCCGCAAAGGGTTCGGTATGCCTTCGATCTTCTGTGATGAGGTATGTATTCCGGCAATGATGTCGCTTGGCTTAAAAGAAGAAGTCGCTCGTGAATATGCGTCGATGGGCTGCGTGGAAACGGCGATCCCGGGACGCTGGGGACATCGTGCGACCGGCATGACGTATGTGAATTTCGGCAAGATCATCGAACTGGTCATGTATAACGGCTATGATCCAAGTACCGGCATTCAGCTGGTAAAATTGAATGGGGAAGCGGGAAAAGCGATTCATTATCAAAGCTATGAAGAAGTATTTGCGGCATGGGAAACACTGCTTCGCTATTATACCGATCTGGCGATCGACTGTGATCTGGTGTGTGATCGCGCCTTGAAATATCATGATGCCGATGCGTTTGCTTCCAGTACGGTAAACTGCTGTTTGGCGCGCGGCAAGACCTTGAAAAACGGCGGTGCGGAATATGACTATGTCAGTTCTTCTAATATCGGACCTTCGGTGGTAGGCGATAGCTTGGCGGCAATCAAGAAACTGGTGTTTGAGGAAAAGAAATTGACCTTGGAACAGCTGCAGGATGCGATGCTTCACAATTTTGCGGGACTTGAAGGCGCTAAGATCCGCAAGCTATGTAAGAATGCGCCGAAATTCGGCAATGATGATGATTATGTCGATCAGATCGTCGCCGATGTGTATGAATCCTATTTGAAGCTGCTGCCGCTTTATCATACCGATCGTTATGGCAAAGGACCGATCGGCTGTACTTATACGATGTCTACCTCGAATATTACCTCTTATGTGCCAAATGGCTTTGATGTCGGTGCGACGCCGGATGGACGCTTAGCGACGATGCCGTTAAATGAAGGATGCTCTCCGTGTCTGAGCGCCGATAAAGAAGGTCCTACGGCCGTCATCAATTCGGTGTCAAAGCTGCCGAATCAAAAAATGGCAGGCGGACAGCTGCTGAATATGCGCTTTACCCCGGGGGCTTTGGCCGGTGAGGACAATCTGGAGAAATTCACCTGCTTTATGGAAGCGGGCAGAAAGAAAAATATCTTCCATAATCAGTTTAATATCGTAGACAGTGAAACTTTGAAAAAAGCAAAGGCGCATCCGGAAGATTATCCGGACCTGATGGTGCGGGTTGCCGGCTATTGCGCACTGTTCTCTACGCTGATGCCGGAAGCACAGGATGCGATCATCGCCAGAAGTGAGCATGACTGGCGATAAAGCGCTGATTTCCAAGATTCAGCGCTACTCCACCAAAGACGGGCCGGGTCTGCGCACAACGGTATTTTTCATGGGCTGTTCTTTACGCTGCAACTGGTGCGCGAATCCGGAAACATTATCCGCAAAACCACAGGTCTATTATTTTAAGGAACGCTGTCAGCACTGCGGTCTTTGCGTACAGGCGGGCAATGGAGCGATCAGCTTTGATCAGGTCGGCTGTCTGATCGATCGCGATCATTGTCAAAATCTTGCGGAGATGGTGGAATTATGCCCTTTTGATGCTTATGAAACAGTTGGAATGTGGAAAAGTGCGGAAGAGCTGGCAGAGATACTGTTGAAGGACCAGACGTTTTATGAGAGCACGGGCGGCGGCGTTACTTTTTCCGGCGGTGAAGCGGCTTTGCAAAGCACTTTCGTCCTGCACTGTGCTAAGATCCTAAAGCAGCACGGCATTCATATTTGCCTAGATACGGCAGGATATGTATCGTGGGAACATTTAGACGCATTGAGTGACGTCGTTGATCTGATCTTATACGACATCAAAGCGTTTGATCCGCTCATTCATAAACGCTGTACCGGATATTCCAATGAAAAGATCTTAGACCATTTCATCAGACTGGCACAGAAAAAAGTACCGATGCGCGTACGGATGATCGTCGTACCGGATCAAAATGACGATGTGCAGGATCTGAAAGCACGTATTGATTTTGTGGCAAAGCATCGAGATTGCGTGGAACAGGTCGATCTGTTGAACTATCATATATACGGCATTGGCAAATATGAAAAACTGGGCATGATCTATCCGCTTGCCGATCAGCGCAGCGTTGCAGATGATTCCTTAAAGTGGCTTTTGGAATACGGAGAAGCCAAAGGACTGCGGATGACGATCGGCGGTTGATGTGAAATTGCATGTATTGTAATCGAAAAGGGCGTAAAAACCCTTTTTCTTTCTGATAGATCCAGAAAACGATGTTTTTTCACTGCATACAGATCATGGATAATACTGTTCCTATACATATGCTTATGGTATAATAAATACATATTTGCATCAAAATATAGAAGAAGCGGAAGAAAAGAAACAGGTGATGTATGATGACAGAGGAAAGAAATCCCGAACAAAAGAAAAAAACCGTACAGGTGAAACTGGTGCGCCATAAATGGCCTGATGAAATCGCGGCAGAAAAAGCGCTGCGCCGAAAGACGATCTTATTGGTGATCGGTGCGATCTTATTTTTTGGGATCGGCTATGCCTGCAATGCGGTAACGAAAACAAACGGTGTTGCTTCTTCAAGCGCCAATCAGAAATTAAATGAAGTCTATGACATCATGCTGAATCAATGGTACTTTGGAAAAGATATTGACAGCCTCGATGAAGCATTGCTGAATCAGGCGTTAAAGGGCATGAGCGGCAGTGAAAGCGATCCTTACACATCTTATTTGACAAAAGAGGAAACGATGGAGCTCTCTTCTTCTTTGCAGGGAAGTGTCATGGGGATCGGTGTTGAATATGTCTATCTATATGACAGTGGCTCTTTCTACATTGTGAATGTGTTTGCGAATGGACCGGCGGGGCGTGCAGGTCTATGCAGCGGTGATCAGATCATCAGTGTAAATGAAGAAAGCGTTGCGGGACTTGACAGCGATGCGCTGCGGGAAAAGATCGTAGGTGAAAAAGGGACGACCGTACGCATGCAGGTCAAGCGGGAAAATAAACTGCTGGATTTTGAGATCGAGAGAGGTGAAGTTGCCAGCTCGGTATTCGGCGAAGTAAAGGGCAGCGTCGGTATCCTGACGATTGCTTCGTTTGCGGAAAATTCCGGTGAATTGGTGGGCGACTATCTGAAAGAATTTGATCAGCAGGGCGTAACTTCTTTGATCGTCGATCTGCGCGGGAACGGCGGCGGCTATGTGCAGGCGGCAGTGGACATTGCCAATCATTTGCTGCCGGAGGACAGTGTTGTCCTGTATGAAGAAAAACGGGATGGTTCTATGAGCGAAAACAGAACATCCGGATCAGGCAAGCAGTACCGCTATGATGCGATGGCGGTGCTGGTAGATGGCGATACGGCAAGTGCTTCCGAGGTCTTGACCGCTGCTTTGCGCCATTATTTAGATGCTGAAATCGTAGGCGTCAATACCTTTGGCAAAGGCACGGTGCAGATCACCAAGCCTTTTGCAGATGGCTCGTCGCTGAAATATACGATTGCGCAGTGGCTGACGCCTGCCAAAGAAAAAATACATGGCAAAGGCATCGCACCGGATGTTGAGATCGCTTCGGCAGAGGCGCACCTGTTCTCACCGGTGGCATTAAACGGTACTTATGCTGCGGACAGCGTTTCTCAGCCAGCGGTCATCGTACAGAAAGAATTGGCTTTTTTAGGCTATGCGGTGGATCGTGAAGATGGCTATTTCAGTACCGCCAGCAGTGAAGCATTGAAGCAGTATCAGCGAAATATCGGTATGGAAACAGACGGCGTGATCGATCAGGCGGTCATGGACGCACTTTATTCCAGTGTGCAGTTAAAATGGAATGCGGAAAAAGAGACACTGGATACCCAGATGATAAAAGCAATGGAGGTCGTAAATGACAGATAGCAGGAAAGAAGAAAAAGGCTTTGAACTGGTTTCCAAGTTTCAGCCGCAGGGAGATCAGATCAGCGCTATTCAAGAACTGGTAGAAGGAATCAAAAAAGGAAAAAAGACACAGGTTTTACTAGGCGCAACCGGTACCGGTAAGACATTTACCGTATCTAATGTCATTGCGCAGATCAATAAGCCGACCTTGGTCTTTGTGCATAATAAAACGCTGGCAGGTCAGCTGTACTCGGAGTTTAAGGAGTTTTTCCCGCATAATCGGGTAGAGTATTTTGTTTCTAACTTCGATTATTATCAGCCGGAGGCATATTTGCCAAAAAGCGATACGTATATTGACAAGAATGCGACGACGAATATGGAGCTGGATATGCTGCGGATGGCGGCGACCAATTCGGTATTGGAACGGCGTGATACGATCATCATCGCCTCTGTAGCCTGCATTTACGGTGCAAGCAATCCTGAACAGTACCGCGATATGTTTTTCTCAGTGCGCGTGGGAGAAAAGGTCGATCGGCAGGACATTTTGAAAAAGCTGGTTGCGCAGCAGTATACGCGCAATGATATGGATTTGGCCAGAGGCTGTTTTCGGGTGCGCGGCGATAATATCGAAATCGCATTGGGACATACCGATGCCTATATTTTAAGGATCGAACTGTTTGATGATGAGATCGAGCGAATTGCGGAAGTCGATCCGTTGACAGGCAAGGTGCAAAACGCATACAGCGTTTATGTGATCTATCCCGCAAGCGGCTATGCAACGAGCAGAGATGTGATGCTTCGGGCATGTGAAACGATCGAAGAAGAATTGGAAGATCGCCTGCAGGTGCTGGAAGCGGATGGGAAGCTGTTAGAGAAACAACGCCTGGAACAGCGCACGCGCTATGATATTGAAGCGCTGCGGGAATTTGGCGTCTGCCCGGGCATTGAAAACTATTCCCGTCATATCGACGGACGCAAACCGGGAGAAATGCCTTATACGCTGTTTGATTATTTCCCCGATGATTTTTTATTGATCGTTGATGAAAGTCATGTATCGTTGCCACAGGTGAGAGGCATGTATAACGGCGATCGCGCCCGCAAGGAAGTGCTGGTCGATTATGGTTTCCGCCTGCCCAGCGCTTTAGATAACCGTCCGCTGCGCTTTGAAGAATTTGAGGGAAAGATCCATCAGGCGATCTTTGTATCCGCAACACCGGGCGATTATGAATTGGCGAAAACACATGGCGAGGTCGTGGAACAGATTATTCGTCCGACCGGCCTGTTAGATCCGTTAGTGGAAGTGCGCCCGACACATGGACAGATCGATGACCTGGTCGATGAAATTAAAAAACGCATCGCCCGCAATGAGCGTACGCTGGTAACGACGCTCACGGTGCGCATGGCAGAAGATCTCAGCACGTATCTGAAGGGACTTGATTTTAAGGTGGCCTGGCTGCATCATGAAGTCAAGACGATCGAGCGTACGGAAATCATCCGCGATCTGCGCAAAGGGAAATATGATGTGTTAATTGGGATCAACCTGCTAAGGGAAGGTTTGGATATTCCCGAAGTTTCATTGATTGCGATATTAGATGCGGATAAGGAAGGCTTTTTGCGCAGCGAGCGTTCTTTGATTCAGATCATCGGACGTGCGGCGCGTAATGCCGATGGTACGGTAATCATGTACGGGGATCAGATCACCGGTTCAATGGAGCGTGCGATCACGGAAACCAAACGCCGCCGTAGCATTCAAGAAGCATATAATCAAGCACATGGCATCGTACCGCAGACGATCATCAAACCGATCCATGAAGTGGTAAGAAGCAAAGAAACAAAACAGATGACTGCGGCTTATATGAAGAAAAAGCAGAAGATCGGCAAGAAAGAAAAAGAGAAGCTGTTGGCAGGCATCGAAAAAGAAATGCGCGAAGCCGCAAAAGTGCTTGACTTTGAACGGGCGGCAGAGCTGCGTGATATTTTGATCGAGCTGAGGAGCTGATATGAAAGTGCATCATATCCCAAGCAGTCAGATCATCTTTACCAAGTGCGCTTATCCAACGGCATTAGCAGAAAGCATGGAGCGTATCGGCATTGTCTTTCCTTTGCGCTTGCGCTGGCAAAATGACAGTTATGTCTGCCTTGACGGACACAAACGGCTCAGCGTGCTGGCAGCGTTAAAGAAAGAAACAGAAGTGCCTGCGCTCATTGAAAACGACGGCAGCATGCGCACGCAGGGAAGCTGGCATTTGATGAATCATCATTAGGAGGGAACTTCCCTCTTTTTTGTTGAGAAACAATCGCTTGTCTTTGCCATAGGCGCATGCTAGAATGAAAGCAGAGGTGAAGTTCTATGTACTGGATCATTTTTGGTATTGTCGATCTTTTTGTATTGGCGGTGTTTGGCACCTTGCTTCACTTGCGCAAAAAGAAGAGTTGGGAATCACTGTTCAATGATTATGAATTAAAAGAGGATTTGCCGAAAGAGGTGCAGGAAAAATATTGGGAAGATGCGACGGCGCTGGATGCAAAACTGTTTTTTCGGATATTTTTATTGATACAACTGGGTGCAATCGGTTCTTATTTTACCGCATGGATATGGCTGTTTATCGTATGTGCTGCGATCTATATTGTTATTTGGTATGGATATGCTTTTCTGAAAATAAAAGTTAAATATCAAAAGCAAAAGGAATCTTTCCATTGAACTGGAGGATAGGATATTATTTGTTTCCGTTATGGATCTTGTTTTTAAGAGATTTCAGCAGTACAGGAGATAGGGATTGTTGTTTTTGGGAAAATCCTGTGCTGTTATCGGAAAAGAACAGGTATCCATCAACGGCAAAAACAGGGGAAATTTATAGAACCATCTATTGATACATATTTTTATCGATAAATTTATACGTTTATGCATATTTTTATCGATATTTTTATGCATTCGTGCATATTTTTATCGAACTTATGCAATATTAACAAGATTCGTGGTATAATGATAACGGTGATGGTATGAAAAGAACAATACTAAATCAGTTGCGAATATGGAAACAAAAACCGGATAAACGGCCACTGATCATTAAAGGCGCCAGACAGGTAGGGAAAACGTATATCATCAGAGAATTTGCCAGAACGGCATATCAGGATATGGTGGAAATCAATTTTGAAAGAGATTTGGAATTAAAAAGGATCTTTGAAAAGGCCCATAAGCCGAAAGAACTATTGGAATATTTACAGTTATCTTATCTTGATAAAAGCTTTGATTCGCAGACACTATTGTTTATGGATGAAATTCAGGCATGTCCGGATGCGCTCACTGCCTTGAAGTTTATGGCAGAAGAATTCCCATGTGATATTATCTGTTCAGGCAGTTTATTAGGCGTCGCGATTTCGAGGACTTCCTCTTATCCGATGCGCTATGTAGAAACATGGGAAATGAAGCCGATGTCTTTCATGGAATTTCTAATGGCAATGGGAATCAGCGAAGCGCTGCTGGATCAATTAAGAGAAGCAGTATTTTTGAAAATACCACTGCCGGAAGTATTACATGAGAAAATGAATGAGTTATTCAAGACTTATTTAATAGTCGGAGGAATGCCGGAAGTTGTAAAAAAATATAAAGAAACAAAATCTTATATTGAATGCCTGCGTATTCAAAGAGGGATTGTCAATGATTATCTACAGGATATGGTGAAATATGCAGATGGAGCGAGCGCACTGAAAATACGAGAGTGCTTTGCTTCTATTCCACTGCAGCTGGCAAAAGAAAATCAGAAATTCCAATATAGTGTAGTAAAAAAAGGATATAATGCCAGATACTATGATGCCAGTTTGAAATGGCTTGCGGATAGTGGGTTGATCATTAAAGTCAATCGACTGTCTCATATCGCAAAACCGATCACGGCACAGGTGGAATTGGCCGTTTTTAAGATTTTTATGGCAGACTGCGGGCTCTTTTTGTCACAGTTGAATGATGGGGATATTAAAGTGGTCTTAGATGATGAAATGGGCATTTATCAAGGGGCGCTATATGAAAATGTAGTGGCACAGATGTTAGCACAGTATCATAAAACCTGTTATTATTATGAACCTAGTCAATCAACGGAAATTGACTTTATTGTAGAATATGAGGGAGAGATCATACCGATCGAAGTAAAAGCCGGCGTTCATACTGCTTCTATTTCTTTTAGAAACTATGTGAAAAAATATCAGCCGAAACAGGCCTATCGTTTCTCTAAGAAAAATATCGGATATGACGAAGTGCATCAGATTCACTACTTTCCTCTTTATACAGTAGAATTTCTGTTGGAGCAGGAGAAACAAATCTTGCAATAAGAATAGAAAAGGGACCATCATTGAGGCGGTCCCTTTTTACGAAGCAAATGCTGATAAGTGCTTTTTTTATAGAGGAAGATTTAATCATCATGGAACATGATTTTACCGTTGAGGCAAGTATAAAACTAGCCAGCACTCCCAGCAAAGGAGCATAATAATTGTTATTGATGATCCAAGAATAAACAAAGCAAGCAACAGCAAGCAAGATATATATGCGATCATACAGGGGAATCTTTTTCCATGAGCAATAATAAACGATACATAAAGCATATATCATAAAAATACAAATGATTTGTAATAAAGGAAATGTCAAATCGGAATGAAGCATGCTCGCAAACATGGCAAGCACCGTTGCCCAAAATCCTACTATATAGATCCATGCGACTTTTTTATACTGTTTTATCATATTCGTTTACCTCACTGTAACATTTACCAAGCGATAGCGGTAAACAATGCCTCTTGAACCGAGGTTTCCTTCCTCGCATTTGCATTTAGAAGTAATCGTAAAATTAGATTTGGCTGAAGCATCTAACGCATTCTTCAATGATACTAATTTAGCACGAGAAGCACTTTTTTAATCACTTTATAAGAATACAGACAACGTCCGATTTGATAGCGTGGCATCGGCTGATCGGAATCCAATTCGCTTAGAACGTCAATATAAAAATTGCCGTCGATCACTTCTATGCCGATTATCTGATCCGTATTGATTGTTTCATCAGGCGAACACAATGCAGTTGTTTCATGCTGTTCCTTTTCCTGCGCATGAATGGTTGTAACTGGACAAGCAACGATGCAAAGACAGAACAACAAAAACATAACGGTCATCTTCTTCATAAATTCAACTCCTTTTTTATTATTTAGAAGATAGCAATGAAGGAATAAGAAAAGATCATGCTCGCCGTATTCCTTAACAGTTTATTTCCGTGTTCTTTCTTTGGTTTCATTATATTATTGCAAACGATCGATGTAAATGTTTCCTATACTTGTCTATTTTGCCATGGCGATCCTTCTATAAGGAGAAAGGCTCTGCCGAAAGCGTAATTTTCATCATATGAGATATGCGCAAAACAGATAGGAATAGCCGTTTTTATAAAACTTGGAATACAGGTACACTTGATAAAAGCAGGTAGATGAAAAAAAGGGAAATAATGGTGTGAACAGTTAGAACTTTTTTTTACTTTTGTGTATAATGTATGCGTATATTCGTTACGGATATTGCAAGACTAATGTAAGAAAAGCGGGTGATACTATGAAACATGATGTAATAACCATAAAAGGAGCAAGAGAAAACAACCTGAAGAATATCGACTTAGAGATTCCCAGAGATCAATTTGTCATTATGACAGGCGTATCGGGATCAGGAAAAACATCGCTGGCATTTGATACGATCTATGCGGAAGGACAGCGGCGTTATGTGGAATCTTTAAGCGCCTATGCCCGACAGTTTTTAGGCAATAGTGAGAAACCGGATGTAGACAGTATCGAGGGCCTTTCTCCGGCAATCTCGATCGATCAGAAGACAACCAGTAATAATCCGCGTTCTACGGTAGGAACGGTTACGGAAATTTATGACTACCTGCGTTTGCTTTATGCACGCATCGGGGTGCCGTACTGTCCGATCCATCACGAGCCGATCACTTCCCAGACGATCAAGCAGATGGTAGATCGGGTAATGGAACTGCCGGATAAAGCGCGGCTGATGATTTTGGCACCGGTGGTGCATGGAAAAAAAGGAACGCATAAAGATCTGTTAGAAAAACTGGCGAAGGAAGGGTATGTGCGCGCCAGAGTGGACGGCGATGTGATGCTGTTAGAAGATGTGCCGGCGCTTGAGAAGAATAAAAAGCATGATATTGATGTCGTAGTGGATCGTATCGTAAAAAGTGAGGATCGTTCGCGTGTGCATGACTCGCTGGAAACAGCCCTGCGGTTGTCAGATGGTCTGGCGGTAGTCGTGCATGGTGATGAAGAAATCTTGTTTTCTTCCAACTATTCCTGTAAATACTGCGGTTTTTCTATTCCGAAGCTGGAACCGCGGCTGTTCTCATTCAATGCGCCGTTTGGGGCATGTCCGACCTGCAAGGGGCTCGGGATTACGATGAAGGTGGATGTCGATTATCTGATTCCGAACCGTTCGCTCAGCATTCGCGAGGGCGGCATCACGTATTATAAAAACATCATTGCCAAGGACAATATCGAATGGCAGCGGTTTCGTGCGCTTTGCGAGCATTATCAGATCGATCTGGATAAGCCGATCAAGGAGCTCAGCAAAAAAGAAATGCGCTATATTTTATATGGTGCGGATGAGCCGATCCGCTATCAGATCAAGACACGCTCCGGCTATATGGATAAATATGAAGTGATCGAAGGTGTTTGTACGCTGATCGAACGCCGCCATCTGGAAACGACCTCGTCGATGGCAAGAGAGTGGTATGCGAGCTTTTTAGCGGAAGCGCCATGTCCTGACTGCGGCGGGAAACGCTTGAATGAACAGGCATTGGCAGTGTATGTCGGCGGCAAGAATATTTATGAATGGACGCAGATGTCGGTCAAGCAGGCTTTGCAGTTTATGGAGGAACTGCAATTAACGAAGCAGCAGATGGATATTGCGCGATTGATCTTAAAGGAAATCAAGGAGCGTCTGAGCTTCTTAAATGATGTAGGGCTGGCATATTTGACGCTGGATCGTTTAGCCGGCACGTTATCAGGCGGTGAAGCGCAGCGTATTCGTTTGGCTACGCAGATCGGTTCGCATTTAAGCGGGGTGCTGTATGTGTTAGATGAACCAAGCATCGGCTTGCATCAGCGCGATAATGACCGCTTGATCAACTCTTTGAAAAATATGCGTGATTTAGGCAACTCCTTGATCGTAGTAGAACATGATGAGGACACGATGCGTGCCAGCGATTATATCATTGACATCGGACCGGGTGCCGGCGTGCATGGCGGAGAAGTGGTAGCGGCAGGTACACCGGAAGAAGTGATGGCGAATGAACATTCGATCACCGGCGCTTATCTGTCTGGGCGCAAACGCATTGAAGTGCCGAAAGACCGCCGCAAAGGCAACGGCAAGAAGTTACAGATCGTTGACGCTTATGAGAACAACTTAAAACATGTCAATGCGACGATTCCCCTTGGCACCTTTACGGTCGTAACCGGGGTAAGCGGCAGCGGAAAATCCTCTTTGGTCACAGAAGTGCTTTCCAAAGGCGTTGCGCATGCGCTGGGCAGAGTGCGAATCAAGCCGGGCAAGCATAAAAAGATCAAAGGCTTAGAGCATATTGATAAGATCATTGATATTTCCCAAGATCCGATCGGCCGTACGCCGCGTTCCAATCCGGCAACTTATACCGGTGTATTTGACGATATCCGCGATCTGTTTGCGCAAACGCCGGAAGCAAAAATGCGCGGTTATGAAAAAGGGCGTTTTTCCTTCAATGTGAAAGGCGGCCGCTGTGAAGCGTGTCAGGGTGATGGGATCCTGCGTATTTCCATGCACTTTTTGCCGGATGTATTCGTACCTTGCGAGGAATGCGGCGGAAAACGCTATAATGAAGAGACATTGCAGGTTACTTATAAAGGGAAAAATATTTACGATGTACTGGAAATGAGCGTGGAAGAAGGAATTTCCTTCTTTTCCAGTGTACATAAGATCAAACATAAACTGCAGATCTTAAAAGATGTCGGATTAGGCTATATCAAATTAGGACAGAGCGCTACCACCTTATCCGGCGGCGAAGCACAGCGAGTGAAGCTTGCCAGTGAGCTGCAGAAGAAGGCGACCGGGAAAACGCTGTTTCTGCTAGATGAACCGACGACGGGCTTGCATACCGCCGATGTGGCAAAGCTGTTAGAGGTATTGCAGCGCATTGTGGATAACGGCGATACGGTCATCGTGATCGAGCATAATCTTGACATTATCAAATGTGCAGATTATATTATTGATATTGGTCCGGAGGGCGGAGATGAAGGCGGCAATATCGTCGCCTGCGGAACACCGGAGGAAATTGCGCAGGTGAAAGCCTCTTATACGGGTCAGTATTTACAGAAGGTATTAAAGAAATGATCGTAGTTTCAGACTAATTTCAGTGTAGTCTGTAATCATAGTAACGAGATGGAAAGGAACTGCTATGGAAGAAAAAACAGCGAGTGTCAGATGCTTACAGGAGAAGTTTCAGTTTGAACAGCTGTGCGGAGATGAGCGCAGTTTGGATCGTGAGATCGTCATTGCGGACACCAATCGTCCCGGGTTGGAGCTGGCCGGCTTTTTCGATTATTCACAGGCGAAGCGAATCGTTGTACTAGGCGATAAGGAAATCGCTTATATTGCAACGATGAGTGAAGAAAAACAGCGTATTTCATTTGATTTTATCACGCATGACAACACGCCGGGACTGGTGATCTCAAAAGGGCATCAGTGTCCGCCCATCTTAATGGAGATCGCAAAGGCAAAAAACTTCCCGATCTTTCGTTCGACGCTGCCGACCTTTCGTTTGATCATCATGATGATCACGTATTTGGATGAGGTACTTGCGCCGGCGATCTGCGTACATGGCGTTTTGATGAGCATCTATGGCAAAGGGGTCTTGATCCGCGGAACCAGCGGAATGGGAAAAAGCGAGATTGCCTTGGAGCTGATCCGCCGCGGCCATATGCTGGTGGCGGATGATCGGGTCGACTGCTATCGGGTGCATAACCATATCAATGGTCGTTCGCCGCAGTTACTGCAGGGGATGCTGGAGATCCGCGGTATCGGGATCATCAATGTATCGCGAATGTTTGGCGCCAGTTATGTATTGCCTAATGTCGATATTGATTTTGAGGTGTACCTGGAAAAGTGGAATGATCGTGCGGATTATGACCGAGTGGGAATCGAAGAAAAGAAATATGAGGACATCTTGGATATCCAGATACCGAAACTGGTCATTCCGGTGCGTGAAGGACGTTCGATGGCGGTGATCATCGAATCTGCCGTTACCAATTTTACCTTGAGTGAAATGGGAATGAACAGTGCGAAGGAATTTGAGGCGCGGGTTCTGGAATATATCGCAGAGAATGCGAAAACAGCACGTTAAGCAAAGCGGTTCATGAGCAACGTGAACTGCTTTTTATGATAGAGAGGATGAGGCATATGAATTTTGATTTGGCGTTTTTTCCCGATATGAAAACATTTGTGTCATTTGGTAGTCTCAGTATTACCTGGTATGCGGTCTTGATCTTGACCGGCGCTTTTTTGGCATATCTGTTAAGTCTGCGCATCTTTCGCAAATGGGGCTATGACGATGAGATCTTTGAAAACTATTTCTTGATGATGTTTCCGATTGCGATCATCGGTGCCAGGATCTGGTACGTCCTGTTTGAGTGGGAACAGTATGCGGATAATTGGGTCAAGGTATTCTATGTTTGGGAAGGCGGTCTGGCGATTCACGGCGGCTTATTGGCGGCGATCGGATTCGGCTGGTTTTATTTCCGCAGGCATGGCGTAGATGGCTTGCGTGTCGCAGATGTGGCGCTGCCTCATGTGATGTTGGCACAGGTGATCGGCCGCTGGGGCAACTTTATGAATCAGGAAGCGTTTGGGGAAATCGTACCGGAATCGTATTTCGATCATTTTCCGGCTTTTATCAAAGACCAGATGTATATCAGCGGTCATTATCATATGCCGACGTTTTTGTATGAAGGGATCGGCAACCTCATCGGCTTTATCTTGATCATGTTTGTGTATCGCAAATATGGACGCAAGAAACGCGGGGATCTGGCGTATGCTTATATCGCGTGGTATGGCATGGTGCGCTTTTTCGTAGAAGGACTGCGTACCGATTCCTTGATGTTTGGCGGTATTCGAGTGGCGCAGGCAGTGTCTGTCATTGGCGTTTTGTTCGGGGTTTGTGGTATATTAGGTGTATGGAACAAAATGTTTGCGAAGTTCTATCCATGGCGCAAGGAAAAACCGGTCGTGCTCTTCGATCTGGATGGTACTTTGGTGGATACGAAAGAATTGATCTTTCAGTCGTTCCGCCATGTGTTTGCACAGTATAAACCGGATCATACGCTGAGTGAAGAAGAACTGCAGTCTTTTTTAGGACCGACGCTGAAGCAGTCGTTTGCGCGTTATTTCGATGTGAGCATGAGCGATGAACTGATTGCCTGCTATCGAGAATACAACCATCGTGAGCATGATCGCTACGTGAAGGAATTTGCGGGCGTAAAAGAAACGCTGGATTATCTGCGGGGCAACGGCTATGCGATGGCGGTGGTATCGAATAAGACGAAGCATACGGTGGCGATGGGGCTGGAGAAATTTGGCTTAGAGGAGTATTTCCCGGTCATCATCGGCTGTGAGGAGATCAAAGAGCCAAAGCCTGATCCAAGCGGTATTTTAGAAGCATGTAAGGCATTATATCGCGGGCATGACAATGTGATCTATGTCGGCGACAGTGCGTCTGATGTGCAGGCGGCGAAAAACATGGGCGGCTTCTCGGTAGCTTGTGTATTTGATGAGGCGAAGGAAGCGGAATTGACACAAAGCAAACCGTGTGCATTGATTCATCACATGGAAGAACTGATCGAACTGGTAAAGGAGGATCGAGAATGGGAAGATCGTACGATTTATTAGTGATCGGTGCCGGGCCGGCAGGTATGACGGCGGCGATTTACGGCAGCCGGGCAGGTTTGACGACCGCAATGATCGAAGCCGGTGCACCGGGCGGCAAGCTGTTGAAAACAGCGGAGATCGCCAACTGGCCGGGGATCAAGGAAACACCGGGCGCACAGCTGGCTTATGAGATGTTTGAACATTCCACAGCCTTTGGGGCCGCTTATCTGTATGGAAATGTCGTACAAGTAGAAGATCATGGCGAATGGAAAAAAGTGATTTGCGAAGACGGCACGAGCTATGAGGCCAAAGCGGTCATCGTGGCAACCGGAACAAGAGAGCGCATGATGCACATTCCCAATGAAGAAGCGAATATCGGCAAAGGCATTTCCTTTTGTGCGGTATGTGACGGCGCTTTTTTCAAAGGGAAAGAGGTCGCGGTCATCGGCGGCGGCAATTCGGCGCTGGAGGAAGCGATGTATTTGGCCCAGATGGCAAAAAAAGTGTATTTGCTGATACGCCGTGATGTGTTCCGTGCCGATACGATCATTCAGGAAGAATTGGCGAAATATGACAATATTCAGGTATTGCGTAAAGTCGTACCAAGTGAAGTGATCGATGATGGAAACAGAGTCAGCGCGCTGGTATATGAAGATGTGGATACGCATGAAAAGCATACTTTGGAAGTAGCGGGCATTTTCCCTTATATCGGATTAGACCCGGTTACGGAGTTTGTGAAAGAACTCGGCGTGTGTGATGAAAACGGCTATCTGCTTACCGATGCCAACAAAGAAACGAAAGTGAAGGGCTTGTATGGTGCAGGCGATGTATGTGCCAAAAACTTGCGGCAGGTCGTAACGGCGGTAAGCGATGGAGCGATCGCGGCACAGCACGCATTTCATCAGATCAAAGGAATTTAAGCCGGGAAACCGGCTTTTTTAGATGCGATACGTGTTTTCATAAAAGGTTAGGAAAAATACGTTTCTTTGCGGATATGATGGACAGGCGGCAGGAACGCATCTGACATTTATCAAAGAAACGCTGGCAGGACATCTTTGGGTGTGGTACTATAAGACTAGAAATGAGGTGTATGTGATGAAAGAAGAAAAGCAGCCGGATGTATTGCTGATCACGGGCATGTCAGGTGCGGGGAAAACGACGGCAATCGGCATTTTGGAAGATATGGGGTATCACTGTATCGACCAGTTTCCGGTAGAATTGATCAAAAATCTGGGCGAGATCATTCACAATACGCAGGATGAACGCTATCGCCATTTGGCATTGGCGACGACCGCCATGGATTACCCGAAATTTCTGAATTATTTTGAAAATATAGATGTAAAAGTAAGAGTGGTCTTTTTAGATGCGTCTAATGAGGTACTGTTAAGACGTTATAAATTTACGCGCCGTCATCATCCGATGCTTCTGCATGCGAAGGCCAATACGCTGGAAGAAGCGATCGAAATGGAACGGGATATGTTTGACAGTCTGATCGAACGGGCGATCCTGCGCATTGATACGACCAAGCTGGATCAAAAAGGCTTAAAAGGCATTTTGACCAATCAACTGTCTTTTCAGGAAAAACCGGTGTTTGCGATCAGCTTTGTATCGTTTGGCTATAAGCATGGGGTGCCGATGGACGCGGACCTGCTTTTTGATGTCCGTTTTCTGCCGAATCCCTACTATATCGAAGCGTTAAAAGGATTGACCGGAGATGATCAGCCGGTATATGACTATGTGATGCAGTTTGAACAGACGCAGCAGTTTTTGATTCGCCTGCGCAATTTTTTGGATTATCTGTTTGAACAATATGAACAGGAAGGCAAGACGCATTTGACGGTCGGCATCGGCTGTACGGGCGGACAGCATCGTTCGGTATCCGTTACGAATTGGCTGTATGCGCATTATCGCGATCAGTATCACTGCTATAAAGGGCATCGCGATAAGAAGGGAACAAGATGAAAAAGGTCGTCGTGATCGGGGGAGGAACGGGACAGTCGGCGATCCTGCGCGGGCTTAAGAAAATTGAAGGAATCGCTTTGACGACGATCGTTACCGTTGCGGATGACGGAGGCAGCACCGGCCGTTTGCGGCGGCAGTTTCATATTCCGGCAATGGGTGATATTCGCCATGTCATGTGCGCCCTTGCTGAAAGCGAAAGCATGTTGAAATCACTTATGAATTTTCGCTTCAGCGGTGAGAGCGATATCGGCGGACATAACTTGGGGAATCTGATCTTAACGGCATTGGCACAGGAATCAGGCAGCTTTATGAATGCGATCGAGCAGTGCTGCAAGGTCTTGAACATCAAAGGGCAGATCTTGCCATCGACGGAACAGGTCATTACGCTGTATGCGATGATGCAGGATGGCACGATCGTACGCGGTGAAAGCAACATTCCCAAATTTAAGAACCGGGTCGAACGCGTATTTTATGAAGAAGATGTCGTTGCCAATGAGAAAGCGGTGCAGGCCATTTTGGAAGCGGACTACATTATTTATGGAATCGGATCGCTTTATACCAGTATCCTGCCGAACTTGATCATTGAAGGCATCGCAAAGGCATTAAAGCAAAGCGAGGCAAAGAAGATCTATATCTGCAATGCGATGAGTCAGTCCGGGGAAACGGATTATTATTCGCTGGAAGATCATGTGCAGGCGATCATCGACCATACTTTCCCGGAAGCGATCGACATTGTGGTCGCACATAATAACATCATTTCTCCGCAGATATTGGCACGCTATGAATTAATGGGCAGCTTTCCGATCTTAGTAAAAGAACAAAACCATGATTATCGCTTGCTTTACTGCGATATGTTGAGTTTTGAAAATCAGTTGATCCGTCATGACAGCGAAAAGATCAAAGAAATGCTGGAGCAGTTGTTAAAGGAGGATGAAAATGTCCTTCACAAGTGAAGTCAAAGCGGAAGTCGCGCAGAATCTATTGCATGCATGCTGTGAAAAAGCACAGCTGTCAGCGCTCATTCAAATCTGTTCCACCCTCAGTTTTACAAACCGCGGCATTCATATCGTCGTAAAAAGCGAGAATGTGAATACGGCTAAGCGTATCTGGAAACTGGTAAAGGAACGCTATCATGTGGAGAGCGAACTGTCCGTGCTGCGCAAGATGAAATTAAAGAAAAACAATGTATATGTGATTCGAATCGTAAAACAGGCCAAGGAAATCTTAGAGGATCTGGAGCTTTTTTCGGAAAAAGGCTTGCGGACCCATCCAAGCGCCGCCATGGTGAAAAAAGAGTGCTGTGCCAGAGCTTATCTGGCAGGTGCGTTTTTGGCAGGCGGTTCGATCAATTCGCCGCAGACGAGCAATTATCATCTGGAATTGACTGCAGGCAGTGAAGAACTGGCAAAATTTATCCAGAAGCTGATGAATCGCTTTCATCTGCCGGCCAAATATATCATTCGCCGTCATCAGCATGTCGTCTATTTGAAGGCGAGCGATAAAATATCGGATTTTCTGCGCTGTATCGGGGCAAGCGACGCTTTGTTCAGCTTCGAGGACAGCCGCATTCAGCGTGATTTCATGAATTCGCTGACGCGTTTAGACAACTGCGAGGTAGCCAATGAAATGCGTTCTTTGAAGGCCGGGGCAAAGCAGCTGGAGGACATCGCCTGGATCGAGAACTTTCAGTCATTGGAAAGTCTGCCGGAAAAGATCAAGGAAGTGGCGCTGCTGCGCAAAGCATATCCGGAAAGCTCGTTGAATGAGTTATGTGAACTGTACCATGAAGCATATCAGGCAACGATCACCAAATCCGGCATGAAACATCGGCTCAGCAAGATCAGAGAAATCGCAAATCAATACCGCAGTGAATAAAAGGCAATGAAAAGTGCAGACTAGAAGTGGTGATGTATATGAGGTATATACTGGCATGGATAGCTGCCTTTTTTCCTTTTTTACACGGGACGAGATACGAAGTGAATTTGCATGCGTGCAGCGAGGAACAGATCCTTGTAGAATATGAGGAAAGCGTCTTTCCGATCACGTTGTTTAATGTATGGATCAGCGAGGAAGGACAAAAACAAGTATGTCCGCTCTTAGAACAGGCAAAGCGCTTGGAGATTGAGGCAGACGCGGTTTCCGCTATTGAGGAGCCGCTTGATGTGTATGTATTCGCAGATGGGAAATTGGTGCAGTCGATCCTATTGGAACGAGAAATCGCCTCTGTCGCAATACGCAATCCACAGTATCGTTATGCCAAAGAAATGCAGGATGCCACGCAGAGCGAAGAAACGATCAGTACGGCAGTGAAACAGCGAGATGTCCCCGATCATACCAGAGGAAATCTCATTTTAGGGTTCAGCAGCATGGTTTGGGCCTCTGTTTTTGTATTTTTTCTTTACAAAAAATTCCACTAACACTTATCATAGGTAGACGTTCAATCAGGTAATTGGTATCATTTTCATATAAATAAAAGTGTGAAAGGGTAGGGTGAAATCATGAATGGATTACTACCGAGCGACATGATAGACCAAACGGATGAAAGCACGATTTGTATTGCATTTGGGAAGAGGGTTAGAAAACTGCGTAAAGCAAAAGGCTGGTCGCAAGAAAAACTTGCGGAATTTTCCGGTATCCACCGCAATTATGTATCGGATATGGAAAGAGGAGAACGCAATGTTTCTTTGAAGATCATTGAACGGCTGGCCAAAGCGCTGGACGTTGAACTCAGTGAATTGTTTTTGTTTTGATCATTAGAGCGAAAAAGGAGCGCGATTAGGGCGTTTCTTTTTTATCGTGTACATTGAAAAACAGCCGTATTCGGCTGTTTTGATCTACTTCATCAGATCGCTTTTTCCACGATCTCATCTTCTAAATAGTGAGGCAGCTCTTTGCCGGCGCTCAGCTCGGCGATCTGTTCGCTTAGATGTGGATTATCGGTGCGGTAAAGATACGTTACTTTTTCATCATACTGCTTGTCGATGATGTCAGCCTGTCCTTTTAATAAATGATCGATCTTACCGATCAAAGCGTAAGAAAAAGTCAGACGGTAACGCTTCATCAAGGTCGGTGTCGTGAGCGTCGCATGCGATAACGCCTGTGATACACTTTGTGAGTAAGCGCGCACCAGGCCGCCTGCTCCTAATAAAACACCGCCGAAATAACGTACGGTTACCGCGACGATCTGCTCGACCTCATGTTTCTTCAAACACTCCAGCATCGGTACGCCGGCAGTGCCATGCGGTTCGCCGTCATCGCTGCTTCGCATCAGCTCATGATGCTCACCGATAATAAACGCATAGCAGTGATGTCTGGCATCCGGGTGCTGCCTGCGGATCTGCTGAATAAATGCTTTGGCATCCGCTTCTGTATCACATTTATGCAGATAACAGATAAAACGGGATTTTTTGATTTCGATTTCGTAATGGCTGTCTGCATGCAAGCGATACATGGCTTCACCTCTCTTTGTTTTTCATTATAAAAGAAAGAAATCACACATACAAGCATAATCTGATCATAAGTGAAATGAAAATCTGTTTTACTATGAGAATAGGATATAGTATAATGCAGTTGCATAGAACAGCAATGAAATGAAAATAGTTTGACAATCAAATAAAGCATGTGTATAATGTGCGGGAAAAGAAGAAAAGAGGATGTTTATGGAACAGTCAAAAATATTAGTGGTAACCGATACGACATCGGGCTGGAATGAAGCGGATGCGCAAAAAGCAGGCGTTGCTTTGGTTGCCTTATCTGTTTTACTGGATGATAAGGAATATAAAGATCAGATCGAAATGCGTGCAAATGAGTTATATGCGGCACAGGCAGAAGGCAAACTGCCGACGACTTCACAGCCGAATCCCGGTTATTTGGAAAACTGCATGAAGCAGTGGAAGGAAGCGCATTATGATGCGATCATCGTCCTGCCGATCGCAGCCGGTCTATCAGGCACCTATCAGGGCTTTCGGTTTGCGGCAGAATCACTTGAGATGGATGAAGTGCATGTGATCGAAACCAGAACGCTGGCAGCGCCGCTTCAGGACTGTGCGTGCTGCGCAAAGAAGATGGCTGAAGCAAATGCGCCGCTGGAAACGATCTTAAACGTATTAGCGGAAAAACTGGATGATACGATGACTTATGCCATTCCCAAGGATTTGGTACAGTTAAAAAGAGGCGGGCGAATCTCACCGGCAGCCGCGGCGGTAGCCGGTTTATTGAAGATCAAACCGCTGCTGAAGCTGGCAGAGGATGGCTCATGCGTGGATAAGTTCGGTATGGCAAGAACAGAAACCAAGCTGTTTCAAATGATCTGCGACGATCTGAAAGAACATGGCGTAACGCCGGAAACACATCGTCTATGTATTCCACACGCCAACAGTCAAGAGGCGGCGAAGCGTCTGGCTGAAGCGGTGCGTAAGCAGGTCGGAGATTTTGAAATCAGTGAAATGGAACTGCCGACGGTGCTTGGCTGCCATACAGGCGATGGCTGTCTCGCTTTACAGACGATTCGAAAAAGTGAATGGGATTAAGAGCAGGAAATCATGCAGGATTGCATAAACTGTGATAAAATAGAGACAAATAGAAATGAAGAGGGGTACCAGCAATGAAAGTAGCATTCGTAACCGACAGCGGAACCGGAAAAACAATTGAAGAAATGAAAGCGCAGGGCGTTTATTCCCTGCCGCTTCAGATCAGTTATGAAGAGGAGAATAAATTAGATTTGGTTGAGATCACATTAGAAGATGTGAATGCGCTCATGCGTCGTCAGATCAATTTGAAAACAAGTTTACCGGCAGCCGGAATGATCGAAGATCTGTTTACACAGCTCAAACAGGAAGGCTATGATATGATCTTTGCGGTACCGATCTGCAGCGGACTTTCCGGTACGATACAGGCAATGAAGATGACGGCAGAGCAAGTCGGCATTGCGTTTGATTATGTGGACTGCCATGTAACAGCTGTTGTCGAAGAATATTTGATCGTACTGGCAAAGCGACTGTATGAAGAAGAACAAAAGAGCATTGCGGAAATCAAAGCGATCTTAGAGGAAGTCGTGGCTTCTACCAATACGCTGCTGATGCCGGATGATCTTCAGCATTTGAAGCGCGGCGGGCGTTTGACACCGCTTGCGGCAACCTTAGGCGGTTTATTAAAGATCAAGCCGATCTTGCAGATCAATCAGAAAACAGCGGGAAAGATCGATGTGGTGGGGAAGGTGCGTACGCTGCATCGAGCGATGGATCAGTCCGTCGATTTGATGAAGCAAGACGGCATTGACGAAAACTGGGAAATCATCGTTGCGCATGTAGACAGTGAAGCGGAAGGACATGTTCTGCAAGACAAATTAAAGGCGGCATTCCCTGATGCACATCATACGCTGATTCCGTTAGTGAGCGTGGTATCGGCGCATACGGGGCTGGGCTGTCAGGCCATTCAGTATTTTAAGCGATATGGGAAATAGCGGGCAAATGCCTGCTTTTTAATTTAGGGAAAGGTAGAGGTAAATTAAAAAGAGAAAGTATCTCAAAACCATTCACATAGTAGGAACTTGTACTGGGAAGTGTTTGATGTAAAACGGTTGTGCTTTCTTATCCTGATTTCAGTTTATTTTCAGTTTTCCTCATTATACTGTTTACAGGGCATGGTCCTTGTGTTTTAATGTAGAAAGTGAGGTGAGAGGAATGCGGATACTGGTAGTAGAAGATGAGATCAACCTCGGCAGTGCGATCTGTGAATTGTTAAAAGAACAGAAATATCAGGTCGATCTGATCGATAATGGCGATGATGCGGTTACTTACGCCATGCTTCAGGAATATGATGTCATGCTTTTAGATGTCATGCTTCCGGGGAAAAACGGATTTGATGTCGTCAGAGAACTGCGTCAGCTTCACAATCAGGTGCCGGTGCTGATGTTAACGGCAAAGGATGATGTGCAGGATAAGATCCAGGGATTAGACAGCGGTGCGGATGACTATATGACAAAGCCGTTTTCCAGTGAAGAGCTGCTGGCGCGTATTCGTGCGCTTTCCCGTCGTCAGGGAGAAGTGGTGCTGGAAGAACTGGTGTTTGATGATCTGACCTTTCATCTTTCCAATCATAATCTGACCTGTAATGGTAAATCGATCCATTTGGGTTATAAAGAAGCTGAAGTGATGAAAGTTTTGATGCATCATCTGAATATGATCGTTTCCAAAGAAATGCTAATGCTCATGTACGGTAAAGAAGCAAGCAACCGAAAACAATAGATAGACCGCCAGC